>Ga0075343_1000040_pt1 | contig 29381 bp, 31 predicted proteins | sample RushOxbow_ThreeS_2_FD_120072 | JGI IMG/M metagenome (GOLD analysis project Ga0075343, IMG submission 120072) | Natural and restored wetland microbial communities from the San Francisco Bay, California, USA, that impact long-term carbon... | ecosystem: Environmental > Terrestrial > Soil >...
CGCGCGAAAGCAGAAGGCGCCGACGTCCTCCTCATCGACACCGCCGGACGCTTGCAGAACAAAGGCGACCTCATGGCCGAGCTCGCCAAGATCGTACGCGTGCTGAAGAAGCTCGACGCGAACGCACCGCACTCGGTTATGCTGGTGCTCGACGCCACCACGGGGCAGAACGCCATCAGCCAGGTGCAGACCTTCCTGGAAATCGCGGGCGTTACGAATCTCGTCGTGACCAAGCTCGACGGCACGGCACGGGGCGGCATTCTCGTGGCCATCGCCGAACGGTTCGGCCTTCCCATCAATGCGATCGGCGTCGGCGAGGGGATCGAGGACTTCGAGCCGTTCGACGCCCACGATTTCGCCCGTGCCATCGCCGGAACTGGACGCGCGAATGACGTCGCAGCCTGAAGCCCGCACCAAGCCGGAAAAGGACTCCGAGCAGTCCGTCGCCGCCAAGCTTCTCATTGAGCTCGGGCCGCTGCTTGTGTTCTTCGGGGTAAACGCCGCCTACGGCATCTTCGCCGGAACGGGCGCCTTCATGGCGGCGACGGTGCTGTCGCTCAGCCTGGCGTGGTGGCTCTACCACAAGGTCCCGGTGATGCCGCTGGTCAGCGCCGTCATCGTGCTCGCCTTCGGCGGGCTGACGATCTATCTCCAGGACGACACGTTCATCAAGCTCAAGCCGACGATCGTCTATACGATGTTCGCAATCCTGCTCGTCGCCGGGCTCTTCGCGCGAAAGCCGGTGCTGGCACTTTTGTTCGGCCCGGTCTTCAATCTCACCGACGAAGGTTGGCGCAAGCTGACCCTGCGCTGGGCTGTGTTCTTCATCGCCATGGCGGTGCTCAACGAGTATGTGTGGCGGAACTATTCAACCGATACGTGGGTGACCTTCAAAGCCTTCGGATTCCTGCCGATCACATTCTTGTTCGCCATGGCTCAGGTCCCCCTGATGCAACGCTATGGCGTGGCGGAAGAGAAAACCTCCGACTAAACGTCAAAATTGTTAAGGTTGCCAACGGTCTACATGATCCGTTCTACTTGTAGACGCCGTTGACGGCTCCGATATGGGGATCGAAGCGACCGATGGGGTGCGCTTCGAGTCCCGCGCGTCGGCAATCTCCTTTGCAACCGGACGTTTGCCGATCGCGCTCACGAGTTGTAAAAGGAGCCTCGCAGCGCCCTCGACGGGGCCGGAGCGGCTCAAGGTCAACGGCGCTCAAATGATGGCAAAGGCTGGCAATTCCTTAAATCGCTCGGCGACCCACCTGTTGCATCGCGCGGGGCAACGCGCGGCGGATATCTATGCCGATGAGGTGCAGGGCGGCGGCTTGACGCCGAGGCAGTTCGCGGTTTTGACCGCCGTCTCCCAGCAGGAAGGATTGACCCAGACCGATTTGGTGGAGCGCACCGGTATCGATCGCTCGACGCTTGCGGATATCGTAGCCAGGCTCCTCAGCCGCGGCCTGATCCAGCGCCGCCGGGCCAAGGATGACGGCCGGGCCTACGCCATCAAATTGAGCGGACAAGGGGCCAGGGCCCTGCGCGACGCTCAGCCGGCCGCGGCGGCGGCCGACACAAGGCTGCTTGCCAGCCTGCCGCCGGCCAAGCGGCAGGACTTCCTCGAATCCCTCAATCTGATCGTTGGCGAGATCGACGACTAGCCGGACGGCGTCCCGGGCTCCGGCCGCAATAGTGGCAGGATCTTCGTGGTGATGGCCTCTTCGGTGAGAGGCCCCACATGGCGGTAAGCAATCTTGCCGTCGCCCGAGATCACGTAGGTCTCCGGTACGCCATAGACGCCGAAGTCGATGGCGGTGCGGCCTGAGGTGTCGATGCCCACCCGTGAGAACGGATTGCCATAGCGGCCGAGAAAGCGCCGTGCCGAGGCCGGATCGTCCTTGTAGTTGATGGCGTAGATGCGGATGCCTGGTTCCGCGGCCAGCGCCATGAGCATGGGATGCTCCTCCAGGCAGGGCACACACCATGAGGCGAAAACGTTGACGATGGTCGGCGCGCCGGTCGCGAGATCGGACGCGGCAAAGCCCTGTACCTCCTCGCCGCCGTCGCTCTTCAGTCCTTCGAGCGGCGGCAGGGCGAATTCCGGCACGGGCTTGCCGATTAGCGCCGACGGAAGTTTCGAAGGATCGCCGGTCTGCAGCGCAAACCAGAAGAGCCCGGCAAGCCCAGCGAAGATGGCGAAGGGCAGGATCACGCCCCAGCGGCCTCTCGGGGCCTCTCGTGTGGCCGGGCCGCTCATGACGGTGTCTTCCGTTTGCGAGGCCGGGGCGTCGTCTTGCGTTTGGAGGCCGGCTTCTTGGCGCTTGGGCGTTCCGTGCCGGGCGTCGTCGGGGTCTCGGCCGTAGACTTTGCGGCGGAGCGCCGCCTGATGCCTTGGCGTTCGAGCGCGGCAAGCAAATTCCGCTGCTTGAGATCGTCGCCGACCGTGACCAGCACCAGCCCCGCGATGGCGACGGCGGTCACGCCATAGGCGGCGAGAATGAAGCTTGCGTGAGGGCCGAGGTCCAGCATGCGTTTTCTCTTAAGCCTCGGCCATCGCGGCGCGCGCGACTTGGGTTTGCTGCAGGGCGCGCACGCGGCGGCGCAGGATCTCCGCACGCATGGCGATGAGATGCAGCAGCACGAACAGCGCAGTGAACGCCGCCGCCATGACGAAGAGGGGCGTCAGCAGCGAAGGATCGATGGTCGGCCCGTCGGGGCGGAAGACGCTCGCCGGCTGATGCAGGGTGTTCCACCAATCGACCGAGAACTTGATGATCGGCACATTGACGCCGCCGACGAGCGCCAGGATGGCGGCGGCGCGGCCCGCGCGGCCCGGCTCCTCGATGGCCTGCCACAGGGCGATCAGTCCGAGATAGAGCAGGAACAGCACGAGCACGGAGGTGAGCCGCGCGTCCCACACCCAGTAGGTGCCCCACATGGGCTTGCCCCACAGCGAGCCGGTGACGAGCGCGATGAAGGTGAAGGTGGCGCCGATTGGCGCCGCGGTCTTGGCGGCGACGTCCGCCAGCGGGTGCCGCCAGATCAGCGTGCCGAGCGCGGCGATGGCGATCAGCGTATAGCCGAACAGTGCGAGCCAGGCGGCCGGCACGTGGATGAACATGATGCGCACTGTTTCGCCCTGCTGATAGTCGGGCGGCGCCACAAAAAATGAGAGATAGAGCCCTGTTCCGAGCAGGATGACGACCACCGCCGTGAGCCAAGGCACGACGGCGCCGACGAGGCTCAGAAAGCGCGTGGGGTTGGCGAGGCTAATCATGGGGGCTGATCTAGTGGCTTTGGCTTGGAAGCGCAAATGGGGCCTATCGCAGCGCGTTGCGGAGCGCCGCCGCGGCCGCGAAAGGGGCGAGGACAATGCTGGCGAGACTTAGAGCGCACAGAATGAGGAGAGGCTGCCACAGGGAATTGGGGCCCGAGACATAGGGCGTGACCGATGAAACTCCGAAAATCAGGATTGGGACGTAGAGCGGCACCACGAGCAGTGCGAGCAAAAGCCCGCTCCGGCGCAGACCCAGGGTCAAGCTCGCGCCGATACCGGCGATAAAGCTTACGGCAGGCGTGCCGGCCAGCATCGCGAGCGCGAGAGATGGAAAGGCACCTAAGGGAAGGTTCAGCAAGAGCCCGAGAACCGGGGCGAGCAACACAAGAGGAATGCCGGTTGCGACCCAATGGGCGAGGCATTTGGCCCCGGCGACGATGGGGAGCGGCAGCGGCCCGGTCGCCATCACGTCAAGCGTGCCGTCCTCGTAGTCGCTTTCGAAGATGCGGCCCGCGGATAGCAACGCCGCGAGCAGGAGCCCCACCCATAAGATGCCGGGCGCGATGCGTGCGAGGAGATTGAGGTTGGGACCGAGCCCCAGCGGGATGATGACGATAACGATGAGATAAAAGCCGAGCGCCACACCGACAGCACCGCCCTCGCGCCAGGCGAGCTTGACGTCGCGGACAAGGAGGGCGAGGGCCGCGCTCACGCGGCATGCTCCCGTCCAAGGGCGATCTCTTGGGCGAACTTTGTCTTGAGCGGCACGTGGGTGGAGACGATCACGATGCCGCCTTGCTTCAAGTGATCGCGCATCGCGGCATCGAGACGCTTCACCGAGGCTGCATCGAGCGACACTGAGGGTTCGTCCAGCAGCCAGATCGGACGCGGGGCCGCGAACAGTCGCGACAGAGCGAGCTTTCGTTTCTGTCCCGCCGAGAGTAGTCCGGCGGAAATGTCGGCGAGCGGTGCAAGTCCGAAGGCGTCGAGCGCGCCATCCACGTCGCCGCCCCCCAGGAAATCGGCCCAAAAGGCGAGGTTCTCCCGCACGCTCATGGCAGTCTTGGCGGCGTTCAGGTGGCCGACATAGTGGCAAAGCTCTGCAACGGGCGTGGCGGCTTCGGCGCCGGCGGCGGAAAATCGTCCCGACGCGAGGGGCAGGAGCCCGGCAATTTGGCGCAACAGGCTGGTCTTGCCGGTGCCGTTCGGTCCGCTCACCAGAAGCGCCCCGCCGGGCTCGAGAACAAAGTTCAAGCCCTCAAACAGCGTCCGTCCGCCCCGCTCACAGGCGATGTCGCGGGCCTCGAAGCTGATGGTGAAGGGCGGTGACATGGGGTTTTCTGCGCAAAGTTCAGGCAGGTGGGCGAGGCAAAGGGCTTAGACGCGTCTCTTCGCGTCATTGTCTCGTTGCCGCAAGGGCTTTTATAGTGGGCCGAGAGCACCGCATTCAAAAGGTAAGAAGCCTGGCGCGGCAAGGATGACCGCTTCTCGCGGACAATTGGCTGCGTCTTTGCATGCTCGATTTGCTGGGACCTGCCCCGTTTCGGGCTCTCGAAGGAGATTTCATTGACATCGGCGGTTTCGACCTCGCTCGACAGCTTCAAGTGCCGGCGCACGCTCAAAGTCGGCAAACGCGACTACGATTATTTCGACCTGAAGGAGGCTGAGAAGGCGGGGCTCGACGGCATCGGCCGCTTGCCGTTCTCGCTTAAAGTGCTGCTGGAGAACCTGCTGCGCCACGAGGACGGCCGCAGCGTCACCTCCGACGATATCCGCGCCATCGCCGACTGGCTGAACGAGAAGCGCAGCGACAAGGAGATTGCTTTCCGTCCGGCGCGCGTGCTGATGCAGGACTTTACCGGCGTGCCTGCCGTGGTCGACCTGGCGGCCATGCGCGACGCGGTCACCGCGCTCGGCGGCGACCCGCACAAGATCAATCCGCTGGCACCCGTCGATCTCGTCATCGACCACTCGGTGATGGTGGACGCGTTCGGCTCCGGCGCGGCGTTCCAGTTCAACGTCGACAAGGAGTATGAGCGGAACAGCGAGCGATACGCGTTCCTGCGCTGGGGCGCGGGCGCGTTCGACAATTTCCGCGTGGTGCCGCCCGGCACCGGCATCTGTCACCAGGTCAATCTCGAATATCTCGCCCAGACCGTGTGGACCAAGAAGGAAAACGGCGAAGCCAAGCTCGCCTTCCCGGATACGCTGGTCGGCACGGACAGCCACACCACCATGGTCAACGGGCTCTCGGTGCTGGGCTGGGGCGTGGGCGGTATCGAGGCGGAAGCGGCCATGCTCGGCCAGCCGATCTCCATGCTGATCCCCGAAGTGATCGGCTTCCGGCTCACCGGCGAACTACGGGAAGGCGTCACCGCCACGGACCTGGTGCTCACCGTCACGGAGATGCTGCGGCGGAAGGGCGTGGTCGGCAAGTTCGTGGAGTTCTTCGGCGTGGGGCTCGACCATTTGCCGCTTGAGGACCGTGCGACCATCGCCAACATGGCGCCGGAATACGGTGCGACCTGCGGCTTCTTCCCCGTCGACAAGGAGACTCTCGCGTATTTGAAAGCGACCGCGCGCAAGGATTCCCGCATCGCCCTGGTCGAAGCCTATGCGAAGGCCCAAGGGCTCTACCGCAAAGAGGCCACGCCCGATCCCGAGTTCACCGCCACGCTGTCGCTCGATCTGGGCGACGTGGTGCCGTCGATCGCCGGACCGAAGCGTCCGCAGGACCGGGTGCCGCTCGATCGTGCGGCGCCCGCCTTCGCCGAAGTGCTCGAGAAGGAATACGGCAAAGGCGCGGAAGCCAATAAGCGCGTGCCGGTGGCAGGAAAGAATTTCGATCTCGGTCACGGCGATGTGGTCATCGCTGCCATCACCTCGTGCACCAACACGTCGAACCCTTATGTGATGGTGGGCGCCGGCGTGCTGGCGCGCAACGCGATCGAAAAAGGCCTGACCGTAAAGCCGTGGGTGAAGACATCGCTCGCGCCCGGGTCGCAAGTCGTCACCGACTATCTGGAGAAAGCCGATCTCCAGGACGATCTCGACAAGCTCGGCTTCAACCTGGTCGGCTATGGCTGCACCACCTGTATCGGCAATTCAGGGCCGCTGCCCGAGGAGATCTCGCAGACGATCCACGAGCACGGTTTGGCCGTGGCGTCGGTGCTGTCGGGCAACCGCAATTTTGAAGGCCGCGTCAACCACGACGTGAAGGCAAACTATCTGGCGTCGCCGCCGCTGGTGGTGGCCTATGCGCTCGCGGGATCCGTGACGGTCGATCTTGCGACCGAGCCGCTCGGAACGGACAAGGACGGCAAGCCGGTCTACCTGAAGGACATTTGGCCATCGACCAAAGAGGTGGCCAAGCTCGTGCGCAAGGCCGTGAAGACGTCGATGTTCAAGGAGCGCTACGGCGATGTGTTCCGCGGCGACCCGGAATGGCAGGCGATCGAAGTCGCAGGCGGTCTCACCTATGGGTGGGACACGAAGTCGACCTACGTGCAAGAGCCGCCTTACTTCGCGGGCATGTCGGCGGAGCCCGCGCCCGTGACCGATATCGAGGGTGCGCGCATTCTCGGCCTGTTCCACGACTCCATCACCACGGATCACATTTCACCGGCTGGCTCCATCAGGCAAGACAGTCCCGCGGGGCGTTACCTGTCAGAGCACGGCGTCGCCGCGCACGATTTCAATTCCTATGGCTCGCGGCGCGGCAATCACGAAGTGATGATGCGCGGCACCTTCGCCAACACGCGCATCAAGAACCAGATGGTGCCCGGTGTGGAAGGCGGGGTGACGGTGCATTACCCGTCGGAAGAGCGTCTGGCGATCTACGACGCGGCGATGCGTTACGCAGACGAGGGCGTGCCGCTCGTCGTGTTCGCCGGCAAGGAATACGGCACCGGTTCGTCGCGCGATTGGGCGGCCAAGGGGACGCGCCTGCTTGGCGTGCGCGCCGTCATCGCGCAAAGCTTCGAACGCATCCATCGCTCCAACCTGATCGGCATGGGCGTGCTGCCGCTCGTTTTCGCCGAAGACATGTCATGGGAGAAACTCGGGCTGACCGGCAGCGAGACAATATCGCTGAAAGGCATGACCGAGATCAAGCCGGGGCAATGGGTCGAGGCGGATATCACCTATCCCGGCGGCGAGACGCGGAAGGTCTCACTCCAGGTGCGGATCGACACGTTCGACGAGCTCGACTATTTCCGGAACGGCGGAATCCTGCACTACGTGCTCCGATCGCTGGCCAAAGAAACCGCTTGAAGTCACTGAGTTGTGACCCTTTGCGAGGCTTTTTTGTCGGCAATTCAGCCGCGGTTCCGGCATGCTAGCGCCATGAGGCCAGCTACAGTCATCGCGCTTGGGGTCGGCGTTCTCTTCGCGGCCGCGTCCGCTCTGCTCGGTCTATCCCCAGCGAGCCACGCCCAGCCGCCGAAGACGCCGGCGACGCCTATCCTGCTTGAATTGTTCACGAGCCAGGGCTGCTCATCCTGCCCGCCGGCGGACGAGCTGCTTCACGCGTGGCGCGACAAGCCAGGCGTCATTACCTTGTCCTTCTCCGTTGATTATTGGAACTATCTCGGCTGGCACGACACGCTTTCGAGCCCCGAGAACAGCGAGCGTCAGCGCGACTATGCGCTCGCCCGTGGTGATGGCCGGGTCTACACGCCGCAGATGGTCGTGGACGGCATCGCCCATGTGAACGGCGCCAACGAGGCCGCTATCGAAATGGCGATGCGTAACGCCGAGCGGCGCCTCAAGAACGTAAAGGTGCCAATCTCCATGCAGGCCGAAGGCAATAGCCTGGTTGTCGATATCGGTGCGGCGCCGGAAGCCTCCGACATGCGCGAGGCAACGGTGTGGCTCGCGGTCGCGAAGGATAAGGAGATCGTCGCCATTTCCCGCGGCGAGAATCGCGGCAAGGAGATCACCTACTCCCACCCGGTGCGTGAGCTGACGCCGATCGGCATGTGGAAGGGCGAACAGATGACGCTGCGTCTGCCGCTGAATGAGCTCCAGACCATTGGCGGCGATTGTTTGGTCGCGATGCTGCAGGTCGAAGGCTCGGGACCGATCCTCGGCGCCGCGGCGTACGAGCGCGAATAGCCCCACCTCTTTCCCAAAACAAAAGGGCCGGCTTTCGCCGGCCCATTTGAGTGGCCTCTAAGAAGTGGGCCCGGTCCGAGAGAAGACCCCGGGGGGCTGGGGGGCTGAGATCCGAAGCCTCTCATATGGACCGGGCCGAGAGGCGACATCTGCAATCATACGAGATTTCTAGGCGCGCCCTTGACTGAACTGGGGCGGAACTGTGATTTATATTTCGTTTTGTTACACGCCGTGTAACGCGCTGTGCGGCTTGAATTTCTGCGGGGGGACGGTCATCATGAACGTTCCGTTACAGGAGGCGCGCGTTGAGCGAAACCGAGCCCATAGTCGTGCCGCTGGCCCGCAAGGCCGGCGGCGATCCGAGCCCTTCCGAGGGTGCTTCAAGGCGCGGCGCCATCTCCTTCGACCGCCGCGAACTCTCACAAATCCTCAATGTCTACGGCCGGAAGGTCGCCAACGGCGAATGGCGGGATTACGCCATCGACACGCTGCGCGAGAAGGCCGTGTTCTCCGTCTTTCGGCGCTCATCCGAGATGCCGCTCTACCGCATCGAGAAGACCCCCAGGCTGGCGCGCCGTCAGGGCGCCTATAGCGTCATCGCGGCCACGGGCCTGATCCTCAAGCGCGGGCACGACCTGGCGCGGGTCCTCCGCGCGCTCGACAAGGGATTGCGGCTGGTCGAGGCGTAGGCTCCCTGCCGAGGGCCGAATCTGGCAAAAGCCGGCGGCAGATAGAGAAGAAGCCCCGGAGACGGGGGGCTCGGGGCTTCTTCGGTTCCTTTTGGGGGGAACCTGTGATGGGGAGGGATGCCCATCACCGCTGTCAGATAGGTTGTGCGCAGAGATTTTCAACCAGGGGCGCTCCGGCCCCTTGAAGCAGGATGAATCAAAATAAAAGGCCCCGGCGGGATGCCGGGGCCTTTGCCGTTCCGTGGATGGCTTTTCGCCCCTTAGCGGCGGTCGCCGAAGAGCTGAAGCAGCATCAAGAACAGGTTGATGAAGTCGAGATAGAGCCGCAACGCGCCCATCACCGCCTTGCGGCCGGACATGGTGCCGTCGTCGTTGGCGCTGTACATCTCCTTGATCTGCTGGGTGTCGTAGGCGGTCAGCCCGGCAAACACAAGAACGCCGATCACCGACACCGCGAACTGGAGCGCGGTCGAGCCAATGAACAGGTTCACCAGCGAGGCGATGATGATGCCGATCAGGCCCATGAACAGGAACGAGCCCCAGCCCGACAGGTCCTTGCTCGTGGTGTAGCCCCAAAGGCTCAGCGCACCGAACGCGGCGGCACTGATGAAGAACACCCGCGCGATGCTCTCCCCGGCGTAGACCAGGAAGATCGAGGAGATCGAAGCGCCCATGAGCGCGGCGAATACCCAGAAGGCGACCTGGGCCGCGCCCAAGCTCATCTTGCCGATGCGCATCGAGAGGTAAAACACCATGGCGAGCGGCGCGAAGATCACCACCCATTTGAAGGCGCTGGCGAACATGAAGTTGCCGAACGGGGTCAGGCCCGTCACGGCGCCGTCAGTGCCGGTCACCACCGACATGGCATAGATCGCGTAGGCGACGACGCCGGTGATGGCCACGCCCGAGGCCATATAGTTGTAGACGCGGATCATATAGGCGCGGAGGCCTTGGTCGATGACGCCCGCTTCGCGTCCGACCGCCGTGCCTTGCCCATACCGTCTGTCGAGTTCCGCCATGTAAGAGAATCCCTTGGTTCGCGTTGGTCTCAGAAAGCTAATTTGGCTTTGAATATGGTGGTTTGAGGCTAGCTGCGCAAGATGAAGAGAGCGTGTCTGTCAGGCGCCAGACCGTCTTATTCGGCCCTGAGATAGGGCGCCGCCTTGACCGAAAGTACCCGCCAGGTGGTGATTGCGCCGACGGCGAGCACCAGCGCCAGCGCCAGCCCGATGGTCTGAAGTGCGGCCAGGGGCGTGAAGACGAACGCGATATCGAAGGCGAAGGTGCACAGGGCCCAGGCGGTGATGGTGGCGATGAGGATCGCCAGCAGCGAGGTGGCGAGCCCCAGCACGCCGAACTCGAGCAGTTCGGCGGTGATAATGCGCCGACGCGTGGCACCTAGCGTCTTATAGAGCACGGCAATGTATTTCCGGCGCTGCTGGCCGGCGGACACCGCGCCCGCCAGCACCGCGGCGCCGATCAGCAGGGTAAATCCCGCCGTCGCCTGAATGGCCGACATGAGCTTGGCCAGCATGGCCTTGGCCGCGTTGACGATGTCGCCGATCTTGATGGCGGTCACCAGCGGGTACGCTTCCGCGAGAGACTGGATGATCTTCGCCTCGGTCTCGGCGCTCGTGCCCTTGGGCAGTTCCAGCGTGGTCACCAGGCGGTGCGGTGCGCCCTCCAGCGTATTCGGCGAGAAAACCATGACGAAATTGATGGCAAGCGACTCCCAGTCGATCTTGCGCATGCTCGCGATCTTGGCATCGATGTTGCGGCCGAGAATGTTGACGGTGACCTCGTCGCCGAGCTTCAGCCCGAGACCCTTGGCGAGCTCGCCGTCGAAGGAGACGAGCGGCGGGCCGTCATAGTCTTTCGGCCACCATTCACCTTCTTCAACCGTGGAGGAGCCCGGTACGTTTTCGGTGTAGGTCAGGCCGCGATCGCCGGAGAGTACCCAGCGCGTATCCGGCGAGACCTCCGCATCGTCGACCGAGACGCCCTTCAACTTGACGATGCGGCCGCGCAGCATAGGGGCGTCGTCCATCTTGGCCTTCGGCTCGATGGTTTTGGCCGTTTTCTGGAACGTGGCGAGGTCTTCGGGCTCGACATCGAGGAAGTAGTAGGCAGGCGCGTCGAGCTCCACATGGCTCTCGATCTCGGTGAGGAGCGAATGATGGATCAGCGCCACGGCGATCAAAAGTCCCAAGCCTAGCCCCAGCGACACTGCGATGGAGCGGGCGAGCGAACCCGGTGCGCCGATGCTGGCGAGCGCCAGCCCCCAGGCCGGGGGTTTGGTGCGCCGGAAGCGGGCGGCAAGCCGCTGCACCAAAAGCCCGAAGCCGAGCAAGAGTCCGAAGGCGACGACGATGCCGGCGGAGATGGCGGCGGTGACCAGCCGCTCCTCGGATGCGGCGACGGCGAGCACGAACAGGGCGAGCCCGGCGGCCGCGGAACCGAGGGCGAAGCCGAACGCCGAGCGCTCGCTTTCCTCGGTGAGGTGCGCGCGCATGAGCACGGCCGGCGAGATGCGGCTCGCCCGGCCGAGCGGCCACAGTACGAACAGCACCATGGTGAGCAGGCCCGCCAGCGCGGCGACGATGAGCGGAATGGGATGGGGCTCGACGGCGAGCGCGATGGGCAGCGTGTCTTCGTAGAGCGTGGCGATCGCCAACGGCGCCAGCGCGCCCAGCACCAAACCGATGGCGATCCCGATCGCGGCGAGCATCAGGGACTGGATCAGATAGACGTCCAGCACGAGCCGGCTGGTGGCGCCGAGGCATTTGAACGTGGCGATCACCTCGCGCTTTTTCGCCATGTAGCTTTGGATGGCGTTGCCGACGCCGATACCGCCCAAGAGCAGCGCGGTCAGGCCGACGAAGTTGATGAACTGGGTGAAGCGCTCCGCATCACGGCGCAGCGAAGGCGCCGGGTCGGTCCAGTCGAGAATAGCGAAGCCGCTTTGCGGAAACTTGGTCTCCATGTCCTTGCGGGCGGCTGTGAGCTTGTCGCGGTCGGTGCCGGCGTCGTCCGGCATCTTCACGCGATAGGTCCAGCGGATCAGACTGCCCGGCTGCACGAGGCCGGTCTTCTCGAGCGTGTCGCGCGACATCAGAAGCTTCGGGCCGTAGGAGAGCCGGTCGGCGAGACGATCTGGCTGCTCGCCGAGCGTACCGCCGAGGGTCACCGTGGCCTCGCCGATCTTGAGCGTCTCGCCGATCTTGACGCCCAGCCGGTTGAGCAGAATAGGCTGGGCCAGAACCGTGTCGGGCTTACGCCAAGCGTTTGCGGCGTCCTTCGGCTCGATTACCGCGACCTCGCCATAGAGCGGATAGGCCGCGTCGACCGCCTTCACCTCGACCAGCGCGCTCTTGCCGTCTTCGCCGCGGGCCATGGCGCGAAAGCTCGCCGACCCGCTGATCTCGCCGAGCGCCTTGAGCGCGGCGAGCTCCTCGGAGTTCGCTTGGCGGTGGATCACCTCAAAGGACAGATCGCCGCCGATGAGAAGTCGTCCCTGGTTCGCCAGCGCCTTGTCGAAGGCGGCGGCCAGCGAGCCGATGGCGGCCACGGCGGCGACGCCGAGCGCGATGCACAGCACGAAGACGACAAGTCCGCTCGCGCCTGCGCGCAGCTCCCGCATGGCGATGGTGAAGGCGAGCGGCAGCCGTGTGGAGGCGGCCGGCGCGTCGGCCGTTGTCGCGGCAGCGGTCACGAGGCCTTCACGCGGCGCTTTGCCCCGCCCTTGACGATCTGCCCGTCGGCAAGGCTCACGGTGCGGTCGCAGCGCTTGGCGAGCTCGTTGTCATGGGTGATGAGCAGGAGCGTGGCGCCGGTGCGCTCTTTGAGCGTGAAGAGGAGGTCCATCACTTGCGCGCCGGTCGCGAGATCGAGATTGCCGGTGGGCTCGTCGGCAAGGATCAGCGCCGGCTTGGTGGACAGAGCGCGGGCGATGGCGACGCGCTGCTGCTCGCCGCCGGAGAGCTGGCCCGGGAAATGGGACTCCCGATGGGAGAGACCGACATCGTCCAGGGCTTGCCGCGCGATCGCGAAGGCGCCGTCCTGGTCCAGGAACTCCATGGGCAGGGCTACGTTCTCGATGGCGGTCATGGTCGGCACCAAATGGAAGGACTGGAACACGATGCCGATCTTGGCGGCGCGCAGCCGCGCCAGGCCGTCCTCGTCCAGCGTGCCCAAATCGGCGCCGGCCACGGCGACCTTGCCGGCGGTGGCGCGTTCCAGCCCGGCGATGACCATGAGAAGCGTGGATTTGCCCGAACCGCTGGGGCCCACGACCGCCACAGCTTCGCCCGAAGGAACGATTAGATCGATGCCGCGCAGGATGGCGATGGCGCCGGCGCGCGAGGGCAGCGTGACATGCACGCCGTCAAGCTCTATGGCGGGGCGTTGGTGCAAGGTTTGATCCATGTGCGGAGGGTCACCGTCGGAAGTATTGGCAGGGTAGCCGCATTAAAGAATGTCAAACAGGTCGAAAAGATGAAACTTCGTATCGCTCGCCTGAGCCTTGTCGCCGCAGCCTTGCTTTTTGCCTCTGATTTCTCGCGGGCCGAGCCGAGCGAGACCGTGATCGTTGCCTTGGGCGACAGCCTCACGGCGGGCTATGGCCTGCCGCAGGATCAGTCCTTCCCCGCGCAGCTCGAGGCGGCTTTGAAGGCGCGAGGCCACAATGTCAGGGTCGTGAACGCGGGCGTATCGGGCGATACGGCGACGGCCGGATTGCAGCGTTTGGACTGGGCGGTTCCCGATGACGCGGATGCGGTGATCGTGGAACTCGGCGCGAACGATGCCTTGCAGGGTCTTCCGCCGGAACGCACCAAGGCGACACTCGCCAAGATCATCGAAACGCTTCAGGCGAAAAACATGCCGGTGCTGCTGGCTGGCATGGAGGCGCCGCGAAATCTTGGCAAGGATTATGTCGAGTCATTCGGCGCGATGTATCCGGATCTCGCGGCTCAATATGACGTGATTCTCTATCCCTTCTTTCTTGAAGGCGCCGCGCTCAATGACAAATTGATGCTGAAGGACGGCATCCATCCCAACGGCGAGGGCGTCGCCGTCATCGTCGAGAACATGCTGCCCAAAGTGGAAGAGTTGCTGGCGGCGAGGCCGGCCGAGGGTGGTAGCTAGCCTACTGCGGCTGCTTTCCGGCGAACTCTATACGCCCAGTCGGCGTTGAATCTCGAGAGAATGGACGTGCAATCTTGCGAGAGGTCCTTCATGAGAGTCTTTCTATCCTGCGCCATTATCTCGATTGGATCTGCCCTGGAGGCATCTGCGCACCATGGCTGGGCGTGGACGACAGGCGAGAATATTGAGCTCACCGGCATCATCCAGGAAACAAAGCTCGGCAACCCGCATGGGATGCTCAAGGTCGATGTCGACGGCGAGATCTGGACCGTCGAGGTCGGACAGCCCTGGCGCAATCAGCGGTCCGGCCTAAAGGAAGGTGATCTTGCCAAGGGCGTGGAAATCCGCGCCATCGGCGAGCCGTCCGCGGACTCGGCTGAGAAGCGCCTGAAAGCCGAACGGCTCTTCCTCGGCGGTGAGGAGTACGTGCTCTACCCAGACCGCGACTAGCTGCTGATGGAAGCCCTTCTTGCGGCTGTCGAAGCCTCGGATTTGGCTCAGGCTCTGCGTGTTTCGCGGTGGGGCTATGCCGCGGTGAGCGGCATGCACATATTCGGGATCGCACTTCTCGTAGGGGCCGTGGTTCCGCTCAACCTTCGACTTCTCGGATTTTGGCCAAAGGTTCCCCGCATCGATCTCCTGCCGATCCTCATCACGATGGCGAGTGTCGGCTTTGTCGTAGCGGCTCTTTTTGGCCTGTTATTGTTTTCCGTCAGGGCCGAGGACTACGCCGAGATCGATTTCTTTCGAGCGAAGCTCCTCCTCATTGGCCTTGCGATCGTCTCGGCGGTTGTGATCCATCGCGGCTATGGCCTTTTGCTTCAGGGCGCCAGCCAAAGACGGCTCAGTCTTCACGCGCTTGTCTCGCTAGCATGCTGGCTGGGCGCGCTGGCGTGCGGACGCCTGATCGCCTTTGCCGAATGAAACAACAAACTCGAAAGGAGGTCGGCATGAGATCGATCGCTTTGACTTTGGCAGTGTTGTTCGCACCCCTTACCGCGCAGGCCGGTGAGGCTGTGACCTATGACGTTGGCAGCGAGAGCTTCGAAGGGTATCGCGCCGGCGCGGGCGGAGACTCCAAGGGCCTAGTTATCATCATCCACGATTGGGACGGCTTGACCGGCTACGAGAAGAAGCGCGCCGACATGCTGGCGGAGATGGGCTACGACGCCTTCGCGGTCGATCTGTATGGCAAGGGCAACCGCCCGGTCGAGACAGGCGCCAAGAAAGCGGAGACCGGCAAGCTGTATGAGGATCGCGAACGGATGCGGACGCTGATCCTTGGCGGGCTGGAGGAAGCGCGCAAAGGCAGCGCGCAAGAAGCTGTCGTCATGGGCTATTGCTTCGGCGGGGCGGCCGCGCTCGAACTTGCGCGCTCGGGCGAGGCGGACAACGTGGCGGGCTATGCCACGTTTCACGGCGGGCTTACGACGCCGGAAGGCCAGAAATACCCGTCGGACACACCTCCCATCCTGGTCATGCATGGCGGTGCGGACGCCTCCATCACCATGGACGACGTTGCGGCGTTGTCGCGGCAATTGGAGAAGGCAGGTGTCACTTACGAGATCGAAGTCTATTCCGGTGCGCCCCACGCCTTTACCAACTGGGACGGGAACCGTTACCAGAAGCGCGCCGATGAATTATCGTGGGACGCGTTTTCTGATTTTCTTGCCACGAATTTGTCGGAGTGATTATGCGAGAGTGCTCGGCGCAGGGTCGCTTGCCTAATTCGGTCTGGAAGAAATGAACTCACCTCTGAAGCAAATCGCGGCGCTGCCGATCGTGGACACGGCAGAAGGACCATTGGTCCTCCTGATCACCACGCGGGGGCGCGGCCGGTGGACGATCCCCAGGGGCTGGCCGAAGCCGGACATGGCCGACGCCGATCTGGCCATGCGGGAAGCGGCCGAGGAGGCGGGTGTCGAGGGCGATGTCGAACCCGAACGCCTAGGGTCTTTCGAGTACATCAAGCGCTTTCACCTGTTTTCCTGGGCCAAGTGCCGGGTCGACGTCTACGCCCTTCGGGTGCGCTGTCAGCAGCTTGATTGGCCCGAAAAGGCGGCGCGGAAGACCCTATGGGTTCCGCCGGAGGAGGCCGCCTCGCTGGTGGCCGACGACGAGCTTTCGGTGCTTTTGAGCGATTTTTTCCGCCAGAAAGCCGCTTAGATCGATTTTTCCCACTCGTCCGGTTCGTTTCCACACGCCTCTCGTTGAAAACCCTGCGGTGCTGTTGTGGCGCCCCGCAAGACCCCGTATGACCCTTCTGTGACGGACCTCGGGGGAAACTCAAGCGCATGACGGTGCGGGACGATAACGCGTCCGGCGCGGGCGTGGACAAAGTCCGGAAGACATCCCTCGACAAGGATCTCCGCAAGATCGAGCGGCTGGAGGAGGCGACGCGCGCCGTCTCCCGCAACCGGCTCGCCCTCGGCATCGCCCTGCTCTTTCTCGCCACGGCCGGCGTGCTCGCCAGCAGCCAGATCGGCGCGAGTCAGAACGCCGTCCTGATGGTCGTGGCCGCCGTGATCGGCGGCTACATGGCGCTGACCATTGGTGCCAACGACGTGGCCAACAATGTGGGCCCGGCGGTCGGGGCGCGAGCGCTGACCATGACGGGCGCGCTCGTCATCGCCGCAATCTTCGAGTGCGCCGGCGCGCTGATCGCGGGCGGCGACGTGGTCCAGACCATCTCCAAGGGCATCATCGATCCGGCGCTCGTGGGCAGCAGCGACGTGTTCGTCTGGGTCATGATGTCGGCGCTGCTTGCCTCGGCGTTATGGGTGCATCTGGCCACGTTTCTCGGTGCGCCGGTCTCGACAACCCACGCCATCGTCGGCGGCGTCCTCGGCGCCGGCGTCGCGGCCGTTGGGGTCGATGTGGTCGATTGGGTCGTGGTGAGCTCGATCTTTGCGAGCTGGCTGACGTCTCCGCTTATCGGCGGGGCTATCGCGGCGGGCGCTCTCGCCTTCATCAAGGTCAACCTCATCTACCAGGAGGATAAGATCGCCGCGGCGCGCCGCTGGGTGCCGGTCCTGGTCGCGTTGATGGCCGCGATCTTCGCGGCCTATCTCGTGGTCAAGGGCTTGAGCCATGTGTGGACGCCCGGCCTGCCGGCGGTAATGACGCTCAGCGTTCTAGTGTTCGCGCTCGCCTATCTGGCGGCGAAGCCTTGGGTACGCAGTCAGTCCCAAGGCATGGAGAATCGCAACCAGTCCTTGCGCAAACTGTTTCATCTGCCGCTCATCTGCTCGGCGGCGCTGCTCTCCTTCGCGCACGGCTCCAATGACGTGGCCAACGCGGTCGGGCCGCTCGCGGCGATCCTGACCAGTGCGGAATCCGGCGCGATGCTCTCGGAAGTCGGCGTCCCGTTCTGGGTGATGCTGATCGGCGCGGTGGGCATCAGCCTCGGCCTGTTTCTGTTCGGTCCGCGCATCGTGCGCATCGTCGGCGAACAGATCACCAAGATGAATCCGATGCGCGCTTTTTGCGTGGCGCTGTCCGCCGCCTTTACCGTGCTGGTCGCCTCGCAGCTCGGGCTGCCCGTGTCGACCACCCATATCGTGGTGGGCGCGGTGTTCGGCGTTGGCTTCTTCCGTGAGTATTACACGACCCATAGCCGCCGGCGCCGGCACTACATCCGCACCCATAAGCGCTCGCAGCCGCAGAGGCGGACCTTTGCCGCCACGCCAGACGAGCTGCGCCGCCGTAAGCTCGTACGCCGCTCCCATTTCATGGGCATCGTGGCGGCATGGGCGATCACCGTACCCTCTGCCGCGGCTCTTTCAGCCCTGATATTCTTCGCCGTTGATTGGATGCGCTGACGGGGGAGCCCTTGCATTACGAGCTGGTTACGCTGGTTGCGGTGACAGTTCTGTTCGGGGCCATGCTGGCATCCGCCTTCATCGGTCACCGACAGGGGCGTCATCGTCTGCGGCCCGGGGACTCCGCGGAACGCGGCACGGCGGTCGTAGAGGCCGCACTCTTCGCGCTGCTTGGGCTCTTGATCGCCTTCACCTTCGCCAACGCCCACTCACGCTTCAACATGCGCCGCGACTTCGTCGCACAAGAGGCCAACGCGATTGGGACCGCCTATCTGCGCATCGATCTTCTGCCTGTCGAAGCGCAAGCGCCACTGCGCAAGAAGTTCGGTCAATACGTGGATTCGCGTCTCGCCTTCTGGCGCAAGCTCAAGGACGCGGACGAGGCCCGGAAGGAGCTCGATCGGTCGGCGAAGATCCAGGGTGAAATTTGGGCGGACGCGGTGCGCGCGGGCAAAGGCAACAACACGGCGCAGATGCTGCTTCTGCCTGCTCTCAACGAAATGATCGACATCACGACACTGCGCTTGAACGCCATACTCGCGCACCCGCCGCCCCTCGTGTTCTTCATGCTGTTCGTTCTCGCGGCCGTTTGCGCCTGGCTGATCGGCTACGCCATGGGCGTGGCTCAGAGCCCGAACTGGCTCCATATCGTCGGTTACGCCGCGATGGTCACCCTGACCGTCTACGTGATTCTGGACATCGAGTACCCGCGCTACGGGCTGATCCGGCTCGATGTCGCGCAGGACTTGTTGCTGGATGTGAGGAAGAATATCCCCTGAGCGTTTCGGCGCGCTGGAGACCGCTTGGCCACCATCTACGATTTGAAACCGCAATTTCAGGCGCTGCTGTGCCCTATCGCAGCATGGCTCGTGCGCGCCGGCGTCACCGCCAACGCGGTGACGGTCGCGGCGCTCCTGCTCAGCATCGCGCAAGGGGCGTGGCTTGCGCTGGAGCCCGGCGCCGCTTTGCCTCTGATCTTGCTGCCGGTGACGCTGTTCGTCCGCATGGCGCTCAACGCCATCGACGGGCTGATGGCCAAGGAACACGCCATGGCGAGCCCTCAAGGTGCGGTGCTCAACGAGCTTTCCGACGTGATCGCCGACGCCGCGCTTTATCTTCCGTTCGCGCTTATTTCCGGCGTGAATGCGCCTCTGGTCGTCCTGGTCGTCGTGACCGGGATCGTCGCCGAGATGACGGGCGCGTTGGGACCGTTGATCAAGGCACCGCGCCGCTATGATGGGCCGTTCGGCAAGAGCGACCGCGCCCTCGGCTTCGGACTGCTCGCAGTGTTGCTCGGCCTTGGGCTCGCGCCCGGCCTTTGGACCGGCATCTATCTCGGCCTTCTGTTGGCGCTGTCGGCCTACACGGTGATCAATCGCGCCCGGCGAGTCGTTGCCGAGGCCAGGGCATGACCGAGATCTTTGGACTGCCGACGCACGTGGTCTATGCCACGGCCGGCGTGTGGGCGCTGTTGATCGCCGCGACACTTCTCGTGCTCGTCCTGCGCTGGCGCAAGCCCGGCCATTACGACGAACTGGTGAGCCGCACCGCGTCGTGGTGGTGGATGATCGGCGCGTTCACTTTTGCCATCGCGGTCGGCGAGACGGTGGCCATCCTCTTCCTCGCCTTCATTTCGTACCTGGCGCTGAAAGAATATCTGTCGCTGATCCCGACGCGGCGCATCGACCGCGGACTCTTGCTGTTCGCTTATCTCGCCATTCCCATCCAGTATTATTGGGCGGCCATCGACTGGTACAACATGTTCCTCGTGTTCGTGCCGGTGTGGCTGTTCCTGTTCTTTCCGGCGCTCATGGCGCTGCGCGGGGAAACGCGCGGCTTTCTAAGCGCCGTCGGGACGCTATCCTGGGGGCTGATGCTCACCGTGTTCTGCTTGAGCCACATGGCCATGCTCCTCGTCTCGGGCGAGGTGCATAATCCGGTGGCCGGCGGCGTCGGGCTCTTGTTCTTTCTCGTCGTGCTGACGCAATTCAACGACGTTGCGCAATACACCTGGGGGAAGCTCTTGGGGCGCCACAAGGTGACGCCGCAAGTGAGCCCGAAGAAGACCTGGGAGGGTCTCGTCGGCGGGGTGCTGACCACGGTGGCTTTGGCCGCGGTCATCGGGCCGTATCTCACGCCCATGGATGTGCTGTGGTCGGCGCTGGCCGGCCTCGTGCTCGGTGTCGCCGGCTTCCTCGGCGATATCACCATCTCCGGCATGAAGCGCGACCTCGGCGTGAAGGATACCGGCGGGCTGATCCCCGGCCATGGCGGCATTCTCGATCGCGTCGACAGCCTCACCTATGCGGCGCCCGCCTTCTTCCATTTCTTCCGCTACTTCTTCACGCCATGAGATCCGCCCCATGAGCAAGAACCCGCTCATCAGGCTGATGCGCTTTCTGTTCTTCGCCGTCGTGGTGCGCGCGGTGATACTGGTGGCGCTCGGGCTCGCCGTGCGGCATCGCGAGCGTTTGCCGAAAGACGGACCCGCGGTGTTTGCCGCCAACCACAATTCCAATCTCGATGCGCTGGCGCTGATGTCGCTGATGCCGCTAAAGCTCCTGCCGAAGCTTCGGCCGGTGGCGGCGGTGGACTATTTCTTCACAAGCAAGGCGCGCGGCTGGTTCGTCACCCATATCGTCGGCATCATTCCGGTGGTGCGCGGCAGCGCGCGCAAAGGCGTGAACCCGCTTGCCGCCTGCGAAGAGGCTCTCGACCGGGGCGAAATCCTGGTGCTGTTCCCGGAAGGCTCGCGCGGCGATCCGGAGAAGCTCGGCCGCCTCAAGACGGGCATCGGGCATTTGGCCTGCGCCCGGCCCGACGTGCCCGTCATTCCCGTGTATATGCACGGGCTCGGCAAGGCACTGCCCAAGGGCTCGTCGCTGCTCGTACCGTTCAACTGCACGGTCAATGTGGGCGAACCGCTCCACGGCACAGGCAGCTACCACGCGTTCATGAAGGCGTTCGAGGCGCGGATCGCCGCGCTCGCCGCGGAGGAGAAAGTGCCTGACTGGGACTAGGCAGCCTCCACACTTGACCCTTCGCCACGATTCGACCAACCGTTCGAGGCAGATTCGCTGCCGAAGGAGACCCTCTCTCTTGCCCCGTTTCGGAATTGCAATGCTGCTGGCGACGTCGATTCTGCTGGCGCCCCTCGGCGCCACGGCCGGAGAGGATCTGGGCCGCATTGCCATCATCGACACGTCCCACAACGTGACGCCCCATCTCCTGCAACTGCGCGCCGCGGGCGTCAAGGTGATCGGCCGCTATCTCGGCCGCTGCGCGCAATGGAGGGGCAAGCGGCTCATCGACAACGGCCGCGCAGGTCAACCTGGAAGCGAGATCGACGCGATCCTCGACCACGGCTTCGCGGTGCTGTCGATCTACCAATATCTCTCGAGCAGCAAATACAAGTTCGAGGGCAAGAGCTTCGACAGCAAGGGCAAGCTGTTCACCCTCAAGGACGCCAACTGCGCGAGGCCGGCCAACCCGCCGCATTCGACGAAGACCGAAGCGGAGCTCGATTCACGCGCCGCGGTGGCGCAGGCGCGCGCACTTGGTCAGCCGGCCAACACCGCGATCTATTTCGGCGTCGATTTCAACTTCGATCGCAGCGACACGGCGACGGCCAAAAAAATGGTCGAGTATTTCGCCGTGGTGAACCGCAATCTGCGTGAGGCCGGATATCTGGTCGGCGCTTACGGCAGCGGTGACGCGCTGATGTTGCTCCAGCGCCAACGGCTGATCCACTTCACCTGGCTTTCCGCGTCGCGGTCGTTCGGGGGATCGTCGGCCTTCCACAATTCCGGGCAGTGGCATCTGTTTCAGAACTGGACCGACACAACGTGGTTCGCGCGCAAGACAGGCGGCAAGTGCCGTGGCGGGCTCCCGCTCGATACCGACATTCAGAATGCCGCCTTCGCCGGCCAGTCGATCGGCTTCTGGACCCGTGCCGGACCGTATGCGGTGCCCAAGGCGAGGACCGAGGCGATCTACAATCAGCGGCGCTTCGCCTGCAACGGCCATGCGCTGATCCGGGCCACGGGCGCGCTCCCGCCGGGGCCGCTGGCGAGCACCGACCATTGCGGCAGACCCTACACGCATTGCGAGCCGGGGCTCACGAAGGGGCTCGTGGCGCAGATCTGCTACGCCAATACGGCGCGCATCGGCGAGCATAACGGCGTGCTGGTTCGCGTGGACTATGACGACGACGGCGCCTTCGACGGCTGGACGATGATCGACAACCTCTCGCGGTCGTTCTCGACCAAGCCGCATTACATCAAGGATCAGGCGGCGCGGCGGAGCGCGGTGTGTCCTTAAACGGTCAGCGGCCGAACGGACTTCCCATTTCCACGAGCGCGAGGATGAGTGCGGCGCAAGCGAGAAACGCGCTGATCGTGCGGACATGGTTCCACAGGGACCACGACGCCTGGAACCGTTTCCACAGATCGCGGGCATCTTTTGTGTCGGGCGCAACCGCGATCAGTTCTCTGTTGAAGGGCACATTGCGCATCATGGTCACCGCGAATGTGCCCACGAGAAACAACAGCGTGCCGGCCAGCAGATAGCAGGAGCCCGGCGCGCCCCAATGCAGCAACGCGCTGCCGGCAAGAACGGCGCACAGCGCGGCGGTGCCGAAAAACAAGATCAGAAAAACAGGCCATTTGATCGCGACGGTGATGGCCTGCATGGCGACGATGCCGCGCTCCGCCGATAGGCCGCCCAACGCCCTCATCAGGAAAGCCGAGAAGGCGAAGAAATTTCCGGCGAGCAGCGCCGTCCCCAGCGCCGCAAGAAACGTCACCACGAAAATGAAATCGTCCATTCCCCGCGCGTCCCCCTATTGCGTGGAGCCTACCACGCGGGACTTGTGCATTTGACCCCTTTGGGATTGGCCTTGGTGATCTTGCCGGGCATGGGCTCGGGTTTAGGCTCGGGCTTGGCCTCGCTCGCAGTGTCAGACTCAGACTTGGGAGGCTCGGTTTCGGCCTGAGGTTCGGCCTCCGCCTCGGGGTTGGGTTTGGGCGGGACTTCGATCTCCCAGGCGCGGCGCACCTCGGTCCACCATTCCTTGTCCTCTAGCCCGCGCGTCTCGGCCACGAAGCGCAACGTGAAGTCCTCGCCCTGCATGCAAGAGGTGGAAATCACGTAGCCCTTCCACGGCTTGGAGATGATCAAGGCGTCGGTGACCACGTAGTCCTTATTCGACACCTTGCTGGTGACCACCAAGGAGGTGCCGTCCTCGCGCTGATACTGATTCACATAAACAGGCGGCGAGACAAGGCCGCCACCGAAACTGGTCCAGCCTTCGATCTCGAGCTCGCCCGAATAGGACTTGCCCAACAGGCTTTTGACGAGGCTCTCATCCGGGTCCTCATCCTCCGCCACGGTCTCCTCATCGACCGGCGCCTCCGGCTCGGCACGAGCCGGGTCTGTAACGAGCAGGCCGGCGAGGCAAGCCACCGCCAAGGACGTCAAAATGGTATGGTACATGGGCTCTTCCCCTGACCCGGTTGTTCGTCAAGCGGCCCAAGTCTATTCACAATCGCGGCGAAATTCGTCCCTAAACCCGGTCCCCATGTCCCGGTCCATGTCTTCCCGATTTTCTCCAGCATTCGCGCTCAAGGCGCTGCTCGCTCTGTCCCTGACGGTCTGCGTGGCCGTGCCCGCGCCTTACGCCGCGCCCATCCCGGCCGGCTGCGGCAGCAAGCGTCTGGACCGCATGGTCGGGCAGTTGATTCTGGTCGGCTTCCCCGGCAGCGACGAGGACGATGCCGGGGTGAAGGCCGTCCGCGCGCAGCTGAACAAGGGCACGATCGGCGGCGTGGTGCTGTTCCCTGAGAACATCCACCGGCGCGAGCAGCTGAAGCACCTCATTGCCTTCCTGCGCAACGCGCATTCCAACCCGCGGCCGTTCATCGCCGTGGATCAGGAAGGCGGCAAGGTCCAGCGGCTCAATCCGTGGAACGGGTTCAAATGGTTTCCGTCCGCCGCGAAAGTGGCCCGCGATCCGAGCTATGCCTCGCCGGAGGCAGCGATGCAGCTCTACGGCGAGATGGCGGCGGAACTCGCAGATGTGGGCTTCAACATGAATCTCGGCCCCGTGGTCGATCTCAACACCAATCCGGGCAATCCGGTGATCGGCGCGCGGGGCCGCAGCTTCGGCGCGGACCCCGATGCCGTCACTTCGCTCGCCGCATCGTTCATCAAGGCGCATCGCGCCGCGAACATCGTCACCGTGGCCAAGCATTTCCCGGGTCACGGGTCGAGCGTGGCGGACAGCCACAAGCGCCTGGCGGATGTCTCGCTGACTTGGCGCGAAATGGAGCTCGAGCCCTATCGCCGTCTCGCCGAGGACGGACTGCTCGATGCGGTGATGATCGGCCACCTCTATCATCCGCGCTTCAGCGATCTGGAGGACTTGCCCGCGTCACTCTCCGCCAAGACCCCGCGCGCGCTCCGTAATGCGCGCTGGTTCGATTTCGGTGGCGTCATCATGAGCGACGATATGGAGATGGGCGCAGTACGAGACGACTTCACACCGGAGGAATTGGCGGTGAAGGCTGTCAAAGCCGGCACCGACATTGTCGTGTTCTCCAACGTGCAGGCGGAGGAGCCGCAGCTCGGGCTGCGGATTCATCGCGCGCTGGTCGAGGCGGTGTGTGAAGGACGACTCTCGCGCAGCCGCATCACGGACGCCTATGACCGGATCATGAACCTCAAGCAACGCCTGCAGCGCAAAGAACTGGCCGCGACGGAGTGAGAGTCAGTGATAGGTGTCGTGCTCGGTCGCATCCCACAGCACATAATAGGAATACGCCGTGTAGCCCAGAATGATGGGCAAGAGCGGGATCGCGCCATAAAGCATAAAGAGCTGCGACTTTGGGGCGGCGGCCGCCTCCCAGATCGTGATGTCCGGCGGGATGATATACGGGAACAGGCTGACCGCGAGCCCCGTGTAGCAGAGCATGAAGATCAGAATGCCCCACAGGAAGGGCGCAAAGCGCTGGCGCTTGGCGATGCCGCGCCATAGGCCGATGACGGCGGCTGCGGTGAGCAGCGGCACCGGCGAGAACATCACCAGGTTGCCCGGCGAGAACCAGCGGTCGGCGATCTCTGGATGCAGCAGGGGCGTCCACAGGCTGAACACCGCGATGAAAACGGCAACGGCAATCAGCGCGTAGCGCGCGACGCCATAGGCCCATTCGCGCAACGCTTCGTCGGCCTTCATGATCAACCAGCCGGCCGAGAGCAGCACGTAGCCGGAGAGCACGGCGACGGCGGTGACGATGGAGAACGCGCTCAGCCAGTCGAAGGGACCGCCCGCGAACTGATTATTCTCCACGGTGAAGCCTCTCACGAAGGCGCCGATGATCAGGCCCTGCATCAGGGCCGCGACGATCGAGCCGCCGGCGAAGGCAAGATCCCAGCCCCAGCGATACCGGCTCGACTTGAAGCGGAACTCGAAGGCGACGCCGCGCAGGATCAGTCCCATCAGCATGAGGAAGATCGGAATGTAGAGCGCCGGCAGCATGGTGGCGTAGGCGAGGGGGAAGGCAGCGAGCAGGCCGCCGCCGCCGAGCACCAGCCAAGTTTCGTTGCCGTCCCAGAACGGCGAGACCGAGGCCATCATGGCGTCGCGGTCGCGGTCCGACGGGGCGATGGGAAACAGGACGCCGAGACCGAGGTCGTAGCCGCCGAGCAGCACGTAGAGGAACACGGCGAGCGCCAGGATCGACGCCCATACGAGGGGCAAGAAGATCGGCAAGAGCTGCGCCATATCCAGGTTGGAGGCGATCATGGTGCACCGCCCGCGGCGATGGGCCGCCGCGAAGGATCGCCTTCGCCTGCGTCAGGCAGCGGCGGTATCTCCCCCGGTCCGCGGCGAACGAGTTGCGCAATGTAGTAGATGCCGGCCCCGAAGATGATGCCGTAAACGACGAAGAACAGCAAAAGCGTGATCAAGACGCTGCCTCCCGGCACCGGCGACACGGCGTCGGCGGTGCGCAAGACATTGTAGACGACCCAAGGTTGGCGGCCGACCTCGGCCACGAACCAGCCGGCGAGGACGGCGATGAAGCCGATCGGGAAGGACCAGGCCATGGCCTGCAGGTACCAGCGCGTGGTGTAGAGCCGGCCCATCAGCCAGAGCACTGCGCCGGTGATGCCGAGGGCGATCATGAGGAAGCCGATGCCCACCATGATGCGGAAGGAAAAGAAGGGAATGATAGGGTTCGGCCTGTCCTCTGGCGGAAAAGATTTTAAGCCGCGCACCTCGCCGTCCCATTCGTGAGTGAGGACGAAGCTGCCGAGTTTCGGAATGGCAATTTCGTAAAGATTGCTTTGGGTCTCGGTGTCCGGCCAGGCGAACAGCACGAGTGGCGCGCCGCGGCGCGTTTCCCAATGGGCCTCGATCGCGGCGATCTTGGCGGGCTGATACTCGCGGGTGTTTAGACCGTGCATGTCGCCGATCATGAGTTGGAGCGGCGCGAGCCAGACGATGAGGCTAAGCGCCATGCCCAACATGACGCGCCCGTGGGACACGCACCTGTCGCGCAAGATGTACCAGGCGCCGATGCCCCCGACGACGAAGGCGGTGGTCAGGTAGGCGGCGGCCACCATGTGGGTGAAGCGGTAGGGGAAGGACGGGTTGAAGATCACCTGCCACCAGTCGGCGACATGCAGCACGCCTTCGGAGTCCACGGTGAAGCCCTGGGGCGTCTGCATCCAGCTATTGGCCGACAAAATCCAGAAGGCGGAAATTGCGGTGCCCAGCGCAACCATGCAGGTTGCGAAAAAATGCACCGCTTTGGGCACGCGCTCGCGGCCGAACAGCATGATGCCGAGAAAGCCGGCCTCCAAGAAGAAGGCGGTCAGCACCTCGTAGGACAAAAGCGGGCCGATGACATTGCCGCCGCGGCGCGACAGCTCGCTCCAATTCGTACCGAACTCGTAGGACATGACCACGCCCGAGACCACGCCCATGCCGAAGGAAATGGCGAAGATCTTGATCCAATGGCGGGAGATGTCGGCGTAGATCTGCTTGCCGGTCTTGAGCCACAGCGCCTCGAGCACCACGAGCCAGGCCGCCAGGCCGATGGTGAAGGACGGAAAGATGATGTGGAAGGAGATCGTAAAGGCGAATTGGATTCGCGAGAGAAGTAGCGGGTCGAGTTCGGAGAACATCCTACGTTTCCCACCTGCCCAGTCGAAGGCCGCCTTCCATGGCGACTCATCACGTTGCCGGCAGACTAGCCCAGGTTGCGCCTCGAACCTAGGCGCCGCATCGTCGCGTCCCCAACTGGCCGTTCGACAAGGCCCTGGGCGACATTGACAAAGATCGGGCTCGTGGCGCCTGAGTCGAGCGATCAAACAGCGGGCGGTGTCTGGACATGGATAAGACCAGTGCGGCGTTGGTCGAGCTTGGCAGGTTGCTGAAGACGCGCGGCTACCGGTTCGTGACCGTGACGCCCGCGACCCACGAACGCGTTCTCGCCCGGGGCGGCGAGGCCGCGAGGCTGGAGGACGTGTTTGGCTGGAATTTGCCATTCACGTCCGGGCTGCTTGGCGAGGCGATGATGAATGTCATGGCGGAAGTTGGCTGCTTGGCTGAAGAGCAGGGGCGCTATCGGGCGCGGCTTCGGTTCGCCACTGCCGGGGATCACCTGTTCGCCCATTCCGGCTTTCCGACAGTCGCTCAGGACGCTGTGTTCTTCGGGCCGGACACCTACCGCTTCCTAAGACTGCTCGACGGCGCGATCAGCGATCTCGCCGCGCAGAAACCCGTCCGGCTTGTCGATATTGGTTGCGGCAGCGGGGCGGGCGGCATCCATGCCGCCCGCCTGCTTCCGTCGCAAAGTGAGATCGTCCTTGCGGACATCAACCAAAGTGCTCTCCAATTCGCGGAGGCCAACGCCGCGCTCGCGGGCCTCACCGGCGCAGTAACGGTTCTGAGCGATGTCCTGAGCGGGGTCGACGGCGGGCCGGACGTGGTGATCGCCAACCCGCCTTATCTCCTGGACGAAAAGGAGCGGCTTTACCGGCACGGGGGCGGGCCGCTCGGCATCGCGCTCGCTGAGCGGATTGTCGCCGAGGCCCTGCACCGGCTGAAGCCCGGGGGGCGCCTCGTTCTCTATACCGGCACACCGATCGTGGCCGGGACAGACCCGTTTTTTCAAAGCATTCAGGGGCTACTGCAACTTCGGGCGGCCCAGTTTCGTTATGAGGAGATCGATCCCGACGTGTTCGGCGAGGAACTCGAGAAGCCTGCCTATGGCAAGGCGGATCGCATCGCCGCCGTCGGTCTCACCGCCACAAAACGAGGATGACGCCCGTGACGCTTAACGACCTGTCCTGGACCGAGCATGCGGATGCTTTGGACGGACCAGATTTCGCGCGCTTTCATGGAGAGCTCGCCAAATATAACGGTGTGCAGATCGAGCCGGGGTTTCCTACCCAGACCTGGCGGGAGGAGCTTGAGGGCCTCGCGCGAGTGATGCGGGCCGAAGGCGAATATGTCGAAGCGGCTCGGACTGCGGTCGCGCCCCTTCTTGCCGATGTCCCGACGGACGTCGACGGCTTCATCGCCTGGTTCGAGGGTTTGCGGGACGACGGACCGGGCCAGGGCGATCCACTGTTCCCTTGGATAGCCGAAGAGGCGACGCGGGATGAGATGCTGTGGTTCCTCACCCAGGAGGTCGCGGGCGAAGCAGGTTTCGATGACCTCCTCGCCATGACGCAGGTGAAGATGCCGGTCGCCGCCAAGCTCGAGATGGCGCGCAACTATTGGGATGAGATGGGTCGCGGTCGCGAAAGCGCGATGCATGGACCGCTGCTTGAGCGCTTGGCTTCCTATCTCGACATCGATGCGCGGCCCGAGTGCGTCTTGCCCGAATCCCTTGCGCTCGGCAATGCCATGCTCGCCATGGCGCGTAGCCGCCGCTACTGCTTCCAATCGGTCGGCGCGCTTGGCGTCATCGAGATGACGGCGCCGACCAGGGCGGGCTTTGTTGCCGACGGACTGAAGAGGTTGCGCGTGCCCACCAAGAAGCGTCTCTATTTCACGCTGCACGCGGTGCTCGACGTCAAGCATTCCGAATGCTGGAACCGCGAGGTTCTTCGGCCTCTCGTGGCGGAAGACCCCGCGCGCGCGGTCGCGATCGGCGAAGGTGCGCTTATCAGGCTGTGGCACGGCGCGCGCTGCTTCGAGCGCTATCGCGAAAATTTCGGCTTCGACAGCCGGCGCAGCGAGGCGGCCTAGTCTTGCGGAGCGCGGGCTAATGCGCGTCCTCGGGATCGGCGACAGCGCCGATCTGTCTTCGCTTTATTTGCGCC
>Ga0075343_1000041_pt1 | contig 29359 bp, 28 predicted proteins | sample RushOxbow_ThreeS_2_FD_120072 | JGI IMG/M metagenome (GOLD analysis project Ga0075343, IMG submission 120072) | Natural and restored wetland microbial communities from the San Francisco Bay, California, USA, that impact long-term carbon... | ecosystem: Environmental > Terrestrial > Soil >...
CAACTGATCGAGAACCGCGGAGGCGGGCGCTGGGTGGTGTCGGTCAATGGGACACCCGACGGCAGCGTCCCGCTTCCGCCGTACATCCACGAGCCGTTGCCCGATCCCGAGCGCTATCAGACCGTCTACGGAACGGTCGAGGGCTCGGCAGCTGCTCCGACCGCGGGCCTCCATCTCACGCCGGCGCTCCTCGACGCGCTTCGGCCGGTATCCGTGACCCTCCACGTCGGATTGGACACGTTTCGCCCGATCGCAGACGACATCGTCGAGCGGCACGCGATGCACGGCGAGCAGTACTCGGTCATGGACTCGTCGTGGGCTCGCATCGCCGCCGCGGATCGCGTGCTGGCCGTCGGCACCACCAGCGTTCGCGTGCTCGAGACGGTCGCCGCGACAGGCGCGTTGTCGGGCCGGACGTCGCTGTACATCACACCGGGGCACGTGTTCCGCCGCGTCGATGCGCTCATGACGAACTTTCACCTCCCTCGCTCGACTCTTCTCGCGCTCGTCATGGCGTTCGCCGGCGTCGACGTGGTGCGCGAGCTGTACCGCGTGGCGATCGCGGAGCGCTACCGCTTCTACTCGTTCGGTGACGCGTTGCTGGTTCTCTAAGGACGTGAGGCCGTTGGCGACGACTCGGTGCTCTTTCGGCACGGTTTCGTGCGCCACGCGTGCGCATGACGGCGATACGCTCATAGCGGGTGGAGGCGAGGGGTGGCCCCGATGAGCTACCGCGTTCTAGCCTCAGACGGGGTCGCCCGCGCCGGCGTGCTAGAGACCGCTCACGGCACGATCCGCACGCCGGCCTTCATGCCCGTCGGGACGAAGGCGACGGTCAAGTCGCTGCATCCCGACGAGGTACGCGCGCTCGGCGCGGACGTGATTCTCGGCAACAGCTACCACTTGCACTTCCGGCCGGGCGAACGCGTCATCGAGGCACTTGGTGGCCTGCATGCCTTCTCCGGCTGGAGTGGCCCGATCCTCACCGACTCGGGCGGCTTTCAGGTGTTCTCGCTGCGCGACACCATCGCCGCGCTCGACGCTGACGGCGTGACCTTCCGCTCGGTCTACGACGGCGCGGAGGCCCGGTTCACGCCCGAGGGGGCGGCCGAGATCCAGCGCCGCCTCGGCTCGGACATCGCGATGTGCCTCGATGTGTGTCTTCCGGCAGGTGCGCCGCGTGCGGAGCTCGAGTCGGCCGTGCAGACGACCACGCTGTGGGCCCAGCGCCAGGTCGCCGCGCCGCGTGCCACCGGGCAACTGCGGTTTGCGATCACGCAGGGTGGAACGTCCCGCGATCTCCGTGCTCGCTCGATCGACGAGGTCACGGCCCTTCCCTTCGACGGGTATGCGCTCGGCGGTCTTGCGGTCGGAGAGTCACGCGAGGAGCTCCTCGAGTGCGTCGAGTGGGCCGCGCCCCTCCTGCCCGAGGCACGACCGCGCTACTTCATGGGAATCGGCGATCCCGAAGGGATCCTGGAGGTCGTCACTCGGGGGATCGACATGTTCGACTGTGTGCTCCCCACGCGGACGGCGCGAACCGGATCAGCGCTCACGTGGGACGGACGACTCAACCTCCGCAATGCGTCGTACCGCACCGATCCCCGGCCCCTCGACCCCGAGTGCGACTGTCCGGCGTGCGAGCGCTATTCGCGCGCGGCCATCCGACATTTCGTCACACAGCGCGAGATGCTCGGGCTCAGGCTGCTGAGCCTGCATAATCTCCGGTTCGTACTCGACCTGACCGCGCGTGCGCGAGCGGCGATCGAGCGGGGCACCTTCGCGGCGTTTCGCGCCGAAGCCCTCGCCCGGCTCGCCGGTGCACCGGAGGAGGAACCGTGCAATTCCTGATCATCATGGTGCTCATGCTGGCCGTCATGTACGTGCTCATGATCCGGCCGCAACGACAGCGTCAGTCACAGCTGCAGTCGATGATCGACGGGGCCGGTGTGGGTGACGACGTCCTGACGACAGGCGGTATCTACGGGACGATCTCGAAGACGGAGGGCGATGACATCGTCGTCGAGATCGCGGAAGGCTTGACCGTACACATGACGCGGCGTGGCATCGCAGCGGTGCTGCCGCCCGATGAGGACGATGAGGACGATGAGGACGTCGACGCGATCGAGGAAGGTGAAGCCGCCGTTATGGACGAGGAAGAAGCAGTTACGAGTCTCGCCGGCGACGCGTCGACCGGAGAAAACCCCCGCTAACCTGGGCCGCCGACTGTGAGCAGGCGCAACTCATTCCTCGTCCTCGGACTTCTCGTCGCGGCACTCGTCGGCGTCGCGCTCCTGGCGATCCCGGGATCCCCGATCCACAAGTCGCCGACCCTCGGGCTCGATCTGCAGGGCGGCCTCGAGGTGACGCTCCAGGCGGTTCCGCCGCCGAACCGGGAGCTGACCGACGAAGACCTCGACCGGTCGGTCGAGATCATGCGCAATCGCGTGGACAAGCTCGGAGTGTCCGAGCCCGAGATCCGCAAGCAGGATCCCGACCAGATCGTCATTCAGCTTCCGGGCGTCAGCGACCCCGAGTCGGCCGCCGAGATCATCGGCACGACTGCGCAGCTCGAGCTATTCGACCTCGAAGCCTCGCTCACGGGCCCGTCGATCTCGATCCGTGGAGAGCCGATCGAGAGCGCGTCCCTCTATGCACTGCTCGCGCAGGTGCAGTCACGGGTGGGCGACGGCGAGTCCGACGCGTTCTACGTCGTCAACACGCGGACGGAGCGCGTCGTCTCCGGCCCGTATCAGACGGAAGAGGACGCGGAGCGTCGGGCGAACGGCCCGAATCGAGACATCTTCGCGGTGCCCGAAGGCATGATCGTCGTGACCTGCGGCGAAGGCGCGGTCGTCTGCCCCGGTGGGCCGCAGGCGTCGGGCGTCGCTCCTGACCGTACGTACTACTACCTCTTCAAGTACGAGCCGCCCGACGTGCCGGAGATGACGGGCGAGGACTTCGTGCTCTCGGGTACCCGCGCCGACTTCGACACGAGCCCGGGTGGTGGCAACCGGCCCATCGTGACGATGGAGTTCACCGATTCCGGCTCGGACAAGTTCCAGGACATCACGCGTGACCTGCACATCCGGGGCAAGCTCCGCAACGCGCCCCAGCACTTCGCGATCGTCCTCGACCGCGAGATCAAGACCTTCCCGCAGATCGACTACACCGACTCGAGCCTCTCCGGCGGCATCGGCGGCGGGCGCGCGCAGATCCAGGGACTCGACTCGCTCCAGGAGGCCAAGGAGATCGCTCTGGTGCTCCAGACGGGCGCCCTTCCGGTGAAGTTCGAGACGCTCGACCGCACCGACATCTCGGCGACGCTGGGCAAGGACTCGCTGAGCGAGGCGTGGAAGGCGGCCATCGCGGGGCTGATCCTCGTCGCGATCTTCCTGCTCATCTTCTACCGCTTCCTCGGTCTCGTGGCCGTGACGGGACTCGCGATCTACGCAGCGTTCCTCTACGCGACGATCCTGATCTTCAACGTCACGCTGACGCTCCCGGGCTTCGCAGGCCTCGTGCTGACCTTCGGGGTCGCGGCCGACGCCAACATCGTCATCTTCGAGCGCATCAAGGAAGAGGTGCGCGCAGGGCGTTCCATGCGCGCGGCCATCGCGCAGGGATATCGCAAGGGCTTCGCGACGATCGTCGATGCGAACGTCGTCACGGCGATCACGGCGATGGTGCTCTTCTCTGTCGCCACGGCGAGCGTGCGCGGGTTCGCCCTCATGCTCCTCATCGGCACCCTGCTCTCGCTGCTCACCGCTGTGGTCGCGACGCGCGCGATCCTCGCACTGCTCGGGAACTTCGGCTGGCTCGAGAACCCCCGGGTGATGGGCGCCACCGGCGAGGGCCTGCCGAAGTGGCTGCGCTGGGACTACATGGGTCGGCGCAACACGTGGTTCGCGTTCTCGGGTGCTCTGTGTGTGCTGGCGATCGCGGCGATCGCCGTACTGGGGCTCAACTTCGGCATCGACTTCAAGGGCGGCACGCAGGTCACGTTCCGAACGCCGGTGCCCACCTCCCTCGAGGAGGTTCGCGCCGAGGCAGCGGCGATCGGGCAGGCCGACGCCGTGATCCAGGGTCGCGGCGCCTCGACCGACGGCCGGTATACGAACTTCTCGGTCCGTACGGAGTCGCTGACGAGCGCGGAGCAGAGCGAGCTCCAGGAGGGCCTCGCGGAGGCCGTGAACGCGGCGGCCTTCGGGGCGAAGAACGTCTCCGAGAGCTTCGGCCGGCAGATCGCGAACAATGCGCTACTGGCGATCCTCGTGAGCCTCCTCCTCATGGTCGCCTACATCTCGTTCCGCTTCCAGTGGAAGTACTCGGTCGGCGTCCTCGCGGCGCTCGGGCACGACCTGCTCATCGCGGTCGGCATCTATGCCCTGACCGGCCGCGAGGTCTCGACCGCGACCGTGGCGGCGCTGCTCACGATCCTCGGCTACTCGATGTACGACACGATCATCATCTTCGATCGCATGCGCGAGAACGTCCCGCTGATGCGACGCGCGTCCATGCGGGTGATCGGCAATGTGTCCCTGTGGGAGGTCATCCCGCGCTCGCTCGCGACGACCTTCATCACGTTGCTGCCGGTCGCGTGTCTCTACTTCTTCGGTGGCGACACGCTCAGGGACTTCGCATTCGCACTGCTCGTCGGGATCGGTGCAGGCTCGTACTCGTCGATCTTCATTGCGGCGCCGCTGGTCGGCGTCCTGAAGGAACGCGAGCCGGACTTCAAGCGCCGTCGTGACGATCTCGGCGCGCTCGAAGGCGTCACGACCGTGGGCGGAACGCTCGAGACCGAGGCCGAGGCGTTCGCTGGGGACGACGCGCAGGACGGAGACGAGCCCCTCGCTGACGACGACGCTCAACGACCCGCGCCGGTGACGACGCCGGCGGGGCCGACCTCCTCGAAGCGCGAGCGACGTCGCCAGCGGCGGGCGACGCGCCCTCATGGCCGAGCCCGCTAGCGACCGCGGCCCGCTCGAGACTCTCGGCCTGGCCGGGATCGGCGCAGTGGCGCTCGTCACGAAGCACGCGGACGAGCTCGCGAGCGAGATCGCCAGCCGGCTCGGGGTCGAGGCGGACGAGGTGCGGACGGTCATCACGGACGTCCTCGGTAGCTGGAGCCGCGAGGCCGGCCGCCTCGGTGAGACCGGCGGCAGCATGGCCGCGCGGGCCGTCTCGGAGCTCGGAACCGCGTCGCGTGAGACGGTGGACGACCTCGCCCTCCGCGTCGCGCAACTCGAGCACCGGCTCAGACTGCTCGAGCGCCAGTAGGGCAGCCGGGGGCGCCCGGCCTACAATCGGCGAGATGGCGACGACGCCCGATCGCTCGTCGCGGAACCTGGGACGTCTCTCGGAGATCACCCAGGTCGCTGCGAGACACGGCTTCGGCTACGTCCTGCGTCGGCCATCGGGGAATGGCGACGGGTCGTCGGCGTCCGACCGTGGAAAGCGACTGCGGCTCATGCTCGATGAGCTCGGACCGACGTTCGTGAAGTTCGGGCAGCTGCTGTCTACGCGGCCGGACGTCGTTCCGCCCGACATCGTGGCCGAGCTCCGCGGTCTGCAAGACGATGCGTCACCGGTGCCGTTCGAGCAGGTGCAAGCGGCGGTCGAAACCGAGCTCGACCTCCGCATGGATCGGGCGTTCCTCGAATTCGACTTCGCTCCGCTCGCGTCGGCGTCGATCGGACAGGTGCACCGAGCCGTTCTCCCCGACGGGCGGGAGGTCGCCGTGAAGGTGCAGCGTCCTACGGCCGCCGAACAGATCGACGCCGACCTCGGGCTTCTCTACCAGGCCGCCCGGCTGCTGAAGGAGCGCGTCAAGGCGCTCGAGTTCATGGACCCGCAGGAGATCGTCGACGAGTTCGCGCGATCGATCAGGCTCGAGCTCGACTACGGCCACGAGGCGCGCAATGCGGAGATCTTCCACCGCAACTTCGCACGTGACGACCGCGTCGTCGTCCCGAGGGTGATCCGCTCCTATTCGACGTCGCGCATCCTCACGCTCGAGTACCTCCGCGGGACGAAGATCGCCGACCTCGACCTCGCGGCGATGCGCCCCGACGAGCGTCGCGACGTCGCCTACGCGCTCGCGGACGCGTGGATGACGATGGTCTTCCGGCATGGGTTCTTCCACTCCGACCCGCATCCCGCGAACATCTTCGTGCTCGAGTCGGGCGCGTTAGGGCTCGTCGACTTCGGGCAGGCGGGCAAGCTCTCCGAGGACGACATGACCAAGCTCACGCGCCTCTTCGTCGACGCGGCGACCGAGAACATCGAGGCCATTCCACGCCGGCTGCGCGAGCTCGGCGTGCGCTACGACCCGGCGCGCGAGCCGGAGTTCCGCGCGGAGCTCCAGGTCCTCTTCGACCGTTACTACGGCAGTCGCCTCTCGGACATCGACCCGATCCAGGTGATTCGGGAGGGGTTCCAGCTCATCTATTCGCTGAACCTCAAGCTCCCGAGCCGCTTCGTCGTCCTCGACAAGGCGATCGCGACGCTCGCATCGGTCGGGCAGGAGGTGTATCCGGAGTTCAACGTCTTCGAGGTCGCGCGGCCGTACGCACGTGGACTGATGGCCGATCGATTCCATCCACGTGCGGTCTCGCAGCAGTTCCGCAACGAAGCGATCGGCCTTGCTTCGGTTGCGCGCGACATGCCGTACCAGATCTCCGACGTGCTCGAGCGTCTCCGTGAGGGGACGTTCCAGGTGAAGATCGAGAACCCCGGAATCGACCAGATCGACGACCACATCGACAAGGCGTCGAACCGCATGTCGGTCGCGCTCGTCGTCGCGGGAGGGCTGCTCGGATCGGCGATCATCGGCGTCTTCGCCGACGACGGCCCGCATGTGCTGGGCCTGCACCTGTTGTCCGTCCTCGGATTCATCCTCTCCGGTGCCTTCGGCCTCTGGCTCGTGTGGGGCGTCATGCGCCACGGCCGCCTCTGACTTCGCCGGCCGTGTCCCGGCCGGACGGCTGAGGACAGCTTGTCGCGCATCCGCCAAAAAGGACATCTGGCGCGGGCGTGATTGCCGGGCTAGCGTCGTCGTCATGCCAAGCGCAGTCGTCGTCGCCGAGCCGGAGCCGGAGACCCGCGAGTATCTCGGCCGCCAGCTGCGCGACGACGGCTTCGACGTCGTCGGCGCGGCCCGGCGCAACGAGGCGCTCGAGCTCGTCGAGTCGACCCGCCCAGACGTCGTGCTGCTCGCGGAGCTCGATCTCTGTCTTCGGTTGCGGAACGGGGAGCCGGGGCGGACCTGGGATCGCAACGTACCCGTGATCGTCCTCGCCAGCTCGTCGGATCACGTCGAGCGCGTTCGCGCCCTGGAGCGCGGCGCGGATGATGTCCTCGCTCGGCCGTTTGCCTACGACGAGCTCCTCGCCCGCATTCGCGCGCTGCTCCGACGGACGGCTGCGCCTCAGGGTGACGTGATCGTTGCCGGCGATCTCGTGGTCGATCGTCCGACGCGCCGAGTGCGCGTCCGGGACACGCTCGTCGTCCTCTCCGCGAAGGAGTTCGAGCTCGTCGCGACGCTCGCAGCGAATCCGTACAAGGTGCATACCAAGGCCGATCTGTTGCGCGACGTGTGGGGCTTCAAGTCCATGGGCCGTACGCGCACGCTGGAATCCCATGCGTCCCGAGTCCGGAAGAAGCTCCGGCTGGACGCCGACGACACCTTCGTCGTGAACGTGTGGGGCGTCGGTTACCGCCTGCTCGAGTAGGTGTGGGGCGCTCGACCTCGGGCGGTCACCGAGCACCCTCGAGCTCGAGCAGCGTCACCTTGCGATCGAGGCCACCCGCATAGCCGGTGAGGTCTCCCTTCGAGCCGACGACTCGATGGCAGGGCAGGACGATCGGGATACGGTTGCGGTTCATCACCGTCCCAACCGCCCGCGCTGCTCGAGGACGGCCGACCTTCGCGGCGAGGGCCCCATAGGTCGTGGTCTTCCCGTACGGGACGCGAGCGAGCTCTCCGAGGACCGTGATCGTGAACGACGGCAGAGCACGCAGGTCGAGCGAGAGATCGAACGCACGCCGCCGTCCAGCGAAGTACTCGTCGAGCTCCCCACGGGCGCGGTCGATGCTGCGCGGAGCGCGAAGCACGCGCGGCCCGGCGATCTGGGCGAGTCGCTCGAGCTCCCGCGCGGGATCGGCCTCGAAGCGAATGAGGGCGAGACCGCGGTCGGAGGCGGCGACGAGGAGCTCGCCGATCGGGGTCGAGACGACGTCGTAGCCGAGGTCGAGCAGGCCGAGCGTTGCGGCCGCGTCGCGAAAGCGGCGGTCGAGGTCGGGCGAGACGGTCATGAGGCGATCCTCCTTCGGATGCGGCGAACCCCCGTCGATGTCGCCTGGCGCGCGGCATCGGGGCTCGAGTCGAGTGCGGCGGCGATCTGCTCGTACGAGAGGTCGTAGCCGTAGCGCAGTACCACTGCGGCACGCTCCTTCGGCCCGAGTTCAGCCGTGAGGTCGGCGAGCTCGGCATAGGCGGGCGAGGCGTCGTCGACTGCGGTCTCCACCAGCTCGTCGGTCGGGCGTGCGCGGCGCACCGCGTCGAGCGCGACGTTCTGCGCGATCGTGAGCACCCAAGCGCGCAGATGCTCGCCGTGATCGAGGCGGTCGTAGGCGCGGAGGGCGCGCAGGAAGGTCTCCTGGAACGCGTCTTCCGCGCGCTGGACGCCGAGTCTTCGACGGAGGAGCTGGAGAACGGCGGCGCGGTGCTCCTCGTAGAAGCGCTCGAACGGTGGAATTGCCATGGTTGCCATCATCCCCTGCAAACGCCGGGGCTCGCTGATTTGTGAGAGTGCAGGGATGCGTGCTGCCGTGGTCGGCCATGTGGAGTGGATCGAGTTCGTCCCCGTCGCCGAGATGCCACGCCGAGGCGAGATCGTGCACGCCGACGAGTCGTGGGAACAGGCGGCGGGCGGCGGATCGGTTGCCGCCGTGCAGCTTGCGAAGCTCGCCGACACCGTTGACTTCTTCACGGCGCTCGGGGCAGACGAGCACGGTGAGCAGGCGAAGGCCGAGCTCGAGAGGCGCGGCGTCACGGTTCACGCCTCCGTCGTCGAGGCGTCCCAGCGAACCGGCGTGGTCTTCCTCGACCAGACCGGCGAGCGGACGATCACGACGATCGGTCGCAAGCTTCACCCGCGAGGCCATGACGACACGCTGCCGTGGCACGAGCTCGCACGGTGTGACGCCGTCTACTTCTGTGCCGGTGACGCCGATGCGCTGCTTCTCGCACGGCGCGCTCGCGTCCTCGTCGCGACCGCGCGTGAGCTGGCCACGCTTCGACAGGCTTCGGTCGAGCTCGATGCGCTGGTGTCGAGCGGCAAGGACGAGGCCGAGCGCTACGTCCAGGGCCAGATCGACCCGGAGCCGCGTCTGGTCGTGACGACGTCCGGCGCGCTCGGTGGTTGGGCCCAGCCCGGCGGCCCGTACACGGCGGCCCCGCTTCCGCCCGAGCCAGCCGACGCGTACGGGGCGGGCGACTGCTTTGCGGCCGGCCTCGCCTTCGCCCTCGGCTCGGGTCTCGGTGACCCCGCCGCGCTCGACTTCGCCGCTCGTTGCGGCGCCGGGGCGTTGGCCGGGCCGGGCGTCCATGCGGAGGTGGTGCCGCTCCTCTGATCGGTGGCATCGAGGGGTTGCGGAGTGGGGGATAGTGGAGTAATGTGGGGCACCGTGGGAGATGACACACCACGGCAAAGCGCATGTTCTACGGAACCCACGAGCACTCCATCGACGACAAGCACCGACTCACGCTGCCCGCGAAGTTCCGGGAGCGCCTCGGCGGCGAGGTCGTGCTGCTCCGCGGGATCGAGCGCACGATCGACGTCTATCCGAAGGACACGTGGGAGGCGAGCCTCGAGCGAATCACGGACCTCGATCCGCTCACACGGGAGGGCCGCGAGATGAGGAGGTTCGTCTACAGCGGTGTCACCGTGAGCGAAGTCGACAAGCAGGGTCGCGTTCTCGTGCCGCCTGACCTCGCGCGCCATGCGAGCGTCGAGAAGGACGTAGCGGTCGTCGGCGTGCGCGACCACATCGAGATCTGGGACCGCCCGCAGTGGGCGACCCATCTGAGCGAAATCGAAGGGAGCGTCGGAGATGTTGCCGAACGTGCAGCGGACAGACGCGGCTGATCACGTCCCCGTCCTCCGCGAGGAGGTGCGCGAGCTTCTCGACGTGCAGCCGGGAGAGACGGTCGTCGATGCCACCTTCGGCGCCGGCGGCCACTCGCGGATTCTGGCCGCCGAGCTTCAGGGATCCGGGAAGCTCGTCGCCATCGACCGCGATCCGACGGTCAAGGGGTACTTCGACCGCGTGAAGGCCTCCACCCGGGGAGTGCAGATGCGTTTCCTGCGCGGCAACTACGCCGTCGTCCTCTCGCAGCTCGCGGCCAACGACGTACGCGCGGATGCGATCCTCCTCGACCTCGGGCTCTCGTCGATGCAGGTGGATCGGCCCGAGCGCGGCTTCTCGTATGCGACCGACGCCCCGCTCGACATGCGCATGGACACCTCCGAGGAGACGAGCGCCGCAGATGTCGTCGCGACGTACGACGAGCTCGAGCTGGCGAGCATCTTCAAGCGGTACGGCGAGGAGCGCTACGCGCGGCAGATTGCACGTGCAATCGTGCGGCGGCGCGACGAGGAGCCGATCGAGCGCACGGGCCAGCTCGTCGACATCGTGAAGGCGTCGATCCCGGCCCCGGCGCGCTTCGGGGAGGGGCATCCCGCCAAGCGCGTCTTCCAGGCCCTGCGGATCGAGGTCAACCACGAGCTCGACGCGCTCGAGGCCGGCCTGCCCGCGGCGTTCGAGATGCTCCGGCCTGGCGGACGGCTCGCCGTGATCAGCTTCCACTCGCTCGAAGACCGAATGGTCAAGCGCTTCCTGCGCGATCGGGCACGGGGCTGCACGTGCCCGCCCGAGCTTCCCATCTGCGTCTGCGGCAAGGAGCCGGAGGCGAGGATCGTCACGCCGAAGCCCCGTCGCCCTTCGGCGCTCGAGATCGACCACAACCCGCGCGCGAGCTCGGCGCGGCTACGCGTCGCGGTGCGCGTCTGATGTCCTCGGTCGCCCAGCCCGTCCGTGCGCCGCGCGCACCGGCGCGGCAACGGACCGCGGGGCGCCGTCGCTCCTTGGCGCTCGGCGGAGGGATCGCCTGGATCCTCGTCCTGGCGCTCCTGCTTGCGGGAGTCGTTGCCGTGAACGTCGCGGTGCTTCGGTTGAACCTGCAGCTGGACGAGAGCGGACGCGAGCGAGCGGAGCTCCGGACAGACATCCAGCGCCTGCGCTCGGAGATCTCGAGCGCCGCGGCCACCACACGCATCGAGCGGCTCGCCGAGGGTGAGCTCGGGCTCGTCGAGGTGCAGCCCGAGGACACGACGTACATCCAGCTCGGACGGTGAAGGCGGCGACCGCGAACCGGCGGATCGGCGTTCTCGCCGCCGCGTTCCTCCTCCTGCTCGGCGCAGCGCTCGCCCGCTCCGTCTGGCTGCAGATCGTGAAGGGCCCCGAGCTCGCAGCGATGGCCCTTCGACAGCACCGCGAGACAGTCGTCGTGCCCGCGGCGCGTGGCACCGTCGTCGATCGCAACGGCCAGCCTCTCGCCATCGGGCGCCTCTCGACCACCGTGTACGCGAACCCGAGACAGGTCGACGATGCGCGCAACCTCACGCTCGCTGCGGCGAAGCTCTTCGGAAACGACCCGGCTGAGCTGTATCCGCTACTCACCGATCGCTCGCGTGGATTCGTGTACGTCGCCCGGAAGGCGGATCCGAAGCAAGCCGAGAAGCTCGAGAGGCTCGGCTTCGCCGGTCTCGGGTTCTATCCGGAGGAGCTTCGCTTCTATCCACAAGGGCCGGTCGCCGCGCAGATCCTGGGGTTCGCAGGACTCGACAACAAGGGGCTGGAGGGTCTCGAGCGGTCGCTCGAAGGGACGCTCGCCGGGAAGCCTGGGAGCCAGACCGTCGTCAAGGATCCGTTCGGGCGAGCTCTCGACGTCGTCGAGACGACCCGCGAGACACCCGGAAAAGATGTACGGCTCACGATCGACCGGCAGATTCAGGCCAACGCCGAGGAGGTGCTCGCGGAGACGGTTCGTCGGTGGGGTGCGAAGTCGGCGACCGCGGTCGTTCTCGATCCCCGCACGGGAGAGTTGCTCGCGATGGCTACTGCGCCGCGCTTCAACGCAAATCGCTTTGCGAAGACGCGCGCTGACCGCCGACGAAATCGCGCGGCGACCGACACCTACGAGCCGGGCTCGACGTTCAAGCTCGTCACCGTTGCAGCCGCGCTCGAGGAAGGCATCGTCAACCCGCGTTCCTCCTTCAGGCTCGCGCCCACGCTCGAGGTGGCCGATCGGACGATTCGTGAGGCGCACTCGCGCGGGACGCAGCGGCTGTCGGTGCGCGAGATCGTCGAGTACTCGTCGAACATCGGAACCATCACCATCGCGCAGCGTCTGGGAGAGGGTCGGCTCGCCGACTGGATCGACCGCTTCGGGTTCGGCACGACGACCGGAGTCGACTTCCCGGGTGAGTCGCCTGGTTTCGCACTGCCGCTCGACGAGTGGTCCGGCTCGACCATCGGGACGGTTCCGATCGGACACGGGATCGCGGTGACGCCGCTCCAGATGGCGCGTGCGTACTCGGCCATCGCAAATGGTGGACGGCTCGTGCGCCCGCATCTCATCGACCGCATCGCGGGGGAGGCGACGAAGGTGGGCAAGGGCAGGCGCGTCGTGTCGAAGCGAGTTGCCGACCAGGTGCTCGACATGCTGCGCGGCGTCGTCGTCGAGGGAACCGGCACCGCGGCTGCGATTCCGGGGTACACCGTCGCCGGGAAGACGGGCACGGCGGCGAAGATCGATCCTGACGGCACCTATTCGAGCTCCCGGTATGTCGCCTCGTTCGCAGGCCTCGTCCCGGCCTCGAAGCCGGAACTCGTGGTCATGGTCATGGTCGACGAGCCGCGTGGGGGCTACTACGGTGGGACGGTTGCTGCTCCGGCTTTCCGCGACATCGCGCGCTTCAACCTGCAGCACCTCGAGATCCCGCAGGACGCTCCGAAGAAGCGCTAGCGGCGGTCTCCACCACTTTCTCTAGCCTCTGGCCGTGATGCTGGATGCCCTGATCCGGGCGCTCGCACCTAGCGAGGTGACCGGGGGCCGCCCGGTCGAGATCTCCGACCTCGCGTACGACACGAGGACGGTCGTTTCGGGGACTCTGTTCTTCTGCGTTCGCGGCGAGCGTGTCGACGGTCACGACCTCGCGTGGGAGGCGATCGAGCGCGGCGCCACGGCGCTCGTCGTCGAACGGGCGCTCGACGTCGACGTGCCTCAACTGCTCGTCCCCTCGACGCGGGACGCGATGCCGATCGCCGCCGACGCGTTCTTCGGCGAGCCCACGAAGGAGCTCGAGCTGGCCGGCGTGACGGGGACGAACGGCAAGACGACGACCACCTTCCTGCTCCGCGGGATCCTCGAGGCGGCGGGACGCCGGCCCGGCCTCGTCGGGACGGTCGAGTGGGAGATCGGCGACGAGACCCGGGCGGCACCGTTCACGACTCCCGAGGCGATCGACCTTCAGCGGCTCTTCCGCGAGATGCTCGACGGCGGGAACCGCAGTGCCGCGGTCGAGGCGAGCTCGCATGGCTCGGCCCTCGGGCGGCTCGACCGCGTCCGCTTCGACGCCCTCGTCTTCACGAACCTCAGCCAGGATCACCTCGATCTGCACGGGTCGATGGAGGAGTACTTCGACGCAAAGCGGCGACTCTTCACCACCGCCGCACCGCCTCCGGCGGCCGTGTGCGTCGACGACGAGTGGGGGCGGCGACTCGCGCACGACCTCGCGGATCTCCACCGCGCGCCGCTGATCACCTTCGGGTTCGCCGAGGACGCGGAGGTGCGCCCCGCGGAGCTCTCGATCGATCGCTCGGGGAGCGGGTTCTCCGCGGCTGGCGTCGAGGTCGAGACGGCGCTGCGTGGCCGCTTCAACGTGGCGAACGCTCTCGGCGCTGTCGCCGCCGGCCTCCTGCTCGACATCGAGGAGGACGCGATAGCCCGCGGGATCGCGAGCGTGCCGGGTGTGCCCGGCCGGTTCGAGACGATCGACGAGGGGCAGGGATTCACCATCGTCGTCGACTACGCGCACACTCCGGACTCGCTTGCCTCAGTCCTCGACGCGGCACGAGGCCTCGGAGGCGGCCGCGTGCTCGTCGTCTTCGGTGCCGGCGGCGACCGCGATCGCGGCAAGCGCCACCTCATGGGCCGTGTAGCGGCCGACCGCGCCGACGAGGTGCTCGTGACGTCCGACAACCCGCGGTCCGAGGATCCGCTGGCGATCATCCAGGACGTGCTCCAGGGCACGGGCGTCGACGTCGAGATCGACCCGGATCGGCGCGCCGCGATTCATCGGGCCGTCTCGCGGGCACGCGACGGTGACGTCGTGGTGATCGCAGGCAAGGGACACGAGCAAGGGCAGGACGTAGGCGGCGTCGTCACGCCGTTCGACGATCGCGAGGTGGCGCGGGAAGCGCTGCGAGGCCTGGTGTGATCCCACTCTCCTGGAACGAGGTGAGTGAGCTCGAGCTGGGCGCGCTCGACGGAGCAGGCACGGTCCTCCGGATCACCGCCGACTCGCGGGACGCCGGCCCCGGCGCGCTCTTCGTCGCCCTCAACGCAGGCGTCGACTTCGTCGGCGACGCGCGCTCGCGTGGGGCGTCGACGCTCGTCCCCGACGATCAGGAGCGCGCGCTCGCCGCGCTGGCCTCGCTGGTGCGCTCGAAGTCGGAGGCCCAGGTCGTCGCGGTCGTCGGCTCGGCCGGCAAGACGACGACGAAGGACATCCTCGGTGCTCTGTGCGCGCCTCACGCTGCGACCGTGTGGGCCGCGAGGAGCCTCAACAACGAGATCGGGCTCCCGCTCACCGTGTGCCGGTTGGAGCTCGATACGCGCGTCCTCATCACCGAGCTGGGGATGCGCGGCCTCGGGCAGATAGCCGCGCTGTGCACGATCGCGCGGCCGTCCGTCGTCGTCATCCCGCACATCGGCCCCGAGCACCTCGAGCTGCTCGGGACGGTCGAGCGCGTCGCCGAGGCGAATGCGGAGGCCATTGCCGCCCTCCCTGCAGACGGTATCGCGGTCGTCCCGGGCGAGGCCGACTCGCTGAAGCCGTTCCTCCGTCGCGACGACGTGACATTTCGTCGCTTCTGGCCGGGCGAGGTCGAAAGGCACGAGGGCCGCACCCGGTTCGCTCTCGGCGAGCACGTCGTCGAGCTCGAGCTCCCGTTCACTCAGCGCCACCTCGCCGTCAACACCCTCGCTGCGCTCCACGCCTACGACGCGCTCGGCCTGCCGCTCGACCGGGCGCACGAGGGCGCCGCGGACATCCAGGTGTCGCCGTGGCGTGGCCAAGAGCTTCCGCTCGCCGGCGGCGGCTTCGTCGTGAACGACGCCTACAACGCGAACCCGGACTCGATGCGGGCCGCTCTCGAGCATCTGGCCGAGCGGGCGGGAGAGCGGAGGAAGGTCGCAATCCTCGGCGAGATGGCCGAGCTCGGCGAGGCGTCCGAGCACTACCACCGCGAGATCGCCCGGCTCACGCGCGAGCTCGGGATCGACGTCGTGGGAGTCGGCGACCCCGCGCGTGTCTACGAGCCACTGGCATTGGCGGCCAGTGTGGAGGACGCCGCCGAGGTCGCCGCCGGTGTGATCGGGCCTGGCGACGCAGTGCTCGTGAAGGCGTCGCGTTCGGTTGGACTCGAAGGCATCGCCGACGAGATCACGAAGATCGCCCGAGCATGGTCCCAGTCCTGATCGCAGGCCTCATCGCGATGGTCGCCGCCGTCGTGATCGGGCCGAAGTTCATCGAGCTCCTCCGCGCCCGTGACCTCGGCCAGCAGATCCGCGCCGAGGGGCCGCAGACGCACATCGTCAAGCAGGGAACCCCGACCATGGGTGGCCTTCTCATCCTCGCCTCGGCCACCATTCCGTTCCTCTTCCTCTCCAAGTACACGGCGGAAGGGCTCACGGTGCTCTTCATCGTCCTCGGCTGCGCGCTGATCGGGTTCACGGACGACTATCTGAAGCTGCGGCGCCGGCACTCGCTCGGCCTTCCCGGGCGCTGGAAAATGGTGGGGCTCGCGCTGGTGACCGTAGGGGCGGCGGTGATGCTCGAGCAGAGCACGAGCTTCACGACGGACGTGTACGTCCCGGTCGCCGGCTGGACGCTCGATCTCTCGTACGGCTACTACGCGCTGCTCTTCCTCATCATCGCCGGAACCGTCAACAGCGCGAACCTCACCGACGGCGTTGACGGCCTCGCGGCGGGAGTCGTCGTGATCATGCTCCTGACGTTTCTCGCGATCGCCGGGATCTCGTGGATCCGCTCCGGTGACCCCGGCGCTCGGAGCGACACGCTCCTCGACGTCGCGACGCTCGCGGCCGCACTCATTGGCGGGACGATCGGATTCCTCTGGTACAACGCCTTCCCCGCTGAGGTGATGATGGGCGACACGGGGTCGTTCGCGCTCGGCGGCGCGATCGCGGGCTTCGACATCGTGACAGGGACGGAGATCCTGCTCCCGCTGATCGCGGGCATCTTCGTAATCGAGGTGCTCACGTGGATCATCCAGATCGTCAGCTTCAAGCGAACAGGCCGGCGCGTGTTCCTGATCGTGCCAATCCACCACCACTTCGAGATGAAGGCGTGGTCGGAGACCAAGATCATGGTGCGCTTCTGGGTCGTATGCGCGATCTTCTGCGCCTCGGGCTTCGCGCTCTTCTACCGCGACTTCCTCCAGTTCGCCCAGCCCTGAGATGAGCGTCGACCTGGCCGGGAGGCGCGTCCTCGTCGTCGGGCTCGCTCGGGCAGGCGCGGCTGCTGTAGACGCACTCCTCGCGCAGGGCGCAGAGGTCGTGGCGTTCTCGCTCGACGAGACGCCTGCAGCGGGAAGGCTCCGTGCAGTGGGCGTCGAAGTCCACGTCGGACGCGAGGAGGAGACGCTGACCCAGGGGATCGATCTGATGGTGAAGAGCCCGGGAGTCCGGGCCGATGCGCCGTTGGTCACGGCGGCGCGCGCTCGCGGCGTCCCCGTGTGGGACGAGCTCGAGCTCGGCGCGCGGCTTCTTTCCAACCCCATCCTTGCGGTCACCGGTACGAACGGGAAGACGACGACGACCGCGCTACTCGGCGAGATGCTGCGTGCGGGTGGATTCGGCGGCGAGGTCGCCGGGAACATCGGCCGCGCGCTCTCGTCGCTCGCCGGCCAGGTCGACCCCGAGGCGTGGATCGTCTGCGAGGTGGGCGTCTTCCAGGTGGAGGAGCTCGAGGTCTTCCATCCCCGCGTCGGCGTCCTGCTGAACCTCGAGCCGGATCACCTCGACCGCTACGACGAATTCGAACGCTACGCCGCGACCAAGCTGCGCATGTTCGAGCTGCAGACGGGAGCTGACGTGGCGATCGTGCCGCGCGGCTACGGCCCGGTTCCGGGTGCCGCACGCCGGATCGAGTTCTCCACGGACGAACCGCTGCCGGCCGAGCCGAGCATCCCGGGCGCCCATAACCGGGAGAACGCCGCCGCAGCGACCCTCGCTGCCCGAGCGGTCGGTGTCTCCGACGAGGACATCGCTCGCGCCCTGCGCACGTTTCGGGGTGTCGCGCACCGCATCGAGGATGTCGCGAGCGTTGGAGGCGTGCGCTACGTCAACGACTCCAAGGCGACGAATGTCGCCGCTGCGTTGCGGGCGGTCGACGCACTCCGTCCCGCGCCGCTCCACCTGATCCTCGGCGGGCGCGGGAAGAACGAGAGCTATGCGCCGCTCGCCGCCGCGCTCGGGCCGCAGGATCGCGCGTACCTGATCGGCGAGGCTGCCGACGCGATTGCGGCCGATCTCGCTGCAGCAGGGGTCGGACACGACGTAGCCGGCGACCTCGAGACTGCCGTGGCGCACGCGTCTGCCGCGGCAACCGACGGGGAGATCGTCCTGCTGTCGCCCGCGTGCGCGAGCTTCGACCAGTTCCGCGATTTCGAGGCGCGTGGCGACGCGTTTCGAGCGCTCGTCGAGAGGCTGCGGTGAAGCGGGACGGTTACGCGGACCAGCGTCTCGTCGCGTTCGTCACGCTCGGGCTCGTCGCGTTCGGGCTCGTGATGGTCTACAGCGCGACCTCGGCCTCGGCGGCGCTCGGCGACGGCGACCCGATGAGCTTCCTCAAGCGGCAGGCGATCTACGCGTTCATAGGTGTCGTGTTCATGGTTCTCGCCGCGCGCTTCGACTATCACCGCCTCCGCTACCTCGCACTGCCGCTCGTGCTCGCGGCGCTTGTGCTGTGCGCCGCCGTGCTCGCGCTGGGACCCCCGATCAACGGCGCCCGCCGCTGGTTCGTCGTCGGCCCGGCGAGCTTCCAGCCGTCGGAGCTCGCCAAGCTCGCGCTGTGCCTTTTCGCCGCGACGTACCTGGCTCGCAGGCGATCACCGCGCACGCTCGGCGAGCTGACGAAACCGCTCGGGCTCCTCACAGTGATCTTCGCCGGCCTCATCGTCGTCGAGCCGGACCTCGGGACGACGATCACGCTGTGCGGGATGATGCTCGCGATCTTCCTCGTCGCGGGTGTGCCCGTGCGTCTCCTCGTCGTGGCGTCAGGCCTCGCGGTCGCGATGGGTCTGCTCGCGATCTGGATCGAGCCGTACCGCCGTGCGCGAGTGTTCAGCTTTCTCGACCCCTGGGCGGACGCGCAGGGCGCCGGGTTCCAGATCGTCCAGGCGACGATCGGCATCGGCTCGGGAGGGCTCACCGGCGCCGGCCTCGGCGAAGGCGTGGGGAAGGTCTCGTACCTCCCCGAGGCGCACACGGACATGATCTTCGCGGTTGTCGGCGAGGAGCTCGGCCTGATCGGCGCGACGCTCGTGATTGCTGCATTCGCGATCCTCGCGATCACCGGTTTCCGAATCGCGATGCGCTGCCCGGACCCCTTCGGCAAACTGCTCGCTGCAGGGATCACGGCGCTCGTCGCCGGGCAGGCCGCGATCAACCTGGCCGCGGCCCTCGGCATCGCGCCGCTCACGGGAATCCCGCTGCCGTTCGTCTCCTACGGCGGGTCGAGTCTCATCGTGCTCCTCACGGGTGTCGGCGTTCTCCTTAACATCGCCGTGAATGAGCGAGTCGTCGGAGCTTCGGTGCGTGATCGCGGCAGGCGGGACGGCGGGTCACGTCAGGCCCGCTCTCGCGGTCGCGGAGGCTCTACGCGCCCGCGGAGCGAGCGTGACGTTCGCCGGGTCGGGCGACCGCGTCGAGTCGCAGCTCGTTCCTGAGGCCGGCTTCGAGCTCGACACCTTCGCGATCTCGGGGGTCCCCCGCCGGCCCGGGCTCGCGCTGCTCCGCTCCCTCTGGCAGGCCGCGCGAGCGCCGTTCGCCTGCGTGCGGATCCTCGGGCGCCGACGCCCACACGTCGTGCTCGGCGGCGGTGGCTATGTCGCGGGGCCAATGGTTCTTGCCGCCCGCCTGCGTGGTATCCCTGCGGCTCTGACGGAGGCGGACGCACACCTGGGGCTCGCGAATCGCCTCGCCGCGCCGTTCGCGAGCCGGGTGCTTCTCGCGTACGGCATCGAAGGCCGCGACGACGAGAAATACCGCGTTGTCGGACGGCCGATCCCGACTGCGCATCTCGGCGCGGATCGTGTCGCCGGCCGCAAGCGCTTCGGGCTGCCGGTCGACCGCCCAGTCCTGGCCGTCTTCGGTGGGCTGGCCGGTGCTCAGGCCTTGAACGAGTTCGCCGTCACGACGTTCGGCGACTCGGGTCCTGCGGTGCTACACGTCTCCGGTGCGCGCGACTACGACGCACTGCGCTCGCGCGTCAAGCGGGACGACTACGTACTCGTTCCCGCGACCGACCACTTCGGCGACGCGCTCGCCGCGGCTGACCTGGCGATCTCGAGGGCGGGCGGGACGGTCTGGGAGCTCGCCGCGGCCGGCACGCCTTCGATCCTCGTGCCGTACCCTCACGCGACCGCCGATCATCAGACGCTGAACGCGCGGCACTTCGCGCAGGGCGGAGGCGCACTCGTCGTTGATCAACGGGAGCTCGGCCGAGTGCCGGCGCTCGTGGACGAGCTGCTGGGCGATCCCGGTCGGCTCGAGCGGATGCGCGAGGCGATGCATGCACTCGCGCGTCCCGACGCCGCCCAGGTCGTCGCGGACGAACTCGTCGCGCTGGCGGGCCGGCGCGCGTGAACGCGCCGCTCGCCGGGCGCCGGCTCTACTTCGTCGGCATCGGCGGCGCCGGCCTGTCCGCGTACGCGAACTTCGCCCGCGCGTGGGGCGCGGAGGTCCGGGGGTGGGATCTGCGGGACACGATCTTCGTCGAGTCGCTCGGCGGCCTCGAGGTCGAGATCGGTGGCGAGCCGTCACCTCCGGACGGGTTCGAAGTGGTCGTCTCCGCCGCACATGTCGGCCGGATCGGCGGTCGCTCTCGCGCCGAGTTCCTCGCGGAGCTGGTCTCTCTCCGGCGCTCGATCGTCATCGGAGGCGCGCACGGCAAGACGACGACCGCGGCGCTGGTCACCTACGTTCTGCGCGAGCTCGGAGAGGATCCGTCGTGGATCATCGGCGGAGTCGTGCCTCAGCTCGGAGGGAATGCGGGCGTGGGGGAGGGCTTGCTCGTCGTCGAGGGCGACGAGTCCGATCGTTCGATCGCCCTCCTGCGCCCCGAGATCGCCGCGGTGACGAACATCGAGCTCGACCACCACGCCGCCTACGGCTCCGAGGCCGAGCTGGAGACGTTCTTCGACGCCTGGCTCGAGGGCGTTCCGCATGTGGTCCGGGGGTGGGAGCTGAGCCCGGTCGAGCTCGAGCTCGCGATCCCCGGTGAACACAACCGCTGTAACGCTGCCACTGCCCTTGCCGTCCTCGAGCTCGCCGGGATCGAGCGTGCTGCGGCAGAGGCCGTGATAACGGGATTCGCCGGGGTCGGACGCCGCTTCGAGCTCGTCGGTGAACGGGGTGGTGTCCGCGTGATCGACGACTACGGGCACAACCCGACCGAGATCGCGGCGACCTTGCGCACTGCGCGCGAGCTTCACCCGCGGCGTCTGATCGCCGTGTACCAGCCACACGTCGTCGAGCGGACTCGACAGCTTCACCACGAGCTGGGCGCGTCACTCGCCCTCGCGGATGCGGCGATCGTGACCGACGTGATCGGTGGTCGTGACGCGCCCGTGCCGGGGATCACGGGTCGGCTCGTGCTCGACGACGTTCCGCTGGGTGTGCGGCGCGGGTGGGCGCCGAGCCTCGACGATGCAGCCACGCTCGCGCTCGAGTGGGCTCGACCCGGGGACGTCGTCGTCACGCTCGGCGTCGGCGAGCCGTGGCGGATCGCACGTGCAGTGGTCGAAGGGCTCCCGGCATGACGATCGAGCGCGGCGTTCCGCTCGCCCGCATGACCACGCTCGGCGTCGGCGGTCCGGCGCGGGCATTCGCTCGCCCGCGGTCCGTCGCGGAACTGACCGAGGCACTCCGTCTTGCACAGGCCGAGGGCCTCGACGTGCTCGCCGTCGGGCTCGGCTCGAACCTCCTTCCGGCTGACGAGGGGGTCGATGCGCTGGTACTGCGACTCGAGGGTGAGCTCGCCGCGGTCGAGATCGACGGAACCGTGCTTCGCGCCGGCGGCGGCGCCGCGAACGCCGTCTGTCTCCACCGAGCGCGCGACGCCGGTCTCGGTGGTCTCGAGTTCGCCTGTGCGATTCCGGGCACGGCGGGAGGCGGTGTCCGCATGAACGCCGGTGCCTACGGACGCGACTGGGCCGACGTCCTCGCGCAGGCCCAGGTCGTGACGGCCGACGGCGATCTCTGGCTTCGAGCAGACGAGCTCGGGCTCTCCTATCGCCACTCGTCGCTCTTGCCGGGTCAGGTCGTGGCGCGGGTCGACTACCGCCTCGCGCCCAGCTCGGCGGATCTCGTCCGCGCCGCCGTCCGCGAGCTGGTCGCGCAGCGCAAGGCGACACAGCCCACGAACAAGCGCACGTGCGGGAGCGTGTTCAAGAACCCGCCCGGTGAGCTCGGAGCCGGGGCGATGCTGGAGCGCTGCGGGCTCAAGGGGCACAGAATCGGCGGCGCGATCATCTCGCCCAAGCACGCGAACTTCATCGAGAACGCCGGTGCCGCGACGAGCGCCGATTGCGTGGCCCTCATGGTCGAGGCGCGGCGTCGGGCACACGAGGAATTCGGTGTCGTCCTCGCGCGCGAGGTGGTCTTCGCCGGCCTCCCGGAGCTACCGGCCGTCGCGTAGGAACCCGATCCGTGGTGGCGAAACGAGTCGCATGGTCGGGGGACGAAGTGTGCGCGGCCCGCGTCGGCACGCTGCTGCGGCAAGCGTCGTCGTCCCGTTTCCGCGAGGTGCGGCCGGTGCTCGCCTTGACCTCGTGCGCTTCGTCCCCTCCGGCCGCTCGCTCGGCGCTTCGCTCGTAGTCCTCGCTCTGGTCGGTGCGGCGTACCTGGTCGCCTACTTCACTCCCGTCTTCGCGGTCGAGCGAGTCGACATCAGTGGTGCATCGCCGCAGTTGACGCGCGAGGTACGCGCTGCCACTGCAGGGCTTCTCGGACAGAGCCTCGTCGGGGTCGACGCGAACGAGGTCGAGGGCATCCTGCGGGCACTGCCGGCAGTTGCCGGCGTGTCCGTGGACCGGGCGTTCCCGAACACGCTGGTCGTCAGACTCGCGCCCGAGCGCACCGTCGCCGTGGTGCGGCAGGGGCGCACGTCGTGGGAGGTGACCGGGGCGGGCAAGGTGATCCGCGAGATCGAGACGGGTACGCAGCGACACTTCCCGCGGCTCTGGCTTGCAAAGGGGGCGACGATTCGGCGCGGCGACGTCATTCCGCCGGGCTTCATTCCGGCCACGCGCGCTCTCGCAGACGCGCACTCGGTCGGACTGGGCACGCGTGTCAAGGGTGTCCGGCCCGTCGGTGACGAGATCACACTCGTCCTGCGGAGCGGAACCGAGCTCAGGCTCGGGCGTGCCACGCAGGTCGGACTGAAGCTCACCGTTGCCTCTCGGGTGCTGCGCCTGGTCGACTCGGGAACGGCCTACGTCGACGTCAGCGTCCCGCAGCGGCCAGTCGCCGGCTGACGAACTCTCAAGTCTCAGGTAGAGGTTGAGGTCGCGTTCGTTGACATCCTTTCGGAGGACGCCTACCCTCGAGAGCGAAGACGTGTGCCGACTCGCACGTTCAATACGAACTTCACCCTGAGGTGGGTTGAGACATGAGCAATCAACTTGGCAGTTACCTCGCCGTCATCAAGGTCGTCGGAATCGGCGGGGGCGGGACGAACGCGGTGACCCGGATGGTCGAGGCGGGCGTGACCGGCGTCCAGTTCGTCGCCGTCAACACGGACGCGCAGGCCCTCCTCATGACGGAGGCGGACGAGAAGATCCACATCGGCTCGCGCTCGACGCGTGGCCTCGGCGCAGGCGCCGACCCGGCTGTCGGACGAGCGGCGGCCGAGGAGAGCCGCGACGAGCTGAAGGAAGCGTTGAAGGGTGCCGACATGGTGTTCGTCACCGCCGGAGAGGGCGGCGGCACCGGGACCGGCGGTGCGCCGGTCATCGCAGAGATCGGACGAGAGATCGGTGCCCTCACCGTCGGCGTCGTCACTCGGCCGTTCGGGTTCGAGGGCAAGCTCCGTGCGGATCAGGCCGAGTCCGGCATCCAGGGCCTGCGAGACAGTGTCGACGCCCTCATCGTCATCGAGAACGATCGGCTCCTCCAGGTCGTGGAGCGCTCGACGCCGGTGACGGACGCCTTCCGGATGGTCGACGACATACTGCGCCAGGGTGTGCAGGGGATCACCGACCTCATCACCGTGCCCGGGCTCATCAACCTCGACTTCGCGGACGTGCGCACGATCATGAAGGACGCCGGCTCGGCACTCATGGGGATCGGCTCGTCGCGTGGCGACAACCGCGCCGTCGAGGCGGCCCGCATGGCGATCTCCTCGCCTCTGCTCGAGCAGACGCTGGACGGTGCGACCGGGATCCTGCTCAACGTTACCGGTGGCCCCGATCTCGGACTCGCCGAGGTCGACGAGGCAGCCGAGGTCGTCCGCAGCGCGGCCGACTCGAACGCGAACGTCATCTTCGGCGCTGCGATCGACGAGGCCATGGGCGACGAGGTGCGCGTCACGGCGATCGCGACCGGCTTCGGCGCACGCACTGCGCGGCGCCGACGCGTTGAGACCACCTCTGCCGTCGGTGCCGGCCAGTCGTCGGAGCGCCCGAGCTTCACCGCGCCGAGCGTGCGGGACGTCGATCTCGACATCCCGAGCTTCCTTCGCGAAGAGTGAGGATCCGAAGGTGTCCTCACACTCGCGAGACGTCCGCGAAGGCGGCTGCCGCACAGCTGCGCCGTTGCTGAACTTAGACGCCGGAGATCAGTCCGCGAGTCGTTAGAGTCGCGGCTCGTGGAAGCGACTCTCTCGCGCACGCCGCTGTTCGAGCGCCACGTCGCGCACGGCGCACGCATGGTGCCGTTCGCCGGCTACGAGATGCCCGTCCAGTACGCCGGTGTGATCGAGGAGCACAAGGCGGTTCGCGCTGATGCGGGCGCCTTCGACGTCTCGCACATGGGCGAGCTCCACGTGGACGGCCCGACTGCGCAGAGCTTCCTTCAAGCGGTGCTCTCGAACGACATCGACCGCCTCGACGACGGGGGTGCGCAGTACACCCTCTTGACGAACGAGACGGGCGGCATCGTCGACGATCTCATCGCCTACCGGCTCGGCTTGGGACAGTTCTATCTCGTCGTCAACGCGTCGAACCGCGCCGCCGCGTACGAGTGGTTGAAAGAGCGCGAGCCGCGCGGCTGCGAGGTGCGGGACGCGTCGGAGGAGTACGGCCTCGTCGCCGTCCAAGGCCCGCGCACGCTCGAGCGTCTCGGACTCGCGGAGGCTCCAGCGTTCACCCACGCCATGGGCGAGCTCGACGGGATCGAGGTCATGGTCGCGCGCACGGGCTACACGGGCGAGCAGGGCGTGGAGCTGTGCTGTCCTGCCGAGGAAACAGGAGCCCTGTGGGACGCCGTACTCGCACGCGGGGTGACGCCGTGCGGCCTCGGCGCGCGGGACACGCTCAGGCTTGAGGTGTGCTACCCGCTGCACGGGAACGACATCACGCCGGAGACCGACGCGATCTCCGCCGGGCTGGGTTGGGCTTGCGCGCTCGAAACCGAGTTCACGGGCGCGGAGACGCTGCGCCGGATCAAAGCGGAGGGGCCCGCCCGCAAGCTTGTCCCGTTCGTCATGGAGGAGCGTGCGGTGCCGAGGCAGGGGATGCCGATCGAGGGCGGTGGCGAGGTGACGTCTGGCACGCACTCGCCGATGCTCGACGTCGGCATCGGCATGGGCTACGTCCCCGCCGCGTCCGCGACACCCGACGTAGGACTCGTGATCGACGTCCGAGGCAAGGCCCGCCACGCCCGCGTGGTTCGCAAGCCGATCTACCGGAAGGAGAGTTAGTGCCCGCTCAAGAGAGCTATCCCGACGATCTCCGCTACCACCCCGAGCACGACTGGGCCCGGATCGACGGCGACGAGGCGACGATGGGTGTGACCTGGTTCGCGCAGGACGCGTTGGGCGAGCTCGTCCACTACGAGGCGCCGGAGGTGGGCTCGACGGTCGCGAAGGACTCCTCGTACGGAGAGGTGGAGTCGGTGAAGGCGGTCTCGGACATCATCGCGCCGCTCTCGGGTGAGGTTCTCGAGGTGAATGCGAAAGTCGTCGACGCGCCCGAGACGGTGAACGACGACCCCTACGGAGAAGGCTGGCTCATTCGGATCCGCCTCTCCGACCCGAGCGAGGTGGACGCGCTGCTTGACCCGGACGCGTACCGCGCGCACGTCGCCGACCAGTGAGCTCCGGCTACCTCAGCCTCACCGACGAGGATCGCGCCGAGATGCTCGCCGCGATCGGAGTCGACACGATCGCCGAGCTGTTCGAGCAGATCCCGCCCGCCGTCCGCTTCGGCCGTGACCTCGACGTGCCGCCCGCGCTCGGCGAGGCCGAGCTCATGCGACACCTCGAGGAGCTCGCCGCGCGAAACGTCGACACGGGCAAGGAGCTCTCCTTCGTGGGTGCGGGCATCTACGACCACTACGTTCCGTCGGTGGCCGACGTCGTCCTGTCGCGCGGCGAGTTCCTGACGGCGTACACGCCGTACCAGCCGGAGATGAGCCAGGGGACGCTGCAGGCGATCTTCGAGTACCAGACCGTGATCTGCGAGCTCACCGGCATGGACGTCTCGAACGCCTCCGGGTACGACGGCACCACGGTCGCCGCCGACGCGTGTTTCGTCGCGAAGCACGTCTCGGATGGAAAGAAGATCGTGCTCGCCGAGGCCCTCAACCCGCAGGTGCGCGAGGTCGTGAAGACGTACGCGCCCGGGTTCGGCTTCGACGTCGTCGAAGTGCCGCAGCGGAGCGGCGTGACCGATCCGGAGGAGCTGGGCGCGGCAGCCGAAGACGCCGCCGCCGTGTTCTTCCAGCAGCCGAACTTCCTGGGCTGTCTCGAAGACGCGCCCGCGCTGGCTGCCGCGGCGAACGACCGCGGCGCGCTGTCGGTCGCGCACGTCGATCTCATGTCGCTCGGCGTGCTCGAGGCGCCGGGCGCGTACGGGTGCGACCTCGCGATCGGCGAAGGCCAGGCGGCCGGCAACTGGCCCTCGTACGGCGGACCTCACTACGGCTTCTTCGCCGCGCGGACCGACTACGTTCGGCGGATGCCGGGCCGCATCGTCGGCCAGACCGTGGACGAGGACGGCAGTCGCGGATTCGTGCTCACCTTGCAGACCCGCGAACAGCACATCCGCCGGGAGAAGGCGACCTCGAACATGACGACGAACCAGACGCTCCTCGCGCTCGCGGGACTGGCCACTCTGTCCTGGCTCGGGCCGGAGGGCCTGCGCGAGGTGGGGGAGACCTGCCTTGCGCTCTCGCACTACGCACGCGAGCGCATCGGCCTCGAGCCCGCGTTCGAGGCTCCGGCCTTCAAGGAGATCGCGTTCCGGACCCCACTCCCTGCGCGCGAGGTGATCCGCCGCGCCCGCGAGCACGGCGTGAACCCGGGCTACGCCCTCGGTCGCGACTACGAGGGGCTGGAGGACGTCCTGCTCGTCGCGGTGACCGAGAAGAAGTCCGTCGAGGACATCGACCGTCTCGCTGCTGTCCTCGCCGAGGTGTGCGCGTGAGCGGCGCACCGGGCGGCCCCCGGCGCGACACACCACTCATTTTCGAGCGCTCGCGCCCTGGGCGACGTGCCGGGCGCCCGCCGCGTCCCGACCTGCAGGTGCCGGAGCTTCCCGAGACGCTGCGCCGGTCGAGCGCGCCGCGTCTCCCGGAGGTCGCCGAGCCGGAGATCGTCCGCCACTTCACCGCGCTCGCAGACCGCACATTCGGCGTCGACACGGGCTTCTACCCGCTCGGCTCGTGCACGATGAAGCACAACCCACGCGTCAACGAACGTGCGGTGGCGCTTCCCGGCTTCCGCGACCTCCATCCATATGCCGACGACGAGGACGCGCAGGGCGCGCTCGAGCTCATGTGGCATCTGCAGGAGATCCTCGCCGAGGTCGCCGGCCTCCCGGCCGTGACGCTGCAGCCCGCTGCCGGCTCGCAAGGCGAGCTCACGGGGCTCATGCTCATGCGCGCGTACTTCGCCGAACGCGGCGAGGACCGCGACACGATCATCACCGCGGACACCGCGCACGGGACGAATCCGGCGTCGGTCACGATGGCGGGGTATGAGCTGGAGAAGGTCGAAACGGACGCGCGCGGGAACCTCGATCTCGACGACCTGCGCGGCAAGGTGAACGAGCGCACCGCCGGCCTGATGCTCACCAACCCCTCGACGCTCGGGCTCTTCGACGAGGGAATCGAAGAGGTCGCGCAGATCTTCCACGACGCCGGGGCGCTCCTCTACTACGACGGAGCGAACCTCAACGCGGTGGTCGGAATCTCTCGACCCGGCGACATGGGTTTCGACATCGTCCACTACAACCTCCACAAGACGTTCTCGCAGCCCCACGGCGGCGGCGGTCCCGGAGGAGGGCCGGTCGCCGTGCGCGAGTCGATCGAGCCGTACCTGCCCGCGCCGACGGTCGTCCGCGACGGGGACGCGTTTCGGCTCGACCACGACCGGCCGCGCTCGATCGGCCGCGTCCGCGGCTTCGCCGGGCCGTTCGGCGTCTTCGTGCGGTCGTACGCGTACATGCGTGCTTACGGGCCGGCCCTGCGCGAGATGTCGGAGGTGGCGGTGCTCAACGCGAACTACCTCCTCGCGCGGCTCCGCGAGGCGTACGACCTGCCGTACGACCGGCTCTGCATGCACGAGTTCGTGCTCTCGGCGCGGAATCTCAAGCGCGAGCACGGGATCACGGCGCTGGACGTCGCCAAGCGGCTCATGGACTACGGGATCCACCCGCCGACCGTCTACTTCCCGCTGGTCGTCCCCGAGGCCCTCATGATCGAGCCGACCGAGACCGAGCCGAAGGAGCGGCTCGACGAGTTCGTCGATGCGATGCTCGCCATCGCGCGCGAGGCGGCGGAGTCGCCCGAGTTGTTGAAGCAGGCACCGCACGGTCGCCCGGTGAGGCGGCTCGACGAGGTGCGAGCCGCGAAGCAGCCGGTCCTCCGTTACCACTTCGACGAGCACCCGGCGCTCGTCGGCTGAAGAGAGCAGACGAGATGCCGACGCTCCAGATCGAGCACCGCGTTCGCGACTACGAGGCCTGGAAGCAGGCCTTCGAGTCAGACCCCGTCGGCCGAAAGGCAGGCGGAGTGCGCTCGTATCGCATCTCGCGGCTCGCCGACGACCCGCTGCACGTCCTCATCGAGCTCGACTTCGAGTCCCTCGCGGAGGCCGAGGCGTTCGGTGATCGCTTACGGGCGATGTGGTCGAACGTCGGCGAGCGGCTCGGTCTCGAACGCCCAACTGCACGCGTCGTCGAGCACGTCGAACGCGCCGACTACTGACTGGGCTCCCAGAGCTCGAAGCGGTTGCCCTCGGGGTCGATCGCCCAGCCGAAGCGGCCGATGCCCGCGACCTCATGCACTGCGTCGTCAACCTCGACGCCGGAGGACCGCAGCTGCGCGAGCATCGCGTCGAGATCGGTGACCGTGTAATTGATCATCCCCTGCCTGTCCGCCGGCCAGTAGTCGGTGTCCGCCGGGAATGTCGACCAGACGGCGTTGCGACTCTCGGCGAAGATCGCGTACGTCTCGTCGTCTTCGCGGGGGACACCGAGATGCTCGGAGTACCACGCGGTGAGCGCCTTCGGGTCGCGTGCCCGGAAGAAGACGCCG
>Ga0075343_1000042_pt1 | contig 29180 bp, 35 predicted proteins | sample RushOxbow_ThreeS_2_FD_120072 | JGI IMG/M metagenome (GOLD analysis project Ga0075343, IMG submission 120072) | Natural and restored wetland microbial communities from the San Francisco Bay, California, USA, that impact long-term carbon... | ecosystem: Environmental > Terrestrial > Soil >...
GCGACGATCTTGACTCGGCGATTTCGCCTCATTGGGACTTTGTTTCTTCACCTTCCGGATCGGTGAGACGGACGGTCCAGTCCCGCTCCTCGCCGGTATCGACTTCAAAGAATCCGGTACGCTTGTGGCCGCGCTTCTCGCAATCCTCCGTGTCGCGGATGGTGAAGGATTTGTCGTCCGTACACATGAAGAGGCCGCCGGCCCATTCGCCGCCGCGGTCGTAATCGACCGCGTGGATGTAGTAGTACCGGCCGATCAGCACGCCCTTGAGCAAGGTCTCGCAGGTGTGGGAGGCGATGTTCCACCAGCCCTCGCTCGCCCAGCCTTCCGTATCCTTGTAGCCGATCGACACCCCGACGCGGCTCGCCGTGGTATTGCACAGCTTCAGGTCGGCATGGGCCGGCGTGACGCCCGGCCCCACCATGACGCCGAACGCCAGGAGAGCGGCGTACACCCACCGATTGAGGGCCGGGATGGGGATTCCCGCCAATTTGCGGGTTTCGTGGGAAGCTGGCATTGGTCTCTCAAGCCTGAAGTCGCGGTTAATGAACCCCGAAACGTAGCATCGAATTGGTTGCATTTTCCTGACCGGCGAGGCTCCTTTATAAGGCCTGATCGGCCCTATAACACCGTTGAAAATGCGAGTAAAAATGCGTCGCAGCCTGGACTTTTCGGTCACTTCGTTGTTGTTGCGCGGCAGGCCCGTGCCGAGGCGCCCGGGGCCGTTTGAGGACTGCTCGGAAGGAGCTCGAGCCTGGACACGCTTGTAGAAGACGATTTAGGCGAAAAGCCATACCGGACCATCGGCGGGGATGTAAAGCTCGGTCTCCTGATCCTCTGCGATCATGCCCAGAACCGGATTCCGGAGGAGTACGGGTCGCTGGGGCTGAAACCCGAGGATTTGCACCGGCATATCGCCTTCGATCTGGGGGCGGAGGGGGTCGCGGCGGCCCTTGCCAAGATGCTGGGGGCCCCGGCCGTCCTCAGCCGCTTCTCCCGCCTGCTGATCGACCCCAATCGAGGGCTCGACGACCCCACGCTCATCATGCAGATCGCCGATGGACTCGTGGTTCCCGGCAATGTGGGGTTGAGCGCGGAGGATATCGCGGGGCGGCTCGACCGCTTCTACCGGCCCTATCATGCGGCGATCGACCGCGCGGTGGAGGCGGGCATCGCCGCCGGTAAGCCCCCGGTGATCTTGTCGGTGCACAGCTTCACCCAAGCCTGGAAAGGTGTTCCCCGGCCCTGGTCGGCGGCGGTGCTGTGGGACAAGGACCCGCGGCTGCCGCTTCCGTTGCTGAAGGGGCTGCACACCATTCCCGGTGCGAAGATCGGCGACAACGTGCCGTACTCGGGCCAGCTCAAGGGCGATACGCTTTACCGGCACGCCACCTTGCGCGGTCTCGCCCACGCGCTGGTCGAGGTGCGTCAGGATCTGATCTTGGCGGAGGAGGGGCAGGCGGAATGGGGCGCGCATTTGGCCCGTGTGCTCAACGATGTGCTGCGCGCCGCACCTGGCTTGCATACCATCGAGCATCACGGATCCAACACGGGCGCCTGCTGCGGAAAGGATCACGACTATGGATGAGACCACGAGGACCGAGATCGAGGCCGCCGCTTTTCGCCGGCTGGTCGAGCACTTGCGGGAGCGGACCGACGTCCAGAATATCGACCTGATGAACCTCGCCGGCTTCTGCCGCAACTGCCTGTCGACCTGGTATCTGGAGGCTGCGGACGAACGCGGCGTGCCGCTGACCAAGGATGCTGCACGGGAGATCGTCTACGGCATGCCGTATGAGGACTGGAAGGCGAAATACCAGACCGAGCAGTCCTGAGCCGCACCCCTGTTAGTGTAGAAATATCAGCTTATTAGACCGGGCCGGGCGTCGTGCGCCCGCGTGCCGGCCAAGGCCTTTGGATAACCGGGAAAAGCCTTGCGGGCGCCTTGCTGCGCTCCGCGATTCGGGCTCAAGCTCGCCCTTCATTGAACCATCACAAACGCCCGAGGGACCAACGTGCAGCTTCAGACATCAGCCAAAGATCAACTTCGTGCCTTCGTGTCTCGTATCGAGCGGCTGGAGGAAGAGAAAGCAGCGCTCTCCGCGGATTTGCGCGAGGTCTATGCGGAAGCCAAGGGCACCGGCTTCGACGTCAAGGCGCTGCGCAAGGTCATCAGCCTGCGCAAGCTGGACGAGAACAAGCGGCGGGAAGAGGACGCGGTCCTCACCACCTACCTTCATGCCCTCGGCATGGACACCGACGCGGCGGAGTCAGAGGCGGCCTAATCCTTGGACGTGAACCCGCCAGGCTTCGACATTATCGACGTTGCCTGGCGGCTGTGTGCCGCGGTGGCGGTCGGCATGCTGCTCGGTCTCAACCGGGATCTCTCCAACAAGCCGATCGGCATGCGAACCTTAGGACTCGTGTCCTTGGGCGCGGCGATCGTGTCGGTGTCCACGGTCCATTTCGAGAGCTTGATCGATCATCCCGACGCGCTCAGCCGCGTGGTTCAGGGAGTCATCCAGGGCGTCATGGCGGGCATCGGCTTTATCGGCGCCGGCGTGATCTTGCGCGACACCAAGGAGAAGACCGTCAAGGGCCTCACCACCGCCGCGACCGTCTGGGTGACGGCGGCACTCGGGATCGCCTGCGGCCTGGCCTCTTGGCAGATCGTTGTCCTGTCGGTGATTCTTTCGGTGTTTCTCCTTGTGGGCGTGGCCTGGATCGAGGCGGCCTTCGGCAAGGACGAAGGCGGATACAGCTAGAGGCTAGCGCGTGCTCTGCGCCAGGCGCGTTGGGCCCGATCTGTCCATCTCGGCGTAGAGGCTTTTGATTGCGCCGCCGGAGAACTTCTGGACGCTGGCGAGGCCGCGATAGCCGGAGTTGCGGCGGAATTGGAAGGCCGTCGGGCTGTCCATCTCATTGAACAGATAGTCGATGTCGCCCTGTTGGGGATGGCTTAGCGTTGCGATCTCCGCGTTGCGGGCGACGGACGTATCGCTCATGAGGCTCGCCGTTTCGAACGGCACGTAGCTGAGCTCGTCCGGGTGATCGTCGTCTACCTCGGGCGCGCCTACCACCGCAGCGTTCTCATAGGTCGGAACCTGAGGCTGGGACGGTTCGGGGCTGAGGGGCGGCTGCGACCAAGGCAGACCGCCGCCGACGCTGGCATAGGCGAAGCGCGGCGCCGCGGCCGGTGCGGGCTCCAGGTCTGCGCCGGCAGGCGCGAGCGCCATCGGGGCAGGCTGGTCGGGGGTGTAAGACGCCAGGATCGGCTGCGGCACTTCCGCGGCGAGCGCCGGACGCGGCTTCGGCGTCGGCAGGGGCGCCACACTCGGCGCGGCCGAGGCGACCATGGTCCGGTTCACCAGCCCCTTAGCCAGAGCCAGCTCATAGTCTTTCTTGGTGATCGGTCTGCCGTCGCTCGGGATATAGCCCGTCTTGCCGTCTGGGAAGAGCGCGGCGAGCTCGAGCCGAGGCATGCGCGGCCACATCCGCACATGGCCGGTGTCCACATGGACGAAGGGAATGCCGGAAGTGGGGTAATAGCCGACACCGCCGACCTCTTGGATGAGCGCGGAGGCGCGAAGCGCCTTTACCGGCACGTCCGGGAAGTGAATGTCGGCCGCTTTGCCTTCGATATGCTGGCTCTTCTTGGCCTGGCCGCCGCCGCCGGCTCTCAGCTTGGCGTTGGTCTTCGCACTCCGGTAGGCGGAGACGAGATGGATCGGCTGCTGTGAGCCAAGATCCTTGTGAATCGTCCAGATGAGGTCGATGAGCTCACGGTCCATCGTGGTCACATCATCGGTGCGCCAGTCGCGCATGAAGTGGTTGAGTTTCTTGAGACCGGCCTCGTCGAACTTGCCGTCCCGCTTATAGGTGACGGTGAGGGTCTCTTTGGTGTGGATTTCGTAGAGGGAGAGGGTGCGGTCTTCGGCGGAGGCGGTGGTGCTCTGGGCCACGGCGACGCCGGCGGCCATCATCATGAATCCGGCGCCAAGCATGACGCAGCGTGCACTACTCCCCCGAATGCGCATCCCCGACTTTCCGTCTTTCCCTCGCCGGGCCTTGTCGGCCGGCTTTCCCCAGTGGCACCAAGCCCTTAGTCAAATTGGTGCCCGCCGCCAGTGCGGCCTTTGAGCAACAGTATTTCGGTAAATTGAGCGAAAAACAAGGCGGACCAGTTAACCTTTACCCGCGAAATCCGGGCATGGTTAACAGGTCCTCAGGGCGCGCGGCGCGCGCTTGAAGAGCGCGATAGCTTGGACGTGGCCGCCTAGAAGCTGGACAGCATTTCCTCGAACGGGTTCCCGCCCCTGGTCCGCTGACGCTGCGGGATGGACTGAGTCACGATCTGGTCGTCGCGCTCGGCGAATTGTGTGCGCCCTTTCAACAAGGCCGCAGACATGCGGGAATCATGACCGTACAGGTCGCGGTAGTTCGTGATCGAGCCGTCCTCATTCACCTTCAGGGTGAAATACGTGATGTAGACGGGGATCGGGCGGCCCAGCGCGACATGCTGATCGTAGGCGGTGTCCATCGAGGACTGGGTCCGCGCATGGCTCCAGCCCTTGTCATGCTCCATGATGACCGCCGCCAGCTGGTCGGGGTTCTGCACGCGCATGCAGCCATGACTTTCCGCGCGCACCTGGTTGGCGAAGAGATGCTTCTGGGGAGTGTCATGCATGTAGACGTCGTGCTTGTTCGGGAACATGAACTTGACCTTCCCGAGCACGTTGTGGGGTCCGGGCGGCTGATAGAGATGCAGAGTCCGGATATCGACGCGGTTCCAATCGACCGAGCCGGGATCGACTTCGCGGCCGCCATATTTGATGCGGAGATTCTGACGCTGGAAGATCTGCGTGTTCCAGCCGCCGCCTCCGAAGAAGAAGCCGCCGGACGGCCGGACGTAGGGCCGGATTTCCTCGACCTTGATGGAGTTGGGAACGTTCCAGTAAGGCCCGAACACGACCGTTTTCATTTCATTCGAGAAGACCGGCGTCGGGGTGTTGGGCTTGCCGACGACCACCCGCGTGGTGTGGACCGGCTCATCGTCCTTCATCACGCGCAGCGTGAACTCGGGGATGTTGACCGTGACGTAGAAGCTGCCTTGGTCCGCCGGGAGCCAGCGGTGGCGCTCCATGTTCAGGAGGATCGCGTTGATCTGATCCGGGCTGCCCATATTGCGCAAGTGAGGCTTGTTCAATAGGCGCCGCGTGCTGGGGCCCACCACGCCGTCAGGGGTGGTGTTGTGCTCGGCCTGAAACTGTTTGACGGCTTCGAGGACAGCCTCGTCGTAGAGCTCAGGATTCGGGCCATCGGGCACGTCGAGACGGGTGCGCAGCAAGGCAACTTGCGGATCGGCCACGCCGAACTTGAGCAAGGGACCGCTGGGAATGTTGACTTCAACCTTCTCGGCTTCCGGAGCATCCGCGCCGCCGCCGCGCAGCTCGATCAGCTTCTTGCGCAACAGTTCGAATTGCGGGTGCTGCGGCTGGAAGCTCCGCAGATAAGCGCCCGGGTCCGAGCGGTACGAGATGGACTCGATCACCTCAAGCGGCTTCGGCAAAACCAAAGTCGGGTCCAGGTTCTTCGACAGGCTGGTTGGATTAATGCGGCCGCCGCGCGCATCGTGCGCGTAGTCGAGAACGGCATGGCTGATCTCGATCTCCGCAGCCGCGAGCTTGTCGGCGGGATCCGAGGCGCCGGCATCAAAGCCCGTCATGTCCGGCAGGGCGTAGTCGGACGCGCGCAAGCCGTAATCGTCGGCCTTCTCGATCTCGGCGATCACCTGCTTGCCGCGGTCGGTCAGACCGTTCTCGTCAACCCAGAGAAGCTTTTGCTGGGGAACGGCGTAGTACTCCACCAGCGCGCCCTTCTCGTCTTTCTTGAGCTCGGTGGTGGCGGTGAATTTTTCCGCAAGGCGCGTCTGCACGGCGATCCGAATCGCATCAGCGCGCGAAATCAGCGCCTGAGGCGCGTCGGGTTCGACAGCAAATGCGGGCGCGCTGAAAGGCGCGGCCAACAGCAAGGTCAACGCAATACCGTAGATAGGCCTCATGGATAATCTGCTCCCTCTGGCCGAATTAGCCGATTCGTCATGCCCGCCCGTACGTTAGTACGAGCCCCCCGCAAATGGCCTTACCACGGCGCGATTTAAACCTTCTCCGATCCCGTTTTTCCCTGAGTGTGGCATTTTTGCCAATGACTCAGGTTGTTCTGGTCTAGTTGGGGCGTGCCTCGAGTCCGATCTCACGCATTTTCCGGTAGAGCGTCGACCGGCCGATGCCCAGCCGCTTGGCGATCTCGGTCATGCGGCCGCGATAGCGGCCGAAGGCGAGCCGGATCATGTCCGCTTCGACCGCTTCGAGAGAGCGGATATCGCCGCTGTCGCTTAGCGCCGCGATGCCCACGGAGTCCTTGCCGCCGTTGGCCGAAGGGACGTGGATCGTCACAGGCGTGTCCGCGGACTGCCCAAGCATGACCGGGCCGTCGATGCGCGGTGTCAGATCCTTGGGCGCGGGCGCCGGCGGCACGGTCACCGCATAGCCCTCGACATGGGCCGCAATCTGCGGGAACTCATTCACGGTCAGCATCGGCGTGTCGGAGAGCACCACGGCGCGGAACACTGCGTTCTCGAGCTGGCGGATATTGCCGGGCCAGGTGTAGCGCTGGAGCATGCCCGCGGCTTCGGCGTCGATCCCGTCGATGCGCTTGCCTTCCTCGGCGGCGAAGCGCGCCGTGAAATGGCGCACCAACTCCGGCACGTCTTCCAGGCGCTCGCGCAAAGGCGGCACCCAGATGGGGAACACGTTCAGCCGGTAGTAGAGGTCCTCGCGGAAGCGGCCTTCCTGCACGAGTGCGATCAGGTTCTGGTTGGTGGCCGAGATGAGCCGGAAGTCGACCTTGACCGGCTGCTTGCCGCCGACGGAGTCGATCTCGCCTTCCTGAAGGGCGCGCAGCAGCTTCACTTGGGCGTCGAGTGGCAACTCGCCGATCTCGTCGAGGAACAGCGTGCCGCCGTCGGCTTCCAAGAATTTTCCGGGACGCCTTTCCGCGGCGCCGGTGAAGGAGCCTTTCTCATGGCCGAACAGGATGCTCTCGACCAGATTCTCGGGAATGGCGCCGCAGTTCACGGTGACGAAGGGTTTGGTCCTGCGCGCGCTTTCGCCCTGGATGGCGCGGGCGATCAGCTCCTTGCCGACACCCGATTCGCCCTCGATGAGCACGGGAATGTTGGACGTCGCGGCGCGCTTGCCGAGCTCTATGACCCGCTTCATCGTCTCGCTGCCGACGATGAGGTCGGAAAAGCCGAGCTCGCCGGAGGCGGTGGCCTTCATGCGGGTGATCTCGCCGGCCAACGCCTCGATCCGGAGCGCGTTCTTGATGGAGACTTCGAGCCGCTCGGGGCTCACCGGCTTCACCACGAAATCGACGGCGCCGGCGCGCATGGCCGAGATGGCCGCATCGATGCTGCCATGGGCCGTCTGCACGATGGCGGGCGGCTTGCGGGGCAGGGAGCGCATGGACGAAAGCACGGTCATGCCGTCGGTGCCGGGCATCACCAGATCCAGAAGGATGAGGCAGATATCCCCGGTGTCATCGGCCCTCAGCGCGGCCAGGGCGGCGTCGCCGCCGTCGGCGGTGACGACGTGGTAGCCGAACCGCTTGATGGTCTCTTCAAAAATACGACGTTGGGTAGGATCGTCATCGACGACCAGGACGCGCTTGGGCATGACACAAATACTCACTGGTTACGCGAATACTAACGAGACAGAGGCGCCGCGTCGGGCGAACACTTGGCCCGACGTGGACCCCTGCTGTGCCAAAACTGTGCAATGGAAGGGTAAACATGTCCTTTATCGCGGTTCGATTTTGGCGAATGTCTTGCCGAAGCGTGATTTCCGGTGCCAGAAAGGGCGTCTTTTTTGGGCCTTGCGAGGGGGCTATGGGGTTCCCACACTAGGTGTTGCCACCGCTAACGAGGACATATCCGTCGATGCTGCCCATCCTGTCTGCCCGGTTCCCCGAGCCTGTCTTCGCCGCCAGCCATGCGGCGAAATCCAAGGAAAAGCATAGCGTTAATATGGGGGCTGAGGCGCTTCCGGTGTGGAATTTGGGTGATCTTTATGACGCCCCCGAATCACCTGCGCTGAAAAAGGATCTCGCGACGGCGGAGCAGGCCGCCGAGGCCATGCATGAGCGTTACGCGGGCAAGCTCGCCGTGCTGCTCGACGCAGGCGCGGGGGGCGAGGCCCTGACGCAAGCCGTGCGCGAGTACGAGTCCCTCAACGACGTGCTCGGCCGTGTCGTCTCCTATGCGAGCCTGCTCTACGCCGCCGACACCGCCGATCCCAAGCGGCAGAAATTCTTCGGCGACATCCAGGAGAAGATCACCGCGATCTCCTCGAAGCTTCTGTTCTTTCCGCTGGAGCTCAACCGGCTCGACGACGCGGCGCTCGACAAGGCGATGACGAGTTCCGCGCTCGGCCATTACCGGCCGTGGCTGGAGGATCTGCGCAAGGAGAAGCCGTATCAGCTCGAGAACAGGCTGGAGCAACTGTTCCACGAGAAGGCGGTGAGCGGGCGGGGCGCCTGGGACCGTCTGTTCAACGAGACCATGACGTCGCTCCGCTTCGAGGTGGACGGCAAGACGCTCAGCCTGGAGCCGACGCTCAATCTCTTGCTCGATGCGGACGAGAAGAAGCGGAAGCACGCCGCCAAGGCGCTCGGCAAGGTGTTCAAGGACAATATCCGGCTGTTCACGCTGATCACCAACACGCTTGCCAAGGACAAGGAGATCTCCGACCGCTGGCGCGGCTTCGAGGACGTCGCCGACAGCCGGCATTTGGCGAACCGTGTGGAGCGCGACGTGGTCGATGCGCTGGTCGCGGCGGTGCGCGACGCCTATCCAAGGCTGTCCCACCGCTACTACGCCATGAAGGCGAAATGGCTCGGCAAGAAGACGCTGATGTATTGGGACCGCAACGCGCCGCTGCCCGAGGAGCCCAAGCAGGTGATCGGCTGGGACAAGGCGCAGGAGACCGTTCTCACGGCTTACGGCAATTTCTCGCCGCGCATGGCGGATATCGCCGGGCGCTTCTTCGCCGAAGGCTGGATCGACGCGCCGGTGCGCGAAGGAAAGCAGCAAGGCGCGTTTTCGCATCCCACCGTGCCGAGTGCGCATCCCTATATTCTGCTCAACTATCAGGGCAAGCCGCGGGACGTGATGACGCTCGCGCACGAGCTCGGTCACGGCGTGCATCAGGTGCTCGCCAACAAGCAGGGCCCGCTGATGGCGCCGACGCCGCTGACGCTGGCCGAGACCGCGAGCGTGTTCGGCGAGATGCTGACCTTCAAGAGGCTACTCGATCAGGCGCCGTCAAAACGCGAGCGCAGAGCGTTGCTCGCGGCCAAGGTCGAGGACATGCTCAACACTGTGGTCCGGCAGATCGCCTTCTACAGTTTCGAGCGCAAGGTCCACGCCGAGCGGCGCGAGGGCGAACTCACCTCGGAGCGGCTCGGCGAGATCTGGATGGACGTGCAGCGCGAGAGCCTGGGGCCCGCGATCGAGCTCAAACCCGAATACGAGACGTTTTGGGCGTACATCCCGCACTTCATTCATGCGCCGTTCTATGTCTACGCGTATGCCTTCGGCGACTGCCTAGTGAACTCGCTCTACGCGGTCTACGAGAAGGCGGATGAGGGCTTCGCCGAGCGCTATCTCGACATGCTGGCCGCCGGCGGCACCAAACATCACAAGGAGCTTCTGAAGCCGTTCGGGCTCGATGCCTCGGAGCCGCATTTCTGGTCCATGGGGCTCAAGGTGATCGAAGGGTTGATCGATGAGCTCGAAGCCATGGACAGCAAGGATTCCGACGGCAAGGATTCCGACGGCAAGAAATCCGCTGAGGCCTAAGGCCTCCGAGAAATTGCGGTCCGTTGTACGTTTTGTATAACTTTGTTATACAGTCCGTACAACGGAGGTCCGCATGAAAATCGAGATCAAGAAAATCGGGAATTCGACTGGCCTGATCCTGCCGAAGGAGCTTCTTGCGAAGCTCCAACTCAAGCAGGGCGACAGCTTGTTCGTGACGGAGCTTGCAGAGGGCGGTCTTAAGCTTGCCCGGCACGACCCGAACTTCGAGCGCGGCATGGAAGTCGCTCGCAAGGCCATGGGGACGTACCGGAACGCGCTCCGTGAGCTTGCCAAGTGACCGAGCCAATCAAGTGACAGAGCCTATCTGGCTCTCCGTCGATCTTGTCCTCGCCATCCACGACGAGCAATTGCGCGAGTTCGGGGGGCCTCCAGGTCTTCGCGACCGGGGCCTACTGGACTCGGCGCTCGCGCGGCCCCTGAACAAATATGCCTATGGCAACGATCACCTGGCGGCTCTTGCTGCCGCCTATGGTTTTGGGCTGGCTCGGAACCATGCGTTTGTCGACGGCAACAAGCGCATAGCACTCCTCTCCATGATCACCTTTCTCGGTCTCAACGAGATAGAGTTCGTGGTGCCGGAGGCCGAGGCCGTCGTCGTCACGCTGGAGGTGGCTGCGGGCGAGATTGACGAGAACGGTTTGACGCGCTGGATTAGAGATCATTGGCCTGAAGGGAGCTGAAGCCCGATGTCGCAAGTCTCGCTGGTTCCCGTCCTCCTTTGGGTGGCAGCGATCCTGTTCTGGGGCGTGGCCGTTTTGCGGGGGCCGCGTCCGATCCTCCAGACGTTCGTCATCGACCGGCTGCTGCGCTATTTGTTCATCTTCCCGCTCGGGCTGCTCGGCCTTTGGGCCTTTGTCGGCCATGTGTTTTTTCCCGAGCAAGCCGCCGCCGCGATCGGCTGGACCCCGAGCCCGTTCCAATTCGAAGTGGGCTACGCCAATCTCGGTCTGGGCCTCGCGAGCCTCTATGCGGCTTTCACCACGTTCTATGCGCGCGTCGCGGTCGCCATCGCCGCGTCGTGCTTCTTGATCGGCGCCGGCATCGGGCATGTGCACGACATCGTCGCGTACGGCAATCTGACATCGGGCAATGCCGGACCGATCCTGGTCACCGACTTCCTCACGCCGATGGCGGTGCTGGCGCTCTTGCTGGTCGCCGCAAAACGTCCCCGGCCCATCTCGCCGGACACGCTGGCGCTCGATGCCGAGGTCGAAGTGGCGCGGCGCGCCCTGCGCTCCTATCGGGAAGCGCTCGACAAGTTCGTCAAGGAATGACGCTTCTAGTGGCGGGCGAAAACCTCGGTGCTGCCGTCCTTCTTCACGAGCAGCACGTCGTAAGGTTCCGTCTTTCCATCAGCCTGCTCCATGCCCGGTGAGCCGAGAGGCATGTCGGGCACCGTGAGGCCGATCGCGTCCGGACGCTCCTCCAGCAGCTTCTTGATGTCGGCAGCGGGAACGTGGCCCTCGACCGCGTAGCCGTCGATCAGGCCGGTATGGCAAGACGCGAGCTTCTCCTCGATGCCCGCCTGGCGCTTGATGCGGTCGAGCATCGCGGTCGAGGTGTTCTTGGCTTTCACCTCGAAGCCGTTCGCTTCGAGATGCTCCACCCATTTGCCGCAGCAGCCGCAAGTCGGCGACTTCCAGACTTCGATTGCAGGGGCATCGGCCGCGGCGAATGCGGGCGAGGTCACCAGAAGGGTCAGGAAAAAGGCAAAGACGGTGCGCAACACCATAGGGGTTCTCCACATGGGATGGTTACATGGGGGATCGCTGCCGATCCTATTCGATCAGGGCGATGTCCGCGATCACAGGCCGGTGATCCGAATCGAGCCGCGGGCCGACGCGGGCGTCGATCTTGGCGAAATGTTTCGTGGTGAAGACATTGTCGATCAGCACCAGCGGCAGAAGGGGCACGCTTTTCCAGCGCATCGGCCAGGTCGGGTAGAACGTGTTGAAACGGCCGAGCCCGGTCGCCTTGGTGAAGGTCTTCAGCTTGACCGTCCACGGCGCCATGTTGAAATCCCCCGCCACGATCAAGGGGCCACTCCTCTCCTGCACGAAGGTGGTCAGAGCCACGATGTCGGCCTCCTGCAGGTCCGGATAGAAGGGCCGCGCCAGATGCACGCCGGCGAGCTCGACTTGCGTGCCGTCGACGTCAAGCCGGACCCAGCGGACGATGCGCGACATCCAGAACGGCTGGCCGCCGCGGTCGACAAGGCCATCGGCCACGATCGGATGCTTCGACAATATAGCGAGCCCATTGTCACCGACGCGGTAGGGATACTGACCGGCAAGGCTCTCGAGGAAGTCCTTGTGATGCCCGCGGACCTCTTCGAGCACCACTGCGTCCGCTTTCGTCTCGGCGAGAAAGGCCGCGACCTGGTTCAGGTGATGGTCGTTGCGGCCCCAGAGATTGAAGGTCGCCACGCGCAGGAAGCGCGCGGCGCCGTCCGGCGCTTGCGGAGCGGCGCCCGACAGGCCCGAAAGCAGCAAAGCGAAGCTGACCGCGATGAAGGCGGCGGTGGCGGTGATCAGCGTCCGGGTTCGCACGGCGAAGGCCAGCGCCAGCAGCGCGATACCGCCGACGGCAAGGACGGGGAGGCCGTTATTGATAATGTCGAGGGCCGGATACCAGCGCGCGAGCACGCCAAGCGCCAGAAGCGCTGTGCCGAGTACGAGGCCCGCGATCACGGCGGCCTTCAAGATTTTGGGCATCGGTGGAGAACTAACCTTGGCGAGGGACCGGCATCGTGGGAAGCGCGATCCTATATGTGGGAAGACTTATCCAGGCATGAAGGGTTTTGCATCCCCCTATGAACGACACCCCCCAGGGCGACAACGAGAAAAACCGGTTCAGCGCCCGGGCCAAGCGCTATGGGCGCGTCGGGGCCAATGTGGGCGGGGTAGCCGCGCGCATCGCCGGGCGGCGCCTATTCGGCCTCGATCCCGAGAAGGATAAGGACGCCGCGGCACTCGCCGCCGCGCTGGGCGGGCTGAAAGGCCCGATCATGAAGGTGGCGCAGCTTCTCGCCACCATCCCCGAGGCGCTGCCGGCCGAGTACGCCGCCGAACTCGGCCAGTTGCAGAGCCAGGCGCCGCCCATGGGCTGGGCCTTCGTGCGCCGGCGCATGGCGGCCGAGCTGGGTCCGGACTGGGAGGCGAGATTCGAGACCTTCGAGCACGAGGCGGCGGCTTCCGCCTCGCTCGGTCAGGTCCATCGGGCCGTCGCGCATGACGGACGCGCGCTCGCGGTGAAGCTGCAATATCCGGACATGCAGTCCGCCGTGGAAGCGGATCTCGCGCAGCTCGGTATGCTGTTCTCCCTTCATCGCCGCATGCGGCCCGCGATCGAGACCTCGGAGATGCTGAAAGAGATCTCGGCGCGCTTGCGCGAGGAGCTCGACTACGCGCTCGAGGCCAAGCACACGGGGCTGTACGGGCTGATCTTCGCCGACGATCCGATGATCCGCGTACCCGAGGTGTGGCCCGAGCTGTCCACGAAGCGGCTGCTTAGCATGACCTGGCTCGAGGGCCGGCGGCTGCTGGACTACACGGACCGTCCGCTGGAGGAGCGCAATCAGATCGCGCGCGCCATGTTCCGCGCCTGGTGGTTTCCGTTCAGCCAATACGGGGTGATCCATGGCGACCCGCATCTCGGAAACTACACGGTGTTCGAGAACGAGGACGGCGAGGCGGCCGGCATCAATCTGCTCGACTATGGCTGCATGCGCACCTTCGCGCCGAAATTCATCCAAGGCGTGATCGATCTCTATCACGGGCTGCTCAACAACGACCGTGCGCTGATCGTGCACGCTTACGAGACGTGGGGCTTCGCCGGGCTCTCCAACGAGCTGATCGACATTCTGAACATCTGGGCGAACTTCATCTACGGACCGATGCTCGAGGACCGGGTGCGCACCATCGCCGAATATGTGAAGCCCGGCGCCTATGGCCGGCAGGAGGCCTTCAAGGTGCATCAGGGCTTGCGGGAGAAGGGGCCGGTGACGGTGCCGCGCGAGTTCGTGTTCATGGACCGCGCCGCGATCGGGCTCGGCGGCGTGTTCCTGCATCTGAACGCCGAGCTCAACTATTACCGCCTGTTCAACGAGGCGATCGCCGGCGCTGACTTGGCCGACGTGACGCGGCGTCAGCACGAGGCCTTCGTTAAAACCGGCGTACCGTTACCGGAAGAGGCCGCCAAACAAGGGTTGTGATCGCCGCTCACTTCGCCGAGGATTCGCGAGCGACCTTCGCGAATCTATCGAGAGGAGGGCCGACGATGGATTGGTTCATCAACGACGCGTTGCCGGTGCTGGCGCGGATTTTCATCGTCTGGATTTTTCCGTTCAGCTTTCTCGACAAAGTCATCAACTGGGACAACGCCTTGAAGCAGGCGAAGTCGAGTTGGCTGCCCGGCGGGCCGGTCCTCTTGATCTTGGCGATGGCGGTGGAGCTGCTGACGCCGCCGATGATCGTGTTCGGCTTTTACGACGGCATCGCCGCGTTCATCCTCGCCGGCTACTGCGCCGTCACCGGCATCGTCTATCACAATTTCTGGACCTATCCGCGCTTTTGGAAGCCCGACAGCGAGGGCTATCCGCATATCTGGGACTTCTTCAAGAATTTGGGTCTCGTCGGCGGCTTGATCTACGTGATGTATGCGAGCGGCTTCATTCAGGCCGTGGGCGGCGACATCGAGAAGCTGTCCGCGCTGACCAAGCCGGCCGCCGCCATGATGGGAACTTTATGACGGCCGATCCCGAACATCCCAAGATTCCCTATTGGCATCTGTGGACGGACGACGACGGCGCCACGCATCAAACCCGCTGCGAGCTGAAATCGTTCGACTGGCAGAGCATGGGCGGCAAGGCGGCGGCCCAATGGAACGACCATCTGCTCGCGGGCGAGACCAATCTGCTCTTCAGCATCCTGCCGGTCGGCTTCAACGGCGATTGGCACGAGAACCCCAAGCCGCAATGGATCGCGGTGCTGTCGGGACGCTGTTTCGTGGAGTCCACGGACGGCACCCGCGTGGAGATGGGGCCCGGCGACATCGCCTTCGGCGGTGACCAGAACGCCAAGGAAGATGGAGACGGGCGTATCGGCCACAAATCCGGAACGGTCGGCGAGGAGCCTTGCGCGCTGATGATCGTGCAGCTCGATCCCAAGCGATGGTCCGGCGTCAGGCCGGGCGCCTTCACGTAGCGGAGCGTTCTCATGCCGGTCACGCGACAGATCAGAGTGAGCATCACGGTGGCCGATTTGGGTGGGACGGCGGCATTCTATCGCGACGCTCTCGGACTTGAGGTCGGGGCAGAGCAGACGCTTGGCGATCCCGCTTGGAATACGCTGCTCGGGCTCGACAAGGCCACCACGGCGCGTGCGGTCGACGTCAGGCTCGGACAACATGAGATCAAGCTCGTGGCGTTCGATCCGCCGGGGGCGCCATACCCGACGGCGCGCGCGTCGAACGATCCATGGTTCGAGCATGTGGCGCTCGTCGCCGGCGACATCGATGCGGTGTGGGCGCGGCTCGAGCGCTACAAGCCCGGCGTGGTCACGACGGGCACGCCGGTGCTGCTGCCGCCCAATACCGGCAGCGTCACCGCCTTCAAGTTCCGCGATCCGGGAGGGCATCCGCTTGAGCTGATCTCCTTTCCGAAAGGTGTCGGCGACCCCCAGTGGCAGCAGGGCGGGGCGGGCATTCGGGGCTACGACCACACGGCGATCGCCATCACCGACGTGGACCGGAGCCTCGCTTTCTACCAAGGGCTGCTCGGTTTTCATGTGGGCGGACGGTCCTTGAACGCCGGACCGGAGCAGGACCGCCTCGACGGGCTTTCCGACTGCCAAGTGGATGTGGTGCCGCTGCAGCCAGCGGCGGTGCCGACGCCCCATGTGGAGCTGCTGCACTACCGGACGCCGCCGGGGCGGAGCGTGTCCGCGCCGGTGAACGCCAATGACGCGGCAGCCGCGCGCCAAGTCCACCACGTGGACGATCTCGACGGCCTGGCGGGGCAGCTTATGGAAGCGGGCGTCGTCTTCGTCTCGCCGGGGATCGTGAGGCTGAAGAATGGCGGGAAAGCCGCGGTGATCCGGGATCCGGACGGCCATATGATCGTGCTCATGGCCTGAGCGAGACCCTAACCGGTGCTTTTTGATGGGCCGGCAATTATTGCGGGATGCGCCGGATTTTGCTATCTCGCGGAGGCGCGCGAAGCCGCCGCCAAGCAAGGATACGACCGGGGGTAGTTGAATGCATATCGATCCCAAAGAGGGCCATCCAGACATGGACTATGCCGAGCACTTGGGCACTTACAGATTGTTCTGTAAGTTGACCTTGTGGACGATCGTCATCACCGTGACGATCGTGGCGGCCATGGGATACTTCCTGACCTAATCCGAGCTTTACGCTCACGGCGGACCACCGTCCGCTGACCTCGAATCCAGAAAACCCACGGAAGGCCATTGGCCGGTTAGCGGGCCAGTGTGCCAGACGGAGCCACGATGATTTCGATTGGCGTGCCCGCAGAAGGCAAGGACGAGCCGCGGATCGGGCTCACCCCCGAGACGGCGAAGAAGCTGGTCAAGGCCGGGGCCAAGGTCACCGTGCGCTCCGGCGCGGGGCTCGGGTCTCATTTCTCAGATGAGGATTACAAGGAGGCCGGCGCCGCCATCGCCAAGACCGACGCCGAGGCCGTCTCGGACGCCGACGTGGTGTTCACGGTGCGGCGTCCGCCGCTCGCGCTCGCCAAGGCGATGAAGAAAGGCGCGGCGCTGGTCGGCATGCTCGATCCGTTCTCCGACGCCGAGGAGCTCGACGCGCTGGCCAAGACCGGCGTGACGTTGTTCGCGATGGAGCTCATGCCGCGCATCACCCGCGCGCAGAGCATGGACGTGCTGTCCTCGCAATCGAACCTCGCCGGCTACAAGGCGGTGGTCGACGCTGCCGCCGCGTTCGAGCGCGCGCTGCCGATGATGATGACGCCCGCGGGCACGGTGCCGGCGGCGCGGGTCTTCATCATGGGCGTCGGCGTCGCCGGACTCCAAGCGATCGCGACGGCGCGCCGGCTCGGCGGCATCGTTACCGCCACCGACGTGCGTCCCGCCGTGAAGGAGCAGGTGGCCTCGCTCGGCGCCAAGTTCATCGCGGTCGAGGACGAAGAGTTCAAGCAGGCGGAAACGGCGGGCGGCTACGCCAAGGAGATGTCCGACGCCTATAAGAAGAAGCAGGCGGAACTGATCGCCGAGCACGTCAAGAATCAGGACATCGTCATCACCACGGCGCTGATCCCCGGGCGGCCCGCGCCGAAGCTCATCTCCAAGGCGATGATCGAAAGCATGCGCCCCGGCTCCATCATCGTCGATCTCGCCGCGGAGCGGGGCGGCAACGCGGAGCTGACCAAGCCCGGCGAGATCGCCGAGCATAAGGGCGTGCGCATTTTCGGCCTGCTCAATCTTCCGGGCCGGGTACCGGTCAACGCCTCCAGCCTCTATGCGCGCAATCTTCAGGCCTTCATCGAGCCGTTCATCGACAAGGAAACGAAAGAGCTCGCCATCGATTGGGATGACGAGTTGGCAAAGGGCACGGGCATCGCCCGCGACGGCGCGATCGTCAACGATGCGATCGCCGCGCGCCTGGGCGCCAAGCCCGCAAGCGCCGCGACAAAACCTGCGCCGGCGAAAGCAAAAACCAATGGCGGGGCGAAGGCCCCCGCCAAGAAGTCTGGAAGCACGCGCCAGCCCAAGGGAGGCAAGACCACATGACGAAGCGGACCCTTTATACGGGCCTCGTCCTGCTCGCGCTGGCCATGCTGTCAGACGCCGTATGGATGGGCGCGGCGCACGCGGCCGAGGGCAGCGCCGAAGGCGGCCACGACTTCATCTCGCAATTCTCGATCTTCGTGCTTGCCGTGTTCGTCGGTTACTACGTGGTGTGGAGCGTGACGCCCGCGCTGCATACGCCGCTGATGTCGGTGACCAACGCCATCTCCTCGGTGATCGTGGTCGGCGCGCTGCTCGCCGTCGCGGTCGAGGCCGCCGAAGCGGTGGGTTCGTCCGGACACGTCATCGCCAAGGTCTTGGGACTGATCGCCTTGGTCCTGGCCAGCGTCAATATCTTCGGCGGCTTCCTCGTTACCCAACGCATGCTGGCGATGTACCGGCGCAAGGATCGCTAAGATGTCCGGTGAATTCGTCCCGCTGCTCTATCTCGTTTCCGGCGTCCTGTTCATCCTGGCGCTGCGCGGGCTCTCTTCGCCCGAGACCTCGCGTCAGGGCAACTATATGGGCATGGCCGGCATGGCCATTGCGGTGGTCACCACGCTTGCGGTGGCGCGCCCCGAGACGGGCCTCTCCTGGGTCATGATCATCGGCGGTATCGCCGTCGGCGGCGGCATCGGCGCCGTCATCGCACGCCGCATTCCCATGACGGCGATGCCCGAGTTGGTCGCCGCGTTCCATTCGCTGGTGGGTATGGCCGCGGTGCTGGTGGCGGCCGCCGCATTCTACGCGCCTGAGGCTTTCGGCATCGGCGTCCCAGGCGCCATCCGCGTGGCGAGCCTGGTCGAGATGTCGCTCGGCGCGGCCATCGGCGCCATCACGTTTACCGGTTCCGTCATCGCTTTCGCCAAGCTGTCGGGCCGCATGTCGGGTGCGCCGATCATGCTGCCGGCGCGGCACATCATCAACATCGCGCTCGCGATCGGGCTCGTGGCGTGTGTCGTGCTGTTCTGCCAGGAGCAGACGCCGGTCTATTTCTGGGCGATCGTGGCGCTGTCGCTCCTGCTCGGCGTGCTGATCATCATTCCCATCGGCGGCGCCGACATGCCGGTCGTCATCTCGATGCTGAACTCCTATTCGGGTTGGGCGGCCGCGGGCATCGGCTTCACCCTCGGCAACACGGCGCTGATCGTGACCGGCGCGCTGGTCGGCTCGTCGGGCGCGATCCTGTCCTACATCATGTGCAAGGGCATGAACCGCTCCTTCATCAGCGTCATCCTCGGCGGATTCGGCGGCGAGACGGCAGGTCCGGCCGGCGGCGGCGAGCAGAAGCCGGTGAAGCTCGGCTCGGCGGAAGATGCCGCCTTCCTGATGAAGAACGCGGGCAGGGTCATCATCGTGCCCGGCTACGGCATGGCGGTGGCGCAAGCCCAGCATGCCTTGCGCGAGATGGCGGAAGGGCTGAAAGAGGCGGGCGTCGAGGTCAAATACGCCATCCATCCGGTGGCGGGCCGCATGCCGGGACATATGAACGTGCTGCTGGCGGAAGCGAACGTCCCCTATGACGAGGTGTTCGAACTCGAGGACATCAATTCAGAGTTTCCGCAAACCGACGTCGTCTACATCATCGGCGCGAACGACGTGGTGAACCCCGCCGCCGAAGACGATCCGTCCTCGCCGATCTACGGCATGCCCGTGCTGCAGGTGTGGAAGGCCGGCACCGTTCTCTTCAACAAGCGCTCGCTCGCGTCCGGCTATGCCGGCATCGACAATCCGGTGTTCTATCGCGACAACACCATGATGGTGCTGGGCGATGCGAAGAAGATGACCGAAGAGATCGCCAAGTCGCTGTAGGTTTCCGACGGCGTCAGCGGTCAGGGGTTCCAGCCGCCGCTGCCGTAGGGTTTCGTGATGACCTCCAGCAGATGGCCGTTCAACTCCTCGAAATAGACTCCGCGCCCGTCGTCGTGGCGATTGATTTCCCCCGCCTGAGTTCGGCCGGGATCGGCCCAGAATTTCAGCTTCCTCTCGCGGATGCGGCCGAAGATGTCGTCGAACTCGTCTTCGCTGACCAGGAACGCGTAGTGCTGGCGCTTAATGTCGCCGTCGACATTCATATAGTCGAGGTTCACCCCGTTCTCGGTGGCGACGACGGCAAACGGTCCCCAGCTCGCCGGGGCGTGCAAGCCGAGCATCTCGGCGAGGAAGATGGCCGAGGCGTCCTTGTCTCTCGCGGCCAGGATAGTGTGGTTGAGTTGGACTGCCATGACGCCATGATCATCACGTTCGGCGACGGCAAGAAAATGACGAACGAGATCGGCGACACCCTCGAATGCTAGCGCAGCAAATCCGTCGCGTGGTTAACAATCTCAAAGTGAACGAAGAATTGCCCAAGTCGGACTGAGAATCGCCTGACTCCGGCTCCAATTAACTTTTAGAGCGCACGGACCCCGATGTTTCGGGCTGCGCCGTCGCCAGCTTGTGGTTATTGACAATCGCGACGGCCTCGCCATTTAGCAGGGAGTTAAGCTTCCTGGGGTTGAACTTCCGCTAAGTTGGTCGACCGAAGCTCTCTAAGACTGCGGCAGAGGCGTCGGCTTCGAATGTTTTGCTGGAATGAACGGGCCGTTCAACCGGCGTTCATACCGGTCACGTAATCTAGAGGCCGATTAAAAACAAAAAAGCAGAGAGGCATTGCCGGGTCCATGTTGAACCTTTTCCTGTCGCTTGTCGGAATCTTCGCGCTGTTTTGCATCGTAGCGCGACTGCTTCATCGTTATTTCGTTTATGTGCCGGATCCGAAACGGGTCGCGCCGAAAGACGCAGGTCTCGCGAATGTCGAGGAGATCGTGTTCAAGGCGACGGACGGGACGCGACTCATCGCCTGGTACCGGCCGGCGAAACCCGGCAAGCCGACGCTTCTCTATTTCCAGGGCAATTACGGCAACGCCGCCGCCCGCGCGGGCAAGATCAAGGCCATCGGCGCGGACGGCTATGGCGTGTTCATGCTCAATTACCGGCGCTATGGCGGCTCCGGCGGACGTCCGACCGAGAAGCGGGTCACCGCGGACGCGGTGAGCGCTTACGACTATCTGCGCGGTCTCGGCGTCGCCCCGCACGACATCGCGTTCTATGGCGAGTCGCTCGGCACGGCGGTCGCCACGCGGCTTTGCCAGCAGCGCGAGCCGCAAGCGCTCGTGCTCGAAGCGCCCTTCACCTCGGTGGTCGATGTCGGTCTCTTGATGTGGCCGCTGCTTCCGCTGAAATACATCATGGTCGATCAGTACCGCACCATTGATCGCATCGGTGAGGTCAAGGTGCCGCTGTTCATCATCCATGGCGGCCGGGACAACGTGATCCCGCTCGACCAGGCCCGGCGTGTGCTCCATGCGGCGAACGAGCCGAAGACGCTCAGCCTCGTGCCGCGGGCCGGCCACAACGATCTGTTCGAGCAGGGGGCCTGGGGGCGCGTGCGTGCGTTCCTCGAGACGCTTCAGGTGGAGCCCGCGGTTCAGGCGGAGCCTGCCTTGGAGATGCCTGCCGCGCGCGCCGGTCGTCCGGTCGAGCTCGTGGCGGCGGCCGACGCCGACCGCTAGCGGCGCATCGCCAAACGCAACAAAGCCGGGAAGGACATTCCCGGCTTCAGCAGCGCAAAATCTTTGGACGTAAAGCTTAGCGGCGGCCGCGCGGCTTGGGAGCGATGCCGGCCTCGCGCTGGGCCTTCTTGCGGGCAAGCTTGCGGGCGCGGCGAATGGCCTCTGCCTTCTCGCGGGCACGCTTCTCCGAAGGCTTCTCGTAATAATTACGGAGCTTCATCTCGCGGAAGATGCCCTCGCGCTGCATCTTCTTCTTCAGGGCCCGGAGGGCCTGATCGACATTGTTATCGCGAACGACGACTTGCACGCGCCTTAAATCTCCGAGTTGGCCGTTGGTTTTGGGATTGGAGCGGGGCCAAAAATGACCCTGGCCAGAACCGGCCTGGGTCCCGCATCCGTGGCTGATCTAGCAAAACGGCCGTTGATTGTCCAGACCGGGCGGCGAAAGTTCTCAAAAGTTCTAGCCCGAGGCCATCGGCTTGATCCGGGTGACATGGCCCATCTTGCGGCCCGGGCGGGCTTCCGCCTTGCCATAGAGGTGGACGGCCGTGCCGGGTTCGGCGGCAAGCCGGGCCCAGTCGTCCACATCGGCTCCGATCAGATTGGTCATCGCCGCATCGCTATGGCGGCCCACGTCCCCCAGCGGCCAGCCGCAAATCGCCCGGACATGATTCTCGAACTGGCTCACCAGGCAGGCATCGAGGGTCCAGTGCCCGGAATTATGCACCCGCGGGGCGATCTCGTTGACCAACACGTCGGGGGTGTCGCCGCCGCGGTCGAACAGCTCCACGCACAAAACGCCCACATGGCCCAGGCTTTGCGCGATTTGGCCCGCGATCTTCCGGGCCTCGTACTCGGTGGTTCCCGAGATCCCGGCCGGAACCCGGCTCGTGGCCAGGATGCCGCCCCGATGTACGTTCTCGACCACGTCGTAGAAGCGCGTTTCGCCATCCCGGCCGCGTACCGCAACGACCGAGAGCTCGCGCTCGAAGGCGACCATGCCTTCCAGGACCGCCGGCGCCTCGCCGATCGCCTCCCAGGCGGTCCCGGCCTCGCACAACGTATGGATCGGCACCTGGCCCTTGCCGTCATAGCCGAAGCGCCGCGTCTTGAGCAGCACAGGGGTCCCGACCCGGGCAAGACCCTCGTTGAGCTCACCGAGAGTGTTCACGGCGGCATAGGGCGCGACGGCGATGCCGAGCCCGCTCACGAAGTCTTTCTCGACCAGTCTGTCCTGGGCCACCTCGAAGGATTTCGGCGGCGGATAGACATGCGATTCGCGCCCGGCGATTTCCAAAGCCCTCGCCGGGACATTCTCGAACTCGCAGGTGACGACGCCGACGCTTCCGGCAAAGCGCGCAAGCGCCTCCGGGTCGTCATAGGCCCCGACGGTCGTCTCCGCGGCGACGTCGAAGGCCGGGGCGCCGGGCTCGTCATTATAGATGTGTGCTTTGAGGCCCAGCCGGCTCGCGGCGACCGAGAGCATGCGGCCGAGCTGGCCGCCGCCGAGAATGCCGATGGTACTGCCCGGCGGGAGCGGCGCGTCAGCCATCGTCCTCAACCGTCTCGCTGATGGAAGCGGTCTGCTCCGCGCGCCAGGCGGCAAGCCGAGCGGCGAGAGTCTCATCGGCGAGCGCGAGAATGCCGGCGGCGAGCAAGCCGGCATTGGTGGCCCCGGCCTTGCCGATGGCCAGCGTGCCGACGGGCACGCCTGCCGGCATCTGGGCGATGGAGAGGAGGCTGTCGAGGCCTTTGAGGGCCTTGCTCTCGATGGGCACGCCTAGCACCGGCAGCTCCGTCATCGAGGCCGTCATGCCGGGCAGATGCGCGGCGCCGCCGGCGCCCGCGATGATGACTTTCAGGCCGCGCTCGCGTGCGTTCGCGGCGTACTCGTAGAGCCGGTTCGGGGTGCGGTGGGCGGAGACCACCTTGGTCTCATAGGGCACGTGCAACGTGTCGAGCACGTCCGCGGCCGCCTTCAGCGTGGGCCAGTCCGAGCGGCTGCCCATGATGATGCCGACGGCAGGCTTCGCATCGCTGGTGCTTTCGCTCATGGAAGGGATCTGGCCGAAAAAGGCCGGTTCGAGGAAAGCGCGCGATTATAGGGACGCGCTATTCCTTGGCAAGGCGCGTCTCGGGCTTCTCCCCCTTGCGATTTTGGCGCGATTCGGCTGCGTTAGGGGTTCGACGTCAGCCCGCGAGGACCCATGCCCCAAGCTAGACCTGAAGGACCGCCTGCCTCGCCGCCGAGCAGCACGCTGATGCGGCTCTACCTACTGCTGCTCGTGTTTCTGATCGTGCCGATCGCGCTGAATTATGGATTGCGACCCGGGACGACCCTGCCCCAGGTCCTCGACATCACGGTGTCGGGCACGGACCAGATCCATGTGTTCCGGGCGCTGATGTGCCTCTATCTCGGGGCGGCCGTCTTCTGGGCGATTGCCGCCTTCACCCCGTCCTGGCAGCGCACGGCGGTCATCTGGGGGATTTTCTTCGCCTTTTCGCTGGCGATCGGGCGCGTGCTCAGCCTCATCGTGGACGGGCGCCCGAGCCTGCTTCTGCTGGTCTATCTGGGGCTCGAGATCGCCGGCGGTCTCTTGGGGCTCGGGATTCTCATGGCGGCGGACCGCAAGGTCAGGCGATGATGTCGGGGAGGAGCTGATCCTCGATCCGGGAGATCTCGTCCCGCAGAAAGAGCTTCTTCTTCTTGAGGCGCTTAAGCTGCAAGGCGTCGGCGCGGCCGGAATGTTCCAGCGCGTTGATGGCGCTGTCCAGGTCCCGGTGCTCCTGCTTGAGCCTGCTCAACACAGCCCGAAGCTCGCGAATCTCCTCGCTTTCCATCGGGCGTCCCCGCTCCTTTCCCCGTATCGGGGCGGAGTATCTGGCTGAACGCCGGACGGTGCAAGGTCTGAACGCGGGCTGCCCTCGTTGCCCGGGATGCGTGCGGCGGACGCCTTCATCAACACCCAGGCATTAGACAAGCGGCCGGCAATTTGACAAACTACCTGCCGTGACAATTGACTTTGGAGGTTCTGATATGGCGCTAGACGCACACCTCACTGAGTTGTCTCACAGGCACCGCGCGTTGGACCGAAAAATCGAAGAAGAGCAAGGAAGGCCGACGGCCAACGAGTTCAAGCTCGCGGAATGGAAGCGTCAAAAACTGCGTCTGAAGGATGAAATGGAGCGGCTGAGACACGAGCCGCAACACTAGCGTAAAGAGCCGGGCCTCGAGTCGCGAGGCCGTCTCGGATCACTTAAAGATTGTTGGACGCCCGGCCATCCCGGGCGTGACAGGGAGATTTTTATGGCCGCAGCGAGGGGGCGAAACCTCTCCGCGGCCATTGTTGTTTGAGTGACCTGAGTTATTTGAGTGACCTGACGTCGTTTGAGATCCCGATTCGGGGATGAGATCCTGATTGTTACGCCTGATTTTGCGCCTGCTTCGCTGCCGTTGACCTAAATCAGTGCGGGCGCCGGGGCGTGCGCTACGAGACCTGTTCTTGGTTCTAGAGGGATGAGGGAGGTGGCGGCATGCAGGTTTGCGCGCGCGGGACGATCATGGCGCTGGGGTTGCTCGCAAGCGGGCTGCTGTCGCCGGCGGGTGCCGCGGACAAGGGGCTCACCGACAAGGGCGAGGTGCTCGTCCGGGAGGGCTGCTCACGGTGTCACGCGGTCGGCGTGAGCGGCAACAGCCCCAATCCGGACGCGCCGCCGTTCCGCACGCTGTCGAGCAAATATCCGGTCTCCGACTTGGCCGAATCTTTGGCCGAGGGCATCGTCTCAGGCCATCCTGAAATGCCGATCTTCGTGTTCATGCCGAACGACGTCGAGGCCATCATCGCCTATCTGGAGTCGATCCAGACGACCCCGGCGCCTCCGCCGGGCGAAACGCCGAACGGTTAGGGCCGACCCTCAGACATCGGCGGCGCCTTCCGGCCACATCAGCCAGTTGCGCGCTTCTTCGATCTGATCCGGCGCGAAATGCTCGACCTCGCATTCCATGAACGGCGAGACGAGGCTCGACCAGAGATTATGCGTCTCGGGATTGGCCACGACGGCGATCCGGCTGAAATCCTTGAGATGCCGGAAGCTGAACTTGACGTCGTGCCACAGAGCCGCGGCATCCATGCCTTCGAAGTCCTTGACCTCTTCAAGCACGCGCACCCGGCCGTGGCGCGCGATGAAGGCCTCGAGCTTTTGCGCGACGCGATCAAACTCCTCGGTCGAGACGCGGCCGCTGAGGCTGATCTCGACGGCTTGAGCGTTATCGTGTTCGGTATAGGTCAGCATGGGATGCTTCGTTCTCACGGTTTGTTTCGCGCGGCATCTTAGCCGCCGGTGCGAGACGCTGCCCAGGACTTCAGCGCTTCGCGAACAGGGCTTCCACAGAGGGTTGCGCCCGCGTGCAAGTTCACGGAAAATTAGGCTTAACGCGGCGACAATCCCGGCCTAAAGACACGCTATTGCCGCCTTTTCTCCGCCTAATGGCGTCCTCGATCAGGGAGACCCTACGATCAAAAAGCTGATCTTTTCCCTCGTGGCCGTCTGCGCGATCGCCTTGGGCGCGGTGTGGATGGTCTTGAACTCGGCTCCCATCGAAAAGCCGAAGACCGAGGCGCAGGTCAAGCGTTCGCTCGCCTACGAGCAGGCGATCTCCCAGCCGCGCGAAGACGACACCGATGAAAAGGTCGCCGAAGAGAAGGATGCCGAGAAGAAGGACATCCCTGACTTCGAGACGGTGACGGAAGAGGCCGCGCCCAACAGCGCAGGCGACCCGCCGGCAATTGAAGACATTCCATCCGACGGCGATGCCGGCGCGGCACAGGATCTCGCGTCGCTCCCTGACGAGAGCGCGGACGCCCAAGACCCGGCCGCCGTTCCGCCCCTGCCTGGAGAACCCGGCGCCGATCAATGGGCGACGGACGGCGCCGAGCAATGGGGCGACGAACGCCAGCCCGCCGATCCTTATGCAGGACAGGGCAATCCCTACGGTCCGCCGCCGGGCGATCAGTATGCGCGCCAGGACGACCCTTACGGGCCGCCCCAAGGCGATCCTTACCGCGAAGACGAACCCTACGATCCCTCCGTCGCGCGGCAGTACGGACAGCCGCAAGCCGATCCGTATGCGCAGGATCCTTACGGGCAGCCGCAACACGATCCCTATGCGCAGGATCCTTACGGGCAGACACAAGGCGATCCCTACGCGCAGGATCCGTATGCGCAAAATCCCTACGGACCGCCGTCACAGCAGCCATGGAACGGGCAGGGGCAGGCCCAGGGGCTCGATCAGAACGGCGAGCAATGGGTGCAGGTGATCATCTCAGGCTCGCCCATGCGCTCCACCGCGTCGGAAGAGGCGCCCATGCTGTTCGCCTTTCCGTATGGCCGCAGCCTGAAAGTCGTATCGCGCACCGATGGGTGGGTCGAGGTGACCGATCCGAAGAGCGCCGCCACGGGCTGGATGCAGGCTCATGCGCTCGGGCCCTCCGCCGCTCCCGGGCAGCAGCAGCCCTACGGCCAGACCGAAGCCTACTACGACGAGCAGCCCCGGGAACGCCCCGGCCTGTTCCGCCGCGGCGGCTTCGGTGACATGATCAATCGCGCCTTCGGGGGCGGGAACTGATCGCGCTCCGGCGTTTAGGTCTCAAGGACACCAAGTAGAGCTTTCAGAAATCGCGCGCCGCCCTTGCCAACTTTTCAGGTCTGGGCGTAGCTGGTGTTCAGCGATTCGAAATAGCGCGAGGGGGCCCATGGCACAAAAGAACATGGCACAAGACAATAAGGCTCGCGGGCTGATCGGCGATGCGGCAGTCGAGATTCCCGATCCTGGAGCCTCCGATTCGAGATGGTTCCTGTCGGCGATCGGCTTGGGCCTGCTCTGCATCTATCTCGTGGCTTTGAACTTCGAAACATCGGGGCGGCTCGAAGCAGTCTGCGAAGTCGCGATGAGCCGGGAAGCCTTGTCGCTCTGCCTGCAATACGGCGCGCGCTGACGCGAAGACCAGCCACGTCGAAGCCAGCCTCTAAATGAAGAAGCCCGGCTGGAGACCGGGCTTCTGGGGAGGGTACACGATACTCGTCCGAACGGACATCGGGGGCTGAGAGGGGATCAGCGGGGCTTCCCGATGCCGCATGATACAACCTTGAGCCGTGGAGAAAGTTCCAGGCAATCAAAGCGGCCTCCGCAGACCTCAGCCTTCGCGCCTCACACCGATAGACACGGTGAGGAGCCCGCACGGCTCGTCATGCGAATTGCGCCACGCATGGCGCGGGCCGTTGAGCACGACCGTGTCGCCCGCGCTCAACGCGGTCTCGCCGCCGCCGTCGAGGACCAGCACGCACGCGCCTTCGGTCACGTAGATCAGGTCGATGGTGTTGGTCTGGTGCATGCCCGGATGCTTCTGGTCCATGGTGGCGAGCAGGCCCGGCAGCTTTTTCTCTGTCTCGGCCAAGGCCGCCGCCCGGTCGATCTCCGGCGGAGAGGACGCGCCGTCCGGCGGGAGCACGATAAACTCAAAGCGGTATCCACCGTCCGGCGGAAACCAAGTGCGGAACGCGGGCTCCGCCCCGTCGTTCGGCAATGCCGGCATGCTGTCCGCCCCCCAGACGCTGTAGAATTTGGCGCCCGGCATCAACGGAGTCTCGATCGGCGCGATTTGCTCATCGCTGGCGATGACCGACAGTCCGCCTTGCGCCTGTCCCGTGGAGACGCGGCGGATCGAGGGCCCTTGTGCATCCTTGCTCATCAGGTCATTTGCTCCTTGCGTCGCTAGCGCGTTGTTTCCCTGACCAAAATCGAACCTCCCGCCATGACCTCCGTCCGGCGGGCGGAACAGAGAGGCGGGGATTCTCGTTTTCCTTCCCAAGGAGGGAAAAGGAAAAGGAGAACGATGATGGCGAAGCTTCTGAAGATTGTAACCGTTGCGAGTACCGCCGTCGTGGCGGGCGGCGTTGCCTTCGCGAACGTCAACCTGGGCGACGAAACGCAATCGGTGGCGCGTCAAGAACGTTCCGTAATCCTGGCCCTGGCGCCCCCGCACCGCACCCTCACCACCGAGACCGGCGTCGACCCTGCCGTGGACCTTGCGCCGTCCCTGCCGGGGACATCACCGAAGCCTCAGCGGGCGCCGGCCGTTCCCACCATCGACATGGCGAGCGGCGAAACGCCGGACCGGTTCGATGAGACTGCCGTCGCGGCGCAGCCCGCCGTGGTGCGGTCAGGCCCGTCCGAGGCCGCGCCGATGCTCTACGCCTTCCCGGCCGGAAGAACGATGCGCGTAATCGAGAAGCAAGACGGTTTCGCGGCGGTGCAGGACGTGCGCAGCGGCGCGCGCGGCTGGATCGCGACGGAAGCGCTCGCCTCCAACCTGATGACGGCCGCGACCGATAAATCCTCGAGGGCCCAACGTCACGCAAAGGCCGAGATCAAGACGCCGCAGCCGACCGTCGGGATTCCCAACCGGGATGTTCAGCGCCCGATGCTACTCGGTGGCGCGGAACCGGAGCGGGTGGCGGCACGCGCCGAGGACGGTGTGAATTTCGCGAGCTTCGTGCGGCGCGGCTTCGGGCAATAGTCGCCGGCGCTAAACCGGAGGCGCGGCATTTTCAATGAGACGATCTTGATCGGCGCGTTCGCCATGCGGGCCGTGACCGCCGCCGGCCACAGCCGTCTTGCCGTTGCCATTCGCTTTCATGGCGAGCGCAGGCCCGACATTGCCATTCTGTTTCGGCTTCACGCCGGAGACGCGCAGTTCGCGCTCCACGGCGGTGCGGGCGGCCTCGTTCTGGGTGTAAAGCCCCATATGCTCGGCGTCCTCGTCGGCGACCGGGGTCAGCGCGTTGTCCATGTATAATTTTGCGGCCGGATCGGATTGCACCTTCTTGACCAAGCGGCTCAGGTGATGCCACCGCTTGCCGGCC
>Ga0075343_1000044_pt1 | contig 28961 bp, 24 predicted proteins | sample RushOxbow_ThreeS_2_FD_120072 | JGI IMG/M metagenome (GOLD analysis project Ga0075343, IMG submission 120072) | Natural and restored wetland microbial communities from the San Francisco Bay, California, USA, that impact long-term carbon... | ecosystem: Environmental > Terrestrial > Soil >...
GCGTGTCGTCGTGTCCCTCTGGTTCTTTGGCGACCCGAACCCTACCTTCATTGCGCGCGTTGAATCGGCGCGCCATTACCCCCTTCACCGAGAGGCCGGCCGAAATGCGAATCGTTTTCAGGGCTTGCGGGCTCATGCTTGCGGCGTGGATTGCGGGTATCGCGGCGCCCGGCCGCGCGCAGGCCGAGGATTTCGAATGCGTCTCGACGACGCTGCGCATCCTGTCGCCAAACGACAAGGTGTGCATCAGCGAGTTCGACGATCCGAAAGTGCCGGGGGTCACCTGCTATATCAGCCAGGCGCGCAAAGGCGGCTGGGGCCAGCCGCTCGGGCTCAACGAGGACCCCTCCAACTTCTCGGTGACCTGCCGGCAGATGGGGCCGATCTCCGTGGACTTAAAGAGTTTGCCGGACCGCGAGGAGGCCTTCACCGAGAAGACCAGCATCTTCTTCAAGAAGACGCGCATCTACCGTATTCCCGATCTGAAGCGGAACGCGCTCGTCTATCTCGCGATCAGCTCCAAGATCATCGACGGCTCGCCGGCGAACGCAGTGAGCGCCGTGCCGATCCTCCCATGGCCGGATGACAAACCGGCGCAAACGGCTGAGCCGGTCGAGCCGGTGGAAGAGACGGAGTAGAGAAGCAATGCGGACCTTCTCTTGCATCTGCGGGCAGACGCTGTTCTTCGAGAACGTGGCCTGCGAGAACTGCTTCCGGGAGGTGGGCTGGTGCCCGTCCTGCCGCGCCATCGCCGCGCTCGAGTCGCTGGGCGACGGCACCTATCGATGCGCCAATGCCGGGTGCGGCGCCACGGTCGTCAAATGCACGAACTACGCGTTTGAGCATGTGTGCAACCGCTGCCTGCCGGCGCCGCCCGCCAATGGCGGACTGTGCGATGCCTGCCGCTTCAACCGCACCATCCCCGACCTGTCGGTCCCCGGAAACCGCGAGCGCTGGGCGGAGCTCGAGGCGGCGAAGCGCCGGCTGCTCTACACGCTCGACTTTCTGGGCTTGCCGTACGGTTCGGCGGACGAGGGGTTCGACCCGCCGCTCGCCTTCGACTTCAAGGCGGACACCATTCCCTCGGAGGGCGTGTGGCGCTGGATGGGCGCGGGCGAGCGCGTTTATACGGGCCACGCCGACGGCAAGATCACCATCAATATCCGCGAGGCGGACAGCGTGGAGCGCGAAAAGCTGCGCGTGGATATGGGCGAAGCCCACCGCACCCTGATTGGGCATTTCCGCCACGAGATCGGCCATTACTTCTGGGACTTGCTGGTGCGCGGTCGCTGCGAGGATGACTTCAAGCGCGTGTTCGGCGACCACGAGAATCCGTCTTACGGCGAAGCGCTAAAGCGGCACTATTCAGAAGGCCCGCCGCCCGATTGGCGCGACCGCTTCGTCAGCGCCTACGCCACCATGCATCCTTGGGAGGACTGGGCGGAAACCTTCGCGCTTTATCTCGATATCACCAGCGTGCTCGACACGGCCTCCGAGATGGGGCTGATCGGGGCGGTGGATTTCGGCGATCTCAGCGGCATGGCCGGCCAGTACCGGCGGCTGGGGCTCGTGCTCAACGAGCTCAACCGCGAGATGGGCCTGATCGACGTCGTGCCGGAGGTCCTGCACGCGGCCGTGGTGGAGAAGCTCGGCTTCGTCCACGGCCTCGTGCGGCGGCAGGCAAAAGGACGCGCAGCGGCCTAGGACTTGGGCGTCCAGTCCTTGGGGTCCCAGCCCTTCGGCGCCTTGTTCTGCATGTTGCGGAAGGCGTCGGCCATCAGCCAGGAGAGCTGTTGGGCCTGGATGCCGAAGGTTTGCATCTGGGTCTGCACGTAGCGGCTCTGAAGGGTCACGACTTCCTGCATGTCCTTGGCCTTGGCGAGGTCGCTGGCGAGCGAGAAAGACCGCTCGGCGTTCTCCTTGGCGAAGGCGATGGCGCGATCCTGGATCGCCTTGAAGTTGCCGGCTTCCGGTCCGCCGGAGGACGACCAGGCATTCATGGCCTGGCTCATGAACTCCATGAATTGGCCGTAGGCCACACGCGCCTGCTCCACGTTCTTCTCGGCGAAGTCGCGCATCTCCGTCGGAATCTCGAACATCTGCTTCTCTGTCATACGGTCCCCTTAAGCCCGGCTTTGGTGGCGGGCCGCTCTCAGCCCGCTTGGGTAGTTGCTCTAGATTACAGCATTTTTCCTGCTGAACACCATGGCCGGGTCCTTCTATTCGGAGCGGCCTTAAGGAACGCTTGCCTCGGGAACGGCGATTTTGGCGGTTTGGCCCACTTTCAGCTTCCAGCTCTGGATCGGGCCGCCGGCGGTGTCGAGCTTGCCGGCGAGATAATAGAGCCGCTGGGTGTCGAGGCCCTTGGCCGTGCAGAAGCGGTCCTGGAGGAAGAAGGGCGGGATGGCCTGGTAGTAGAGCGTGGCGCGGATCTCGGCCGGCTCGCCGCCGATCTCGGCGAGGGGGATCTGATAGAGCAGGACGTCCTCGCCCGCGCTCTCGTTCTCCTCGGCGTAGTCCGGGTCGCCGTCCGTGCCCACCGGCGCCACGTCCTCGGCGAGCTCCGCACTGGCGCCGAGCGCGCTCGCGATCTCGGTGCGCGCCGTCAGCGGCAGGAAGCCGTGGGGCAGCAGGCGGTTGTCCTTCACCTTGGCGCAGATGGAGAGGAAGCTCGAGGTGAGCGGGCCTTCGGGCTTTGCGTGCGCGCCGCAGGCGGGGCTCTCCACGTCGGCGGGGCTTGCCGCCATCTCCTGGTAGATCTGCGCCTCGGATTGCTTGGTGATGACCTGATAGTGCGGCTGGTGCGCGCGCGCCGCCGGGTCGATGCGCGACTTGCAGTCTTGCGTCCACCATAGCTCGCCCGCGACCGGGTCGCCGTTCTCATCCACGATCACCCCGGTGCTGTTGGTGCGGCCCGAGGCCCACAGCACCTGCCCAAGCTTGTCGCGCACCTCAAAGGCGACGAAAGCGCGCCGGAAGGCGACGCCGGAGGGGAATTTGTGGCCGGCCTTGTTGCGCACGGTCACCTTGGCGGCGAGCGTGCCGTCTTCGCGCGTCACCTCGGCGACGCCGATATCGGCGGTGTTCGCCGCTTGCTCCAGCATCGCGCGCTCGGTGGCGATGAGCGGATCGGCGCCCCGGCGCGACGACAGCATCGGGTCCTCGGTACGAATCCCGAGCACGTCGGGAAATTGCTGGGCCATCTTGGTAAGGAACAGGTTGAGCCCCACCAGCGTGTGCTTGGCGAAGCCGTCTCTGGGTTCGAGGTCGATGTCCTCGGGAGGCAGTGTGAACTCGGCCTGCGGGAAGGATGAGTATTCCTGGATGCTGGCGATCTTGCTGCGATAGGGCGTGCCCTTCGCGTCCTTCTTGGGCATGTGGCAATCCTGGCAGGACTGCGCCTTGGCGCCTTTGCCGCCCGGCAGCGCGCCGTCGACCGTCTCGCCGGTGCGATAGGCGGAAAAGGCCCATTCCGGATAGGTCGCCTGCTCGTAGGTGTGGCCCACGATCTTGCCGCGGTGAAGCACGGGCAGATGCACCGTATGGCAGCTCGCGCAGATCTCCGAGCTCTTCACGTGGGTGCTGTGCGCGACTTCCATGCCGGTAGCGGCTTGCATTGGCTTTTTCTTCGGGTCCTCGAAGGGGCCGTAGAGGTCGGCCGGCTCCGCCACCAGAAGGTTGCCCGTGAAGGTCTTGGCGAGGCCGGTCAGGGCCGGGTTGAGGACCTTCTGGCGCTCCGCGACGCAGGCGTTCTGCGCGTCGTCCGCGACCTTCTGCGATGCGTCCTTGCCGAGCACCATGCTGTGGCATGTGTTGCAGCCCACGCCATCGCGGCCGAGGGCGGCGTATTTCGCCAGATGCGCCGTCGGGTTGTCCGCGGGGTAGGGCACCGCATCGAGCGCGTCGCGGGCGAGCGGCGTGCAGGCGCCGGACTCCGCAAAATTATCGATGGCGTGCTGACGGTGTCCTTGCACGGCGTGACAGCTCATGCAGGTGTCCTCGACGAGGGCCTTCGACTCCGGGTGAAAGTTTTCGATCTCGCTTGCGAGCTGCGCAAAGAAGATGGGATCGCGGCCGCTGAGGCCCATGGGCGATTTCCGCCAGGACCCGTAAGGCGAGATGTTGGTGAGCTTCGGCTCCGGCCCTTGCTCGGTCATGTGGAACTGGAGCCCGGTGCCGCCGGCGCTGTGGCAGCCAAGACATTGGTCGGACGTGACGAAGCGCGAATGCGCGGTGGGCTCGCCGGCCGGGAACCACACATGGTCGTAAGTCTCCGACGGCATGGTGGGCGGCTCGCCTTCCGGCTTGGGTGCGCCGCTCAAGAGCTGGAAGATCTCGGCGAAGTCGCCGCTGTAATCCTTGCGGCTGCGCAGGCGGCGGTTGAAGTTGGTGACGGCCGTCTCCACGTCGTTCCCATCCGTCGCGACCTCTTCGTGAAGCGTCTCGAACTTCGGCTGCGGCGGCGGCGCCCCGCGCCGCTGGCCGAGACGCGTCCCGTCATTCTGGAAGTGGTCCTCCAGGTAGAAGTCCTGGTTCAGGAACACGAGCGGCTCGCCGGGCTCGCCCTTGACGTTGCGCAAGGACGCGAAGGTCTGGTTGTCGCGCGCGGACGAATGACAGTTGGTGCAATAAAGCCCGAAGCCCGTGTTGGGATAGCCGTGCGCCGATGTCGCCGGCCAGGTCGGCGCCCAGTCGCCTTCGCCCCAGCCGAACCAGCCCCAGAACCAGCCGTCGCGGGACTCCTTGCTGGCGCGCACCATGATTGCGCCGCCGTTCTCGGGGAACAGATGCACGAGGTCCGCGTCCTTGCAGTGGGATGTGGGCGGCGGGAACATCTCCTTGACCATGATGGCGCCGTCGGGCACCGGCGTCTCGGTCTTCTCCTCGTCGCCTTCGGCGCGATTCGCCTTCATCCAGTCGATCATGTCGGGCGAGTACCAGACGACGGCCGGCGCATGGGTGCCTTGATACTGCCCGGTCCACTGGCCGTTGTGAAACATCCCGATGAACGGGCCGGTGTCGCGCATGTGCTTGTCGCTTTTCCAGCCGGACGCCTCGCGGCGATGACAGAAGTTGCGCAAGAACGCGGAGAGCTTCGCCTCGTATTGGTCGTGGGGCAAGGCGCCCGGCTTGCGCACGACCGCTTCGAGCTGGTCGCACAGGGCATCGTCGGCCGCGGCGAGCGGCTCGGCGCGCTCTACCGTGCAATTGGTCGTGGCCAAGGCGCCGCCGGCTATAAGAAGCGCGTTGCCAGCTACAAAAGAGACGCTGCCGCCCACAAAAAGGGCCGCATAGGCGGCTTTGGACAGTCTGTTGAGCGTGGAACCGAGCACGGGGCACCAAGTCGTTCAAAGGTAACGGGAGCTTAGGTGGGCCGTGCGCGGCGGGTCAAATTAACATCCGAGGGGCTTCGAGGGTTGGTGAACAGGCGCGTTCATGGCACCAACGCGCTCAATGGCCGATGTGACCGAACTTCCGGCGCGCGACGCGGCGCGCGAGCTGACGCCGCGGGCGCTCGCCACCGGCCTGATGCTCGGGGCGCTGCTTGCACCGTGCAACGTCTATTCCGGCCTCAAGATCGGCTGGTCGTTCAACATGTCGATCACCGCGCTGCTGCTCGCCTTCGCGTTTTGGGCACCGCTGTCGCGCCTTCTTGGGCTCGCGCCGTGGGGCATGCTCGAAAGCAATATCAACCAGACGACGGCTTCGGCGGCGGCGGCCATCACCTCGAGCGGCCTGGTGGCGCCGATCCCCGCGCTCGCGCTCATGACCGGCGGCAATCTGCCGTGGATGACGCTGACGGCCTGGGTGTTCGCGGTCAGTTTTCTCGGCGTGTGGGTCGGCTGGTATTTGCGCCCGCGCATGATCGTGCAATCGAACCTCGTGTTTCCCGCCGGCATGGCCACGGCGGAGACCATGCGCGACATGTTCAGCCATGGCCGCGAGGCGTTGAAGCGGGTGGGGGTCTTGATGTCGAGCCTCACCGGCGCGGTGCTTTTCAACATCGTCGACGACTTTCTGTGGCAGATCCCGCGCTTCGCCCCGTCGCTCACGGCGAAGAAGCTGACGCTCGCCTTCGATCCGTCGCTGCTGCTGCTCGGCTTCGGCAGCATTATCGGCCTGCGCGCCGGGCTCGGGCTGCTTCTCGGGGCGCTGCTCGCTTGGGGCGTGATCGCGCCGGAGCTGATCACGCGCGGCGTCGTCGAAGTTTCCCAAGCGGAGGAGAATTGGTTTCAGGCGCTCGTCGGCTGGTTGCTGTGGCCGGGCGTCACCATGATGGTGACGGCGAGCCTCACGAGCTTCGCCGCGGCCCTGGTCGCCTCCGCCCGTCATGAGCGCGGCGACCTGAAAGGCGCGCGGCCGAAGGAACAGGGCACGCTGCTGCGTCTCGGGGGGTTCTTGCTGGCCGCCGCGATCACCGTCGCGTTGCAGATCATCTTGTTCGGCATTCACTGGACCATGGCGGTCGTCGCCATTCCGCTCGCCTTCGTGTTGGCGACGGTGGCGGCGCGGGTGGTAGGCGAGACGTCGGTCGCGCCGATCGGGGCCATCGGTAAGTTCTCGCAGCTCTCCTTCGGCGCCATGGCGCCGGGCCAGCCCATCACCAATCTGATGACCGCCAATGTGGCGGGCGGCGCCGCGGGGCAGAGCGCAGATCTTTTGAACGATTTTCGCGCCGGCCATGAGGTGGGGGCGAGCCCCGCGCGGCAGGTGATCGCGCAATGCGCGGGCGTCGCCGTCGGCAGCCTGGTGGGTAGTCTTGTCTATCTCACGCTGATCACCGATCCCGACACCCAATTGCTCACCCCGGAATGGCCGGCGCCCGCCGTCGCCACGTGGAAGGCCGTGGCCGAAACTCTGGGCGTCGGGCTCTCCGGCATTCCATTTTCGGCACTGATCGCCATGGCCGTCGCCGGGGTGATCGGCATCATTTTGGCGCTCGTCGAGCGGCGCGTCGACGGACAGCGTCTCTTGCTGGTGCCGAGCGGCGCCACTCTCGGCCTCGCTTTCGTGATCCCCGCGGGCACCTCGATCACGCTGTTTCTCGGTGCAGCGCTCGCCAGCGTGCTGCACTGGCTCTCGCCGCGCTGGGCCGCGCGTTTCCTGTTGAGCGCGGCCGCAGGGTTGGTGGCGGGCGAAAGCCTGTTCGGCGTCGTGTCCGTGTGGTTCTAGCTACTCGGCGGCTTCGGCGAGGTGATCGATGCCGGCCAGGTGGCGCTCCACGTCGAGCGCGGCCATGCAGCCAAGTCCCGCGGCGGTCACGGCCTGACGATAGACGTCGTCGGTGACGTCGCCGGCGGCGAACACGCCCTCCACGCTGGTCTCGGTTGAGCCCGGCTTCGTCTTGATATAGCCGCCATGCTTCAGCTCGAGCTGCCCCTTGAACAGCTCGGTCTGCGGCGAATGGCCGATGGCGATGAACACGCCGTCGATGGGCATGGTGGTCTCCTCGCCGGTCTGGGTGTTCTTGAGCTTGGCGCCGGTGACGCCGAGCGGGTCTTCGTCGCCGAGCACCTCCGCGAGCTGATGGTTCCAGATCACATCGATCTTCGGGTTCTGCAGCAGGCGCTCTTGCAGGATCTTCTCGGCGCGCAGCGCATCGCGCCGGTGCACGAGCGTGACCTTCTCGGCCAGATTGGCGAGATAGATCGCTTCCTCGACGGCGGTGTTGCCGCCGCCGACCACGATGACGTTCTTGCCGCGATAGAAGAAGCCGTCGCAGGTGGCGCAGGCCGAGACGCCGTAGCCCTGGAACTTCTCTTCAGAGGGCAGCCCCAGCCAGCGGGCCTTGGCGCCGGTGGCGATGATCAGCGTATCGGCGGTGTACTCGGTGCCGCTGTCGCCTTTCAGGCGGAACGGCCGCTGCTTGAGGTCCGCCGCGACGATCGTATCGGCGATGATCTCGGTGCCCACATGCTCGGCTTGCGCGCGCATCTGGTCCATGAGCCAAGGGCCCTGGATCACGTCGGCGAAGCCGGGATAATTTTCCACATCGGTGGTGATGGTCATCTGGCCGCCCGGCTGAATGCCCTCGATCAGGACCGGCTTCAGCATGGCGCGGGCGGCGTAGATGGCGGCCGTGTAGCCTGCTGGGCCGGAGCCGATGATGATCACCTTCTCGTGGCGGGAACCCATGAAACATGCCTCTCGATTTGGAGCGGGAGGGGAGAGGTAAGCATGCCCGCGCCCGCGCGCAACCCGTCTGGGGACGGCTGTGTTTTAGGCTTTGCTTTCAAGGCCGAGCGCCTTGCGGATATGTGACGCCACGACCTCGGTATCGTTGATCGGCACATAGTGCCATGATTCCAGGCGCCCCTCGAAGGGCCGCGTGGCGCCGCGCTCGCGCATCAGCGCGTGGAAGCGGGAGAGCCGGGTCGAGCGCCCGGGCAGGGCCTGGACATAGACCGGCTTTCCGGTGCCTGCCGCCTCGGTGACCATGTTGACCGAGTCCTCGGTGACGACGATGGCGTCGGCCAGCGACAGGAAGGCGAAATAGGGATTGTCGCCTTTGCCGTCCCAGACGAAGTGCGGCACGCCGGCGACGGCTTGGGCGAGCGCTTCGAGCGTGTCGGCGCGTGTGCGCCTCGACGGCGTGATCAGAAGCGAGCCGCCGGTCTCGCGCGCCAGGATCGCGAGCTTGGCGCCGAAGCCGATGGCGGTCTCGGGCGGAAAGCTGAAGGCTTGGCTTTCGCCCCCGAGCAGCACGGCGATGCGCGGATGCGGCAAGTCGGCGATGCGCGGCGCGAACTGGTTCCCCGCGTCCGCCAGGCGCTCCGGCGTCACGCCATGCACGGCGCCGAACGTGGTCACGACGTTCGGACCCTCGAAATTGTCGTGGGCGGGCGCCGCCACGAGATCGAACAGGCGCGCGGGAACTTTGGGGTTTTGAATGTGCAGCGCGTAGGCGCCGGAGAGGCGCTTGATGGCCAGCGCCATGGGCACGCTGCGGCGGCCGATAGAGATGACCAGCCGTGGCCAGGGCGGCGCAAGGGCCTCACTCGACGCCGTGGCGCGCAACAGCGCCTTCGGCGGCAGCAGGATCTGCAATGGTGCCGGGACGAGCCGCATCGCCCCCTTGGGGCGCACCCGCTTCAGGGCGAAGGGAAGGCCGACGGCCTCGGCCACGGCGATGCCTTGGGCCTCCATGCCGACCGACCCGTCGGTGACGATCCAGGTCTTTTCGGCGCGGGCCTTGCGGCTCTCGGCGATCAGCGCTGCCGCACCCTCCGCGGCCCCGGCACGCGCGACATCGGGGGCACTAAAATTTCCGGAATGGAAAACGCTCAATTTCTTTTCGATTCTTTTGCCGGGAGGACGTAAAGTTGCGCGACAGCGAAATATTCAAACCCACAGGCTCGCTCTCGCGCCTTCTAACGCGATGCGCCTGCAATCGTCCAGGGAGCATGGAAGCCTTATGCGCGCCGCCCGCCTCGATGCCACGGACTGGCTGATCCTGCGCGAACTGCAGGGCGACGGGCGCATCACCAATATCGAGCTGGCGCGCAAGGTCGGCATCTCGGCGCCTCCTTGCCTGCGCCGGGTCCGGGCGCTGGAGGAAGCGGGCATCATCGAGGGCTTCACCGCGATCCTCGACGACAAGGCGCTCGGCTTCGACGTGTCGGCTTTCGCCATGATCAAGCTGCACAGCCAGGCGGAAGCGGACCTGATCGCTTTCGAGGAGCGAGTCGCGGCCTGCGCGATCGTGCGCGACTGCTACATGCTCTCCGGCGAGATCGACTTTCTCCTGCGCTGCGTGGCGCCGGATCTGAGCGCGTTCCAGGATTTCATCATTCACGAGCTGACCGCCGCGCCGAATGTGGAGAGCGTGAAGACCACGCTCGTGATCCGCACCTCGAAACATGCCGCGGGCGTGCCCACGGAGCTCGTGTCGGCGCGCGCCAAGCCCGAGCGCGGGCGCGGCTAGCTTCATGACATCCAAATCCGCCAATCCGGTCCTCGTCGAAGTGTTTCGCGGAGACCGCAGCGAAAATCACCATAGGGGCGCCATCGCCATCGTCGACACGCGGGGCCGTCGCGTGCTGGCGCTCGGCGATGTGGAGACGCCAATCTATCCGCGCTCCGCGGTCAAAGCGCTCCAGGCGATCGCGCTGGTGGAGAGCGGCGCGGCGGACGCATTCGATCTGAGCAACGAGGAGCTGGCCGTCGCGTGCGCTTCCCATAGCGGCGATCGCGTCCACCTCGAAGCGGTGGCAAGCCTGCTCGCCAAGGCCAATCTCCGCGAGCGCGATCTGGCCTGCGGCGCGCATTGGCCCTTGAGCGAGCCGACGACGCGCGAGCTCCTGCGGGCCAGCAGACGCCCGCGCGCGATCCACAACAATTGCTCGGGCAAGCATGCAGGCATGCTCGCGACCGCCGTCCATCTGGGCTTCGACCCAAGCGGCTACGAAACGGCGGACCATCCCGTGCAGGCGATGATCGCACGAATCCTTTCAGAGACTTGCGGCTCCGCGTTGGGCCCCGAAAACATGGGGATCGACGGCTGCTCGCTGCCCACCTACGCGATGCCGCTCGCCAAGCTGGCCCATGGCTTCGCCCGGTTCGGCACGGGGGCGGGACTATCCCAAGACCGCGGGCTTGCGGCCAAGCGCCTGATGCAGGCCTGCGTCGCCGCGCCGGTGTTGGTGGCTGGGGAAGGGCGGCTCGACACGAAAGTGTTGCGCGGACTCAAGGGGGCTGCCTTCACCAAGGGCGGCGCCGAGGGTGTGCATTGCGCGGCGCTGCCCGAGTTCGGCTTCGGCATTGCCTTGAAGGTGGACGACGGGGCGAAGCGCGGTGCGGAGCGGGTTCTGGTCGAGGTGCTGGCCGCGTTGCTGCCGAAGGCGCACGCCGTGCTGGCCGCCGAGATCGACGGCGAGGTGCGCAACTGGCGTGGCCGGCGCGTGGGGCGCCTGCTCGCCGCCGATGCGCTCAAGGACGCGCTGCAAGACTTCGCCAAATCTTCCTAGCGGCCGATATTGGCGTATACCGCCAGATTGCGAAAAGCCTCGGCGCTGTCGCGGGCGAGATCGGGGCCGATCGGTGACGGCCCCTTCATGGCGCGGATGGCGCCGTCCTTGGCGCCGTCGATGAGATTGTCGGTGATCAGCGCGGTGCCGGCCTCGGGGCTCACCGAGACGCCGATGCCGATATGGGCTTTGCGGATCACGTTGTCGGTCACGCTCACGTCGCGCAGATAGTCGCCCCAGCCGATGAGAATGCCGTAGGACGGCGCGCCCTCGATGATATTGCCGTTGACCACGGTGTCGGCCTCGACGCCGATGCCGATGCCGCGGTTCTCGCCCGTCTTGCGCAGGAAAAGATTGCGCACGATGTTGCCTTGCACCACGGCGAGGCGGCCACCCTCGTTGAAGTTGGTCACCGAGATGCCCATGGCGGCGGTGTCCACGATATTGTTGGCGATCACCGCGCCTTCGAAGCCGTATTCGGCATAGAGCGCCACCTCGCCGAGCCGCGTGCAGGAGTTCGCCACCATCTGGCAGTTGGACCCGGCGTTGGAGCGGATGGCGGAGAAGGCGCAGTCGGCGATGCGGTTTTGCGTCACGATCACAGAGCCTGCGCGGAAGACATTGACACCATTGCCGTTCTGTCCGCTGCCGCCGCTGTTGGCGGCGATGCGCTCGATGCGGTTGCCGCTCACGATGGTGGCGTCCTCGCCGATTTCCGAACGCCAGACGAGGATGCCGTTGTCCCCGCAATCATGCACATGGTTGTGGCTGATCTCGAGCCCGTCCGCGTTCTCGCTGAACAGCGCCGCGCGGGCGATGTCACCGAATTCGCAATCGGCGATGCGGCCGGATGCTTTGCGCAGCACCACGCCGTCTCCGCCGCTGTCCATGAAGCGGCAGTCCGAGACGTCGAGATGCGTCGTCTCGGTGGCCTTCAGAAGTGCGCCGTCGTCACCGAGTGATGCGCCGCCGCCGTCGAGCACCAGACCGGCAAGGCGCACATTGTCCGTGCCTTCGGTCTCCAGAATGGCGCCGCCGGTGATGTAGCGCAGGATCGTGAGCCCCGGCACGCCGTGAATATGCGTGCCCGATTTGAGGGTGAGCCGCGCGGTCGAATAGGAGCCCGCGGGCAGAAAGAGCGGTGTGCCCGTGCGGGCGGCCGCGTCGGCGGCGTCCTGCAGCGTCGCGGTCTGGCTGATTGCGCCGTCCGCCGGTTTCACGCCGTATGTGCTGAACGCATCCTGCGCGACGTCGTCGCGGGCTTGCGCCATGCGGGGGCCTACCGCCGCTGTCAGTCCGGCGCCGAGGCCGGCCAGCATGACTTCGCGCCGTCCGAGCGTCATGCCCGCGCCTCCGCGACGGAGGCCGCGTCTTCCGTGACGTGCAGACGCGGGGAGCGGGCGGCTTCGAGCACGAAGCGCAACGTGTCTTCCGCCGCGGAGAGGAGGGCGTCTTGATGCAGCGTGCCGCCTTGCGCCTGGGTCAGCGGCACATGCACGAACAGGGCATCGCCGCCGTCGCGCCCGGTCCGCGCCAGCGAGTGGTAGTAGAGATAGTTGCAGAGATAGCGGCCGCAGGACTGCGACACGCGTGCGTCATGTCCTTGGGCGCGGAGCTGGGCGGCAAGCGCCGCGACGGGAAGGCGCGTCTCGATCCGCGCGGCGCCGTCGCGTGAAACGGTTTGGCAGTCGGGCTTCGCGCCGCAGGCATCGGCGCGGGGTTCGGCGCGATTATGGGCCGTGCGCTCGAGGCGCAAACCTGTCGCGCGGGTGCTGACGCCGAAGTGAATCGTCACAAGGGGTTGCAGTTCGGCGTGGAGACGCGGCGCGAGCGCTGCCACCGCCGCCCATTCGGTCGGCAGAACGGTCCCGTGCGGCTCGAACCCGTGGCCGCCTGTGGTGGCGGCCAAGGTCTCGGCCAGCCAGCCGGAGGGGTTCTCGGGCACCCCGGGAAAGGGGCCGAAGCCCGTGAGAAGGACGCGCGGCCTAGCCATGGTCTTGGCTTACAAGGGGCGCGGGCGGAGGGGAAGGGAATTCGCGGGCGTGGTTTATCCGGCCCCGTCACTCGGCCTGCTTTAACCCGGCGAGCGCCGCGAGCTCCTCGGCCCCTTGTGCCGGGGTGACCTCGCCGGCGCGGACCTTGTCCTCGATGTCCTGATATTGCCGCGCGGCCTTGCGGCCGCCCTTGAACGCCGCGAGCAGGCGTTGCTCGAAGATCTCGCGCATCCAGGCGGCCGCCTGATCGGCCCGCCGCCCGTCCAGCACGCCGGACTCCGCGAGCGCCACGTGGCATTCCTTGATCTTGTCCCACAGCGCATCGAGGCCGGCATTGTCGCGCGCCGAGACCGTCAGCACCGCCGGCTGCCAAGCCGCGTTGCCCGCGGCGAGAATATGCAGCGCCGCGCGGTACTCGGTCGCCGCGCGATTGGCGCGCTCGACATTGTCGCTGTCGGCCTTGTTGACGGCGATGACGTCGGCGAGCTCGAGCAGGCCGCGCTTGATGCCTTGCAGCTCGTCGCCCGCGCCGGGAATCGCGACCACCACGAACACGTCCACCATGTTCGAGACCGCGGTCTCGGATTGGCCGACGCCGACCGTTTCCACCAGAACGACGTCGAAGCCCGCGGCTTCGGCGATGGCGATGGTCTCGCGGGTCGTCTTGGTCACGCCGCCGAGGCTCGTGCCGGCCGGAGAGGGGCGGATATAGGCGTCCGCCTCACCGGCGAGCCGGCCCATGCGGGTCTTGTCGCCGAGGATTGAGCCGCCCGTGCGCGACGAGGTGGGATCGACGGCGAGCACCGCCACCTTGTGGCCCTGGGCGATGAGATTGACGCCGAGCTGATCGATGAGCGTGGACTTGCCGGCGCCGGGCGGCCCGCTGATGCCGATGCGGATGGCGCTCTTCGTCTCGGGAAGAAGCGTTTTGAGGAGCTCCTGCGCGCGGGCCTGATCGTCGGGCTTGGTGCTCTCGATCAGAGTAATGGCACGGCCAAGCGCCACGCGGTCGCCTCCGCGAATGGCCTTCGCCAAGTCTTCGAGACTTTGAAGGGGCTTGCTGGCGGTCATGGTGCGCAGAGGGCGGACACGGAAGGCTCAAGCCTACTCCGCCGCCGCCGCCTTGGCGTCGTCGACGCCGAGCTTGCCGAGGATGTCGATGGCGGCGCTGGCGATCGGCGTGCCGGGGCCGAAAATGGCCTTGGCGCCCGCTTCGTAGAGCTCCGGATAATCTTGCGGCGGGATGACGCCGCCGACGACGATCATGATGTCGCCGCGCCCTTGCTCTTCCAGCGCCTCGCGCAGCGCCGGCACCAGCGTCAGATGGCCGGCGGCGAGCGACGACACGCCGAGAATATGCACGTCGTTCTCGACCGCCTGGCGAGCGGCCTCCTCGGGCGTTTGGAACAGCGGGCCGATATCCACGTCGAAGCCGAGATCGGCGAACGCGGAGGCGATCACCTTCTGGCCGCGGTCATGACCGTCCTGGCCCATCTTGGCGACCAGGATGCGCGGCCTGCGGCCGTGCTCGGTCTCGAAAGCCTCGATCAGCTCTGCGACGCGGGTCATGTTTCCGTCCTTGCGGCCCATCTCCGACTTATAGACGCCGGAGATTGCCGAAACGTTGGCGCGGTGGCGGCCATAGACCTTCTCCAGCGCGTAGGAAATCTCGCCGACGGTCGCCATGACGCGGGCCGCGGCGACCGCGCCTTCCAGCAAATTGCCCTTGCCAGTCTCAGCGTACTCCGTGAGCGCATCGAGCGCACGCGTCACCGCCGCCTCGTCGCGTTCGGCCCTGAGGCGCGCGAGCTTTTCGAGCTGCTGGCGGCGCACGGAGCGATTGTCGACCTTGAGGATGGCGATGTCCGCGTCAGAGTCGGAGCGATACTTGTTCACGCCAACGATGGTCTGGCGGCCGGAGTCGATGCGCCCTTGGGTGGCTGTCGCCGCCTGCTCGATCATGCGCTTCGGAATGCCGGCCTCGATGGCCTTGGCCATGCCGCCGAATTTCTCGACCTCCTCGATATGCTCCATGGCGCGCTTGGCGAGGTCGTAGGTGAGGCGCTCGATGTAATAGCTGCCACCCCACGGATCGATGATGGCCGTGGTGCCGCTTTCCTTCTGCAGCATCAGCTGCGTGTTGCGGGCGATGCGCGCGGAGAAGTCCGTCGGCAGGGCAAGCGCCTCGTCGAGCGCGTTGGTGTGCAGCGACTGGGTATGGCCTTGGGTCGCGGCCATGGCCTCGACGCAGGTGCGCACCACGTTGTTGAACACGTCCTGGGCCGCAAGGCTCCACCCGCTCGTCTGGCAGTGGGTGCGCAGCGCCAGCGATTTCGGGTCCTTAGGCGCGAACTCGTCCATCATGAGCTTCGCCCAGAGCACGCGCGCGGCGCGCATCTTGGCGATCTCCATGTAGTAGTTCATGCCGATAGCCCAGAAGAACGAGAGCCGCGGCGCGAACGAATCGACGTCAAGGCCCGAGGCGATGGCCGCGCGCACATATTCGATGCCGTCGGCGAGCGTGTAGGCGAGCTCCAGGTCCGCCGTCGCGCCGGCTTCCTGCATGTGATAGCCGGAGATCGAAATCGAATTGAAGCGCGGCATTTCCTTCGAGGTGTAGCCGATAATGTCGGAGACGATGCGCATCGAGGGTTCGGGCGGATAGATGTAGGTGTTCCGCACCATGAACTCTTTGAGGATGTCGTTCTGGATCGTGCCGGAGAGTTGATCGTGCGGCACGCCTTGCTCTTCGCCGGCGGCGATGAACAGCGCCAGCACCGGGAGCACCGCGCCGTTCATGGTCATCGACACCGAAACCTGATCGAGCGGGATGTGATCGAACAGGGTGCGCATGTCGTAGATGGAGTCGATGGCGACGCCCGCCATGCCCACGTCGCCCGTCACGCGCGGATGATCGCTGTCGTAGCCGCGATAGGTGGCGAGATCGAAGGCGATGGACACGCCCTGCTGGCCGGCGGCGAGATTGCGCCGGTAGAAGGCATTGGAATCCTCGGCCGTGGAGAAGCCGGAATATTGGCGCACGGTCCAGGGCCGCTGCACATACATGGTGGGGTAGGGGCCGCGTAGATAAGGCGGCACGCCGGGGAGCCCATCGAGAAAGTCGAGGCCCTTGAGATCGTCCGGCCCGTAGACCGGCTTCACCGCGATCTTCTCCGGCGTTTCCCAAGCGGGCGCCTCGGAGGCGAGCGCCGGCTCGCGCGGCTCCTCGAAATCGATCTCGGTGAATTTCGGAATTCCGGTCACTCAAGCCCCCAAATTCGTGTAGGCGCCGCGCAAGGTTTCGAGCGCGTCGGCGCCGGCCGCGACGAAGTGCTCGACGCCCGCCGATTTCAGCTCTGCTTCCAGATCGCCCGGCTTGCCCGCAAGATAGATGTGCTTGGCGCCGGCCTCTCTCAATTGTCGTGCCGCGTCGGCCCCGCCGCTCGCATAGACCTTGTCGGATGAGCAGAGACAGACAAGCGATGCGCCCGAGGCCTTGAAGGCTTTCAGCATGTCGTCGCTCGACTGGGCTCCTTGCGCGGTGATGGCCTCGATGCCGCCCGCCTCGAACAGGCTTTTTGCGAAGCTTGCGCGCGCGTTGAAGTCCGCCGGCCGGCCGAGACAGGCGAGGAAGATATTCGGGCGCGCGCCGTGTGCGGCGCGATACTGGTCGCTCCGGTCGCGCAACGCTTCGAACGGCTCGGAAAGGCGCATGCGCTGCAGCGGCTCCGCGGTTCGCTCGGCCTCGTCGTCGCATGGCGCGGACGGCGCGCCGTCGAGCACGGTGATCTCGGCTTCGGCGAGATCGGGAAAGTCGCTGGTGCCGATCAGCGAGTCGTTCCGCCGGGCGATCGCGTTCTCGCGCGCGGCGCGGGCTTCGGCGACGTCGCTTTGGATGAGGCCTTGGCGCAGCGCCTCGGCAGGGCCGCCGGCCGCTTCGATCTCCTGAAACACTTTCCAGGCTTCGAGGCAAAGCGCGCGCGTGAGCGCTTCCATGGCGCCGGAGCCCGCGGCGGGATCGGCGACGCGATAGAGGTTCGACTCTTCGAGCAGGATGGTTTGCGTGTTGCGCGCGATGCGGCGGGCGAAGGCATCGGGAAGCCCTACCGTCGCGCTGAACGGCAAAACGGTCACGGCGTTCGCCCCGCCCACGGCCGCGGCAAGGGCGGCGATCGTACCGCGCACGATATTTCCGTGGGGATCGCGCTTGGTCATCATGCGCCACGCGGTCTCGGCGGTGACGAAGGCCGGCTCAGGCTCGAGGCCGCACGCGTCTTCGACGCGCGACCACAGCTTGCGCAGGGCGCGAAACTTGGCGGTGGTGAGGAACTGGTTCTGGTCTGCCGCCAGGCGGAAGAAGATGAGACGCCGCGCAGTATCGAGAGGCACGCCGCCGTCATGGGCGGCGCGCACATAGGCGAGCGCGGTCGACAGCGCGAAGGCCAGCTCTTGTGCCTCCGAGCCGCCTGCCGCGTGCACGGGCCGGCCGTCTCCGACCTTGAAGGGCCCCTTGAAGCCTTGCCCGATCATCTCGCCGACGAGGCTTGCGAATACGTTCGCCATGTCGGGCCAGACCACGTTGTTCCAGCCATTGGCCGCCAGCACGCCGATCGGATCGAACCCGAAGCGGATATTGACGTCGCTTGGAGCGAGGCCGCGCTGCTGCACCAGATTGGCGAGCATCAAGGCGGCGTCCTTACACAGCGGGCCAAGCTGAAGCTCGATGGGCACGCCCCACTCGAAGTGCACGTCCTCCAGCGCTTCCGTGAGAACGGCTTCGGACGGCGGCAGGGCATGGCCGTAATCGCCGGCCGAGCCTTGGAACACGAGGCTGAGGCCGCTGGCGCCGTTGTTCAGGTCTTCGAGGATTTGCCGGTTGGCCGTCTTGCCGTCGGCGATCTCGATGCGCTGGATGACCTCCCACGGCGCGCCCGGCGCGCGGCCGGGAACGACGTCCGCATTGCTCGCCCGGCCATAGAGCGGCTCGATGACGATGCCGTCATAGCTCTTGGATTCGAGCGAGGCGAAGGGCGCGCCCTTCAGCGCCTTTTCCACCAGCTTCTTCCAGGCCGCTTCGTCGGCGGGCGGAAAGTCGCGGGCCAGGGGGAGTTCAGCCATCTTGCTAACCCTAGAATGGTTCTCGCTTTTTCTCCTAGCACGAAGCCTGCGCGGCGAGAAACCCGTGGGATCTTGGCGGGATTGAACAGATAGGCCATCTTGGCGCGGGGCTTGTGCAGCCGTTAAAGTGCCGCAGGCCAAGCGAGGGGGATCAGCGGCAATGGCGCGCAAGAAGACACCGACCAAGACGGCGGCGGCAAAGACCAAAGCGGCCGCCAAAGACGTGGCCGATGCGGCGGAGATCGTCGCCAAGCTGGACCCGGATCAACTCCCCGAGGAGAGCGTTTATCTCGGCCAGAGCGTCAAGCCGGAGTTCATCCTGCTCAAACTCGCCAACCGGCACGGGCTGATCACGGGCGCCACCGGCACCGGAAAAACCGTAACCCTTCAAGGTCTTGCGGAAAGCTTTTCGGATCAGGGCGTGCCGGTGTTCTGCGCCGACGTGAAGGGCGATCTCTCCGGCGTGGCCGAGATGGGCGTGGCCAAGGGGTGGATCGAGGAACGCGCCGAGCTGATCGGCTACGATGTCGAATTCAGCGCGCACCCGGTGATCTTCTGGGATTTGTTCGGCGAACAGGGCCACCCAATCCGAACCACTGTCACGGAATTGGGCCCATTGCTCCTGTCCCGGCTGATGGATCTCAGCGAGGCGCAGGAAGGCGTGCTCAACATCGCCTTCAAGATCGCCGACGACGAGAAGCTGCCGCTGCTCGATCTCAAGGATCTGCAGTCGTTGCTCGAGGATCTCGCCGCCCGCGCCGACACGCTCACCACCAAATACGGCAACATCACCAAGGCCTCGGTCGGCGCCATCCAGCGCTCGCTGCTGGTCCTGGAGCAGCAGGGCGGGAAGCACTTCTTTGGCGAACCGGCCTTGAAGATCGATGATCTGATGCGCAAAGCCCCGGACGGGCGCGGCTATATCAGCGTGCTCGTGGCGGACAAGCTCATGCAGAGCCCGCGGCTCTATGCGACCTTCCTCCTGTTCCTCGTGTCGGAGATGTTCGAGGAGTTGCCCGAGGTGGGCGATCCGGAAAAACCCAAGCTCGTGTTCTTCTTCGACGAGGCGCATTTGCTGTTCCGCGATGCGCCGAAAGCGCTCCTGGAGAAGGTCGAGCAGGTGGTGCGCCTGATCCGCTCCAAGGGCGTCGGCGTTTATTTCGTAACGCAGAACCCGATGGACGTGCCCGATACGGTGTCGCGGCAGTTGGGCAACCGCGTGCAACACGCGCTGCGCGCCTTTTCTCCGCTGGAGCAGAAGGCGGTGAAGGCCGCGGCGACGACCTTCCGCGCCAACCCGGCCTTCGACACCGAACAGACCATCATGGAACTCGGGATCGGCGAGGCCTTGGTGTCCAGTCTCGACCGGAAGGGTCAGCCGACCATGGTGGAGCGCACCTACGTCAAGCCGCCGTCGTCGCAGGTCGGGCCGCTGACCGCTGCGGAACGCAAGGCGGTAATCGAGAACAGCCCGGTTGCCGGCGACTACGACGAGGTCGTGGACCGCAACTCGGCGCATGAGATCTTGCAGGAGCGGACCAAGGCCCGCGCGGCGGAGGCCGCCGAGGCCGCGGCGTCCGGCGGCAAGACCGCGGCCCGCAAGAGCGGCGGCTCGCGCAGCGACGGCTTCTGGACGACGCTCGGTAAGTCCATCGCCCGCTCCGTGGTGCCCATGGCGACGCGGGTGCTGGAGGACGCCATCAAGCGCAATGCGCTCGGCGGGATCTCTCGCCGCCGCTAAAGGCGTGACCGCGGGCCATCCTGTGCTACACGAGCGCCCATGTTCACCCTCGACGACATCTCGCTGCGGCTCGGCGGCCATCTCATTCTCGATCACGCCTCGGCGTCCCTGCCGCCGAAGGCGCGCGTCGGGCTGGTCGGCCGCAACGGCGCCGGCAAGTCCTCGCTGCTCAAGCTGATCGCCGGGCAGCACGAGCCCGACACCGGCCGCATCGAGGCGCCGTCGGCCATGCGCATCGGCTATCTGGCGCAGGAAGCGCCAAGCGGGAAGGCCACCCCGTTCGAAACGGTGCTGGCGGCGGCGGCCGAGCGCGCCGCGCTGATGGACGAGGCCGAGCACGCGGTCGATCCGCATCGCATCGCCGAGATCCACGAGCGGCTCACGGCCATCGACGCCCATGGCGCGCCCGCGCGGGCGGCACGCATCCTCGCCGGGCTCGGCTTCTCGGAGGAGGCGCAGCACCAGCCGCTCGACACCTTCTCCGGCGGCTGGCGCATGCGCGTGGCGCTGGCGGGGCTGCTGTTCTCCGAGCCGGACCTTCTGCTGCTCGATGAGCCTTCCAACCATCTCGATCTCGAAGCGGCGCTGTGGCTCGAATCGTTCCTCAAGAGCTACCGCGCGAGCCTGATCGTGGTGAGCCACGAGCGCGATCTCCTCAACAACGTGGTCGACACCATCCTCCACGTGGAGCGGGGCAAGACGACGCTCTATGCCGGCAATTACGATCAGTTCGAGCGGCAGCGGCGCGAGCGGCTGGCGCAAGCCGAAGCCTCGCGCGCGAGCCAGGATGCCAGGCGCAAGAAGCTGCAGGCCTATGTGGACCGCTGGCGCTACAAGGCGCACAGCGCGCGCCAGGCGCAGAGCCGGCTGAAAGCGCTTCAAAAAATGGAGCCGGTGGCCGAGGCGGCCGAGGATCCCTCGCTCGTGTTCGACTTTCCGAGCCCGAAAGAGTTGAAGCCGCCGCTTCTCGTGCTCGAAGACGTCGCGGTGGGCTATGCGCCGGATACGCCCGTGCTGTCGGGGCTCGACTTGCGCATCGATCCGGACGACCGCATCGCGTTTGTGGGCCGCAACGGCAACGGCAAGACCACGCTCGCCCGGCTGCTCGCCGGCCAGCTCGCGCCGATGGCGGGAAAGATCGCGGCGAGCGGCAAGCTCACGGTCGGGTATTTCGCCCAGCATCAGATCGAGGAACTGGTCGCCGAGGACACGCCGCTCCAGCACATGGAGCGTCTGCTGCCGGACGCGAAGCAGGGCGCCGTCCGCGCCCATCTCGGCCGCTTCGGCTTCTCGGGCGACAAGGCGATGGTCCAAGTGAAGAAGCTCTCGGGCGGTGAGCGGGCGCGGCTGTCGCTGGCGCTCATCACCCGCGATGCGCCGCATATCCTCATCCTCGACGAGCCGACCAACCATCTCGACGTGGACGCGCGCGAGGCGCTGGTCCAGGCGCTGGCGGCCTTCGGCGGCGCCGTGGTCGTCGTCAGCCATGACCGGCATCTGCTCGGCCTGATCGCCGACCGGCTGCTGCTCGTGGCCGACGGGACCGCGCGCGAGTTCGACGGCAGCATCGAGGACTACCGCGATCAGGTGCTGAGCGCGGGCTCGGGCAAGGGCGGCAACGGCGCGGACGCCTCCCAGAAGATCAGCCGCAAGGACAAGCGCAAGGCGGCGGCGGATGCGCGCGAACGCGCCAAAGAGCTGCGCAAGACCGCGACGTCGGCGGAGGCCGAATTGAAGGCGCTGTGGCGGAAGCGCGACGAGATCGATGCGCTGCTGACCTCACCCGACGCCGCGGCCGGCGAGCTGATGAAGCGGCGCGGCGCGGTGGAGCGCGATCTGGCGGCGGCGGAAGCGCGCTGGCTCGAGGCGAGCGAGGCTTTCGAGGCCGCGAAGCAGGGCGGCGAAGCGGACGCTTAAATGCGAAACGGGCGGCCCTGAGACCGCCCGCTGAAAATCGCGTCTGCGGCGCAGCGCTACTTGTTCGGCGCCTGCGCGTACAACTCCTCGACATGCTCCCAGTTGATGAGATTGTCGAACCAGGCTTCGAGATATTTCGGCCGGGCGTTGCGGTAGTCGATGTAATAGGAGTGCTCCCAGACGTCGCAGCCGAGCAGCGGCCAGCCGCCATGGACCAGCGGGTTCTCGCCGTTCAGCGTCTTGGTCACTTCGAGCTTGCCGTCCTTGTTCAGGGCGAGCCAGCACCAGCCCGAGCCGAACTGGGTCTTGCCGGCCTCGATGAAGGCCTCGCGGAACTTGTCGAAGCCGCCGAGGTCGCGGTCGATCAGCGCCAGGATCGCGCCCGGCACCTTCTTGCCGCCGCCGTCCTTCTTCATCCACGGCCAGAACTGGATGTGGTTGAAGTCCTGGGCCGCGTTGTTGAAGACGCCGGCGTCCTTGCCGAAGCTCTTCTTGATGATGGTCTCGAGGTCCTTGCCCTCGTAGTCGGTGCCTTCGATCAGCTTGTTGAGGTTGTCCACGTAAGCCTTGTGATGCTTGTCGTGGTGATATTCGAGCGTCTCGGCCGACATATAAGGCTGAAGCGCGTCGTAAGCGTAGGGTAGGGGTGGGAGTTCGAATGCCACGATGGGTCTCCGGGGGATTTTGAGTGGGTGAAAGTAGGAAAGACCGCTGAAAGCTAAAGGTTCCCGGAAAGCGAAGCAAGGCGGCACCCGCAAGAGCGAAGTCCTTGCAAAAACGGCGGAATTGGCTGTGGGGAAATCGGGGTGGGCGTGGAGCCCCTGAACTCCACGCCCGGTGCCGAGGAAGGTTCGCTACATCAGTTACAGGGATCTGACGCGTACGAGAATGCGTCTTCCTACCTGAACCCAGCATGAACCGAAAATGCAGGCTCCGTTCAGAAACGGAGCTGGTCATGGTCCGCGAAGGCGGACGATTCCAGGAACCTTAGCTATTCCTCGATTTTCGATGCCGGTGGTGACTGGATACCCGCTTTCGCGGGTATGACGGGACAGGGGGCTGTCCGGGCGCGCGCCGTTCTTATTTCACCAGCGCCTGGAGCTGCTTGAACTCCGGCGTGCCGGCGCGCTCCATCCATTCGAACAGCACCATCTCGCTGTCCACCACGTCCACGCTCGATTTCTGCAACCGCGCGAGGCCAAGCTTGCGGCTCGCTTTGGCGCGCGAGCCGACCGCGTCGGCCACCACAAACGCCTCGAAGCCTTGGGATTCGAGATCGATCGCCGTCTGCAGCACGCAGACATGAGCCTCGATGCCGCCGATCACCACCTGCGAACGGCCCTGACGGCGCTGCTCGTGCAGCCGGTCCTTGAGCATGTCGTTGCGCATGCAGGAAAACTCGGTCTTGTCGGCGATGAAGCCGTCATTGGCGAAGGCGTCGCGGATGGAATCGTGGGTCGGGCCCAGGCCTTGCGGATATTGCTCCGACACGGTGATGGGGATGCCGAGCTTGCGCGCGGCCATCACCAGCCGGACGCAGCGGTCGACGACCCGGTCCTTGCCGGAAATCGCGCTGAGCAGCTTGTCCTGCACGTCGACGATGAGGACTTGGGACTTATCGCGGGAGAGCAGCATGGGCGGCACTTTTGCACAGGAGCCTGATTGTCACTAGGGGGCCTCGAGGACCAAAACCAGTCTGCCGGTCATCGGGCGTTGTAGACCGCCAGCTGGCCCGTCCGACGGGCGACTCGCGCGATTAAGCAGGAACGTAGGTCAACCTGATCACGTCCTCTCCAATCAGATCGCTAGCCACAAGGCGGAGCGGCGGCCGTGGGCCGGCAAAGAATGGCTTGCCGCGACCAAGCACGACGGGGTGCAAGTAGAGTCGATACTCATCGATGAGACCAAGGTCGGTTAGGCTTCCTGCCAGATCTGGTCCGGAAACGGAAATCTCTCCGCCGAGCCGCGCCTTCAGGCCACGTAACACCGCCTCGATGTCATCCTCGACGAGTGTGGCGTTGGGGCCGACTGACTTCAACGAGCGCGACACGACCCACTTGGGTTGGTGACGCCACGCTGCCGCGAACTCGTGTTGCTCCGCACTCCACTCAGGACGGTCTTCGTCCCAATAGTTCATGATCTCGTACATGCAACGACCGTACACACTGCCGGTCAGGTCGCGCACGTGCTCTATCCAGTGACGAAACAGAGCGGGACCTGGCACCGGTAATTCCTGGTGGTCGACATAACCGTCCAGGGATTGGTTCATTCCGAAGACGAAATTCGCCATGCTCCCAAATCTCCATCCCTGACGCTAAGCGAGGCCTGCGACCTTCAGGGCAAACGCATAAGACACCGCCACTTCCTTGAGCCGCTCGAAGCGGCCGGATGCCCCGGCGTGGCCCGCCTCCATGTTCGTCTTGAGCAGGATGAATTTGCCGCCGGTGTCCGTCTCCCGCAGCTTCGCCACCCATTTGGCCGGCTCCCAATAGGTCACGCGCGGGTCCGTCAGCCCGGCCAGCGCGATGATGTTGGGATGACTCTGCGCCCGCACGTTGTCGTAAGGCGAGTAAGCGGCGATGGTGCGGTAGTCTCTCTCGCTCTCAAGAGGATTGCCCCATTCGGGCCATTCGGGCGGCGTCAGCGGCAAGGTCGCGTCCAGCATCGTGGTCAGCACATCCACGAACGGCACCTCGGCGATGATGCCGAGGAAGAGGTCCGGCGCCATGTTGGCGACGGCGCCCATCAGCATGCCGCCGGCGCTTCCGCCATGGGCAACGATGCGGCCGCGCGACGTGAAGTTCTGCGCGGCGAGGTACTCGCCCGCGGCGATGAAGTCGGTGAAGGTGTTCGTCTTCTTCTCGCGCTTGCCGTCCTTGTACCAGCGGTAGCCCTTCTCCTTGCCGCCGCGAATATGCGCGATGGCGTAGACGAAGCCGCGGTCGACCAGCGACAGCGCGTTCGTCGAGAAGCCGGCGGGCATGGTCATGCCGTAGGCGCCGTAACCGTAGAGCAGGAGCGGCGCCGTGCCGTCGAGCTTCGTCTCCTTGCGGTAGAGGAGCGAGATGGGCACCGTCTCGCCGTCCTTCGCCGGCGCCATGACGCGGCGCGTGACGTAGAGGCTGGGATCGTGGCCGCTCGGGACCTCTTGCGTCTTGCGCAAAGTCCGCTCGCGCGTCTCCATGTCGTAGTCGAACACCTGCGCCGGCGTGGTCATGGACGAATAGGTGAAGCGCAGATTGCGCGTGTCGTATTCGTAGCCGTGTGACAGCCCGAGCGCGTAGGCTTCCTCGTCGAAGGCGATCTGGTGCTCCTCGCCGTCGGCGAAGCGGCGGATGACGATGCGCGGCAGGCCGTCCTCGCGCTCGAGCCTTACGAGAAAGTCCTTGTAGGCGACCACATCCAGAATGAGCCGGCCCGGCCGGTGCGGCTCGATCTCGCGCCAGTTCTCGGGCGAAGGGTTGTCGGCGGGCGCCTCGACGATGCGGTAGTCCTCGGCGTCCCCGGAATTGGTGAGAATGATGAGGCTCTCGCCGTGATGTTCGACGGAATAGTCGTGTTCGGCCTCGCGCGGCGCCACCAGCCGCGGGGCGGCGTCCGGCTCTTTCGCGTCGATCAGGCTGACCTCCGACGTCTCGTGGTCGTGCACACCGAGCAGCAGATATTTGTGGTCCTGGGTGGCGCCGATCTCCAGGAAATAGCCTGGATCGGTCTGCTCGTGGATCAGCCGGTCCTCGCTCTCCGCGCCGACCGTGTGCGCGAACAGCTTGCGCGGCCGGTGCTCCTCGTCGAGCCAGACATAAAGCAGCGTCTTGCTGTCGGCCGCCCATTGGAAGCCGCCATTGTTGTCGGTGATCTCGGCCTCGACCAGCCTCCCGGTTGCCGCCTCGATGATGGTGACGGTGTAGAACTCCGAGCCTTTGGTATCGACCGCATAGGCGACGAGCCTGTGGTCGGGGCTATGGGCGACATTGGCGATGCGGAAATAGGCATGGGGCGCGGCGAGCGCGTTCCCGTCGACCAGGATTTGCTCGGTGCCGCCGCCGCGCGGACGCCGGCAGAACAGCGGATGCTGTCCGCCCGTCACGTAGCGCGTGTAGTAGTCGAAGGCGCCGTCGGGGGCGGGGACGCTCGAATCGTCCTCCTTGATGCGCCCCTTCATCTCCTCGAAGAGCTTCGTTTGGAGCGCCTCCGTGTCGGCCATGACCGCTTTCGTGTAGGCGTTCTCCGCTTCGAGATGCGCGCGGATGTCCGCCGGCAGCTGGTGCGGATCGCGCATTACCGCCTGCCAGTTGTCTGCGCGCAGCCAGGCGTAATCGTCCTCGCGGGCGATGCCGTGATGCGTCGCGGTGGAAGGGTGGCGGGCAGCAAGCGGGGCCCGCGCGGGAAGACGCTGTTCGTTCATGGATCGTGTCTCAGTTTGAAAATGCTCGGTGCCCGAAAAGAATGATCGCCATTCCGATCAGACACACGACCGAGCCTGTGAGATCCCATCTGTCAGGCTGCACGCCCTCGATAAGCCAAAGCCATCCGAGAGAAGCGGCGATGTAGACGCCCCCGTATGCGGCGTAAGCGCGCCCGGCGGCGTCGACCTCGGCAAGCGTCAGCAGATAGGCAAACAATGCCAGCGCCGCCATGCCCGGGATCAGCCATAGAATGGATTTGCCGGTTCGCAGCCACGCCCAGAAGGCGAAGCACCCGGCGATCTCGGCGAGGGCCGCGCCGACATAGGCAGCGATCGTGATCATGGTCTCTCGTCTCCCCGCCTTCCAAACCGCGCGCCGCCTCGGATGGGCAAGTCGCAGGGCCTAGAGACTAGGTCGAGGTCTTGCCGCTCCCGGCATCGGTGTCAAGTTCGAGGGCGCAGCCATTGATGCAATAGCGCAGGCCGTTCTCCCCGGGACCGTCCGGGAAGACGTGCCCCAGATGCGCATCGCAGTTCGCGCAGAGCACCTCGACGCGCCGCATGCCGAAGGCGTTGTCTTCATGGGTCGTCACCGTATCCGCGGCGGCGACGTCGGTGAAGCTCGGCCATCCGGTGCCGGAGTCGAATTTTGTGTCCGAGCTGAAGAGGGGTGCGCCGCAGCACACGCAGCGATACATGCCCTCGCGCTTCTCCGCATGATAGGGGTGGCTGAAGGCGCGCTCGGTGCCGTGCTCGCGGGTGACGTGGAATTGCTCCGGCGTCAGCTTCGTCCGCCAGTCCTCGTTCGCCGTGGTCTTCTCGTTGTTCTCGGTTTTGCTCATGGTCACCGCACTCTCGGTTTCGTTCTGTTCTGTCGGCAAAGAATATAGGCGTACCGAAGTCTCTCTCTAAGAGGTGTCTCTTTGCTTTCACGCAGGCTTGATGGAGAAATGCACCGGTTCAGACTTGAGTGAGCGTCTGGCTTGCAAGTTTCGATCAATTCACGCGCCCAAGGAACGGTGCAGGCTAAAGAAAACGCTGCACACCATTCAATCGCGCAGGTTCGCGTACAGTCTTCGCGAGAAGAGGTTCGTTGCAGATTTATCGAAATATGCTATAGAGACCAAATCAGCAAAGCATCATTGCGCTGCAAGCTCTTTAGTTTCGTAACATTGTAGTTTTCGGTCACAAAAACGGCGTATTCTGGTGACTTTAAGAAGTCACTTGAACCTGGGAGACGCGCAAGAGACCGCGGATTTGTGGTCTGTTTCGCTCAAACGGGTATTGGGCAGGATCAAGGAGCCACTTCATGGACGGGAATCTCGAAAAAAACGAACTCGTTGAACTGACCGCCGAGATTGTCTCGGCCTATGTCAGCAACAACACCGTTGTGGCCACGGACCTGCCCGGCGTGATCCACAATGTGTACGATGCCTTGAGCAAAGCCTCCAGCGCGGGTGGCCAGCCGGCCAAGGAAGAGTTGAAGCCCGCCGTCGCGGTCAAGAAGTCCGTAACGCCCGAGTTCATTATCTGTCTCGAGGATGGGAAGAAGTTCAAGTCGCTGAAGCGGCATTTGCGGACCCATTACGATCTGTCTCCGGAAGAGTATCGCGAGAAGTGGGGTCTGCCCCACGACTACCCGATGGTCGCGCCGAACTACGCGGCGGCGCGTTCGGACCTTGCCAAGCGCATGGGGCTCGGCCAGCGGCGGCGCTAAGCACGCATAATCGGCATAACCGAGCCGCATCGCCGGGCTATCATTCGAGAACAATAACGCTACGGAATGCATCGTGCCGCCCGTCCCCCGCAAGATCGGGTGGGCGGCTGCGATGCGCGGTACAAGCTATTGCGATTACTAGAGAATCTTAGGCCCCTCCTTGCATGTGACAGGCGAACGCCACATAGTCGGTAACCGGTGATTCGCGGGGATAGGGGGGACGCCATGCTGTCCGATTGCGCCTTTCGGGCTCAGTTGGCGATCGAGGGACAGCGTGATCTCTTCGACTATTGGCTGCACTCGGCGGGGAAACGGCTCCTTCCGGCGCGCGCGGATCTCGACCCGCTTAAGGTCCCGCGATTGCTTCCGTATTTGGGTTTGATCGATCTCCGCGAGGGGTTCGACCGGGGTCTGTTCCGGCTGGCTGGCACGCGGCTCCGGGACATCTACGGCAAGGAAATCACCGGCAAGCGCCTCGGGGAGGTGTTCTCCGGCACCTGTGAGGACTATTGGCGCCGGATCCACGACCGCGTCGCCACCGAAGGTCTGCCGGCCCATGGCGTGGTCCGCGGCCCGGCCGAGGGGCGGGATCATGTGCTTCTGTTCTGGTTGCGCTTGCCCTTGTCGGACGACGGGCTCCGTGTGGATAGGATCCTGTGTCACGACACGACGGGCCCGGGCGACAGGGCGCACGTGCCCGCGGAGTTCATGCTCTACCGTTATCCGCCGGCCCTTCCGTCCGCCGCCCAGGGGTGTCCGGCCCAATACGGCTAGGGCGCGCAACAAGCCGAACTCGTGTATCGCGTCCGCTGTCGTCTATTGTGCCGTGAACCCGCCGTCGATGGTCAAGACCGTGCCGACCAGGAAGCGCGCCTCGTCGGACGCCAGATAAAGCGTCGCCGCGGCGATCTCCTCCGGTTTGCCGAGGCGCTTGATCGGCAGCCAGCCTTCCGCGTCTTTCCGGCTCACATGGTGATCGTCGATCCAGCGCAGGAACATGTCGTCCGGGATGTCGAAGGCACACGAGGCGATGGCGTTGATCGAGATGTTCTCCGCCGCCACCTGCAGCGCGGCGGACTTGGTCAGCCCGATAATGCCGCCC
>Ga0075343_1000046_pt1 | contig 27308 bp, 30 predicted proteins | sample RushOxbow_ThreeS_2_FD_120072 | JGI IMG/M metagenome (GOLD analysis project Ga0075343, IMG submission 120072) | Natural and restored wetland microbial communities from the San Francisco Bay, California, USA, that impact long-term carbon... | ecosystem: Environmental > Terrestrial > Soil >...
CACGCACGCGCTTGAGCGTGTCTGCCACCACGAGCGCCGGCACGGCACCGTCGTAACCCTCGGCCAGCGGCACGAGCAGCCGCTCGAGCACGGCCTCGTCGAGGAGCGGGCGTGCGGCGTCGTGCACCACGACGACCAGCGCTTCTTCGGGAACCTCCGCGAAGGCGAGAGCGACCGACTCGGCGCGGGTCGCGCCGCCTGTCACGCAGGCGACGACCTTGGCCGCGGCCAGCTCCTCCGCGAGGAGGATCGACGGCTCCTCCCATCCCGGCGGAGCGGCAACCACGATTGCGTCGACGAGGTCGCAGCGCTCCAGGCGATCGAGGCTCTCGGCGAGCAGAGGCCGACCGCCGAGGGCCGCGAAGGCCTTCGGACGGTCGATACCGAGCCGCTCTCCGGAGCCGGCGGCGGCGATCAGCGCCCAGGTAGCCCCGACGTCGCCGGAGCCGCCCACGCCCCGACTACGCGCTCGCGGCCGCGGCCTTGGGCTTCGCGCGGGACTTCGGCTTCGGCTGGCCGGCGCGCGAGAGAACCTCGTCGAGCCAGGCGGCAGCCTCGTCCTCGTCCATGTCCTTCGCGTACATGAGCTCGGAGGCGAGGATCTTCTTCGCCTTCACGAACATCTGCTTCTCGCCGGTGGAGAGACCCTTCTCGTTGTTCCGAACGGCCAGATTCCGCACGACCTCCGCGAGCTCGAAGATGTTGCCCGTCTTCATCTTGTCGCGGTTGTGCTTGAACCGGCGATTCCAGTTCTTCGGCATCTCGGTCGATCCGCCCGAAAGCGTCCTGACGACCATGGTCACAGTCTTCTGATCGATGACCGTCCGCAGGCCCACCCGCTCCGCGTTCTCGCAGGGCACGTTCACGGTCATGTCGTTGTGGAGGATCTGGATGGTCAGGTACTCCCGCGTCTCACCCAAAACCTCGCGCTTGTCCTTCCGCACGACTGTCCCCGCGCCGTGGTGCGGATAGACGACCTTGTCGCCGATGTCGAACAAGAGGGCCTCCCCGATGTCGGTGTCCGTCGCCGTCACGAAAAAAGTGCCGGCAGAACTTCCTGCCGGCGATCGGGTCACATCATAGCGTGTTCTTCACAGGCGATTAACGGAACCGCAACGGCTCAGGCTGCTTGCTCGGCGACCTCCAGCCCCGCGCGAATGGCCGCGCGCAACGTCTCAGCGGGCGCGAGCCGAACCTTCACCCGTCCGGTGGTATCCCCGGGCACGACCACGGTCGCGATGCCGAGCTTCGCGCACTCCTCGAGGCGACGTTCTGCCTGCGAGGCCTGGCGAAGCCTGCCGGTGAGGCCGATCTCGCCGAATGCCGCGACCCCCTCTCGAACCGGAGCGCCGCGTGCAGCTGAGGCGATGGCGAGGGCGATCGCGAGGTCGGCGCCCGGCTCCTCGATCCTGACTCCTCCCGCGACGTTCACGAACACGTCTGCACTGGCGAGCGTGACACCGGCATGGCGACCGAGGACTGCGACGATCATCGCGAGCCGCTTCGGGTCGACACCCGTGCCGACGCGGCGCGGCATCGCGAGATCCGTCGGCGCCACCAGCGCCTGAATCTCGAGCAGGATCGGTCGCGTGCCCTCGAGCGCGCAGGCGACGGCCGCTCCGACTTCGCCGGCGTGGGTCTTCCCGAACAGCTCCGACGGATCCGGGACGCCGACGAGGCCGCCGGCTGTCATCTCGAAGACGCCGAGCTCGTTCGTCGAGCCGAAGCGATTCTTCGTCGCGCGAAGCACGCGGTGCTCGTGGTAGCGGTCGCCCTCGAATTGGAGGACGCAGTCGACGAGGTGCTCCAGAACGCGCGGTCCAGCCACCGCGCCGTCTTTGGTGACATGTCCGACGAGCACGGTCGCGACGCCCGACTCCTTGGCGACGCGAAGGAGTCGACCGGCTGCCTCGCGCACCTGGGCAACCGAGCCGGGAGCCGATCCGAGCGACGACGCGTGCAGTGTCTGCACCGAGTCGATGACGCAGACGTCGGGACGCTCGGTCTCGAGCGTCGCGCAAACGGCCTCGAGCTCGGTCTCGGCGACGATCTCGACCGTATCGGCACCGCCCAGCCGGGCAGCGCGGAGGGCGACCTGCGCAGCGGACTCCTCGCCGGTCACGAGCAATGCGCGCCGACCCCCGCGTGCGATCGCGCCGAGAGCGGTCAGAAGCAACGTGGACTTTCCTACCCCGGGCTCGCCGCCGACGAGGACGAGCGAGGCCGGAACGAGTCCGCCGCCGAGCACGCGGTCGAGCTCCGGCACGCCCGTCGAGATGCGCTCGGACTCGTCGGCCGCGACTTCGGCCAGCCGAACGGGCTTGGCCGCTCCTCGTGGCGCACTCTCGGATCCAGAGCCGTGCAGTTCCTCGACCAGCGTCCCGAACGCGTTGCAGCCAGGGCAGCGACCGAGCCAGCGCCCCGCCGTCGTGCCGCACTCCGTACAGGAGAACTGGACCGTCACCTTCGCCATGGAGAGACCAGTGTAGGAACGCGGTCCGACGCTCTTCGTCGCGATAGTGTGCCGAGCAGGCTTGAAAGTCGGGCGCTCGTGGTTAAGAGTGCCCGGAGACCGCAGGCGAGCCGAAAGGAATACGCATGGACCGATTGAAAGCGCTCGGGCGCGGGACGCAGATCATGTTCGTCGCGAGCGTCCTTCTCCTCATCGTCAGTTTCTTCAACTGGCAGGAGGTCGACTTCGACCTCGGACCCCTCGGCGAGGGGAGCGCCGGCGTAAGTGCCTGGGACAACTTCCTCGGCATCGTGATGGGCATCCTCACGGTCGTCCTGATCGCGCGCATCGTCGCGAGGATGGCCGCGGTGGACGTGCCGATTCCCGTCTCGTTTGCGATGACGAGCGTGGTGCTCGGCGTGATCATCGCCATCGTCGCCGTGCTCAAGAACCTCACGGACGACTACTCGACGTTCTGGAGCTACCTCGGCGCGGGCCTCGCGATCCTCATTGCCGTCGGCGCCTGGCTCGAGGTGCAGGACGCCGGCGGGATGGATTCGCTGAAGGCCGAAGCGAGCAGCTACAGCTCCGGCGGCGAAGCCGCCGCAGCCGCACCGGCCGCAGCACCCGCACCGGTGCCGGACCCCGTGCCCGACGCGCCCGCCGCGCCGGTGACCGAGGCGACGCCGGCAGCCACTGAAGCAGCCGCTGCTGCCGACGACGTCGCAGACGCGTCCGACGCCGCCCCAGGGGCGGTCGACGACGTCGCAGAGGCCGCCGACGACGCCACCCCCGAGAACCAGACCTAGCGGGCCTGTCTGGCTGACGCCGCGGCGAGCCGCCGTGGCGTCAGCCTGACCAAAAACGCCTGCAGCAAAGTCCATTTCCGCGATTTCGGCAGTACTCTGTGACGAATGCAGGCTGCGGCAGCCAACGATCGTTGAAGGGAGCACGATGGCCAAGTTCAAGGCCCTGTCGCGAGGGACACAGCTCGTCCTCGTCGCTGGACCGCTGCTGCTGCTGAGCCTGTTGTTCACCTGGCAGCACGTCGAGGTCGACTACGGTCAGGCCGGGACGGCGACGATCGCGCTCGACGGCTTCGATGCGTGGGGCCTGCTGCTCGCGCTGCTCACGATCGCGCTCGTGACCATCGTTGCGCTCCGCGCACTGAGCGCCGTCGAGATGTCGGCCGACGTTCCGTGGGGCTCGATCGCGCTCGGGCTCGGAGTCGGCGTACTCGCCGTCGCGGCGCTCAAGAACGTGATCGACGACGGCTCGACCTGGGCGAGCTACGTCTTCGTCGGCCTCGCAGGGATCGTTGCGCTCGGGGCGTTTCTCGACTGGTCCGAAGCGCGTGGCGTCCGCCAGCACCCGGAGCTCGCGCGGAGGCGGCGGGGCGTCAGGTCAGCCGCTTGACGAGCAGCGCGCGATCCTCGCCTGGTCCGTCGTAGTCCGGCACCACGCGCTCGATCTCGAAACCCAGCGACTCGTGGAACGCCACGGAGCGCTCGTTCGCCGGGGAGGTGACGCAGCGCACGACGGAGCGGCCGTTCGCACGCACCTCCTCGAAGAACCGCTCGTAGAGCGCGCGGCCGAGTCCGCTACCGCGCACGTCCGGATCGACGCCGACGAAGTGGATGTACGCCTCGTCGTCAGCGGTCTGCGAGAGGAAGCCACAGACGAATCCGAGGAGCTCCTCGTTGTCGTCCTCGGCCACGAAACTCGTGCCTTCGAAGTGGATGAAGAAGAGCTTCGGGAGCATCGGCGCCATCTCCCGCCCGCCCCACCAGACGTTGATGCGTCCGATGATCCGCCCGTAGTCGGACGGCTTGGCGTGGCGGAGCTGCGCTCCGGCGCTAATTGTCGGACGGCTCGTCGACGAGCTCGGCCAGCTGCGCGAGATTGTCGTCACCGTCTGCGGGAGCACCGACCGCGGCCGGCACCGGCGTGCCCTCGATGATTCGAATCTCGACAGGCGCCTCGCCCTCACCCGGGCTCTCGCGCCGGTCGACGACGAGTGTCGTCCCTGGCGCGAGCTCGCGGCCGAGGATGAAGTCGGCGAGCGGGTCTTCGAGCATGCGCTGGATCGCGCGGCGCAGCGGCCGAGCACCCATGGCAGGGTCGTAGCCCGTTTCGACGAGGAGCTCGCGCGCGTCGTCGGTGAGCTCGATGACGACGTCGTGCTTGCCCATCTCCTCGCGCACGCGCTTCATCATCAGGTCGACGACCTCGAGGATCTCGGCCTTTTCGAGCTTGTGGAAGACGATGACCTCGTCGATGCGGTTCAGTAGCTCGGGCCGGAACACCTTCTTGAGCTCCGACATGACGCGCTCCTTCATCTCGTCGTACGAGAGTCCCGCCTCGTCGCCCATCGAGAAGCCGAGCGTCTGGTTCTTCGAGATCTGCGCTGCCCCGAGATTCGAGGTCATGATCACGATCGTGTTGCGGAAGTCGACCTTCCGCCCTTGCGAGTCCGTGAGCTTTCCGTCCTCGAGGATCTGCAGGAGGATGTTGAAGACGTCCGGGTGCGCCTTCTCGACCTCGTCGAGGAGGACGACCGAGTACGGCTTACGGCGCACGGATTCGGTGAGCTGGCCGCCCTCGTCGTAGCCGACGTAGCCGGGCGGCGAGCCGACGAGCCGCGACACCGAGTGCTTCTCCATGTACTCGGACATGTCGACCTGGATGAGCGCGTCCTCGTCCCCGAACAGGAACTCGGCGAGCGTGCGGGCGAGCTCGGTCTTGCCGACCCCGGAGGGGCCGAGGAAGATGAAAGAGCCGGTCGGCCGCTTGGGGTCCTTGATGCCTGCGCGGGCGCGGCGGATCGCCTTGGACACGGCGACGATCGCCTGGTGCTGGCCGATGACGCGCTTGTGCAGTTCGTCTTCCATGCGGATGAGCTTCTGCGACTCGGCTTCGGTGAGCTTGAAGACGGGGATGCCCGTCCACATGGAGACGATGTCGGCGATCTCGTCCTCGCCGATCTCCGGCTGCTCCTCGTCGGCCTGGTTGCGCCACTCCTCCTCGAGCTCCTTCTTCTTCTGCGTGAGCTTGCGCTCCTTGTCGCGGAGCTGCGCGGCCTTCTCGAACTCCTGATCCTCGATCGCGCCCTCCTTGTCGGCGCGCACCTTGTCGATCTCCTCCTCGAGCTCGCGGTAGCGCGGCGGTGCGGACATCGTCGCGATGCGCACGCGCGAGCCTGCCTCGTCGATGAGGTCGATCGCCTTGTCGGGCAGATGCCGATCCTGGATGTAGCGGTCGGCGAGCGAAGCAGCCGCGGCAAGCGCCTCGTCAGTGATCTTGCAGCGGTGGTGGGCCTCGTAGCGGTCGCGGAGGCCGCGCAGGATCTGCACGGTCTCGTCGATCGACGGCTCCTCGACCCGAACCTGCTGGAAGCGACGCTCGAGCGCGGCGTCGCGCTCGAGGTACTTGCGGTACTCGTCGAGCGTCGTCGCGCCGATCGTCTGGATCTCGCCGCGCGCGAGCGCAGGCTTGAGGATCGACGCGGCGTCGATCGCGCCCTCGGCAGCGCCGGCTCCGACGAGGTTGTGGAGCTCGTCGATGAACAGGATGATGTCGCCGCGCTGGGTGATCTCCTTCATCACCTTCTTCAGGCGCTCCTCGAACTCACCGCGGTACTTCGACCCGGCGACAAGCGCCGCGAGGTCGAGGGTGTAGATCTGCTTGCCCTTGAGGAGCTCGGGGACCTGGCTCGAGGAGATGCGCGAGGCGAGACCCTCGACGACGGCCGTCTTGCCCACGCCGGGCTCGCCGATGAGCACCGGGTTGTTCTTCTGGCGGCGCGAGAGGATCTGCATCACGCGCTCGATCTCCGTCTGCCGGCCGACCACGGGGTCGAGCTTGCCCTCGACCGCGAGCTTCGTCAGGTTGCGGCCGAACTGGTCGAGAAGCTTCGAGCTCTTCGTCTTCTCGCCGGGAGCGACGCTGGCGCCGGACTGACGGCGGCCCGGACCGGAGAGCATGCGGATGATCTCGTTGCGGATCTTTTCCGCATCTGCGTCGAAGTCGAGCAGGATGCGCGCAGCCACGCCCTCGTTCTCGCGCACGAGGCCGAGCAGGATGTGCTCGGTGCCGATGTAGTTGTGGCCGAGGGAGAGCGCCTCGCGCAGCGCCAGCTCGAGAACCTTCTTGGCGCGCGGCGTGAAGGGGATCTGCCCCGTGGTGACCTCGTCACCCTGGCCGACGATGCGCGCGACCTGCGCGCGAACCTCTTCCACGGTGATGTCGAGCGACTCGAGAACGCGTGCTGCGAGACCCTCCTCCTCGCGGAGAAGACCGAGCAGGATGTGCTCGGTGCCGATGTAGTTGTGCTTGAGGGCTCTCGCCTCGTCCTGGGCGAGAACCACTACCTGCCGGGCCCGCTCGGTGAATCGCTCGAACAACTCCCTCGTTCCTTTCAGATCGCTTGCCGGGAGCCGCATGACTCCCCGGGTCGAAGGGACGGGTCATCGTAGCCGACTGGTCTCGTGCCGAGTCTCACACGCCGGGTTCGCCCGGCGTCCTCGGTACCCTTCTCGGCCGTTGGCCAACAAAGCCTTAATCACCGGTGGCGCCGGGTTCATCGGGTCTCACCTCTCCGAGTTGTTGCTCGATGAAGGCCACGAGGTGTGGGTGCTCGACGACCTCTCGACGGGCTCGCTCGCCAACGTGGAGCACCTCCGCGACAACGAACGCTTCCATCTCGTCGTCGACTCCGTCCTCCATTGGTCGGTCGTCAACGAGCTGGTCTACAAGTGCGACCTCGTCTATCACCTCGCGGCCGCCGTCGGCGTTCGGCTCATCGTCGAGCAACCGGTGCAGACGCTCGTCACGAACCTGCGCGGCACCGAGATCGTCCTCGAGCACTGCCACCGGTTCGGCAAACGGGTTCTCGTCGCGTCGACGTCCGAGGTGTACGGCGACCATCGCGAGGAGCGCCCGCTCGAGGAGACCGACCGTCGCATCTACGGGCCGACCACGCAGAAGCGCTGGGCCTACGCAGACTCGAAGGCGATGGACGAGTTCCTCGCGCTCGCGCACCACGCCGAGCACGACCTCGACTGCGTCATCGTGCGCCTCTTCAACACCGTCGGACCGCGCCAGAGCGGCCAGTACGGGATGGTGATACCGACCTTCGTCCAGCGTGCGCTCGCGGGAGAGCCACTGGAGATCCACGGCGACGGCGAGCAGACCCGCTGCTTCTGCCACGTCTCGGACACGATCCGCGCCCTCGCCGGACTCATGAGCGACGGGACCTCCGGAGAGATCTACAACGTCGGCTCGGAGCACCGCATCTCGATCAACGCGCTCGCCGGGCGCGTGCAGGAGCTGACCGCGTCGGCGTCGAGCATCGAGTACGTCGCATACGACGACGTCTACGGGATCGGGATCGAGGACATGCTCCACCGCATCCCGTCGACCGCGAAGATCCGCGCGTCGACCGGCTGGGCTCCCGAGCGGTCACTCGAGGAGATCCTCGAGGACGTCGTCGCGTTCGAACGCGGTCGGGTCGAAGCAGCGGCCTGAGCGCGTTACGATCGCGCCTCGGTGAGAGACGGACGCGAGCAGCTGACCTGGGAGGACTTCGGCGAGGCGACGCGCCAGCTGGCGCGCGAGATAGCCGACGACGACTACGTACCCGACCTCATCCTCTCCGTCGCTCGCGGCGGCCTGCTCGTCGGCGCCGCGCTCGGCTACGCACTCGACGTGAAGAGCACCTGGGTGCTGAACGTCGAGTTCTACACCGGCGTCGACGAGCGGCTCGACGTACCGGTGCTGCTGCCCCCCGTCCCCGAGCTCGACGACCTCGCGTCGTCGCGCGTGCTCATCGCCGATGACGTTGCCGACACGGGCGAGACGCTACGCATCGTCAAAGAGCTGTGCTCCGCTGCGGCCGATGTCCGATGCGCCGTCCTCTACGAGAAGCCGGGCTCGGTCGTCGCGGGTGAGTACGTGTGGCGGCAGACCGATCTCTGGATCGACTTCCCGTGGAGCGCGCAGGCGCCGGTGACCGGGCCGCTAGCGCTCCGCTCGTAACGCCGGGAACAAGATCACGTCGCGGATGGTCTCGCGGCCCGACAGGAGCATTACTAGGCGGTCGATGCCGAGCCCGAGGCCGCCGGTGGGCGGCATGCCGTACGACAGCGCCTCGACGTAGTCCGGATCCCCGCGCACACCCTCGACATGCGCCGACTGATCGTCGAAGCGGCGTTGCTGCTCATCCGCCTCGTTGATCTCCGTGTAGGCGTTGCCGAGCTCCATCCCCGCAGCGAAGTATTCGAAGCGCTCGGTGATCGTCTCGTCTCCGTGGGTCACGCGCGCGAACGGCGACAGCTCGACGGGGTGCCCGTACACGATCGTCGGGGCGATGAGGTTCGGCTCGACGAAGTGGCCGAAGGCGTGGTCGACGAGCTGCGGCCAGTCCTTGTCGGCCTCCGTGTCCACCCCACGCTCCATCAACCACGCGCGCAGTTCCCCCTCGTCGCGCGTCCACAGCCCCTGGGCTTCGAGCGACTCGACGAAGCCGATCCGCTTCCACGGCCGGCGCAGGTTGATCTCGTGGCCGCGGAACGTCGCCACCGTCGTTCCGAGTGCCTCGAGAGCGACTCGCTCGAGCAGCTCCTCGATGCGATCCATCGTGTCCGAGAAGTCGGCGTACGCCTCGTACCACTCGAGCATCGTGAACTCGGGCTGGTGCTTGTACGAGACGCTCTCGTTGCGGAAGTCCTTGCCGATCTCGTACACGCGCTCGAGCCCGCCGACGATGAGCCGCTTGAGGTACAGCTCGGTCGCGATGCGGAGGTAGAGGTCGGCCTCGAGCTCGTTCGAGCGGGTGACGAACGGGTGCGCGAACGCGCCGCCATAGCGCGGCTGCAGCACGGGCGTCTCGACCTCGACGAAGCCTTCCTCGTCGAGGTAGCGGCGGATTGCCGAGACGACCTTCGCGCGGAGCAGGAAGAGCTCGCGCGAGTCCTCGTTCATCAGCAGGTCGAGGTAGCGCTTGCGATAGCGCGTCTCCACGTCGGTGAGCCCGTGGAACGTGTCTGGGAGCGGGCTTGTGTTGCGCGCGAGCACCTCGAGCGAGTCGACGGCGAGCGACGGCTCGCCGCGTCGCGACTTCGCCGGCCTGCCCGATACGCCCACAACGTCTCCGAGGTGCACGTCGACGTCGCCGATCTTCCCCGTGTCGCACATGAGCTGGATGCGGCCCGAGCGGTCGACGAGGTCGCAGAAGACGAGCTTGCCCATCTCGCGCCGCGCCATGACGCGGCCGGCGAGTCGTCTCGTCTCGTCGAGCTCTCCTCCGGCATCGAGCGCGTCCGTCACGCCACGAACAGCCTCGATCTCGTCTCGATCCGGGAATCGCTTCGGCGCGGCCATGGCCGCGCCGAGTCTAGACGGCAGTCAGGGCCGGGACGATCCAGCGCACGCGGCCCAGCCGCTCGGTCGTGCGCACCGTGACCACGTCACCCTCGCGGAACTCCTCGAACTGATCCTTGCTCACGCGAAAGGCCTTGATCGCCGTCGACATTCCGTCGTCGACAGCGACGTAGTAGCGCGGCTTGTCGTCTCCGCCGAACTCGCGGAGGCGCAGGATCGGACCAGTCACCTCCACCGCCGTCGCCCAGTCCGCGGCCGCAACGATCACGACGGCGACGCCCACCACCACTGCCGCGCCTGCGACGAGAAGCACGAGCCATCCCGACGGGCCGGACTCGAGCTGAGCGACGCCCGAGCGGTAGAGCAGGTACCCGCCGAATCCCGCAGCGACGAGCCCGACTGCGAACGCAGAGCCCGGCTCGGCGCCCCAGCCGGGCGGCCAGAGCTTCGGGTACGAGATCGTGATCTCGCGCCACCTCCCCCCGTCGTTGCGCCACTCGACCGTGTCCGCCTCGGCGCGGAGCGGCAGCGGGCCGCTCGCCCCCCGCGCGACGCCGAGCGCCGCCCCATAGGCCAGAAGCCGATCCCAGAGCTCTACGGTCAGAGGCGAGTGGGTGTCGAAGACCGGGTTCGTCGCGAGCGCTGCCCGCACACCCAGCCAGCGGGATGCCGCGTCGAGGCCGTCCGGCGTCTCACGTTGAGGGTGGCGTGTGTACAGCCAGCCGAGCAGCGCGGCCGCCACGGTTACCGCGACGAGGGCAGGCAGGATCCCCCACGCGGCCCAGATGCAGCTGGCAGGTATCCCGAATGTGAGGGCGAGGACGCCGAACGCGCGACTGTCGAGGGCCTCGTGTGAGAGCCCGCGAGCCTGCGCGTCGGCGACGACCTCGGCGCGAAACGCCTGCCGCCACTCTTTCGACGCGAGCTCGGTGCCGGTCGTGAGCGCCTTGACGGGAACCGCGTCTTTCTTCGACCGGCGCTCGACGACGGCGAGCACTCGACGCTCGTACGCCGTCAGCTCGAAGTCGTTGCTCGGCCGCACCCGGGCGAAGAACACGTCCGGCCCACGCTGCTCGACGTCGATGAGATTCCGCGCCGCAAGATCGAGCAAGGTTGCTGCCGCTGCCTCGTCGGTCACGTCGAAGCCGTTGACGAGGAAGTTGGCGACCGCCGGAGACTCAGGCCCGAGGACGAGCTTCAGCAAGCCGATCGGCGGCTTCGGAGGTGTCCTGAGCGCGTACGCGAACGCGGCGGCCGCGAGCCAGAGGAGCGAGCCGACGATCGCTCCGCCGGCCACGAGCGGCTCGAGCGTGCCGAGATCGAGATCGCCGAGGAGCTGCCGGTTCACGCCGGCGCCATGCTGAGGCGTCGGCCGGACAGTTCAGCGAACGAGCGCCGCAGATGGCCGCTCGACCCGGACGATCCTGGCTCCCTCGAAGCTCTGGATCGTGTTCGATCCGCCCGGCCGCTCGGCCCGCAGGATCGTGATCGGGCTCTCCGAGATGTCGCCGTTCTCGTCGAACGTGAAGTCGCCGAGCAACCCACCTTCGACCCGAGTGGCGAACAGCTCACGAATCACTGAGGCACGCGTTCCGTCGGACCGGCCGATCGCGTCGAGGAGGACCTCGGCCGACTGAGCCGCGTACAGGGCGGACGGCTGGATGTCCGCGCCGGGCTGGGTTGCGGCGAAGGCACGCACAAAGCGTTTGCCCGCCGGGCCGAGTCGCTCGAGCGTGTGCCCGTTGAGACTTACGTACATGCCTCGGCCGGCCCCACCGGCTCGCTCGAGCAGGAGGCTGACCGGAGTGAATCCGTCCGGGCCGAGCAGGTCGACGCTCGGATCGAGTTCCGCGCGCAGCTCACGAACGACCTGAGGGCCATTCGTGTCGAGAAGCCCGCTGAGGACAACGGCCTGAGCGTCGGATCGCCGCACGGCCTCCGCGAGCCCCCGGTAGGACCGTGCCTGCGGATCCCAGCTCTCGCGCATGACGATTCGTAGTCCCACCCTTCGTGCGACCCGCTCGAAGCCGGCCGCGAGCGCGAGGCCGTAGCCCGGCTCGCCGTCGTCGAGCAACGCGACGCGCGTGTGACCGAGGCGACGCACCGTGAGCGCGAGTGCCGCCATCTGCGTGTCGTCGGCCGGCGAGACGCGGACGAAGTTCCGCGAGCCGGTCGGGTAGAGGGACGCCAGTCCCTCAGCCGACGCACCCGGACCCCCGCGGGTCAGGCCGACGTACGACGTCGTCGGTCCAACCATCGCCAGCCCGCCGCCGGCAGCACGGTTGAGGATCGGGATCACATCCACCGCGCAAGACGAGTTGAACGTGCCGACGACGCCGAGGACGTCGGGATTCCCTGCATACGCACGTGCATTGGCCGCGCACTTGGCAGGGTCCGAGAGCCCGGTCGTCGCGATCGAGTCGTCACACGACTGGTACGCGACCCGGTGCCGACCGGCACGGAATCCGCGCTCACGCAGAACGAACGCGATCGACTGGGCCATCTGCGTCGTGAGGACGCGTGCACCGCCCTGCAGCATGAGATCGGATGCGATGAGCACGTCCGGCTCGCCTTCGCCCCCGTAGAGGATCGGCTCGCAGGACGTCGCAGGCAGCGGCCGCACGCCAGCGACCTCGCTCTCGCGCACCGCCGCGACCTCGAGGCTGGAGAGCGTCACCCAGACGCGGTCGGCGGCGACCGTGATCGAGCGCGGGACACCGCCGACGGCGATCGTCCTCGCCACCGCGGCATTCTCGATCGAGACCTGGGTGAGTGTGCCTGCGAGCGGGTTGGCGACCCACACGTGATCGGCGCCCACGCTCACGTCCGCGGCACCGGCGCCGACCTCGATCGATCCGAGCGTGGGCTTCCCACGCGCGGCGACTCGCCAGAGCGTCCCGTCGGAAGGCGAGGTGACCCAGGCGGCGTCGGCGCCGACCCCGATGCCGCCCACCGTCGTCGCGGGAACCCGTGTCTGCGCGCGCACCTTGCCGGTCCGCGAGTCCAGGTGCGCCACTGTGCCATCCGTGCCCAGCGCCCACACACCTGCCTGGCCGGCAGCCACCGCCTGCACGGGGAACGTCCTGAATACCGCGGTGATCTCCGAACTGGCTGCGTCGATGCGCACCAGCGAGAAGTCGGGCGCAACCGCCCACAGCGCCTCATCCGTCGCCGCAAGGTGGTTCTCGACGAGATTCGAGAGGGCGCCTCCGGCTCGCGGCAGCGCGACCTCGGCCCGCTCGGTGCGTGACGTCGGATCGATGCGCGCGACCGACGTAGCCACCGGGCCGATGAACTGAGCGGCCGAGAGACGCGTGCCGTTGCCGACCCAGACGCCGCCGGCGCCGACCGCGATGTCGGTCGGCGTCGCTCCGGTCGCAAAGGTCGAGATGGTGCGGTCGTCGGGGTCGAACCTCGAGACCGTCCGAGCATCGGCGTCGAGGAGCCAGATCGCCCCCTCGCCCACGGCCACTGCGGTCGGGGTTCTTCCGACCGGGATCTGCGTACCGCGCGTGCCCGCCACCGCATCGAGCTCGAGCAGGGCTCCGGCATCGGCGTCAGTTGTCGGCCCGCCTCCTTCGGATGCGAGCACGGTCGCAGCCACGATCGCGGCGCTTGCAGCAGCTGCAGCGACGACGACGAGCGCGCCCCAGCGTCGGCGTGGGGGATCGGCGCCACGTGGCGCTCCGGGCCGGAAGTCCAGCGCGGGATCCTGAACGAGGATGCGCTGCTGGAGCCGCTGCAAGCCCGGGCCTGGCTCGAGCCCGAGCTCGTCGTTGAGCTGACGGCGAGTGTCGGTGTACGCCTCCAGCGCCTCTGCCTGGCGTCCCGATCGATAGAGCGCGAGCATCAGCTGCTCGCGGAACCCCTCGCGCAGCGGATTGGCACGCACGAGCGCGCGGAGCTCGGGCACGAGCTCTGCGTGGCGGCCGAGACCAAGGTCGGCGTCGACCCGCGCGCCGAGCGCATCGAGCCATTCGTCCTCGAGACGAAGCGTGGCCTCGTGCGCGAACGACTCGCCCTCGAGGTCCGCGAGCGGTCGACCGCGCCACAGGTCGAGCGCGGCACGAAGCCGGGCAGCCGCGTCGGCCGGCACGTCGCTCTCGAGCGCTGCCCGTCCCTCGCGCACGCCTTCGCGGAAGCGCTCCAGGTCGAGCTGCCTGGGTTCCACCCGCAGGAGGTAGCCCGGTGCCTGCGTCACGACAAGTGACGAGCCCTCCGGAAGCGCCTTGCGGAGGCGGGAGACGTGAGCCTGCAGAGCCATGGCCGCATCGTCCGGAGGCGTGTTGCCCCAGAGCTCGTCGATCAGGAGCTCGGTCGACACGACCTCGTTCGCGCGCAACAACAGCAGCGCCAGCACGGAGCGCTGCTTCGCCCCGCCGAGGTGGATCGCGTCGCTGCCAGAAGTGACCTCGAGCGGCCCGAGGATGCGAAAGTCGAGCACCTCGTGCGACGTTAGACCCGCCGTCCTGGCCGGTCAACGGCACTTCCGCGCTCTGTCAGCGACTTGTCAGCGCCGCGGCAGCAGTCTGCTGGCGACGTCCGCAACCGTTGGCGCCATGAGGCAGGTCACGTTCACACGACGCCTACAGGGCCGGATGACCGAAGTCCGGCCGGGTGTGCTCGACGCCGAGCTCGAAGCGCGAGGCGCGCGGATCGCGATGCGCCTCGTATTCAGTGACGAGGCGACCTTCGAGGAGTACGGAACGATCGACCTCGGCAACGGTGACGCACTGCGGTTCCGCTCTCTGGAGAGCGGCCACCTCGAGCGGTCACCGGACGGTCGCTCCCGACACGGGACGTCCGTTCTCGGGGTCGTCGAAGGGGAAGGGCGGTATGCCGGCGCGAGTGGACGCATCACCTCGAACTTCGTGGTCTCGCCCGACGGCGAGGTCACGGACGAGCAGGTGGCGGTGTTGTTCATCGACAGGGAGGAGAGGTGAGATGGCGAGAGCATGGGTAGCGGCGCTGGCGGCACTGATCGTGGCTGCCGCGCTTGCGTCGACCGCAGGCGCTGGACAGGTTCACCGGTTCACGGTGCAGGACGAGTACGACTTCGAGCTCGAGGACTTCTGCGACGTTCCGGGCCTCACGGTCCGGATCGAAGGAGTGCTCGACATCCGTGGGCAGATCGTTCCCCACGGACGCGACGGGCTCGAGTACTTCCTGCAGCACGGGACCCAGGTCGAGACGCTGACGGCCAACGGCACAACGCTCACATCGGTCGCAGGTGTCACCGAGAAGGACATGCGCGTCACTGAGCTCGGTGACGGCTCGGTGCGAGTCCTCATCCTCGCGACAGGCAATGCGGTGCTCTACGGGGAAGACGGCAAGGCGTTGGCGCGAAACCCGGGTCAGACTCGGCTCGAGCTCGTCTTCGATGCGGACGGCAACGAGACGAACCGCGAGGTCGTCAAGAGCTCGACGGGACGCAACGACGACTTCTGCGACGCCGCGGTTCCTGCGCTGAGCTGAAGGTGAACGGCTGGAGATCAGGGCCGCCCGGGCGCGATCCGCGGCCCGGCCCCGTGCGTCAGGCGGCCTTGATCTCCATGATCTTGAACTTCACCTTGGAGCCGCGCGGCGTGATGACCTCGACCGTCTCGCCCTTCTTGCGCCCCATGATCGCCTTGCCGACAGGGGACTCGTTGGAGAGTTTCCGCTCCGCCGGGTTGGCCTCGGCCGACCCGACGATGAAGTACTCGGTCGTCTCCTTCGCATCGACGTCCCGCAGGCGGACGACGGCGCCGACGGAGACGACGCTCGTGTCGACGCGGCGCTTGTCGATCACCTGGGCGTTCGCGAGGCGGTCCTCGAGCTGCGAGATGCGGTGCTCGAGCATCATCTGCTCGTTCTTCGCATCGTCGTACTCGGCGTTCTCGGCGATCTCGCCGAACTCGCGCGCAGCCGCGATGCGTTCCGCGATCTCCCTGCGCTTGGTGGTGCGCAGCACGTCGAGCTCGCTCATCAGCTGCTTGTAGCCCTCGGGAGTGAGGATCACATCCTTCACAAAACGCCTCCAGAGACGAGATTGCGGGGCCTCTCCGGCCCCGACAACGGCGGAATGGTAGCTACCCCGTTCGCAGAGCGTCAAACACCCGCGCGAGTACCATCCGCAGCCATGATCGACCTTCGCGAGAGCTGGCGAATCGGCCCCGTCGAGGTGCCGACGCGCCTCGTCCTGGCTCCGATGGCAGGGGTCAGCGTGCAGGCATTTCGCCGCCAGGGGCGCCGCTATGGCGCCGGCCTCGTGTGCTCCGAGATGGTGAGCTGCGCGGGCATCGAGCACCGCAACGAAAAGACGCTCGGCTACCTCCGGGTGGCATCCGACGAGCACCCGCTCGCGATCCAGCTCTTCGGGTCGAACCCGCGTCCGATGGCCGAGGCCGCACGAATGGTCGAGGCGGTCGGCGCCGACATCGTCGATATCAACTTCGGCTGCCCGGTCAAGAAGGTCACGAAGACCGGCGCCGGGGCGCACCTGTTGGAGGATCCGGATCGCGCGTGCCGCATCGTCTCGGCGATCGCCGATGCCGTCGAGATCCCCGTGACGGTGAAGCTGCGGCGCGGCGTCGCGAACGGCTCGCGAGCTGCTCTCGAGCTGGGCCCGCGTCTTGTCGAAGCGGGAGCGGCGTCCTTGACGCTGCATCCCCGCTCGGCCCAGCAGATGTACACGGGGACGGCCGACCATGCGCTCACGGCGGAGCTCGTGTCGCTCGTCGACGTCCCCGTCGTCGCATCGGGCGACGTGACGTCGCGGGCACGCGCCCAGGCCGTGCTCGCGACCACGGAAGCGGCGGCGGTCATGGTGGGCCGCGGTGCGCAGGGCAACCCGTGGGCGCTTCGCGAGATCGTCGACGGTGACGACACCGAACCGTCGCGCGAGGAGGTCGCCGCCGAGCTCGTTCTCTTCGTCCGCGAGACCGTCCGTGAGCTGGGGGAGCGTCGCGCGTCGGGCTTCCTCAAGAAGTTCTACGCCTGGTATCTCGGACGCGGCCGCTTCCCGAGAGAGTTCAAGCAGGAGCTGCTGCAGCTCGACTCCACCGAGGAGATCGAGCGGCGCCTCCTCGCGGCGGCGCCGGGCGCGTACGAGATCCTCGAACGACTCGAGGCGGAGGTGCCGTCGGGAGCCGAGTTGACGCTCGAGCTCCCCGTTTCCATCTACGGCGGGGGCTAGTTCTTCGCTGAACCACCCGCGAACGCGGTCGCCGCACCAAGGCCGACGTAGACGGATCCCGTCACGTAGCGCTGCGTGCGTACAAAGGTTCGCGAGCGGCGGAGCATCCCGCCCGCCGTCCCGGCGGCGAGCGCCCAGAGCGAGTCTGTGACGAGACCCAGCAGGGCGAACAGGACACCGAGAAACAAGATCTGGACGGCAGGGTGCGACGCGTTCGGATCGACGAACTGAGGGAGAAACGCGAGGAAGAAGAGCGCCGTCTTCGGGTTGAGGACGTTGACCACGATTCCCTGCGCGAACGCACGGCGGAGATTCCGCTCGCCGCCAAGCGCGACATCCGGCTCCGCGCGGGGCGAGAACAACGTCCACAGCCCGAGGCCCACGAGGTAGACGGCCCCGGCGACCTTCACTGCCGTGAAAGCAACGGCGGACGAGACGACGAGCGCCGAGAGCCCCAGCGTCGCCGCAGCGATGTGCGCGAGCGTTCCGACATGGATACCGAGCACCGAGACGAGGCCTGCGCGCCGGCCCTGCTGGATCGACCGGGCGACGACATACAGCACCGCCGGGCCGGGTACGAGGAGCAGCGCGAGCGCCGCCACGACGAAGAGGCCGACAGCGGGCGGATCCGGGATCACGCGTTCAGCTCCCAAACGTGTCGGAGACCCTCGAGCGTCAGGAATGGATCGACGCACTCGATCGTCTCCGCGTGCGGCGCAACGAGGTCGGCGAGGCCGCCTGTCGCGACAGCGCGGGCGTCGACCTCGAGCTCAGCGCGGATCCGGCCGACGATCCCGTCGACCTGCCCGGCGAAGCCGTACACGAGACCCGACTGCAGCCCCGCGACGGTCGTCTTCCCGATCACCGCCGGCGGCACCGTGTAGTCCACCTTCACCAACCGCGCCGCGCGCGCAAAGAGTGCGTCCATCGAAATCTCGATCCCGGGAGCGAGCACGCCACCGACGTACTCACCCTCCGACGACACGACATCGAAGTTCGTGGACGTCCCGAAATCGACCACGATCACCGGCGCGCCGTAGCGCGCCTTGGCGGCGACCGAGTTGACGATCCGGTCGGGGCCGACCTCGCGCGGGTCGTCGTAGCGGATGGGGATGCCCGTCTTCACACCCGGACCGACGACGAGCAGCGGCGCATGAGCCCACTTCACGGACAGGGTCTCCCACTCGCGGATGAGCACCGGTACGGTCGAGGACAGGCAGATCCCGTCGACGACCTCGAAGTCGAGGAGGCCCGCGAGGAGCACGCCGAGCTCGTCGGCAGTGCTCGAGCGCTCGGTCGCGAGCCGCCAGTGGTCGACTAGCTCCTCCCTGCGGTAGAGACCGAGCGCGGTCTGCGTGTTGCCGACGTCGACGGCGAGAAGCACGGCGCAAGTGAATCAGAGCGTTCGAGGGACGGTCGTCACAAACGGCACGACGCTGTTAGAGTCGGCCGGTGGTGTCGAGAGGGCGCAGTCGCGATCTGGCAGGTCCAGCCGTGGCACTGGCTCTCGTGGGAGTGGCTGCGGGCGCCGCCGCCGCCGGACTCCTGGCACGCCGCCGCAGGCGAGCGAAAGGAGCGCTCATGGCAGACGCCAAGAAGATAGTGAAGCGCGTCATCGAAGAGCCCTGGATGGGCAACTGGGACGCGCTCGACGAGTTCGTCGCGGAGGACTATGTCGGCTACGACCCATCTCAGCCCGAGCCGATCCAGGGCCGCGACGGGATCCGGGCGAACCTCCAGCAGTACCTCGACGCGTTCGCGAACGCGCGCGTCACCGTCGACGATCAGATCGCGGAGGGTGACAAGGTCGCCACGCGCTGGACCGGTCGCGGGACCCACACGGGCGAGTTCGCCGGCACGAGCGCGACCGGCAAGGACGTCACCGTCTCCGGCCTCACAATCTCGAGGCTCGTGGACGGCAAGATCGCCGAGGAGTGGACGACCTGGGACACACTCGGCATGCTCGTGCAGGTCGGCGCCATCCCGGCGGCCACCACCGCGTAGCAGGACTCTCTCCGATCGGCGGCGAACCTCATGCCGCCGATCGGAGATGTCGAGCTTCTTCACTTCTCAGCACATGCCGTGCACCGAGTGCGGTGCCTCGGTGCGCGTCAGCGAGCACGACACGCACACCTGCGACCCCGAGCGACGCCTCGAGTACCACCTGTTCCAACTTCGCGACGAGGTCGCGACCTTCGACGACGGCCTGAGTGCGTACCTCGCGTCGGCACAGGGCCGGTTCGCGCAGTGGCTCGCCGAGCGCGACCGTCCGGACGCCAACCGGTAGGGCCCGGGCACGTCCGGCCCGCGCGAGGCATGCCTCGCGCCTACAGGGTGGCGTCGTCGTCGCCGGACAGTGGCTGCCCGAGCCGCTCGGCGAGCGCCTCGGCGGTGAGCCGCAACTCCTCGCCCTCGCCACGCAGCTCCTCGACCGTCACGTCACCCGACGTGTAGACCTCGGCACGGGGGATGATCCGGCTCGGCCGGCTCTTGTCCCACACCCACACGTCCTCCATGCGGACGTGGAAGAACGGATAGCTGACCTGCGGGAGCGCCTCGAGCTCGAGCTTGTTGCAGAGATACGTCGCGTCCTGCGTGAGAACGCAGAAGCGAAACAGTGGGAAGACAGCCGTGTACTCGCGCTTGACCGCCAGCTCGAGCTCTGCCTCGAACTCGTCGAGGTCGTCGAGGTGCGACATCCGCCTCAGTCTAGCTCCGCAAGAGTCTCGGACACGCGCCCGAGACCCGGCACGACCAGATCGGGGGTGAGCTCGGCGAGTGGCTCGAGCGCAAAGCGACGCTCCGCGAGGCGCGGATGCGGCACAGTGAGCCCCGACTCGTCGATCGTCTCCTCGCCGAAGACGAGGAGGTCGAGATCGACGGTTCTCGGTCCCCACCGCTCCGCGCGCACGCGGCCCAGCTCGCGCTCGATCTCGAGCAGCGTGTCGAGCAGCGCTCTCGCGTCGAGCGTGGTCTCGACCGCGACCACACCGTTGAGGAACGCGGGCTGGTCGACGACGCCGACCGGATCGGTCTCGCGAAGCTGTGACACCTGCACGACCGAGACTCCGTCGGCCGCTGCGAGCAGATCGACCGCGCGGAGAATCGTCACCTCGCGGGGACCGAGGTTCGCGCCGAGCCCGATGTAGGCGCGCGTCACTCGCGTGCACGTTCGACGACGACCGCCGCGTACTCGACGGGTGGATCGAGCACCACATCGGGCTTGCGCACGCGGACGCGCGCTCGCGAGACAGCCGAGAAGCGCTCGACTATCCCGTCCGCGACCGCGCCTGCAAGACCCTCCAGCAGCAGGCGCTCAGGCCCCGCGAAGACCTCGCGGACGAGAGCCGCGAGCCGCCGGTAGTCGACGGTGTCCTCGATGCGATCCGTGTCCGACGCCTCCCCGTGAACGTCGATCCAGAGATCCACGAGAAAGCGCTGGCCGAGCGTGCGCTCCTCCTCGAGGTACCCGTGATGACCGAAGACGACGAGGCCCCGTAGCTCGATGGTCATGCGCCGATCTTCCCACGCTCGACCGCGGCGGCGGCAGCCAACGCCTCGACCGTTTCGCGAACGTCGTGTGCGCGGATCATCCAGGCGCCGCGATCGAACGCGGCAACGGCCGCGCCGAGCGACGCGGCGACGCTTCCCCGGGTTGCCCGCGCATCGCCGAGAGCCTTCCCGAGCGTACTCTTGCGCGAGACTCCCACGAGCACCGGCCGGCCGAGCGTTGCGAGCTCGTCGAGCCGCCGAAGGAGCTCGAGGTTCTGGTCGGGCGTCTTGCCGAACCCGATCCCAGGATCGACGCAGATTCGCTCCTCCGCGACCCCCGCGTCGACCGCGAAGGCAACGCGCTCGTCGAGAAAGGCCAACACATCGGAGACGACGTCGTCGTAGTGAGGAGCGGCCTGCATCGTCCGCGGTTCACCCCGCATGTGCATGAGACATACGAATGCACCACTCTCAGCCACGACCGCTGGCATGCCCGGGTCTGCGCGCAGCGCGGTGACGTCGTTGACGAGCTCGGCTCCGAGCGCGAGCGCTCGTCGTGCAACCTCCGCCTTCGACGTGTCGATCGACACGGGCACGCCCTCGAGGGCCTCGAGCACGGGCGTGACGCGTGCGAGCTCCTCGTCGAGGTCGACGGGTGGCGCGCCGGGACGGGTCGACTCACCGCCGACGTCGACGAGCGCTGCGCCGTCCTCGACAAGCCGCCGCGCGTGCGCGACCGCGGTCGCGGACTCGACGAAGCGCCCGCCGTCGGAGAAGCTGTCCGGCGTGACGTTGAGCACACCCATGATCGACGGCCGAGGCCAGCGCGCTTCGAACGAAGAGCCGGACGACATGGCGCTGAGGTTAGCTCCGTCTGGCACGAGCATCAGAATCGCCGCATATGAACACTCAAGAGGGAAACACCGGCCCGCTCGGAAGCTCGAGGGGAGTCGGCTTCGGGATCCTGCTCTTCATCGTCACCTTCGGCTTCTACGGCTGGTACTGGGTCTACAAGACGCTGGAGGAGATGAAGCAGCACACCGGCGCCGGGCTCGGAGGAGTTCTCGGCCTCGTGGTCTGGATCCTCATCGGAGCGGTGACCGCGTTCGTCATCCCGTCCGAGATCGGGAACATGTACGCGAAGGACGGCAGGCCGAAGCCGTTGACGGGATGGACCGGACTGTGGCTCTTCCCGTTCGGGATCTTCATCGTCCCGGCCATCGTCTGGTTCGTGAAGTGCCAGGGCTCGCTCAATCGCTACTGGGAGAGCAAGGGCACGAATCAGGCCTCGCTGCCGATGAACGAGCCCGGCGTCCCCGTCTAGCTCGAAGAACGCGTGCGCGGTAGAGCCGCTTCGGTGGCTCTACCGGCGCTCGTCGTTGCCGCGCTCATTGCCGTGGTGACGATCGCGTCGACCGGCTCTACGCCCGGCGGGTCGGGGCAAACCAGGGCGCCGTCAGAGACGCTCTACGACACGTTCTTCAGCATCGGTCTCGTGGGCGTCGCCATCGGAGGCGTGCTGTTCGTCTACGGGCTCATGCAGCGGAGGGCGATCGCAAACGAGGTCGCGTCGGGCAAGTACCGACGCACGGGCATCCTCGCGTACCTCGTGTTCTTCGCCGCCTTCACGGCCTTCTCGTACTGGCGGCTCAAGAACTGGACGCCTCCCGAGCCCCAAGTGGAGGATCAGGAGAGCGCCTTCCCCGCGGAGTTGCCGTTTCCCACGCTTCCCGAGGAGGCGGAGACGAGCTACACGCCGAGCGTCTCGTGGATCCCGATGCTCGTCGTCGTCGGCCTGCTGCTCGCCGGGATCGCGGCGTACGTTCTCTCCGAACTCAGGGGTCGCCGCGGCCGAGACGTGTCCACCGATCGCTCGCTCGCGCTCCAACTCGCGGACGTGCTCGACGAGACGCTCGACGACCTGCGCGCAGAGGAGGATCCGCGACGGGCGATCATCGCGGCGTACGCCAGACTCGAACGGGTGCTCGCCGCCAACGGCACGGCGCGTCGTTCGGCCGAGACGTCGGACGAGTACCTGGATCGAGTGCTGCACTCGCTCGACCTGGCGCCGGAGGCGATCGCCCGCCTGACGAGGCTGTTCACACGGAGTAAGTTCTCGCAGCACGACGTCGACCCGACGATGAAGGAGGATGCGATCAGCGCACTGGAGAGCGTGCGTGACGAGCTGCGGCGCGCCCGTGTAGCGCCGATCCCCGCGCGCGGAGAGACGCTCGCCGGAGCCGCCTCGTGAGAGCCGACCTCGTCGGCGCCGTCCGTGGCCTCGTCCTCCCCACGCTCGCGCTGCTCGGAGTCGCCGCGCTCGCGCCTGGGCGGCTCGAGCTCGCCCTGCGCATCTACGCGCTCGTCGTCGCCGGAACGGTCGTCGTCCTCGCGCTCCTCGCGCTCGACAGGGCATTCCCGCGCGAGACTCGGTTGGACGGCACCCGCACCCGGCCGCGTCCGGCCGCGCGACCACCGAGCCTCGCTCGCGCACAGAACGAAGTGGCGCTCGGAATCGCGAGCTCGGTCGACCTCCACTACCGGCTCGTGCCGAGGCTGCGACGGATCGCGTCGGGCCTGCTCGCCTCACGCCGCAACGTGTCGCTGGCCGACCGACCCGACCAGGCACGCGCTGCCCTCGGCGATCAGACGTGGGGGCTCGTGCGACCCGACCGGGCCGCGCCGCAGGATCGGCTTACAGCCGGTTTGCCGGCGCGCGAGCTGGAACACGTGATCGACGCGTTGGAGAGCGTCTGAGCATGCAGCTGGCCGAGCTGCAACGGCTCTCGTCGGAGGTGCTCGACGAGGTCGAGAAGGCGATCGTCGGAAAGCGGGATGCACTCGAACTCGTCCTGCTCGGGTTCCTCGCGGACGGTCATGTGCTCCTCGAGGACTTCCCCGGCCTCGCGAAGACGCTCGCGGCTCGCTCGTTTGCGCAGGTGTTGAGCATGCGCTTCGCGCGCATCCAGTTCACGCCCGACCTCATGCCGTCCGACGTCACGGGCTCGTCGATCTGGAACCAGCGCGACGGTGACTTCGAGTTCCGGCCAGGCCCGATCTTCACGAACCTCCTTCTCTCCGACGAGATCAACCGCGCGCCGCCGAAGACCCAGGCGGCGCTCCTCGAGGCGATGCAGGAGCGGCAGGTCACGATCGAAGGGGAGACGCATGGGCTCGAGCCGCCGTTCCTGGTGATCGCGACCCAGAACCCGATCGAGTACGAAGGCACCTACCCGCTTCCCGAGGCTCAGCTCGACCGCTTCCTCCTGCGGACGGCGTTCGGGTATCCGTCGCGCGAGGGTGAGGTGACCGTGCTCGCTCGCCGCATCGAGCGCTCGTCCGAGGACGTCGTGCTGCGCCCGGTGGTCGATCGCGACACGCTGCTCGCGATGCAGAGTGCAATCGAGAGCGTCTACGTCGCAACCAGCGTCCAGGAGTACTGCGTCGACCTCGTCGCCGCGACCCGAGAGTCGACGAGCACGGCGGTCGGCGCGAGCCCACGCGGCAGCCTCGCGCTGCTCAAGCTCGGACGCGGTCGCGCCGCCCTGGCCGGTCGCGACTACGTGCTCCCCGACGACGTGAAGGCGGTCGGCGTCCCCGCGCTCGCCCACCGGTTGGTGCTGCGTCCCGAGCTCTGGGTGCAGCGAATCTCCGCCGAGGACGTCGTCCGCGAAGTGCTCGACTCCGTGCCGACGCCGCCCGCCGAAGACATCGTCTCCGCGCGCGAGTGAGGCGCACGGGCAGCCCGCGCGTCCTCGGCTACGCGGCCATCGCGGCGATCGGCCTGCTCGGGGCGCTCGCTCTCCGCCGGCCGGAGCTCGCGATCGTCGCCGCGCCGTTCGCACTCCTGCTCGCGGTCGGAACGCGTGGCGCACGTAGCCCGGAGCTGACCGTCGAGGTCGAGCTCGGCACGGAGCGAACACTCGAAGGCGAGCCGACCCCGATGACCATCGGCGTCGGCTCGGGGCGAGCGGTCGACCGGGTCGAGCTGCTGATCGACCTCCCCGAGGGGGTCGAGGTCGCCGACGGAAGCCGCGCCCGCGCGCTGCGGCTGCGCGGCGGGGAGTCCAGCGACGGCTCGCTCGCGATCCGCTGCGCGCGCTGGGGAGTCTTCGACGTGGGGAGAGTCGACATCCGGGCGCGCGACGCACTCCGGTTCGTGACCTGGGAGACGTCGGTCGAGCATGTCCACCGCCTCAAGGCGTACCCGAAGCCGCTCACGCTTCGCGCGATCCTCCCGGCGCGCGAGACGCAGGCGTTCGCCGGAAGCGAGGTCGCCGTCGTCAAAGGGGAGGGCATCGAGTATGCCGACATCCGCGACTTCGTTCCGGGCGATCGCATGCGTTCGATCAACTGGCGCGCGTCGGCGCGGCGGCAAGGCCTCGTCGTCAACGAACGGCATCCCGAGCGCAACACCGACGTCGTCCTCTTCGTCGACAGCTTCGCCGACGTCCGGCTCGGCGAGCGCAGTGTGCTCGAGGACGCAGTCCGCGCCGCGGCCGCACTGGCGACGCGCTACCTCGAACGCCGCGACCGCGTCGGGCTCGTGGGGCTCGGCGGGGTGCTCCGCTGGCTCCAGCCGGGCATGGGAACGACCCAGCGGTATCGCCTGATCGAGACGATGCTCGAAACGGGGGTCGAGCCGACCTACGCCTGGAGGGACGTGACCGTGCTCCCGGCGAGGATCCTCCCCCCGAAGGCACTCGTCCTCGGGTTGACGCCGCTCGTCGACCAGCGCTTTGTCGGCGCGCTCGAGGATCTCCGTGGCCGGCGCTTCGACGTGGCAGTCGTCGAGGTCGACCCGGTGAGACTGCTCGCGCCCGGACGATCGGAGTCCGATCGTCTCGCGTTCCGCCTCTGGCTCCTCGAGCGCGAGGTGCTGCGCGCTCGGCTCGTTGCACTCGGCATCGGCGTGGCGACATGGGGTGGTGGCGACGGGGGAACCGACCTCGACTCCGCGCTCGAGGGGGTGAGGACGTACAGGCGCTACTCGCGGCTGGCCCACGCGTAGCGACGGGCGTCGCGAGCGTCGGCTGCCTCCTGGCCGTCGCGGCGCTTCCGCTGTCGCGCGGAGGAGACGCGCTGCAGGCGGGGGGAGCGCGTGCGATCGGCGTTGCGTTCCTCCTGCTCGTGGCGGGGATCGTGCTCGCTCGTCCGGCCGTCGTCCCGCTCGCGGCGGTACTCGTCGGGGCCCTGTACGGTGCCGAGCTCGCGATCGCCGACGCACCGCTCGACGTCGCCGCCCCCGCCGTGGCCGCGGGGCTCCTCCTCTCGGTCGAGCTCGGGTACTGGTCGATCGAGGAGCGGGGACGCTGGAGCGGCGAGGCGGGCGACTCGCTCAGGCGCGGAGGCCTCGTCGCGCTGCTGGCCGTCGGCGCCACCCTGGTCGCGGCAGCGCTGCTCGCGCTCGTCGACGCCGTTCGGACGACCGGCCTGGCGGTCGACCTGGTTGGGGCCGGCGCGGCGGCCGCAGTGCTCGTGGCCGTCCTGGTGCTCGCTCGCTCTCAGCCGAGCAGCGGCTCGTAGAGCGGGCACGCGAAAGGCCAGCTCGAGGCGATCCAGTCCGCGACCTCGCGGCGAAGCTCGCCGTCGAGCTCCGCGCGGGACGCGCGCACCCACGACTGGATCAGCGCGTCGTGCAGGTCGTCGCGGGCCGGGTAGATGTAGACGCAGCCGACGACGTCGTCGCCGGGGTCGAGCACGGTGAACGTGAATCCGGTGCGGTCGGCAAAGTCGCGCGCATGGCGCACGAGGTCGGCGAGGTTCTGTTCGGGCGTCAGCGGACGCGGCCAACTCGCGTCCGGCCCGTATCCGGGCGAGCCGAGAATGTGCTCGATGCTCGAGGTCCAGGCCGCGTAGTCACGCTCTGAGTGCTCCGGGCCGAGCGGCTCGAGGCGAAAGTCCTCGGTTACGAGCCCGCGCGGCGGCTCGAAGCCGGCTGGCACGAACACGCGGAGTTACGCGGGGTCGGGCGGGGGAGGCTGCATCGCGGCGCCCGGGATCGGGCGCGGCTGCGGTGCGAGCTTCGGCTTCTTCTCGGTCTCGGTCTCGGGCTCCTCGACGAGAGGTGCCGGAGCCTCCTCCGGGAAGACCGACTCCTCGGCCTCGCCTGCGAGCAGGCGCTCGAACTGATCCTTGTCGATCGTCTCGCGCTCGATGAGGATCGCGGACAGTCGGTGCAGCTCCTCCATGTGGGCGCGCAGGACGGCGGTCGCCGAGCCGTGCGCCTCCTCGATGACGCGGCGGATCTCGTCGTCGATCTCCTTGGCGATCTCGTCCGAGTAGTCGGGCTCGGAGTGCATGTCGCGGCCGAGGAAGGGCATGTCGTGGGCACGGCCGAGGACGCGCGGGCCGAGCTTCTCGGACATTCCGAAGCGCATGATCATCTGCTTCGAGGTGGCTGTCACGCGCTCGAGGTCGTTGGCTGCACCGGTCGTCACCTCGTGGAAGACGAGCTCCTCGGCGGCGCGGCCGCCCAACGTCATCGCGAGCTCGTCCATGAGCGTCGACTTCGTCGTCAGGTACTTGTCTTCCGTCGGGAGGGAGATCGTCAGCCCGAGCGCCTGGCCGCGCGACACGATCGTGATCTTGTGGACCGGGTTCGTGTTCTCGAGGTAGTGGCCGACGAGCGCGTGCCCCATCTCGTGGTACGCCGTAATCTTGCGTTCCTTCTCCGACAGGAGGCGAGCCTTCTTCTCGGGCCCGGCGATCACTCGCATGATCCCTTCCTCGAGCTCGTCCTGCTCGATCATCTTCTTGCCGTTGCGCGCGGCGAGAAGAGCGGCCTCGTTGATCAGGTTGGAGAGA
>Ga0075343_1000047_pt1 | contig 27123 bp, 31 predicted proteins | sample RushOxbow_ThreeS_2_FD_120072 | JGI IMG/M metagenome (GOLD analysis project Ga0075343, IMG submission 120072) | Natural and restored wetland microbial communities from the San Francisco Bay, California, USA, that impact long-term carbon... | ecosystem: Environmental > Terrestrial > Soil >...
ATATTCCGAAGGGGACGATCTACGGGCTGATCACACTGATCATCACGGCTTTCCTGGTGCTCTTCCTCAACACCGGTGTCACGGGTGCCGAGGAGATCCGAGTGTCCGGCGAGCCGCTCCTCGACGGCTTCCGCGTGATCTTCGGGACGAGCGAGAACATCTCGAACGTCCTGGGTCTCGCCGCTGTTGCCGGAATCATCGCGAGCTTCCACACGATCATCTACGCCTACGGGCGGAACATCTACTCACTCTCCCGAGCGGGCTACTACCCGCACTGGCTGTCCGTAACGCACGGCAAGCGACAGACTCCGTACGTCGCACTCGTCGCCGGCGCTGTCATCGGCTTCGGGCTGGCTCTCCTGCTCGACCAGGCCACGAAGAACGAGTGGCTCGGAGGCGACTTGAGCGCCGCCCTGCTGTCGATGGCGGTTGGTGGAGCGGTGGTCTCGTACTTCCTGCAGATGGTCTCGTTCATCCTGCTGCGTCGCAACTACCCGGACATCCACCGTCCGTACCGCAGCCCTGTCGGCGTGGCCGGCGCGGCCGTGGGCGCACTCATCGCGCTGATCTCGCTCGCCGCGCTCTTCTGGCGCGACGACTACCGGCCGGGTGTGATCGGAGTCGCGATCTTCTATCTCCTGGCGCTCGTCTACTTCTCAGTGTCCGGCCGCAACAAGCTCGTTCTCTCGCCGGAGGAGGAGTTCGCGCTGACGAGGGGCAAGCACGGGAATCCCGAAGCCGAGGGGTACGGCACGACCCACGTGTCGGACATCCCGCAGGACGCCAGCTGAGACGATGGGCGGCAAGACCCGCGCTGGCCCCGCCGAGGGGCCAGCGCGGGTCTTGCTACCCGAGCACGAACGCCCGGATGCGCTCGAGCGTCTCTTCCGGCTTGTCTCGCCATGGCGCGTGGCCGGCGTCGCGGACGACGTCGAGCTGCGCGCCGTGGATCGCGGCCGCCAGCTCCTCGTGGCCCGCAACCGGGGTGATGGGATCGAGCTCGCCGCCGAGCACGAGCGTCGGACACGTGATGCGGTCGAGCTCGGAGAACCAGTCGTAGGTGTTGATCTCGTCGGCGAAGAAGTGGATCCCGACCTCGGGCCGCGCGACGATGCGCGCCCGCACCTCGGAATCGGGCGCGATCAGTCCATAGAGGGGGTAGCAGGTCGTCATGAACGCGTCGTAGTGCTCGATGGAGGGCTCCTGGAAGTACGCCTCGGCTGCCGCTCGCGCCTCGGCGCCGCCGAGCCGCTCGAACATCTCGAGGGCGCGTTCCGGTCGGAACTTCGCGGCACTGTTGGACACGATCAGCTTCGACAGCAGCTCCGGGTAGCGGATCGCCACGCCGAGCGCGACCATCCCGCCGAAGGAGTGACCGAACAGGATCGGTCTCTCGACGCCGAGTACGTCGCAGAAACCGGCAAGGTCGTCGATCCAGGTATCGAGGTTCCAGCGGTCGGGCGTGCTCTCGTCACTGCGGCCCTGACCGCGGTGGTCGAGGAAGATGAGCTGGGCGACGTCCGCAAGCGGTGCGAGACCGGGGCGAAGCGAGTAGTGGTCGAAGCCCGGACCCCCGTGCAGCAGGACCATCGTCGGCCGCTCGCGCAGGGCCGGTCCAGCGGCGACGAGCCGCTCACCGAGCACCTCGAAGTGGATCCGGACGTCGCCGATGCGGACGCGCATCACGCGACTCTAGAACGGTCGTAGACTGGGCGCGTGCTGAGCTTCGAGGCGTTGCAGGCCGAGGTCGACTCCGGTGCGCTCGACACGGTCGTCGTGGCGTTCACCGACATGCAGGGCCGGCTCATGGGCAAGCGGTTGCACGGTGAGTTCTTCTGCGAGGAGATTGCCGACGAGCATCCGGTCGAAGGCTGCAACTACCTGCTTGCGCTCGACATGGAGATGGATCCGGTCCCCGGGTACGAGATCGCGAGCTGGGAACGCGGCTACGGCGACTTCGCGCTGAAGCCCGACCTTGCGACGCTGCGGCGGATTCCGTGGCTCGAAGGTACCGCGCTCGTCCTCTGCGACGTGCTGTGGCACGACGGGACGCCGGTCCAGCCGTCCCCGCGTCAGGTCTTGCGCGCGCAGATGGAACGGGCGGCAGCGCTCGGCTTCACGCCGATGACGGGCTCCGAGCTCGAGTTCTATCTCCTCCGGGAAACCTACGAGGAGGCGTGGGCGCAGCGGTACGAGGATCTCACACCCTCGGTCCCGTACATCCTCGACTATCACGTTCTCGCCACGACCTACGACGAGGACCTCATCCGCCAGATCCGCAATGGGATGCACGCGGCCGGCATCAAGGTCGAGACCTCGAAAGGCGAGGCGTGGCCCGGCCAGCACGAGATCAACTTCCGGTTCGCGGACGCGTTGACCATGGCGGACAACCACGTCATCTACAAGAACGGTGCGAAGGAGATCGCGAACCTCAACGGCTGCTCGATCACGTTCATGGCGAAGCCCTTCGAGTCGTGGATCGGGAACTCGTGCCACATTCACGCGTCGCTCTTTCGGGACGGCGAGCCGGCGTTCCGCGACGATCAGGTGCTCTTCGACCGCTTCCTCGCGGGGCTGATCGCCTGCTTCGAGGAGCTCGCAGTGTTCCTCGCCCCGACGATAAACTCGTACAAGCGCTACGCGGCCGGGAGCTGGGCGCCGACGACGCTCGCCTGGGGGAACGACAACCGCACGTGCGGGTTCAGGCTCGTCGGTCACGGCGCCGCGCGCCGCGTGGAAACGCGCATTCCAGGTGGCGACGTGAACCCGTATCTCGCCTTCGCGGCGATGATCGCCGCGGGCTTGTACGGAATCGAGAACGAGCTCGAGCTGCCGCCTGGTCTCGAGGGCAACGCGTACGAGTCCGACGCGAGACGTTTTCCCTCGTCGCTGCGCGAAGGCATCGCGGCGCTCGAGTCGGGGTCGATGGCGCGCGCGGCGTTCGGCGACCAGGTGGTCGACCACTACCTCAACTACGCCCACACCGAGCAGGCGCTCTTCGACAAGGTCGTCACGGACTGGGAGCGCAAGCGGCTCTTCGAGCGCGGTTGAGAGTCGTCCTCATCTCCGAGGTTCCTCCGGCCGTCGAGGGGCTGACCACGCTCCTCGTCGCCGAGGGCCACGAACCCGTCGCGCTCCTCACGGTCCGCCACGACGGCGAGCGCGAGCTCGACGTGAATGCAGTCGTTCGGGCGGCGCCGCCGGATCTCGACGTCGTCGTCCCCGGCACGAGAGGAGCGGTCGCGCCGCTCCTGCAGCGCTACGCGCCGGACCTCGCGCTCTGCATCGGCTTTCCGTGGAAGATCCCGCCCGACGCGCTCGCCGTGCCGCGCCACGGGATCGTGAACGGTCATCCCGCCCTCCTCCCGCGCTACCGCGGGCCGAGCCCCGTGTCGTGGGCGATCAGACGGGGGGAGCACGAGATCGGCTTCACCTTCCACTACATGGATGCCGAGCTCGATACGGGGAACATCCTCGCGCAGGAGAGGATTCCACTCGCCGACGAGCGCACATGGGACGAGCTGACCACCAAGTTCGCGACGGCGGTGGGCAACATCCTCCCGAGGGCGCTCGAGCGCGTCGCAGACGGTGATCCAGGAGACCCGCAGGACGAGGACGCGGCGAGCTACTTCGGTTCGTTCGAGGCGGAGTACGCATGGATCGACTGGTCGCGGTCGGTCGACGAGATCGAGCGGCAGGTGCGGGCCTGGGGCTTCTACGCGACTCCGGATCGCGGCGCGCTCACGGAGATCGACGGCAAACCCGTACGGGTGCTTCGCACCAGCCGCGAGCCAGGCCGCGGACGCGCAATGGAGTGCGCGGACGGCACACTCTGGATCGTGGAGACGGAGACACCATGAGGCCGGTGATCGGAATCACGTCGTACGCGCAGGACGCGCGCTGGGGCGTGTGGCACCTCCCGGCGGCGCTGGTACCGCTTGCGTATGTGGACGCGATCGAACACGCCGGCGGGCGCGCTCTCGTCATCCCGCCGGCGACGGACGACATCGAGCAGACGCTCGACACGCTGGACGGCATCGTCTTCTCCGGCGGAGCGGACGTCGACCCCTCCCGGTACGGGGCCGAGGCCCATCCCGAGACCGACGTCCCGCAGACGCGGCGCGACGCCGGGGAGCTGGCGCTGATGCAGGCGGCGCTCGGGCGTGACATGCCGACGCTCGCCATCTGCCGCGGGTTCCAGCTGCTCAACGTGGCGCGCGGAGGCGATCTCGTGCAGCACCTCCCGGACGCGGTGGGCAACGACATCCACAAGCAGGTGCCCGGCGAGTTCGCGGTACACCCGGTGGAAGTGAAGGGTGGCACGCGACTCGCCGGGATCGTGGGCGCGACGCCGGAGGTGACTTCGCACCACCATCAGGCGCTCGGCCGCCTCGGCGACGGTCTCGTCGAGACCGCATGGGCTGCCGACGGCACGCTCGAGGCCGTCGAGGATCCGTCACAGCGCTTCGTGGTCGGCGTCCAGTGGCACCCCGAGGCCGGCGAGGACGCCGCGCTCTTCGAGGAGCTCGTCGAGCAGGCGCGCACCTACCGCACGCGACGCGGGGCGCGGTAGGGTCCCCGACCGTGTACTGGACCTTCGCGATCATCTACCTGGCGCTCTCGGTTGCCTTCATCGCCGACGTGCTCCGGCAGCCAGCGACGGCGCTCTCCGGCGTGGGTAAGGCGCTATGGATCCTCGCGCTCCTGGTTGTTCCGGTTCTTGCGTGGATCGTGTACGGCACGTGGCGGCTGCGGCAGAGCCGCAGCTACTCGTGACGCTCACCGTTCTCAACCCTGCAACCGAGAAGCCGATCGCCCAGCTGGAGCAGGCCGGGGTGGACGAGACCGACGCCGCCGTCGAGCAGGCACGCGCCGCTTTCCCCGACTGGCGCGCGGTGGCGCCCGCAGATCGTGGCCGCCTGCTGCGCAGGCTCGCAACGCTCGTCGAGGAGAACCTCGATGAGCTCGCTCGCATCGAGTCGCAGAACGTCGGTAAGCCGATCGCGGGTGCGCGGGGCGAGATCGGGATGGTCTCGCAGGTCTTCCACTTCTACGCCGGCGCAGTCGACAAGCACGGTGGGGAGACGATCCCGGTCGCAGGCGGCGTGGCCGCGACGTTCCGCGAGCCGCTCGGTGTGGTCGGGCTCATCGTTCCCTGGAACTTCCCGGCGAACATCGCGAGCTGGAAGCTCGGACCGGCGCTCGCGTGTGGGAACACGGTCGTCCTCAAGCCTGCCGAGCTGACGCCGCTGTCGGCGCTGAGACTCGGAGAGCTCGCGCTCGAAGCCGGGATTCCGGAGGGAGTCGTGAACGTCGTCGTCGGCAAGGGCTCGGTCGTCGGGCAGCGGCTGATCGAGCATCCCGCTGTCGCCAAGATCGCCTTCACCGGCTCGACGGAGGTCGGCCGGCTGGTGATGCAAGGCGCAGCCGGGACGATCAAGCGGGTGACGCTCGAGCTCGGCGGCAAGTCCGCGAACGTCGTCTTCGAGGACGCCGACCTCGAGAAGGCCGCCGCCGCGGCGCCGTATTCGGTCTTCGACAACGCCGGCCAGGACTGCTGCGCGCGCTCACGAATCCTCGTCCAACGTTCCGTCTACGACCGCTTCCTCGATCTGCTTATCGCTGCGACGCGTGGCGTGAAGGTCGGTGACCCGTCCTCGGACGAGACCGAGATGGGGCCACTCGTCTCGGCGGCGCATCGCGAGACGGTGGCATCGTTCGTCGAGGGTGAGCCGTCGTTCCGAGGCGACGTGCCCGACGGGCCGGGCTACTGGTACCCGTGCACCCTCGTCGAGGCGTCGAATGACGACCGCGTCGCTCGCGAAGAGGTGTTCGGCCCGGTTGCCGCCGTCATCCCCTTCGAGGACGAAGCCGACGCGATCCGGATCTCCAACGACACGCCGTACGGCCTGTCGGGCTCGATCTGGACGCGCGACGGCGCGCGGGCGCTACGGGTCGTGCGCGCCACGGACGCGGGCGTCCTCTCGGTGAACGCGAACACCTCGGTGCGCGTGCAGACGCCCTTCGGCGGGTTCAAGCAGTCGGGTTTCGGCCGCGAGCTCGGCCTGCACGCGCTCGAGGGCTACTCGGAGGTCAAGAGCGTCTTCATCTCGACGGAGGTCTGATATGGCGGGCAGGCTGGACGGGAAGGTGTGCGTGATCACGGGAGCAGGGGGCGGCATGGGACGTGAAGCGGCCGTCGTCTTCAGCGCGGAAGGTGCGAAGGTCTGCGTCGCGGATCTCGACGCCGCGCTGGCGGAGGAGACCGTCGACCTGTGCTCGGGCGACGCGTTCGCGTTCGGAGTCGACGTGGCCGACGAGGAAGGCGTACGGGCGATGATGTCCGCCACCGCCGGGCATTTCGGCGGCATCGACGTTCTCTACAACAACGCCGGGATCTCGCCGGGCGATGACGCGTCAGTCCTGGACACGTCCGTCGAGGCGTGGCAACGCGTGCAGGACGTGAACACGAAGGGCGTCTTTCTCTGCTGCAAGCACGGGATCCCGTATCTCCTGGAGCGAGGCGGAGGGTCGGTGATCAACGTCGCGTCGTTCGTCGCGATTCTCGGCGCGGCGACCTCGCAGATCTCGTACACCGCCTCCAAGGGCGCCGTCCTCGCAATGTCGAAGGAGCTCGGCGTGCAGTTCGCCCGCGACGGTGTGCGCGTCAACGCGCTCTGCCCGGGCCCGGTGGAGACGCCGCTCCTGCTCGCGATCTACGGCGACGATCCGGCGGCGTACGCGCGGCGTCAGGTGCACTGGCCGACCGGGCGTCTCGGCAAGCCGCGCGAGATCGTCAACGCGGCGCTGTTCCTCGCGAGCGACGAGTCGTCGTTCGTGAACGCGACCGCCTTCGTCGTCGACGGCGGGATCACGTCCGCCTACGTGACGCCCGAGTGAGCTAGACGCCGACGACCTGGACGAGCCAGCGCCGGTCGCGCTCGCGGTCCAACTCGAGAAAGAGCACCCGCTGCCACTGGCCCAGGCAGAGCTCGCCTTCGCGCACCGGGATCGATTCGCCGGCCGGCCCGAGGAGCATCGACATGCAGTGAGAGTGGCCGTTGCCGACCTCCATGTCCTCCTCGCAGACGTTCTCCGTGCGCCGGTCCCAGTCGTCGTGCGCGTAGTAGTGCTCGGTCGGCACCAACCGCTTCAAGAGCACCGCGAAATCCTCGAGGAAGCCGCGCTCCCACTCGTTCACGCGGACCGAGCAGGTCGTATGCGGCGAGTAGACGGAGCAGATGCCGTCGGCCACTCCACTCTGGCGTACGGCCTCCTGAACATCGTCGGTGATGTCGGTGACGGTCAGGCCGCCCGCGGTCCGCAGCTGATGCTCTGCCTGGAACGTCTTCACGACGACAGCATTCTGTCAGCCGCACGCGGGCAGGCGCAGCCGGACCCGTCAGATCGATAGTCGGCACCGGGCGCGTCGCGCAAGCAGCGAGTTCCGTGTCCGAGATCGCGTGCGGGTTCGGGAAGCGCTCACCGGTGTCGGGAGGTCGCCCGCGGCGCAAGCGAGACTCTTCGTTACGCTCGGCCGGCGGGCCCGTAGCTCAGCTGGTTAGAGCAGCCGACTCATAATCGGTTGGTCCCTGGTTCGAGTCCAGGCGGGCCCATCTGACACCGCATAGCCATCGGGAAACCGCACGGTCATGCGGGTCAGACGTGCGAGGGATGCGCCGAAGTCCGGTCCCGTGCAGACCCCGGTGCAGACCTCGGGGCATGCCCCTTCCGGCCATCTTGCGGCCGAGCTCGAAGCGCGCGACGCTGACGGCGGGCCGGGTGGGTTCGGGAGAGATCCGGCGCGTGACGGAGTTCGACGTTCCGCCCGGCCCCTCTTCTCGAGTCGGGTGGCGACATTGCGGTGAAATGAAGGCGCTGCCGCCGTTGGCGATAGGCCCGCCCGATAGCCTGCCGGGCGCAATGAGTCGTCGTGCTATCGCCATCGCGGCCATCGCGGCCATCGTCGTTGCGGCCGGGTCGGCGCGCGCGTCCTCGAGCTCCGAGGCGACGTTCGTCCTCGACCGGACGTACTCGTGCGCGATCCCGCTGCACGGAGGCATCTACCAACTCGAGAGTCGCGCACATCCGGGTGCGCGCACCAACGGAAGGTGGACCAAGCTCGCGTACGCCGGTCTGCGCACTGGTGTGTTCTCAGGCGCGACCGGCAACCTGCTCGCTTGGGTCTCCGCCGGCGCGCCAACGAGGACGACGTCCGTCGACCAGGAGTTCTGGACATTCGACGTCCGCACGTTCGGCACGGTGGGAATCCGCGGCGACGTGTGTAACCCGGCTCGCGCGTCGGTGCCGTTGAGCGCCGCAGGTCTGCGCGGGGGCACCGCCGCACGCCTTGGGGCCGAGATGCAGTGCGAATCCCCACGACGCGTGCTCGTCCGCCTCCGCGCGGTTCTCGACTCGCGAGCCGTCCTGCGCGGGAAGGACTTCGAATCCGTGCACGTGCCGGTGCGAGAAGCGAAACTCGCCGTGCACACGACGTCCGGCAAGCGGCTGAGCTACGCGGCGGTCTCCCGGACGGGCAAGGCGACGTTGTTCACGGCGAAGGGCTGCGTGGCGGAGTGAGCGGGTTGTAGTTACGTCGTCGAAGGCTGACGATCGCTAATGCCGCTGTCGCCCTCTCTTCGCGCGGCGGGCGCGCTCGAGGCGTCGCTACCGCCCCGCGAGGATCGTGTCCCGTCGGCGAGGCTGTTCGTGGATGTCACCGCCGATCGGCTTCGCACCGCGATCATGAGGGCGTGCAGGGCGGCAGGCATCCCGGTGTCCAGCCCGTACGCCCTCCGGCATCGCCGGATCTCGCTCCTGCACCGCCAGGGCGCTCGTGGGCGGAGATCGCCCGCTTCGTCGGCCAGCGCAAGCTGTCGATCACGGCCGACACCTACACACATGATGAGCGACGGACGCGAAGTAGGCATCGTCAGCCTGACTGAGTCGGGCAACCTATCTCCGTGGGCCATGGTTACGCTCTCCGCATGACTCAGATGTCCGTCCGAGCTCTGTGTGGCCACTTCGTGCGCGTCCCACGAAGCGCGAGAACGGGCCGTGGGAGGTTGGCGGCGTTCCGCCATCCCCCGCGGTTGTGCCCTGGATGCGCCGAACGCGCTCGTGCGGTGCATACCTCGGTGCATACCTAACCTCTAGAAATCGCCGCTTAGCAGGGGCTTTCGAGTCCAACCGGGCTCATCGAGCGTGCATGCCGACCCGACGACCGTGCGTGCGCGGCTGCGCCTCGACGGTGACGGGCCGGATGAGTGCCGCGGCCCGTCACGCTTGACTGGGCGGCGAACCGCCCCCTGTTCCGATCTGCCGCCCGACCTACGACGAGGTCTGGTAGCGACGCCCTAGAGCGTCATCCGACTGGCAACCTCGTACTTCGCGACCGAAGTGCGCTGGCCAGGCGTGTCCGGCCTGGGCATCGCTTCCAGCGTCGCGTGGCCTGTCTGGTAGTCCTCCTCGGTGTCGAAGAACACGATGGCCATCGATTTCTCCGACTCGGCGTCATGGAGCAGGATCATCTCGGTGGCGGGTAGGCCCTCAGGACGGTCGTCGCTCTCGATCCTGTTGCGGACTTCGTCGATTCGTTCCTGGCTGACTCCGTCGAACGAAACCACTCGTGCAATCGGCATCCGAACCTCCTGGTCGAGTTCCGGCTATTTTATGCGCTGCGGGACGCTTGTTGCATCAGGCGGTGCCAGGCTCGGGTCGGGCTCGGCCGGACGTGCCTTGTACACGGCGCCGTGCCACGACACGGCATCGGCCGCCAGGTAGGTGAGCTCGTTGGGTGGGCAGCCGAGCGCTCGCAGATAGTCGATCGCGGCCTCGCGCGCGTTCGGCGCACGACGCGTGGACACGACGTGTCGGCCCAGCACGATCTCGTAGTCGGTTGTCACCGCAGTGCTCCTCGTCAGGGGTCTCATTGACCAGATGCGGAGCGTGATGGAAACTTGCGCGCCGCGGCGGAACAATGGAAGACCGACGCGCGTTGAGGGGTCTCGTAGAGCGGGATGAACTCGAGCGCGAGGCAGGTCTCGCGCGCCCGGACGGGGTTGAGCCCCGAAGGAGGACCAATGACCCTGACGATCAACGACACCGCGCCCGACTTTCAGGCGCAGACGACCGACGGGGAGATCTCGTTCCACGAGTGGATCGGCGACTCGTGGGCCGTGCTCTTCTCGCACCCCAAGGACTTCACGCCGGTGTGCACGACCGAGCTCGGCTACATGGCGAAGATCAAGCCCGAGTTCGACACCCGCAACGTCAAGGTGATCGGCCTCTCGGTCGATTCGACCGGCGACCATGAAGGCTGGGTGCGAGACATCGAGGAGACCCAGGGTCACGCGCCCAACTACCCGATCATCGCCGACGCGGACTTCACCGTCTCCAAGCTGTACGGGATGCTCCCCGCAGAGGTCGGAGGCGAGGCCTCGGACCGCACGGCCGCCGACAACCAGACCGTGCGCAACGTCTTCGTCATCGGCCCCGACAAGAAGGTGAAGCTCGTCCTCGTTTACCCGATGACGACCGGGCGCAACTTCGACGAGGTGCTACGGGTGATCGACTCGCTGCAGCTCACGGCCAAGCATCGGGTCTCGACACCCGTGAACTGGCAGCAGGGTGACAGGGTGATCATCGCCGGCTCCGTCTCGAACGACGAGGCGCGCGAGATCTGGCCCGACGGCTGGGAAGAGCCCAAGCCGTACATCCGGATCGTCGACCAGCCCGCGGCTGAGGTGCTGGCAGAGAGTCGGAGTTAGCTCCGTCAACGGCCATCACCGACCGAAAGGCCGGTAGCTACGGAGCGCGACTGCGAACAGTCGCGCTCCCAGGGATCTGAAAGCGCGATCGAGGACTCCCGTGCGGGAGTCCTCGATCTGCGCAGGGACTCGGGTGGGCGAGTCGCTGCGGAAGCGGCGCAACTACGGGGCCAGGCGATCGCCTGCGGGGAGAGGAGTCGCGCCGTGGCCGATACCTATTCCACATCGTGCGGACGGACACGACCTTGTCCAGGAGATTTCCACATTGCGAATGTCGCAATTTGGGGAAACTCCGTCCACGCTATCCACAGCCTGGGCACGGCTAGACTGCGGCCGTGGCCGAGTACGGGACGCTGCGGGTGAAGACGGGCCTCGCCGAGATGTTGAAGGGCGGCGTGATCATGGACGTCGTGAACGCCGAGCAGGCGCGTATCGCGGAGGACGCGGGTGCATGCGCGGTCATGGCGCTCGAGCGCGTCCCGGCCGACATCCGCCGCGACGGGGGGGTCGCCCGCATGAGCGACCCGGAGATGGTCAAGGAGATCCAGGAGGCAGTCTCGATTCCGGTCATGGCGAAGTGTCGTATCGGCCACTTCGCCGAGGCACAGATTCTCGAGGCGCTCGAGATCGACTACATCGACGAGTCCGAGGTGCTGACCCCGGCCGACGTCGAGCACCACGTCGACAAGTGGGCCTTCACGGTGCCGTTCGTGTGCGGGGCTACGAACCTCGGCGAAGCGCTTCGTCGTATCTCGGAGGGCGCGGCGATGATCCGCACCAAGGGCGAGGCCGGGACGGGGGACATCGTCAACGCGGTCACGCACATGCGGGCAGTGTTCGGTGCGATCCGGCAACTCCAGGCATTGCGCGGGGACGAGCTGTACGCCGCGGCGAAGGAGCACCGCGCGCCGTACGAGCTGGTGAAGTGGGTTGCGGACAACGGTCGCCTGCCCGTCGTGACGTTCACGGCGGGCGGCATTGCGACTCCCGCGGATGCCTCTCTCTGCATGCAACTCGGCGCCGACGGCGTTTTCGTCGGGTCGGGAATCTTCAAGTCCGGGGATCCCGAGACGCGGGCGAAGGCGATCGTCGAGGCGACCACGCACTTCGACGATCCGAAGGTGCTGGCCGAGGTCTCGGCCGGCCTGGGCGAGCCCATGGTCGGGATCTCGTCGAGCTCGCTCGCCGAGGACGAGCGGCTCGAAGTACGCGGCTGGTAGGGCGCGCGTGGGGGAGCCGCTGCGCATCGGCGTCCTCGCGCTCCAGGGCGCCTTTCGCGAGCACGCCCGAGCGCTTCGCGCGCTCGGCGCCGATATCGTCGAGGTGCGGCTTCCCGGGGAGCTCGACGGCCTCGACGGCCTCGTCATTCCCGGCGGCGAGTCGACGACGATCCTCCGGCTCGCCGAGCTGTACGGCCTCGACGATTCCCTCCGCGCATACCGCGGGCCGATCTTCGGCACGTGCGCCGGGATGATCGTGCTCGACCGCGAGCACCTCGGTCTCGCAGACGTCGAGGCCGAGAGAAACGCGTTCGGCCGACAGGTGAAGAGCTTCGAGGCGGACGTGACGCTTGAGGATGACGCGCTGCCGCTACGGGGGGTCTTCATTCGCGCTCCTCGAATCCGGAGTCTCGGCTCCGACGTCCAGGTGCTCGGCCGGCTCGACGGAGAGCCGGTGCTCGTCCGGGACGGTCGGCTGCTGCTCTCGTCGTTCCATCCCGAGCTGACGGATGACCTTCGCGTCCATGCGCTGTTTCTGCAGATGGTCGAGGAGGTGAGCCATGTCGGGGCATAGCAAGTGGTCGAGCATCAAGCACAAGAAGGGTGCGGCCGACGCAAAGCGTGGGCAGCTCTTCTCGAAGCTCTCGCGCGCGATCATCGTCGCGGCGAAGGAGGGCGGGCCTGATCCCGGCGGAAACCTCGCACTCCAGAACGCGATCGAGAAGGCGCGGTCGTACTCGATGCCGAAGGACAACATCGAGCGCGCGATCGCCAAGGGCGCGGGCGCCGACGCAGAGGCAGCGAGCTTCGAGACCGTCGTCTACGAGGGCTACGGCCCGGAAGGCGTCGCCGTCCTCGTCGAAGCGCTGACCGACAACCGCAACCGCACGGCATCCGAGGTGCGGCACGCATTCACGAAGCACGGTGGCAATCTGGGGACGACCGGCGCGGTCGCATGGCAGTTCGAGCGACGCGGCGTGATCCTCGTCGGGGCGGACGGAACGGACGAGGACGACCTCGTCCTGCTCGCGGCCGACGCGGGGGCCGACGACGTTTCACTCGACGGATCGACCTTCGTCGTCACGTCGCCCCCGGAGTCGATGTCCTCGGTTCGCATCGCGCTCGAGGGCGCAGGTGTCGCGATCGACTCCGTGGCGCTCGCGATGGTTCCGAAGACCACAGTGGCCGTATCCGACGAGTCGACAGCGCGCAGGATCGTGAAGCTCGTCGAGGGCCTCGAGGACACCGAGGACGTCCAGGAGGTCTACGCGAACTTCGACATCCCCGAAGCCGTGCTCGAAGCGGTAGCGTCTTAGGCCGAACGGTGGCGATCGTTGCAGCGGAAACGGCGGGTCGGAGAGCGGACCGAATCGAGTCGCTCCTATCGGCGCGGCTGTTCGTCGAGCCGGAGCTCCGGCGAGATCGCATCACGTTCGTCTCGAATCTCTCCGGCCATCTCAGCCTGTACGCGATGGATGCCTCCGGTGGCGTGCCCGAGCCGCTGCTTCCGCCGCAGGTCGCACTCCAGAACCCCGAGCTCGTCGGGGGAGAGCTCTTCCACGTGTGCGCCGGCCTCGGCCGGATCGTCGTGATGATGGACGCCGACGGCGACGAGAACTACGTGCCGTACACGATCCCGATCGACGGTGGCTTTCCGGAGCCGCTCGCCGAGGCAGCGTTTGCAGGCGGCCGCTCGCACCTCGTCCACGTCGACGACTCGGCGCAGATCGCCTACTTCAACATCGAGTCGCGCGAGGAGTCGCTGATGAGCGCCGTGCGGGTCGATCTCGAGAGTGGCGTGGCGGAGACGCTCTGGCAGAGCCAGTACGGGGCGTTCGTCACCGCCTGGACGCCCGATCACTCGCGCGTCGCGATCTCCGATGGCTACACCCTCGGCGACGTGGTCGTCTACGAGATCGTCGACGGCGAGCGGAGGATGCTGTTCGGGACTCCCGCCGACGAGCGCGGCGAGAGCGAGGAGACCACGCTGACGGGCTTCCGCAGCGCCTACGGCACAGCGAGCGGCGCCGGGCTGCTCCTCACGACGACGATCTGGGACGATGCAGGCTCGCTTGCCTACCTCGACCTCGGTCGACCCGGGGAGGTCGCTCCCGTCACGATCGACGGTCTCGTCCACGACGGCGCAGGCGAGCTGGAAGGGCTCGACCACCTGGCCGGCGACGACTACTCGCTGACGTACAACATCGACGGCTGCTCGTGGGTGTATGCGGGCTCCTTCGACGAAGCCGCTCGCGCGTTCTCGGTCGATCGTGTCGTCGTCGGGGAGGGTGCACTGTCCGGCGGTGTCCTCCACGGGCTCGACTACGACGTCGAGAGCAAACGGTTCGTCGCGTCCTTCTGCACGGCGACCACGCCGACACAAGTGCACGTCTTGCCGTCGGGTGGGGCCGCACCGACCCCGCTCACGCGGGAGCGCGCGCTCGGGCTCGCCCCGGAGCTTCTCGCGCCCGGCGAGGACGCATCGTTCGAGTCGCACGACGGGCTACGGGTCTCGGCGCGGCTCTACCTGCCGTCGCCCGAACTGGGCTTCGCCGGCCCGCGGCCGCTCGTCTACTACATCCACGGCGGGCCGCAGAGCCAGGAGCGCCCGGACTTCGCGTGGTTCTCGATGCCACTCATCCAGATCCTCACGCTCGAGGGCTTCGCCGTCTTCGTCCCGAACGCCCGCGGGTCGAGCGGATACGGACTCGACTATGCGAAGCGCGTCGATCGCGACTGGGGTGGGCTCGATCGGCTCGATCACGTCCACGCGATGACCGAGGTGCTCCCGCTCGACGAGCGTGTCGACGCGTCGCGCGCCGGTGTCGTCGGACGCTCGTATGGCGGCTATATGACGCTCACGCTCGCGGCGCGCCACCCCGAGCTGTGGCGAGCGGCGGTGGACATGTTCGGACCGTACGACCTGTTCACGTTCATGGATCGCCTGCCGGAGACGTGGAAGCCGTACTTCGCGCTCGCAGTCGGCGACCCGGAGAAGGATCGTGACTTCCTCGTCGAGCGCTCCCCGAAGACGCACATCGAGCACATCGCCTGCCCGCTGCTCGTCATCCAGGGTCAGAACGACCCGCGCGTCGTCGAGCGCGAGTCGCGCGACGTCGTGGAGCATCTGCGCACGCTGGGACGCGACGTCGACTACCTCGTGTTCCAGGACGAGGGCCACGACGTGCTGAAGCTGGGCAACCGCGTCCGCTGCTACGAGTCAATCGTCGGGTTCTTCGAGCAGCATCTGTCCTGAGTCCCTGTTAGGGTCGCCGCCGATGCGTTGGTTCGTCCTTCTGCTGCTGGCCCTCGCGCTCGTCGCAGCCGGTTGTGGCGGGAGCGACGACGAGTCGTCGCCCTCCGACGAGACGACCGTCGAGGAGAGCGTCTCCGAGGAGACGACGGAGGACACGACCGAGGAGTCCGAGAGTGCGTCCGGCGACTTCGACTTCGCCGACGACGACTGCCAGGCACTCGTCGCGGCCTTCGTCGGCGTCAGCGGCGCGTTCGCTGCTGCCGCGTCGGGCGCGAGCGACGACCTATCGGAGCAGGCAGAGGCGTTCTCCGAGTACGCCGACGACGTGCCCGACGAAATTCGCGCGGACGTCGAGCTGCTTGCGTCGGCGTACGGTCAGTATGTGGACGTCATCCAGGACGCGGGGATCCAGCCGGGTCAGCTTCCGACTGCAGAGCAGGCTCAGCAGCTTCAAGATGCGCTGCAGGACGTCGGTGGCGAGGACGTGACCGCCGCCTCCGAGCGGCTCAGCGCGTGGACCACCCAGAACTGCACGGGCTGACGCACTAGCGCCAGGAGCGCCGTCCGGGAGGACGAATACCTTCCATACGTGAAGGTACTCGGCATCGACCCAGGGACGGCTGCGTGCGGGTACGGGATCGTCCACGGAAGCGACGGGCGCCTCCGGGCGGTGGCGTCGGGGTGCTGGCGCACGTCGCCTCGCGATCGTCTCGACGCGCGGCTGCTGACCCTCTTCGAGGGGGTTCGGGCGCTCATTGCGGAGCACGAGCCGGACGCCGTCGCGCTCGAAGAGTCCTACGTGGGTGCCGACGCCCGCATCGCGCTCTCCGTCGGGCAGGCGCGCGGCGCCGTGCTCGTCGCGGCCGCCGCGGCCGGGCTCGAATGCGCTGAGCACGCGCCGGCACGCGTCAAGCAAACCGTCTGCGGGTACGGACGCGCCGACAAGAGTCAGATCCAGCGCATGGTGAAGCTGATCCTCGGGCTCGACGAGGAGCCGGCGAACTCGCACATCGCAGACGCGTACGCGGTGGCCATCTCGCACGCACTCAGCTCTCCTCTCGTTGGAGCACAGCGGTGATCTCGCGACTGCGTGGCGTCCCCGCGGGGGCAACCGCCGACGGTCTCGTGATAGACGTCGGGGGCGTCGGTTATCTCGTCGCGGCTACGCCCAGCGTGCTGCGACGAGCGCAGAGCGCGACCGAGGTGACCGTCGAGACATATCTCCACGTTCGCGAAGACACACTTCAGCTCTACGGCTTCGCGGACGCGTCCGAGCGCGCACTCTTCGTGAAGCTCATCGGAGTGAGCGGCATCGGGCCGAAGGTCGCCCTCGCGGTTGTCTCGAGCGCAGCGGCGGACGAGCTCATGCGCGCCATAGCCCTCCGCGACTCGGCACGCTTCCAGGCGATCCCGGGGATCGGGAAGAAGACGGCGGAGCGCATCGTCCTCGAGCTCGAGGCGTCGATCGGCGACGCACTTCCTGTCGCCGCCGGCGTCGGTGTGCCGCGCGAGCTCGTGGCGCGTGACGCCCTCGTCGAGCTCGGCTACTCACTCGTCGAAGCCGAACAGGCTCTGGCTTCCGTCGACCCGGACCTTCCGGTCGAAGAGCGTGTCCGCGAAGCCTTGCGGAGCGCGGCATGAGCCAGTTCCTGGCGCCGGCCTTGCGCGAAGGCGACGAGGAGGTCGAGCAGTCGCTTCGCCCGCGTCGACTCGACGACTTCGTCGGACAGGAGCGCGTGAAGGAACAGCTCGACATCGCGCTGCAGGCCGCGAAGGCGCGCGGCGAGGCCCTCGACCACGTTCTGCTCGTCGGCCCTCCGGGTCTCGGGAAGACGACGCTCGCGACGATCATCCGGGAAGAGCTCGACGTCGGTCTGCGGACGGTTGCCGGACCTGCGCTCGAACGCAAGGGTGACATGGCCGCGATCCTCACGGGGCTCGAGCCGAAGGACGTTCTCTTCGTCGACGAGATCCACCGCGTCAACCGGGCGATCGAGGAGATCCTGTATCCGGCGCTCGAGGACTTCCGGCTCGACATCATCGTCGGACAGGGAGCGGGGGCGAGGACGCTCACACTCGACCTACCGCCGTTCACGCTCGTCGGCGCGACGACTCGTACCGGTCTTCTCACGACCCCGCTCCGCGACCGCTTCGGCATGACCTTCCGGCTCGGGTACTACGAGCAGGCCGAGCTCGCGACGATCGTGCGGCGCTCGGCGGCGATCCTCGGAGTGGACATCGCCGACGAGGCGGCTCAAGAGGTTGCGCGCCGCGCGCGTGGAACGCCCCGCGTCGCGAATCGAATCCTCCGTCGCATCCGCGACGTCGCCGAAGTACGTCACGCAGGTGCGGTGACCGTGGAGGTGGCGAGGGAGGCTCTCGCGCTCCTGGAGGTCGACGAAGCCGGGCTCGAGCAGATGGACCGCGACCTGCTGTCCGCGATCGCAGACAAGTTCGGAGGCGGCCCGGTCGGGCTCTCGACCCTTGCGGTCGCACTCGGCGAGGAGCAGGACACGATCGAGGACGTCTACGAGCCGTACCTGCTCCAGCTCGGCTTCCTGCAGCGGACACCGCGCGGAAGAGTGATCACCGCGCTCGGTCGCGCGCATATCGGGGTCGCCCGCGATCCGGACGGCCTGTTCTGATGTCGGCGAGTGTCTGGACCCCCGGCGCGGCCGGCCCGCTCGACGAGTTCGTCAATCGCCTCACCCGCATGGTGACGGCGTTCGCGAACGAGTACGAGCTCGAACAGGCCGAGGTGTGCATCGAGCTCGTCGACGGTTCGCGTCACACGCTCGAGACGGCGAGCTCCGACCCCGGGTTCGGCTTCTTCTCGTTCGTGCCGTATCGGGAGGACGGCGCCGAGGCCCGGAAGCTCGTCGTCCCCATCGGGGCCGTGCGTGCGATCGAGATCTCAGCTCCCGATCCGCCGGAGCGCCCGTTCGGATTCGTCACCGACGACTAGCTCGCGTCGTCGGGCGCCGAGGGAGAGACGTCCGTTTCCCGTGCGGGCTCGAGCGCGCTATCCCCGATACTGCAGCTCGCCCCACGACGGCACGGGCGCGAGCTCGAGCAACGTTCGTCCGCCTTGCGGCTCGGCGTATCCGAAGTCTCCGGTGTCGTCGATCCACGAGACGTCGAGTAGCCCCTCCTTCACCCGATGGTCGAGCCAGGCACCGCGGAAGACGAGCTTGCGCAGCCAGTAGACGAGCGACTCGCCGTTCTGGAGGGAGACGCGCTCCCAGTGGCGGACGAGGTACAGCCCGAGGCCGCTTCGCGGATCGACGATTCGACCGTCGGCCACGAGCTCGACGAGGTCTCCGGACTCCTGGCCGTCGACGTCGTTGGACCCGATGAGCTCGAGCTTGACGGCCGCGCTGATGACACGCTCCTCGAAGTCGCGGGCCGCGAACTCGAAGCGGTGGCCCAGGAACTCGACGACGTAGTCGTCGCCCGAGCGATAGTTGGCCGCCAGCACGAAGGTCAGGGTATCTAGGCTCTCCGACGTGGGAGACCGCCGGATGTGGGTCGTCATGGCCGTCGTCGTGCTCGCCGTGTGGCTCATCGGCGCTGCCGTGACGAAGTACTCGCTCGAGCAGATGGCGTATTACACGCCCGTCGCGATGGTGGTCGTGGGGGCGACCGTCGGGCTCGTTTTGCTGTGGGTGAAGGTCATCCGCGACTCCCTGCAGCGTCGCGGCAGCGAGCGCTGACGGCGTCCGACGGGGTCCGTACCGTCACCAGCGGTGACGGGTACCTGGACGATCCCCTCAGTCGACGCGGCCGCGGTTCGCGAGCTCGCGCGTGAGCTGGCCATCCACGAGGTCACCGCATCCGTCCTCGCGCGCCGTGGGTACGGCGACGTCGACAGTGCTCGCCGCTTCCTCGCAGCCGAGGAGGTACGGCACGACCCGCTCCTGCTCGGAGACATGAGCGCCGCCGTCGAGCGGATCCGCGCTGCGATCGACCGCGGCGCGCGGATCTGTGTCCACGGGGACTACGACGTCGACGGGGTCTGTGCGACGGCGCTCGCCGTCCTCGTTCTCCGTGAGCTCGATGCCGACGTCACCTGGCACCTGCCGAGTCGGTTCGAGGAGGGGTACGGGATCTCGAGCGCGACGCTCGCGCGGCTGGCCGAGGAAGGTGTCGACCTCGTGCTCACGGTCGACTGCGGGATCACCGCGGTCGGGGAGGTTGCCGAGGCGCATGGCCGTGGCCTCGAAATCGTCGTCACCGACCACCATCGGCCGGGAGAGACGCTCCCCGATTGCCCCGTCGTCGCGCCCCGGCCGTCGAGCTACCCGTTCCCGGAGCTCTGCGGCACCGGGGTGGTGCACAAGCTCGCCGAGGCCCTGCTCGGGCCCGACCATCCGGCGGTCCGTCGGAACCTCGACCTCGTGGCGCTCGCGACGATCGCCGACGTCGTCCCGCTCGTGGACGAGAACCGCGCGCTCGCAGCTGCCGGCCTTCGCGTTCTCGCGGCGACTCGTCGGCCGGGGCTCCAGGCCCTCATGCGCTGTGCCGGCGTCGATCCGGCGGCCGTCGACTCGGGCGCCGTAGGCTTTCGGCTCGCACCGCGGATAAACGCCGCAGGGAGGTTGGGGCGGCCGGACGTTGCGCTCGAGCTCGTGCTCACGGACGACGCGGTGGAGGCGAAACAGCACGCGGAGACGCTCGAGGAGCTGAACCGCGACCGCCAGGCCGTCGAGGACCGCATCTTGCGAGAGGCTGTCGCGGCCGTCGACGCGCTGGTCGAGCCGCGTCGACGTCGCCGTGGCTACGTGTTGTGGAGCGAGGACTGGCACCACGGTGTCATCGGGATCGTCGCCTCACGGCTGGTCGAGCGTTTCCACCGGCCGGTTGTGTTGATCACCCGGTCGCACGACGGTTGGAAGGGCTCGGGGCGATCGATCCCGTCGTTCGATCTCCATGGGGCTCTCGCCGCCTGCTCGGAGCACCTCGAACGATTCGGCGGCCATCGCGCTGCGGCGGGCATCTCGATCCGCGAAGAGCGACTCGAGGCGTTCGCAGATGCATTCGCTGCTCACGCAGACGCACAGCTGGAGCAGGACGACCTCTTCGAGGTCGTGAGGGTCGATGCGGTCGTCTCGGCCGCCGACCTCACCCTCGACCTCGCCGAGGAGCTTGCGCGCCTTGCGCCCTTCGGGCTCGGCAACCCGGAGCCCACATTGCTCGTCCCGGCGACGGAAGCGGTCGCACCGGCGACGGTCGGCGACGGAAAGCACCTGCGCTTTCGGGTGCGTCAGCACGGGAGGGATGCCGGAACGGCGATCGCCTTCGGTCAAGGAACGCAGATCGATCGGCTCCGCGCCGCGGGTCGGTTCGACGTCGCATTCCGCCTGAAGGAAAACCACTGGAACGGGACGGTCGCGCCGCAGCTCGTCGTTCGGCGCCTCTTCGACACCCCGGACGGGTACGAGGAGCTCCGCGACTGGCTCGCGGAGCTCTGGCGCTCAGGCGAGAGCGCGTGGACGCCGGAGGCGCGCCGCGTGTTCGCGGAGCTCGAGCTCGGCGACGCCCGCGCCAACAAGCGCCAGCTTCTCGAGTCGGAGGCGTTCAGGGCACTGCTCGTCGAATCGGCGCTCCCACGCGCCGCCTGATCAGCCGAGTCCGGGACGTGACGGAACGAGCGCGTCGCGCATCGCCAGCGCGAGGCGTCGCGCGTTCCGGTTGCGCCACCAACGACGGAGACTCCGCATGGAGAATCCGATTTCGCGCTTCGTGGCGGCGATCCTGCGCGCGGAAGCGCCGCGTACACTGAACGCATGACGGTCCTCGACGCGAAGCGGCATCGCGAAGACCTGGTCGAGGAGCTGATCGCCGAGGTCGAGGGCTATAACCCCGACGTCGACAAGGATCTCCTCCGCCGCGCGTTCGATGCGGCCGAGCGCGCTCACGCGGGGCAGACGCGGCGCTCCGGAGAGGAGTTCATCCATCACCCGCTCGGCGTCGCGCGGATCTGCGCCGAGCTCCACCTCGACGAGCAGACCCTGGCCGCCGCGCTTCTGCACGACGTCGTCGAAGACACGGACGCCGCGCTCGAGGACGTCCGAGCGGAGTTCGGAGCCGAGGTCGCAGTGCTCGTCGAGGGGGTCACGAAGCTGACGCGCATCTCGTTCCAGAGTCGCGAGCAGGCCGAAGCCGAGAACTACCGGAAGATGATCGTCGCGATGGCGCAGGACGTGCGCGTCATCCTCATCAAGCTCGCGGACCGGCTGCACAACATGCGGACGATCGAGTACCAGACGAAACAGAAGCAGGCGCAGAAGGCTCGCGAGACGCTCGAGGTGTACGCGCCGCTCGCACATCGGCTGGGGATCCACGCGCTCAAGTGGGAGCTCGAGGACCTCGCCTTCCAGACACTTCATCCACGCAAGTACGCCGAGATCAAGGCGATGGTCGCCGACCAGCGAGCGGACCGCGAGGCCCAGGCAGAGAAGGCGGCCGAGGTGTTGCGTGATGAACTGGACAGCGCCGACGTCCCGGCCGAGATCTCGGCCCGCGCGAAGCATCTCTACTCGATCTACGACAAGATGGCCAAGCGGGGCCGCGAGTTCAACGAGATCTACGACCTCACCGCGATCCGGGTCATCTGCGAGCGCTCGGGCGAGGAGGGGACGCGCGACTGCTATGCCGCGCTCGGTCTCGTCCACTCGCTCTGGAAGCCGATGCCCGGCCGCTTCAAGGACTTTGTCGCGATGCCGAAGCTCAACCGCTACCGCTCGCTACACACGACGGTCATCGGGCCCGAGGGCCGACCGCTCGAGATCCAGGTGCGGACGCGCGAGATGCACGAGGAGGCGGAGTACGGTGTCGCTGCGCACTGGGTGTACAAGCGCGGCCGGGCGGCGAAGGCCGACGACGAATGGCTCACCTGGGTCAAGTCGCTCATGGAGGGACAGCAGGACGATCAGGACCCCAGCGAGTACATGCGCACCCTGCGGACCGACCTCTTCGCCGAGGAGGTGTACGTCTTCACGCCGAAGGGCGAGGTCAAGGTGTTGCCGTCCGGCGCGACGCCCATCGACTTCGCGTATGCCGTGCACACGGACGTCGGGCACCGAACCGTCGGGGCGAAAGTGAACGGCCGAATCGTCCCGCTGCACTACCGACTGCGTAGCGGTGACTTCGTCGAGATTCTCACATCGAAGTCGGGACGAGGGCCGTCGCGCGACTGGCTCGCGCTCGTCACCTCCTCGCGCGCACGCAACAAGATCCGGCAGTGGTACCAGCGTGAGACCCGGGGCGAGACCGAAGCGAAGGGACGCGAGGCGCTCGACCAGGCGCTGAAGGCGCAGAAGCTCCCGTACCGCAAGCTGCAGGGCTCGAGCGTCCTCGCGCAGGTGATCCGCGAGACCGGCTTCAAGAAGGCCGAGGACTTCTACGTCGCGCTCGGCGCGGGCAAGCTCTCGCCGACGCAGATCGTCAACAAGGTGATCCAGCGGCTGAAGACCGAGGAGGTCGCCTCCGAGCCGCTCGTCCCGACGAAGCCGTCACGCGCACGCAAGGCCGTCGCGAGCGACCGCATGGGGATACACGTCGTCGGCGTCGAGGACGTGCTCGTGCGCCTTGCGAAGTGCTGCACGCCCGTACCCGGAGACGAGATCGTCGGTTATATCTCGATGGGTCGCGGCATCACCGTGCATCGCGACGACTGTCCCAACGTCCGCGCTCTCCAGCGCAACCCCGAGCGCTTCACACAGGTGGAGTGGGAGGGAGGTGCATCCTCCGGGTTCCTCGTCCAGATCGCCGTCGATGCATGGGACCGGTCGCGGCTCCTCGAGGACGTCGCGCGGACGTTCGCCGAGCACGGCGCCAACATCGTGTCCTACGGTGGCACGGTGGAGGACGGGATGGCCAAGAACTGGTACACCGCCGAGGTCGGCGACGTGAAGGAGCTCCGTGCGCTCCTCACGGCGCTCCGGAACCTGGAAGCCGTGTTTGATGCCTATCGCGTCACTCCCTCGTAACCTCCCGCCTCGGCCTCGATAAGCGCTTTCAGCTGGGACCTCCCGTCGGAGGTCGCCAGCACGCGCCGGTCCTCGGGTACGAGCTCGAGCATCCCGTAGACGTACTCGCGCCGGCGCCCGAGGAAGCAGGCGCCGCTCTCGATCTCCGTGCGAACGTCGACTGGTGCTTCGTACGTCGCTCGCCGCTCAGGAACGGAAGACCTGTCGATTGAGATTCGCCATCACGGCATCCCAGCCGTGGCCGTGCAGGTCGCGAATCTCGTCGCTCGCGAATCCGGAGTGTGTGAGACGGACGAGGGTGCCGTCTCCGTCTTCGAGGAAGTCGACGATCACCAGCGTCTCCGCGCCAGTGGTGACGACGCCGTCTGGGCCCTCCTCCCACGCCCAGGTGTAGGAGAGGCGCTCGGGAGGACGGAACTCGGTGAAAGTGCCGCCGACCGTGTGGACGTCGCCCGTGTCGGTGCGCATCGACAGCCGGTAGCGTCCGCCCTCGGTCGGATCGACGTCGGCGACGGGCGTTTCCCACGTCGACTGGGCGGCCCACCAGCGCCGCAGCACCGACGGGTTGATCCACGCGTCGAACACGTCCTCGCGCGGTGCGGCGTAGCGGTGCGTGAGCTCGAGCACGAGCTCCTGGCCAACCTCTGTCATCGTGGAACCTCCCGTTCCTTTGCGGTCTCCGCGAGGTGTCGTCCGACGGCGTCGAACTTCGCATCCCACAGCGCGCGATGCAGATCGAGCCACGACGAGGCCTCGCGAAGCGGGCGCGGCTCGAGTCGCAGCTCGTGTGTCCTCCCGCGTACGGTGCGGGTCACAACGCCCGCGGCCTCGAGCACCTTCAGGTGCTTCGTCACGGCGGGCTTCGAGATTCCGAGCCCCGCGGAGGCGTGGCCGACCGTGGTGGGGCCGGGGACCAGCCGCTCCACGATGGCCCGCCGCACGGGGTGCGAGAGGGCGTCGAAGCTACGATCGAGCGCGAGTGAATAGTTCACCTAAAGGTGAACTATATCTATGACCGCTCAGAGAGGCCAGTCGGGTCGATCGCGGAGCCCCGCGAAGTCCTCGTCGGTGCGCGCGTGGTCGGCGAGCTCAGGCCGCAGATCGAGTGCGTGCCGCAGGTGCATCAGCGCTTCGTCGGGCCGGTTCGCAAGCGACTCGGCGCGCGCGGCGTGGTACAGCGCGCCCGGGTGATCGGGTCGACGCTCGAGGGCGTCCGTGAGCTCGGCGAGGTAGGCGTCGTAGTCGCCCGCCGTGCGATGGCGCTCCGCGCTGAAGAAGTCCTCCCACGGGGACGGCTCGTAGCGCGCCTCGCGCGGCCCGCCGATGGCGAGCACTGCCGTCCCGTCCTCTTCGGCGCGCGCGTGTCTCGTGACATTGACGTCCCTGATGAACACGACGGTGCCCGCTGCGGCGTCGAGCGTGTCGCCGTCGAGCGTGAACGTCGCCCGCCCACTCAGCACGAGGTAGACCTCCTCGTGGCCGAGCGAAGACTCTGTGTGCTCCTCGACGACGTCGTCACCGGCCCTGGGAGCGACATACGCGTTGATGCCGAACGCTCCGATGTCGAGTGTCCGCCGCACCGGGCGCCAGAGCAGCGTGCCGTCGACGACGGAGATCGGAGCGATCTCGTCGAGGCGGATACTCGTCCAGGGGTCGGCCATCAGCGTGTGCTCAGCTACGCGCCTCCATCGCTACGGGCCGCGCGTAGACGAGAAGACGCTGGCTCGAGAAGAAGCGCGGATGGCAGGCCTGCAGGATCAGCTCCTCGCGACCCTGCGACTCGAGGACGCTCAGGTCGTTGTCGTCGACGATCCGCTGCTTCGTGACCCGGTACTCGACCGTCCCGTACGGCAGCTCGAGCGAGATCGAGTCGCCTGGGTCGAGTCGGTCGATGTTGGAGAACGGGGCGCCGTACGTCGTTCGGTGCCCGGCGACGTACACGAGCTCGCGCTCGCCGGGCATGAACGTCTCCTCGTGTCTTCCGGGACCGCGACGGAGGTCGCTCGTGCTCGTTCCGTCGACGACCACCAAGTCGAGGTCGAGCCGCGGAACGCGGAGTCGCGCGATCGCGTCGCCCTCGCTGATACCCAGACGGAACCTCCGCGCGTCACGAGAGAGGTCATCGTGCGGCCTGGGCGCTGGAGTCGGCGCCGGCTTCGAGGGACGTGCGACGGGCCTGCTGGCCGACTTCCACGCGACGAACTGCTGGTCGAGACTCGCCTCGAGCCGTCGCTGCTCGTACGCTGTGTAGGCCGCTGTGAACGGGTCCTTCCAGACCCACACGGTGGCGGCCCAGGCGAGGACGCCGACGCCGATGACGAGCAGAAGCGTGCCGAGTCGATGTCTCATGGCTCGACACAGAGTAGGGAGCGAGCCGGAGCCAAGGGCTGACGATGACGAGAGTCCAGAGAACAGGCGTGGTCGCGGCGGCTGTCGCGGCCATCGTCGTCGCCGCGAACGCGAGCTCCGGCGCCTACTTCTCCCAGTCGTGGGGTTGGGTCGCGCTCGCGTTTCTCGTGCCGACGACCGTGCTCGTGATCCTCGGCCGCGTGACCGTGCCAGGGCGCTTGCGGATCGTCTTCACAACCCTCGTGGGCGGACTGGCGGCGTGGATTGCGCTCTCGGCCATGTGGTCACTCAGCCCGTCCGCCTCGGTCCGGGAGCTGGAGCGCACGCTGGTCTACGTCGCCGTCGCGCTGGCGGTTGCGCTCGTCCTTCGCCGAGGCGACGGCCCGGCCGTCTACGCAGGTTCGCTCGTGGGCTTGGTCGCTGTCACCGGGTACGGGTTGGCGACGAGACTCTTCCCCGATCGCTTCGGCTTCGACGACGACCCATTCAACTCCTACCGTCTCGCCGAGCCGGTCGGCTACTGGAACACCTTCGGTCTCGTCGCCGCCCTCGCGGCGCTTCTGGCCGTTGGCCTGGTCGGCCACACGCGCCGAGCGCGCTACGCCGCGCTTGCTGCCGCATCACTCCCGGTCTCCACCGCGGCGCTCTACTTCACGTTCTCGCGCGGATCGTGGGCCGCCTTGGGGTTCGGGCTCGCAGTCGCGGTCTTGCTCGACCCGCGCCGGCTTCGCCTGCTCGTGTCCGTCGCAGTCGTCGCGCCCGCGTCGATCGCCGGTGTTGCGGCTGCCTCGACCCTGGATGCCCTCACCACCGAGGGTTCCTCGGCAGTAGCTGCCGCGCGCGAAGGCCATCGGCTTGCCGCACTTCTCGCGGCGCTCGTGGCGCTTTCCGCCGTTCTCGGCTGGGCCGTCCATCGAGGAGTCGAACGAGTACCGGTCGGAGCGCGGAGTCGGCGGATCGTCGACGTTGCCCTCGCAGCAGGGGTCGCGATCGGCATCGTCGTGGTGCTGGTCGGCGCCGGTGGTCCGGCCGCCGCCGTTTCGGAGCTTCGCGATCGCTTTGAGGCAGCCCCGACCGGGGGTGGCGACGACCTCAACGACCGTCTGTTCTCCATCTCCAGCAACGGCCGGGTCGAGACGATCGGCGTAGCCTGGGACGCCGGCAGCGAGCGGCCGGTGGCCGGCCGGGGTGCAGGGACGTTCGAGTACGTCTGGTACGAGCAGCGCCCGAGCCTGCAAGTCGTGCGCGATGCACATTCCCTCTACGCAGAGATGTTCGGAGAGCTCGGTGTGATCGGGCTCGTGGTCTTGCTGCTCGTCCTGGCGCTGCCCATCGTGGCGGCTGTTCGCGCCCGTCGAGCCCGGTTCGTCGCGCCCGCGAGCGGCGCGTATCTCGCCTGGGTCGCTGCCGCGGGGCTCGACTGGCACTGGGAGATGGTCGGCGTCACGATGACGGCGTTTCTCGCGGCGTCCGTCGGATTGCTCGCCGCAGAGCGGCAGACCGGCGCCCGCGTCTCCGCCGGAAGCCGTCTCGCGCTC
>Ga0075343_1000048_pt1 | contig 26562 bp, 30 predicted proteins | sample RushOxbow_ThreeS_2_FD_120072 | JGI IMG/M metagenome (GOLD analysis project Ga0075343, IMG submission 120072) | Natural and restored wetland microbial communities from the San Francisco Bay, California, USA, that impact long-term carbon... | ecosystem: Environmental > Terrestrial > Soil >...
ACGAGGCCCTTCCAGAACCTGCTTTTCTCGTCACGCCCGACGACATTCCGCTCGTACCATTCGCGCGCGTCGCAGAGATCCTCGAGCAACTGCCCGGGGTCTTGCTCGGCAACGGCGATGACCGCTCTTTTCTTCGGTCCGACGACGCCGTCCATGACCACGCCAAGCGCGTATTGCAGGATCTTGGCCGAGCCCGCATGGCCACGGTTGAAAGCGCAGTCCCGCAGATAGGCCTCGATCGGTGCCGATCGGGTCCACGACACCACGACATCGGTGTTCGAGGCGATGTACTCGATGGCGAGCGCTTCGGCCTTTGCGTGCTGGCCAGATTCGATCAGCGCGACCAGCTCGTCGCAGACGTCCTTGTTGTAGCGCTCGTTGATTCCGGCGACCTCGTAGCGGCCGCCGCCATCTTCCTTATGCAGCTTGTAGACCACCAAGCGACGCTTCGAATCGCGCCGCGCCTCGAAGTCGACGATGCTCTTGGCCATCGCCAAGCGTTGTTCTGGCGTGCTCATTTTGCGTTCTCCCCACCCCCCGAGACGTGCCCGGGTGCGCCTTTTCAGGATACACGCAAAAGTAGCATTAGGCGCAGAGAGCGCAACTAGAGATAGAGTGGCAGGATTACTCGGCGGAAGGGGTCCCGCGGGCGCGCGGGGCGGCGTCAGATCAGGGCGAGCTTCTTGAGCCGCGACCTTATGGCGCCGGGTTTGCGGCCCAGTCCGGCGGCGATGGCGCCCACGCTCTCGCCCGCCTGGTGGCGGCGGCGCAGATCCCGCTCCTCGCCCTCGGTCCAGGGCGCATAGGCCTTGCCGTGGCTCTGGCGCAGGGCGGCGACTTCGTAGCTCTTGGACGGTGCGGCCTCCGCTTGCCGGGTGCCGCAATCCCCTAAGAAGGCCGCCTGGCGCTTTGAGAGCTCCGCCGGGCCGAGGCGCGCCAAGGTCTCGAGGGCGTGCTCCGAGGCCGCGCGGAACGCCGCATCCGTCTCGATGGCTTGCGGATGCACGCGCAAGGCGCGCTCGTTGAGGCCCAGAAGGTGTAGGCCCGAAAGCTTTCGCAACCGGGACAGCGCCACATAGCCCTGGCCGTATTCGAAGGCGCGGGAGAGATCGATGACGGCGGCGTCCAGCGACATGCCCTGGCTCTTATGCACGGTGATGGCCCAGGCGAGCCGCAGCGGCACTTGCGTCACGGAGGCGCGCTCCTTGCCGCTCTCCTCGATCTTCCAGGTGACGGGCTCGGCGACGATGCGCTTGCCGGTCTTGGTGCGCACGGCCGGCGCGCCCGATTCGGAATCGAAATCCTCCACGAGCCCGAGCGTGCCGTTCACGTAGCGCCCGGCCGGGTCGTTCTTGGTGAACATGACAACGGCGTCGGGCTTCAGGGCGAGCACGTCCGGCGACAGGCAGCCGCGCTTCAGCGTCTCGATCGCGGGCGGCGCGCCCTTGGCGGTCATGACGAAGCTGCGCGTCTCGCCGCCGAGCTTGGCCAATTGCTGGCGATTGATGTCGTCCACCGCCGCGTTGTGGGTGAACAGCCGCGTGCGGCTGGCCGGCAGCTGATCGCGATCGACCATGCGCGCGGCGAGCCGCTCCCGGTGGATGCCGGTGCAGGCATTGGCGCGGATGGCGTCGAGCACGTCGAGAAAGGGCTGGTCGTCTTGCCGGTGCTGCTCCGACAAATAGCAGACCATGGGATCGAGATCGCGCCAGGCCGACGAGCCATGGGCGAACACCGCGCCGAAGCTGTCGTCGCCGCCGCCGAAGTCGAGCATATCGGTGTCGGCGCGCCGGCGCGTCACCGGCGGCAACTGGAAGAAGTCGCCGACCAGGACGACTTGCAGTCCGCCGAAGGGCGCGGGCGTCCCTTTGATATGCCGGCAGACCGTGTCCACGAGAGTCAGGGACTGGGCCGGGAGCATCGAGATCTCGTCGATGATCAGGACGCTGGTTTTTTCGATGCGCCCCGCGACCCGGCGATTGGCGGCGATGGTATCCAGATCGCGCCGTGTGAGGGTCTCGCGCACGCCGATGCCGCTCCAGGCATGGATGGTAACGCCGTGGCCATGGGTTGCGGCGATGCCGGTCGAGGCGGTGTAGGCGTAGTCGACGCCGGCTTGCGCCAACTCCTTGAGATAGCGATTGACCGTATGGGTCTTGCCGCTGCCGGGCTGGCCGGTGAGGAAGATGCTGGCCCCGGTCCTGAGCAGCGCCAGCGCCTCATCTTGAGTCATTGCCTCTCCCGTCTCCGCTCGAATCCGTATGACAATCTCAGCATAACCGATGGCGCCGCCGCGAATCCCAGCCCATAGAGAAATACATGACCATGACCCGCACCCAGATCGCCATCGCCGCCGGCATTATCCTGATCGCCGGCGCAGCCCTTTACGGGATGGGCCATCCGCTCATCTGCAAATGCGGCTATGTGAAGCTTTGGCATTTCGATGTGGTCAGCGCCGAGAACTCCCAGCACATCTTCGATTGGTACACGCCCTCCCACCTCATCCACGGCTTTCTGTTCTACGCGCTGTTCTGGCTGATCATGCCGCGCGCCTCGTTCGGGGCACGGCTCATTGCCGCGGTCTTGCTGGAGGCGAGCTGGGAGGTGATCGAGAACACCGACTTCGTCATCAACCACTACCGGGAGACGACGGTCTCGCTCGATTACTACGGCGACAGCGTGCTCAACTCGGTGAGCGACATTCTTTTCATGATCGCCGGATTCTTTCTCGCCGGCTGGCTGCCGGTGTGGGTCACGGTCCTGCTCGCCATCGCGCTCGAGGTGTTCGTCGGCGTCATGATCCGCGACGGGCTCACCCTGAACGTCATCATGTTCGTGTGGCCGAGCGAGGCGATCCTACAATGGCAGCAGGGCAGGTAGCGGCTAAAGCGGTACGCGGATGCCGAAGATCATGATCAGCATGAGCCAGGCGAAGGCCGCCACCGTCGGATAGAAGGTGAGGCCGAAGCCGAACGCGCGCAAATACGGGTTCTTGTGGTAGCCGATCCAGAACAGGATGCGGCCCAGCACGAACAGCGCCGTGAGTATCGGCAGCGTGCGCGCTTCCTCGATGGGGCAATACATCGCCAGCCCGGCATTGGCGATGAACCACGCGGTGAACTGCTCGAACGTGTTGAGGATGAACCGGTTGTTGATGTCGACCGGCGAATTGGCCTTGGGCACGCGGCCGACAAACTGACTGGGATCGAGCCGTTGCGCGGCGACGATACAGATGCCGATCACGCCGGGCACCAGCGCGATCACGGCGTCCTTGATGACCAAGGCCAGGCGGTCGGCAATGCCCCAGGCCTCCGGCGTCCACGTCCAAAAGTATTTCGCAGCTGCGAAGAAGGCAGCCGCGAACAGCCAGTTGCCCACCAGCGTGGCGATGAACGGCCACTGCATGGCGGTGAAGCCAAAATACTTTACGCGTGGATCGCGCCGCTTTGCCTTCCGGCGTCCCGATGTCTGCTGCTGATCGACGGACCGCTGCATGTTCCCCTTCGTCCTGGGCTTCAGGTCAACACCCATCCCGCCCTGGGAGGCGCTGCCAATGAAATCGTTTTGTGTTCTTGTCTTAGCCATAGGGCCCACGCCTTGAAACCACAAGAGGGCGACATAGTGGACGAATTAGAACAAAAGAGGTACATAGGGAGGGAATGCTCCGGCTTGTTGAGCTTGTGGACAGGCCGGGCACCGGCAGGGAGTTGCCTGGAAGGCCGCGGCTTGTGGGCCTAGACTGCCGGATTGCCCTGAAGGGCATACGTCACGCTTACCCGCGGGGAGGTCCAAACCATGGCCGGATCGGTCAATAAAGTCATTCTCATCGGCAATCTCGGCGCCGATCCCGAAATCCGCCATACGCAGGACGGCCGGCCGATCGTCAATTTGCGGGTGGCGACGAGCGACAGCTGGCGCGACAAAGCGACCGGGGAGCGGCGCGAGAAGACCGAGTGGCACCGCGTGGTCATCTTCAACGAGGGGCTGGCGCGGATCGCGGAGCAATATCTGCGCAAAGGCTCGAAAGTCTATCTCGAGGGCGCGCTCCAGACCCGCAAATGGGAAGATCAGTCGGGCCAGGAGCGCTACAGCACCGAGGTCGTGCTCCAAGGGTTCAATTCCTCGCTCACCATGCTCGACGGCCGCCAGCGCGAGGGCGGCGGCATGGGCGAGAGCGGCGGCGAGGGCGGCGGCGACTTTGGCCGCACCAAGCCGCTTGGCGGCGGCGGGGGCTCGTTCAACAAGGAGCTCGACGACGAGATTCCGTTCTGACAGCCCGCATGCTTCCGCGCGCAAGCGGTAGCGCGCCGCCCCGCTGATGCGCTGCCTCGTCACCGGCGCCTATGGATTCATCGGCCGAGAGGTCGTCACCGCGCTGCTCCGCGAAGGCGTGACCGTCGTGGGGGCGGGCCGGGATCTCGATTTCGGCCGGCGCATCTTTCCGGGCATCGACTGGATTGTCTGCGACTTCAATCGCGACACCGACATTGCCCAGTGGCGTGAGCGGCTGGGCGGCATCGACGCCGTGGTAAACTGCGTCGGCATTCTGCAAGGCACCGCGAAGGATAACGCCGAACGCATCCACGGCGATGCCACCATCGCCCTGTTCGAGGCGTGCGCGGAGACCGGCGTTCGCCGCCTCGTGCATGTCTCCGCGATAAGCGCGGAGGGCGACGTGGCGAGCGCCTATGCCAAATCCAAGGCGAAGGCTGATACGGTCTTGGCAGGTCTCGATCTCGATTGGGTCATCGTCAAGCCGTCGCTCGTGATCGGGCGGGGCGCCTATGGCGGCACGGCGCTGATGCGCGGGCTGGCGGGGCTTCCTTACATCCTGCCGCTCCCCGGTCCGGCCACGGAGCGGTTCCAGCCGATCGCGGCGGACGATCTGGCGCGCGGCATCGCCAAGCTCGTGACGGGGGAGACGGCGCCGCGGGAAACGGTGTTTGCCGCCGGCCCCGAAACACTCAGCGTGGGCGACATTCTGCGGCACTTGCGCGCCTGGCTCGGCTTTGCGCCGGCGCGGGAGGTGGCCGTGCCTCTGCCGCTCTTGCGCCTTCTGCTGCGCTTCGGCGACGCGGCGGGCTGGATCGGACATGCCTCGGCGGCGCGCACGACCTCGCTCACCCAGATGCTCTATGACCGGATCGTGGACGCCGAGCCCTTTACGCGGCTCGCGGGCCCGGTGAAGACCTTTGCGGAGACGTTGCAGACTGCTCCGGCAACGATGCAAGACCGGCTCCACGCGCGGGCCTATTTCGCCGTGCCCTTTCTCCAGGTGGCGCTTGCCGTGTTTTGGATTCTCTCAGGGATCATCGCCCTTGGCCCGAGCACGACGCTGCTCGCGGGCACCATCCTTGCGCATGTAGGCGTCGACCCCGCCATTGCGCAGCCGCTGGTCGCCCTGAGCGCCGCCGTCGACGTGCTCGCCGGCATCTTGTTCCTGGTTCCCGGCTGGGTGCGGCGGGCAGGGGCGCTGCAACTCGCCATCAGCGCTGTGTATCTGATCGGCCTCAGCGTCGTCGCGCCCGGCCTGTGGTTCGATCCGTTCGGGGCGCTCCTCAAGATCGTTCCGTTGATGGGCGCGACACTCGTGGTCATGGCCTTTCAAGAGAAGCGCTAGGCGATGTCTCTCTATCTCACGCTGAAATTTCTGCACCTTGTCGGCGCGGCGGTCCTGCTCGGGACCGGCGCCGGAATCGCCTTCTTCCTTTACCGGGCCGAGCGGCACGAGCCCCCTGCAATCGTCGCCGGCACGCTCCGCATCGTCGTCGCCGCCGATTACCTCTTCACCGCGACCGCGGCCATCGCCCAACCGGTCACCGGGTTATGGCTCGTGTCCGTCGCGGGCTATGCCCTCGATCAGACCTGGATCGTCGCAAGCCTCGTCCTCTACGCGCTCGTTGCCGTCTGCTGGTTGCCTGTGGTCGTCATACAAATCCGCATGCGCGACATCGCCGCCGCAGCGGTTGCCCAAGGCGCGGCCGTGCTTCCCGAGAGCTATTGGAAGTTGTCGCGGGCATGGTTCTGGCTCGGCTGGCCCGCGTTCTTATCGGTTCTGCTGATTTTTTGGCTGATGATCGCCAAGCCGGCCTGACGGCGCACGAAAAAGCCCGGACTGCCGTTCGGCAGACCGGGCCTCGTGCTACGAAGAACGCTCGCGGCTTAATAGACGCCGGAATCGCTCGGCAGCCTGTCCTCGTCCTTCTCGATGACGCTGGTGTTCTCGCCGACGGTGAGGGACTGCTCGCTCAGACGCTCATAGTCGGGGGCGGAGGTGAGAATCTCGCTCGTGAACGTGGTGACCACGGTCACGTTCTGCGCCTCGTCGCGGTTGAACGTGAGGTCCTCGTAACGCACGGCGACCTCTTTCTCGCCGATGCCGAGGAACCCGCCGACGCCGATCAGCACGGCGGCGATCTCGCCGTTCTCGTTAATGATGACGTCGTTGATATGGCCGATGGAATCGTTATCGGCATTCACCACGGACTGGCCGATCATATTGCCGGCGAGCCACTGATCGGGCTCTTGCTTGGCGCCGAACATCGGCTGGTCGAGCGAGGCGGAATCCTGGATCGCCTCCTCGGGGTGGTCCATCGGCTTTTCGAGCTCGCTCGCCTTCGGCAGAGGCGGCATGACGCCGTCGTCAGGCGGGGCAATCTCGGACGAGCGGTCCGGAATGGGCTCCGCGGGATCGGCCGGCTCTTCCATGATCTCCGGCGGCGCGATGTCGGACGGCAGCGTCTCCTCCGCCGCGGCCGGAGGGGTCTGCGCGGCGTCGGCCGGAAGGTCCGTGTCCTGAGAAAGGGCGGGGGTGATGCTCATGAGCAGTCCAACCGCCGTACCTGTGAGAAGTCTGTTCATGGGTCTTCTCCTCGTCGGGTTTCGCTGGTGACCGGCGCCATTTTCGCGCCGCAATCCATGGGCGGCACTGTCCATGCCGCTGCGTTCCAAACCAACGTTCGCCGACTCGCGGAGTTCCCAAAAATCGCTTGCGCGGACCTGGTTTTTGAGGGCGTAAAAGCGCCCGTTTCGTGTCGCCGCCGAGGCCGCGCAAGTGCTTGTAGTTATTGATGAAAATAACGGTGTTCTGCGGCCGAGAATGGTTGCGGAATCGCCTTCAAATCAGCTATAGAAAAACGACTCCTCGAACGCATTGTAAGCAACGCCGCAAGGGCAAATTTTCCCGCGGCGGGGCAGGCGTCTATCAGGGGTCTGACATTTCTTAGAAGGCACTCCCATCCTTGGCTGACCAAGACGATACAGACGTCGAAGGGCCGTCGCCCTCGGACATAAGACCGGTCTCGCTCATCGACGAGATGAAGCGCTCCTATCTCGATTACGCCATGAGCGTGATCGTCTCGCGCGCGCTGCCCGATGTGCGCGACGGGCTCAAGCCCGTGCACCGCCGCATCCTGTTTTCGATGCGCGAGAACAACTACACGCCGGACCGGCCGTACAACAAATCGGCGCGCGTCACCGGCGACACGATGGGTAAGTATCACCCGCACGGCAACCAGGCGATCTACGACGCATTGGTGCGCCTCGCCCAGGACTTCTCCATGCGCCTGCCGCTGATCGACGGGCAGGGGAACTTCGGCTCGGTCGACGGCGACCCGCCCGCAGCCGAGCGCTACACCGAGGTCCGCCTGGCGAAGCCCGCCATGGCGCTGCTCGACGACCTCGAAAACGACACTGTCGATTTCCAGCCGAATTACGACGGCCGCGAGAAAGAGCCGGTCGTCCTGCCGGCGAAGTTTCCGAATCTGCTCGTCAACGGGGCGGGCGGCATCGCCGTCGGCATGGCTACCAACATCCCGCCGCACAATCTCGGCGAGGTGGTCGATGCCTGCATCGCCTATCTCGACAATCCCACCATCGACATCGACGAACTGATCGAGATCGTGCCGGGGCCGGACTTCCCGACCGGCGGCCTCATTCTCGGCCGGCAAGGCATTCGCTCCGCCTATCACAAGGGCCGGGGCTCGGTCCTGATGCGCGGCCGCGTCGCCGTGGAAGAAGTGCGCAAGGACCGCGATGCGTTGGTCATCACCGAGATTCCATATCAGGTGAACAAGGCGACGATGGTCGAGAAGATCGCCGAGCTCGTGCGCGAGAAGAGAATCGAAGGCATCTCAGACATTCGCGACGAGAGCGATCGGCAAGGCATGCGCGTGGTCATCGAGCTGAAGCGCGACGCCATGGCCGACGTGGTGCGCAACCAGATCTTCCGCTTCTCATCGCTGCAATCGACTTTCGGCTGCAACATGGTGGCGCTGACCGGAGGCCGTCCCGAGATCTTCAATCTCAAGGACATGATCCGCGCCTTCACCGACTTCCGCGAGGAGGTCGTGGGCCGCCGGATCAAATTCCTTTTGAAGAAAGCGCGCGACCGCGCCCATGTGCTCGTGGGTCTCGCCATCGCCGTCGCCAATATCGACGATGTGATCGCGCTGATCCGGAAAGCCCCCGACCCGGCGACCGCCCGCGAGCAGCTGATGGCGCGCGACTGGCCGGCCAAGGATGTGGTGGCACTGGTCGAGCTGATCGCCGATCCCCGCCACAAAGTGTCCGAGCAGGGCACCTACAAGCTGTCCGAGGAGCAGGCGAAGGCCATCCTCGATTTGCGCCTGCAGCGCCTCACCGCGCTTGGCCGCGACGAGATCGGCGACGAACTGAAGGGCTTGGGCGATCAGATCGCCGACTATCTCGACATCCTGCGTTCGCGCGAGCGCATCGTCGATATCGTCAAGGGCGAGCTGAACGCGCTTAAAGAGCAGTTCGGCACGCCGCGCCGCACCGAGATCATCGACACGGTCGGCGAGGTCGAAGACGAAGACCTCATTCAGCGCGAAGACATGGTCGTTACCGTGTCCCACAAGGGCTACATCAAGCGCGTGCCGCTGTCGTCCTATCGGGCTCAGCGCCGCGGCGGCAAGGGCCGCGCCGGCATGGCGACGCGCGATGAGGATTTCGTCAGCCGCATCTTCATCGCCAACACCCACACGCCGGTGCTGTTCTTCTCCTCGCGCGGCATGGCCTACAAGATGAAGGTGTGGCGTTTGCCGCAAGCCGCGCCGCAATCGCGCGGCAAAGCGCTGATCAATCTGTTGCCGCTCGGCAAGGACGAGATCATCACCACCATAATGCCGTTGCCCGAGGACGAGACGTCCTGGGCGAAGCTCGATGTGATGTTCGCCACCAATGACGGCAGCGTCCGCCGCAACAAGCTCTCCGACTTCATCGAGGTGCGCCAGAACGGCAAGATCGCCATGAAGCTCGAAGAGGGCGACCACATCGTCGGCGTCGAGGTCTGCAGTGTGCAGCACGATGTTCTGCTCACCTCGCGTGACGGCCAAGCGATCCGTTTCCCCGTGGACGACGTGCGTGTGTTCAAGGGACGCATGTCGACGGGCGTGCGGGGCATCAAGCTCGGCAAGGGCGACGAACTGATCTCCATGTCGATCCTCGGGCACGTCGAGGCCTCCGCGGCCGAACGCGCGGCCTATGTGCGCCAGGCCAATATGGTGCGCCGCGGCGGCGTCGATTACGAGCCGGACATCGAACCGGACGGCGAAGGGGAGGAGGCTGTGGTGCTCAGCCCCGAGCGTTACGCGGAGCTCAGCGCTCATGAGGAGTTCGTGCTGACCATCTCCGAGAACGGCTACGGGAAGCGCTCGAGCGCCTATGAGTTCCGGGTGTCCGGCCGGGGCGGCAAAGGCATTATCGGCATGGTCGTCAACAAGCGGAACGGCAAGCTGGTTGCGTCCTTCCCCGCCGAGGACAGGGATCAGGTCATGCTCGTGACGGATCGGGGCCAGCTTATCCGTATCCCCGTCGACGGCATCTCCATCGTCGGCCGGTCGACCCAGGGCGTGATCGTGTTCGACACGGCGCAAGACGAGCGGGTCGTCTCCGTCGAGCACATTCCCGACGAGAACGGCAGCGGCGCCGTCGAAGAGGCCGGCGAGATTGACGAGGCGGACGAACCGGGTGGCGATGAGCCCGCGCCGGACGAGGATCTGCCGGACGAGGATCTTCTAGACGAGGCGTAACGTGCCTCTCTGAAGCCAATCAGACGCTCGCTTCCGGCCCGCCGCACAGCGCTTGAAGCGAGCGTGCCGCGGGCGTCAACGCGGCGAGCGCCTCGAAGTCGCGGATCAGGGCCCGGTGCCGCTCCGGATGGCTCAGAAGCCCGGTGGCGCGCAGGCGGGAGATCGTCCGCGACAGCGTATCGGGGTTCAGCCCGAGATAGTCGGCCAGGTCGGTGCGGCTGAGCGGCATCTCGAAGGCGAGACCGCCGCACGGCGCCCGCACGCCGGTGGTCAACGCAAGCTCCGTGAGGAAGGTGGCGAGGCGCTGGAGACAGTCGAGCCGCCCGACCGCGGCCAGGTGAATGGCTTGCCGCGCGGTCTGATTGGCGACCGCGTCGTCGAAATAGCTGGCAATCGCCGGATCGTGGGCCGCAAGCGCGGCGAAGGTGCCGAAGCGGAAGCGGAGCACCTCGCCGGCGCTGGCGGCGGAAAGATGCGCGGCGGCCGCAGGCGGCGCAAAGGCTGCACGAAACACGTCCCCAGGATAAAGCAGCGTCACCACCTGGCGGAGATCGTGGGGCAGCGTGACGCGCAGCATCAGAGCGCCCGTGCGGATCACGAACACGGTCTCTTCGCCGTCCAAGCTTAGAGGCAGGGATTGGCCCCGCCGGGTCCGCACCATCGCGCCTTGGGCCGCGAGCGCCGGGGGTATCCCGTGCGGCATCGCGATCTCGGGAGAGGCGACGTCAGACAGTCGGAAGGCCTCCGGTCTCTTCAAGCTGGATGTGGTCTCCAAGGGTCATCCCCACGTGACGGAAAGCACATGCCGTCAAGACACAAGCTGTCGAGCCTAAAGCGCCGCCGCGCCTTGATATCGATCAAGCCGGTCTCGCCCCGCGACACCGTGACCGGGCCGGTGCCGGCGCCCGCAACGAATTGATCGAGATCAAGAAAAACCGTGTCGCTGCCGCAACAGTCCGATGACGATATGCGGCAGGCTGACCTCGGTCAGCCCAGGCAAACGATCGGTGCTGGTGCGCCCGCGGCCCCCGTCTCAACAATAATGAAGAACACGCGCGCGGCGTTTTCGCACTTCCGCGGCGACTGGGGGATGTCACATGAACAGATTTGCGATTGGCGCATTCGCGCTCTTGGCCTTGGCGGCGCTTGTTGGGGGCACGTCCAAAGCGGCCATGGCGGGCGACGAGCACGGCGACTTCATGATCAGGGGCCTGGTCACGGGCGTCTTGCCCGATACCGATGCCGCGGTGTTTTCCGGCGGAGCGCGTATTCCCGGCGCCAACGCCGAGGTTAGCGACGAAGTGATCCCGGCGACTACGCTGACCTATTTCTTCAACGACAATCTGGCGGTCGAGCTGTTCTGCTGCTTCGCCAAGCACGAAGTCGACGGGACGGGCGCCATCGCGGGTCTTGGCGATATCGCCGACACCTGGATCTTTCCCCCGGCGCTCACCGCCCAGTACCACTTCAATACGGATGGCAAGTTCAAGCCGTATGTGGGCGCCGGCCTGCAATACATCGTCTTTTTCAACGAGGATACCGGCCGCAACGCGCTCGGTGCAACGAGCGTGGATATCGACGACGCCGTGGGCTTCACGCTCCAGGCCGGTCTCGACATCTCCATCGGCAACGGCTGGTCTCTGAACGCGGACGTCAAGAAGACCTGGCTCGACACCGAGGTACACTGGAACGGCACCGGCGTGCGGGCCGACGTCGATCTCGACCCGTGGATCGTCTCCGCCGGCTTCGGCTATCGCTTCAACCTAAGCGACATCTTCGGTCACAGCCAGCAGACCGCCTCAATACCGATGAAGTAATATAATGAGTTGAGGTGGGAAGGGCCCGGTTCACGCCGGGCCCTTTTTTCGTGGCCGGCCTGCCTGGAGACTTGCGGCCTTGCCGATGATGCGCCCGCGCGGCTAGAAGAGGGCCGCTAAGGCTTTCCAAGCGGTCCATCCCGGACGGCGGCAGGAACGCCTGAGGAGCGTAGGCGGCATGCGCGTTGGTCTCTATCCCGGCAGCTTCGATCCCGTCACCCTGGGGCATGTGGATATCGTGCGCCGGGCGGCCCGCCTCGTCGACCGGCTGGTCATCGCCATCGGCACCCATCACGACAAGCACCCGCTGTTCTCGGCCGAGGAGCGGGTGGCCCTGGCCCGCCAGGTGCTCGAACCGGAAGCCAAGGCGCTCGGCCTCGATCTCGCCGTGACCACCTATGACAGCCTGACCGTGGATGCGGCGAAGTCCGCCAACGCCGCGATCGTCATCAGGGGCCTGCGCGACGCCGGCGACTACGACTATGAGATGCAGATGGCCGGCATGAATGCCGCGCTCGATCCCGACGTGGAGACGGTGTTCCTGGCCTCATCCCCGGCCACCCGCCATATCGCCGCGAGCCTTGTCCGTCAGATCGCCGCAATGGGCGGGGATGTTACGAGCTTCGTCCCGCCGATCGTGGCTTCGAGCCTCAAGCAGAAATTCACCTCATAACCAAGTCCAACCCCCGCGAGGAAACCCATGACCATCAGGACCATCGTCCTTTTCACCGCCGCACTATTGTTTGGGGCCGTGAGCATCCAGCCAAGCATGGCCGCCAATCTCGGCGATCCGTCGTCGCTCAACGAGAAGGCGCCGGACGTCTACAAGGCGAAGTTCGACACGAGCAAGGGCACCTTCGTGATCGAGGTGCATCGCGACTGGTCGCCCAACGGCGCCGACCGCTTCTACAATCTGGTGAAGAACGGCTTCTTTAACGATGCGCGCTTCTTCCGCGTGATCGAGGGCTTCATGGTGCAGTTCGGCATCAGCGGCAATCCGGACCTCTCCGCGGTGTGGCGCGAAGCGCGCATCCCCGACGATCCGGTGAAGCAGAGCAACACGCGCGGCACGGTGAGCTTCGCCACCGCCGGACCCGGCACCCGCACGACCCAGGTCTTCATCAATTTCGGCGACAATGCCGGTCTCGACGGTCAAGGCTTCTCGCCCTTCGGCCAGGTCGTCTCCGGCATGGACGTGGTCGACTCCTTCTTCAAGGGGTACGGCGAAGGCGCGCCGCGCGGGCAAGGCCCCGACCAGGGACGCGTGCAGATGGAAGGCAACGCCTATCTGATGACCGACTTTCCCAAGCTCGACTACGTCAAGAAGGCCACCATCGAGCAGTAAGCAAACCCGGCAACGAAGGAGGCCCTATCCATGGCAAATCCCGAAGACACCCTCATTCTGGAAACGAGCAAAGGCAACGTCGTGGTCGAGATGCGGCCCGACCTCGCGCCCAAACACGTCGCCCGCATCAAGGAGCTGGCCAAGCAGGGCTTCTATGACGGCGTGCCGTTTCACCGTGTGATCGAGGGTTTCATGGCCCAGACCGGCGATCCGACCGGCACCGGCGCCGGCGGCTCGGGCCAAAAGCTCGGCGCCGAGTTCAACGCCGAGCCGCATACGCGCGGCGCCGTGTCCATGGCCCGGGCGCAGTCGCCCGATTCCGCGGACAGCCAATTCTTCATCGTGTTCGACGACGCCACCTTCCTCGACCGCAAGTACACGGTCTGGGGCCGGGTGATCGAAGGCATGGAGAATGTCGATCAGATCAATCGGGGCGAGCCGCCCGCAAATCCCGACAAGATCCTGTCGGCAAAGATCGGCGCAGGAGCCTAAGAAACCGAAGATGCAACGAGAGGGGATGCCCATGTGGTTGCCGGGACTTCTATTGACCGCGGTGGCGCTCGTCGCCGGCGGCATGATCGCCCTGCAGGCGCCCATCAACGCCGAAGCCGCATCCCGCCTTGGGCACCCCATTTCGGCCGCCACCATGTCGTTCTGCGTGGGCACGGTCGCGCTGATCGGGCTCACGCTTCTCTTCGCCCGGAACAGCACCAATCTCGGTGCGCTTGGCGGCATGCCGCTCTATATGTTGCTGGGCGGCGGCCTGCTCGGCGCGATGTATGTCACCATCACGCTGTTCCTGGCGCCAAAGATCGGCGTGGCCGCCGTGATGGCGTTGGGCATCGCCGGACAATTGGTCGCCGCGCTGCTGCTCGACCGCTTTGGGATGTTCGACCTGATCGAGCGCGAGCTGAGCCTCGGCCGGGTGGGCGGCGCGGTGCTCGTGCTGGCCGGGGCGCTTATGGTGCGGCTGCTCTAGCCGCGGACCGCCCTTGCGCACGGACCTTTTCGATTTTGAACTGCCCGAGGAGCTGATCGCGTTGCGTCCGGTGCATCCGCGCGACGCCGCGCGGCTGCTCGTCGTGCGCCCGGACGGGCCGGAGCTCCTCGCCGATCACGTGATGACCGATCTGCCGTCTTTGATCGCGCCGGGCGATGCGCTCGTGTTCAACGACACGCGCGTGATCCCGGCGGCGCTGACAGGCGTGCGCACGCGCGGCGAGATCACGGCGCACATCCAGGCGAACCTGATCGAACGCCTGGACGACCGGCGCTGGCAGGCGCTGGTGCGGCCGGCGAAGCGTTTGGAGGCCGGCGACCGCATCCAGTTCGGCGAAAGCGGCAATGCCTGCATGCTGGGGACTCTGGACGCCACCGTCGAGGCGAAGGGCGAGGGCGGCGCGGTGACGCTTGCCTTCGACCTGAGCGGGCCGGCGCTGCACGACGCCATCGAGGCGCAAGGCGCCATGCCGCTGCCGCCTTATATCGCCGCGCGGCGCGCGGCGGACGAGCAGGACCGCAGCGACTACCAGACCACCTTTGCCCGGGAGGAGGGCGCCGTCGCCGCGCCGACGGCCGGCTTGCACTTCACCGGCGGTCTGATCGAGGCGCTCGAGGCGCGCGGCAATATCTGCTTTTTCGTGACGCTCCATGTGGGGCCGGGCACGTTCCTGCCCGTACGCGCCGACGAGACGTCCGAGCATAAAATGCATGCGGAGCACGGCGTCGTCAGCACGGACGTCGCCTTCGCCTTGAATGCGATCAAGGCGCGCGGCAACCGGATCATCGCCGTCGGCACCACCTCGCTGCGCCTGCTCGAGAGCGCGGCGGACGAGTTCGGCACCTTGAAGCCGTTCTCGGGGGAGACCGATATCTTCATCACGCCGGGCTATCGCTTCCGCTTCGTCGATCGCCTGTTGACCAATTTCCATCTGCCACGCTCGACCTTGTTCATGCTGGTCGCCGCCTTCTCGGGTCTCGACACCATGAAGCAGGCGTACGCGCATGCGGTCGCCGAACACTATCGCTTCTACTCCTACGGCGACGCCTGCCTGCTGAGCCCGGCGGAGCGGCTATGAGCAAGCTGTTCCCGTTTGAACTGAAAGCGAAGGACCGGGCTGCGCGGACCGGCGCCATCACCTGCCCACGCGGCGTGATCCGCACGCCGGCCTTCATGCCCGTGGGCACGGGCGCCACGGTGAAGGCCATGTTTCCGGAAGACGTCGCCGCTACCGGCGCCGATATCATTCTCGGCAACACCTATCATTTGATGCTGCGGCCGGGCGCCGAGCGTGTCGCGAGGCTCGGCGGGCTGCACAAATTCATGCATTGGGACAAGCCGATCCTCACCGATAGCGGCGGCTATCAGGTCATGTCGCTCGCCAAGCTCAGGAAGATCAGCGAGCAGGGGGTCACCTTCCAGTCGCATTTGGACGGCGCCACTATCGAGCTCACGCCGGAACGCGCCATCGAGGTGCAGTGCCTGCTCGGCAGCGACATACAGATGGTGCTCGACGAGTGCACGCCGTTTCCGGCCACCCGCGAGGAGGCGAAGCGGTCCCTGGATCTGTCCATGCGCTGGGCGGAGCGGTCAAAGGCTGCCTTCGAGACCATGAGCGCACCGGGCCAAGCCTTGTTCGGCATCGTGCAGGGCAGCACCTATCCCGACCTGCGCGAGGAGTCCGCTCGCGCACTGATCGCAATCGGCTTTCCCGGCTACGCGGTCGGCGGGCTCGCGGTGGGCGAAGGGCAACAGGCAATGTTCGACACGGTCGAGATCACCACGGCCTTCCTGCCCGAGGACCGGCCGCGCTACCTCATGGGGGTGGGCACGCCGCAGGACATGCTGGGCGCCATCGCGCGGGGCATCGACATGTTCGACTGCGTGATGCCGACCCGCTCGGGGCGCCACGGCCAGGCCTTCACCTGGGACGGCCGCATCAACCTGCGCAATGCACGCTACGCCGAAGACACGGCGCCGCTCGATGCCGAGAGTAAATGCCCCGCCGCCCGCTATGAGCGCGCTTACCTGCACCATCTCATCAAGTCGGGCGAGATCCTGGGCGCCATGCTGATCTCCTACGCCAACGTGCAGTTCTATCAGGAGCTCATGGCGAAAGCGCGCGAAGCGATCGGGGCGGGGACCTTCGCCGCATTTGCCGAGGATGTGGCGCGGCGCTACGCAACGGTCGATGAGGGCTGAGCGCTATTGCGGCGGATCGACCTGCGCCGCGGGACCGCCTTTGGCCGAGACTTTGCGCTCCCGCGCCAGCAAATAGAGACCGGCGAGGATGACGATGCCGCCGCCGCCGAGCGTCCAGCCCGTGGGCACGTCACCAAACACCAGGAAGCCGCCGACCGACATCCAGATCAGCCCCAGATAGATGTACGGCGCGAGCACCGCCGCCGGCGCCATCCGGTGGGCGAGGATCAAAAGCCAATGGCCGAGCCCGCCCCAGAAGCCGAGCGTGGCGAACAAGAGCCACAAGAACCAATCGTCGGGCGACTGCCAGTCGGCGAAAGCGAACGGCGTCATCACCAGGACGCCCACCAGCGGCGTATAGGTCTGCGTCACCGACGGGGGATCGAACGCGGCCAGGTAGCGCGTGGCGATGTTGTAGAGCGCGTAGCCGCAGGTGGCGCCAAGCACGAGCAGCATGGCCCAATGCACCTCGCCGAGACCGGGATGCATGACCACGAGCACACCGAGAAAGCCCGCGGCGATGGCGAGCATGCGGTGCAGCCCGATCCATTCGCCGAGCAGCGGCCCCGCGAGGCCGGCCACCAGGAGCGGCGTGAGGAAGAAGATGGTGACCGTCTGATCGAGCTGCAGATATTTCAGGGCGATAAAGTTGAGCGCCGTCGTCAGGATCATCATGCAGGAGCGGAAGATCTGGACCATCGGTTTCGCCGAGCGCAGCGAAGGCTTGAGCGCGAAGGGCCACAAGACCAGCGCGCTGAACACCACATGACCGGCGAAGCGCAGCCACGTGGCCTGGCTCGTCGGAATCTGGTGATCGTCGACCAGGTATTTGACCGTGGTGTCGAGCAAGGCGAAGCAGACCGTCGCCAGTGCCATGAGGCCGATGGCCTTGTAGGTCTGGCTCGGATCGGCGGAGGCGGACGGGGTCGGGCGGGGGATCATGAAGCGGCCTGCATGAACCAAACTATGTGCACCAAACTTTGCCAAAGCGCCATTGGCCGATAAAACAGATGGCCGCGTTCAGCGAGGAGGACCAGTTGGCAGACATTCGCGCCATATGCGCTATCGGATTGCGCGGGCAACTCGGCCTCAACGGCGGGCTCCCGTGGGAGGGCAACAAGGGACGCGACTATGTCGCCGACGTCGCCCGCTTCTTCGAGGTGACACGCGGTCACGTGCTCATCGCGGGGCCGAAGACGGTCGCCTCGATCCCGGCCTTCGCCTACGAGGACCGCACGATTTGCGAGATCCGCTCGAGCCACCATCCCGAAGAGGTGTTCGCCTGGTTCCCCGACCGCGTGGTCTATGTGGGCGGCGGACCGCCGGTTTGGGACGTCTATGCGCCCTATATCCGGCACTGGGACATCAACCGCCTGCCCTATGACGGCGAGGCGGACCGCTGGTTCGACCCTGCTTGGCTCGTGGCCACCGTGGACGGGGATTGATGGGCGGCGCTTTCAGGCCGATGCCGTAGGTGGGGTCAACTTCCCTCGACCAGCCCGAAATCGCCGTATTTGAGCTTTATCGCACCTGAGAAAAGATGTTTCGCCGTGGCACGGCCAAAGCTAACATTTGAGCCACGACCGGAGGCCGGGCACCTTCCGGCTGCCGTCAAGGACCCCAGCCAAACAGTCTGATGGAAGTCCCCGCGCGGACGCTTGCCAAGGAGAGGGCTATCGCTGCCACGGAAACAGAGTTTACGGCCGAGCAAGTCGGCTGGCGCTTCGCGCTCGGCACGGTGATTCTCGTCGGCGCCTACGTCGCTTGGCCGATGATTCCATTCGTCATGGCTGCGGATCTCGACCCGGGCTTCAAGGCGGGCCTTTCCGGCCTGCTGGGAGCCACGCCGTTCCTCTCGAAGTTCGTGGCGGTCGCCGTCATGGGCCGCCCGGCCTATTATTTCCTCAAGCGCAACGTCTATGCGCGGCTGCGCCGCCGGTTCGCCGGAACGCCTGCCGAATAGACGCCAAAATCTCCACATTGTCGCCGTTGCGCGCGGCGGAACGGCCTCCAGCAGACATCACGCCGTGTTCATCGGCTCTCACGCTTCGTTGAAGCGTAGGCGAGGAAATGTGCCGGAGAGTTGAGTTTTCCGTGAGCGGTGTTCGGTGCTCTCTTTGCCGCGTGAGGCACTTCTGCCTCCCCAAAGAGGAGACACCCCCATGAAGAAGATTCTGATTGCAGCTACACTGATCACGGCCTTTGCCGCTCCAGCTCTGGCGATGGACAGCTTCTACGTCATGTTCGACAACACGGCGAAGAAGTGCACCATGGCCCGTTCGGCGCCGACGGATACCGAGAAGTTCAGCATGATGGGCATCTATGGTTCCGAGGCCGACGCGCACATGGCCATGAAGGGCATGACCAAGTGTAAGTAGGCTTTCGCTTGCTTGGTCCGTCTCAAGGCCTAACTTCAGTTGCACAGTCGCTCTCGTTCTTCGAGGGCGGCTGTGTTGCATCAACGGCGTGTCATGAGACTGGAGACCGGGCAATGAAAACCCCGGCCGGGAGAACCCGACCGGGGCTGGCATTTGCCGGAGAGATAGTTTGAAGGGCTATCTCGTCGTCAATTTCTAGGTTTAGCCGAGCTTCAACGGCTCAACGACAACCGCTTTCTCGTGATGGCCGAAGCAGCCGCCGAGGCCGATGGTTGCCGAGATGATGATGGCACAAGCGATGAACAGACGCATGGTTGGTCCCCCGTTTCTTTCTGTCGATTCTGCCAATGACTATATCGGGCTTTGCCGGGAAATGCTGTGACGTTTAGGTCACGCTTTGACCCAAAAAAACACAACGGGAAAGTCCTGCAAATCCGCCAGTTTTCGCTCCGACAGGCCCTGGATCAGTGTCGTCCGGAGCCGCTGGCGGCCCGAATGGGGCTGCGACCGGAGGTCGTCGCCCGGGCTCTCAGGGTCCTGACTTGGATGGAGCGACTCGGCCTCGCTCATAGTGCGCAGCCGCGGCAAGAAAAAACCCCGGCCAGGAGGACCTGACCGGGGCTGGCATTTGCCGGAGAGATAGATTGAAGGGCTATCTCGTCGTCAATGTTTAGCCGAGCTTCAACGGCTCGACGACAACGGCTTTCTCGTGATGGCCGAAGCAGCCGCCGAGGCCGATCGTGGCTGAAACGATAATCGCGCAAGCGATAAAGAGTCTCATGGTTGAATCCCCCAAAGGTCCTGCAGAATCGACGTTTATGAGAAAATTATAGCCTGCCGGGCCAGGCCAGGCTGTATCCTGCGGGCCACAGAGTGAGAAAGTTTGAGCGGGCAGGGACGGCCCCCCGGCCCCTTCAGAGGCAGCCTTTTTAGGCCCCAATATCAGGTGCAGGCCTTGGTCGGAAAGCGTGTTCAATTCGATGACGAGACATGGGCTGCGTTAGAGGCGGTCGCCGGCAAAAGCGGGCGTAGCTTCCAGGATGTCGCCGACGAGGCGTTTGCCGATTTTCTCAAGAAGCACAAGCAGCCGGTGGGGCTCAAAGCAGCGCTCAGAGAGAGCGTCAGCGGCAAGCCCGGCAACGCGAGGAAGCGGAAGAGCTAGGGAACCTCATTCCGAGGCCGGAGTTGGCCCTCTTTAAGAGGAGGATCCGGTCATGGAACCTGTCATTGCGGCTCTGGTGGTGGTTGTCACGGCGGGCCTTTTGGGCTGGACGCTGTACAGCTTCGTCGACCGGCTTTGGTCTAAAGACGATTAGGCCTAAAGCGCCGGACGAATTTTTTTCCCCATCGATTAGGTTCTCCGAGTGGGGCGTGAAGCGGCTCCCGCTGGGCGCAACGTTGTCCCGTTCGGGCAATGATGGCCCGTTCGGGATGCGCGAGCGGCAAACTCCCTCAGAAGCCGAGGTCCTTCCGCCGAGCTTTGAGCATGGGGCCGTGACAAAGAACGAGCCTGGCAAAAAAAGAGCCCAGGCTATGCCGGGCTCAAAATAGGGGTAGGGCGAGAAGCCGCTTAAGGCTGACGGCGGGGGGGACCGTCGGGGGGAAAAATGCAGCGGCAACGCCCAGTCGAGTGAACGCACGTCCCACGCCGTTGTTCCCGCGCCTTGTAGATTCTCTCTCAACGCTGCGCCTGCGTTTCGGTGCAGAAGCGCGTCCGGCGGGCGGGCAGAGGGGTCAGAAGGCTTAGTAAAAGATGTTGCCGCCCTCGGTTTTCACTGCAAACCAAGGGGCCGGGAGCCTCCCTCTTGGCTCCCCCGTTACTGGAGCGTAAAATCCCGCAAGGCGACAAAGGGAGTCCTTCAGTGAGGGCCATCCTTCTGTTTTTGGTCTTGCTAGGAGGGTCGGTCTGGTACTTGGCCGATCGCCATGACTCCTACTGGCACGGCGTGGACGCATGGGCAGCTTGGACCAAGTGTGTGCTTGGGTTCAGCCGCTTCTAGGACCATAGCTTTCAGGGATCAAAAAGTAGGGCGCCAACCGAGAAGCTGGCGCCCATTCTTCTAAAGAGAGATAGGCGTTACTACTCGCCGTCCTCAGACTCTTCCATCGGGTCTTCGGCCGGAGCCTCATCCATCGTGTCTGTATTTTCTTCCGTGGTCACGGACTCATCGCCTGTATCCATGGAATCTTCAGCATCTTCCACAGGATCGTCCGCGGCATAGGTGAGGACCGGTGAGGCGCTGAGCCCGAGCACAAACGCCGCGGCAAAGAGCGGGGCAAAAAGTTTGGTCATTTCAGTTACCCTCGATTGTCTGGCCAAAGTTGTTCCTCGGCGGCGCCATTGTTGATGTGCCACAGGATTGAGCACAAGCGGAAAATATAGGGTGCTGCCTCGGGTCGACCGAGTAAGGACGGGGGCTGTCGGCTTTTTAGGCTGGATAGTCTTTCCTCGAAGCAACGTTCTTCCGCCTAAGGAGCTCAGTCCCAATTTTTTCCGACTTTCGCTCTGTACAGCTTTTTGCTCATCAGCCCGATCATCTCGCATGCGTTCGGGTGTGAAGGGTCTTTGATCGGCAACGTGGTGGTTTGGCGCGATCAAGAACCGGCCGAAACACTCTTGGCTCTAGGTCTCTTGTTAAGCGCACTTGCGGCTGCCCTCGTCGCCCGCCCGGATACAAGGTCCGCGTTCTGCGAGTAGGCTTTCGCAAAGGGCCGGGAGATAAAGGGTCTAAGTCCTTGAGGAACTTGGTGAGCGCGCTGGGACTCGAACCCAGGACCCTCTGATTAAAAGTCAGATGCTCTACCGGCTGAGCTACGCGCTCTCACCAAGCGACCATATGAGCCGCTGAGCCGGGGAGGTCAACAAACAAGGGCATTTTCGCCCGGATGTTTCGCCGCAGCGCCGCTGACCGACGAGGGCGCCGGCGAAAATACCCCGTCGCGATTCCCCGAAAGCTTCAGTAAGGTCCGCCGGTCCAACGGACGGGGGGAGGATCATGGCCGGAGAGGGAAAAAAATCGCGCTTCCTGCGCCATTGGCCGCGCTTTCTGCTGATCATCCCCTTCCTGCTGGTCGTTTACGTCCCGTTCTATAACCGCATCGAGCCGACGCTCGGCGGCATTCCCTTCTTCTACTGGTACCAGCTCGCAGCGATTCTTCTGGGCGCCGCCGTGGTGGTGGTGGTCTATCTCCTCGAAACGCGGGTCACGCGCACGACGGAGGGCGCAACCGAGGAGATCGACTCGTCCGGAACGCCGGGAGACATCCTGTGAGCTTGGACGTCACCGCGGCGAGCGTCTTCGTGGCGCTGTTCCTGTTCGTGACCTGGGTGGGCTTCATCGCCGCGCGCTGGCGGAAAGCCGATCTCAACCTGCTGCATGAATGGGGGCTGGGCGGCCGGCGCTTCGGCACCGTGGTGACCTGGTTCCTGCTCGGCGGCGATCTCTACACGGCTTACACCTTCATCGCCGTTCCGGCGCTCGTCTACGGCGTGGGCGCCATGGGCTTCTTTGCCGTGCCCTACACGATCATGATCTATCCGATCCTGTTCCTGGTGTTCCCGCGGCTATGGGCCATCGCGCGCGAGCGCGGCCACGTCACCGCCGCGGACTACATCCGCGACCGTTTCGATTCGCGGCTGCTGGCGCTCGCCGTGGCGCTGACCGGGCTTCTGGCGACGATGCCCTATATCGCGCTTCAACTCGTGGGTATGGAGGTCGTGATCGGTGCGCTCGGCTTCCCCGCGGGCGGCTTCACCGGGCATCTGCCGCTGATCATCGCCTTCATCATCCTCGCCGCCTTCACCTACACGAGCGGCCTGCGCGCCCCGGCGCTCATCGCCGTGGTGAAAGACCTGCTCATCTTCATCACCATCTTCGCCGCCATCGTCATCATCCCGGCGAAGCTTGGCGGCTACGGCGCAATCTTCGCCAGCGTCCCAAAGGAGAAGCTCCTTCTCGCGTCACCGTCCGGCGATACGCTCGGCAGCTACAGCGCCTTTTTCACCCTCGCGCTGGGCTCCGCCATGGCGCTGTTTCTCTATCCGCATTCCATGACCGGGATCTTGAGCGCGTCGAGCGGCAAGGTGATCCGGCGCAACGCCGCGGCCTTGTCCGCCTACTCGTTCGTGCTCGGCCTGATCGCGCTGCTCGGCTACATGGCCATTGCCGCCGGCGTCGGTCAGAACCCGATTTATGCGGCCGGCTTCGAACAATTCGGCGCGAACTTCGCCGTCCCGGCGCTATTTCTCGACATGTTCCCGTCTTGGTTCGTGGGCGTCGCCTTCGCGGCAATCGCCATCGGGGCCCTCGTCCCCGCGGCGATCATGTCTATCGCCTGCGCCAACCTCTTCACGCGCAATCTCTACAAGGAATATTGGCGCCCCGATTGCACCGATGCCGAGGAGGCGCGCATGGCGAAGATCGTCTCCCTCGTGGTGAAGGTCGGCGCGGTGCTTTTCATTCTCGCCATCCCGCAGGCCTACGCCATCCAGCTGCAACTGCTGGGCGGCATTTGGATCATTCAGCTCCTGCCGCCGATCTTGCTCGGGCTGTTCACGCGCAGCGTCAACGCCCATGCGCTGCTGCTGGGGTGGGCCGTGGGTACGGCGCTTGGCACCTACATGGCGGCCACACGCGGGTTCGTGTCGTCGATCTATCCCCTCGAGATCTTGGGCGTCACCTTGCCCGGATACGCGGCGCTCTACTCCGTGATCGTGAACTTTCTCGTGGCCGCCGCGTTGAGCCCCGTGTTCGACCGCCTGTGGCCCCGTACCGGCGCCCTCGACCGGGCCTCGAATCGCCGATAGGCTCGGATTAGCCGATCGTTAAGTCGCATGACGTCGATTGTGATCGGCCAAGGGAGGACTCCACATGGCTCAACACAATCCAAGCAGCCGCGCGTTTCTGTTCATCGTCTTGGGCGGCATCGTGATTGGCTTTGTGATTGCGGCGTTTCTTTTGGGCGGGGATGACAGCGAGACGGGCGCCAAGATGGACAAGCTGGAACAACCAGCGGCCGAACAGCCCGCCGCCGAAACACCCCCGATGGAAGCGCCGGCGGACGACATGTCCACAGACAACACGCCGCCACCGGAAGAAATTCCGATGGACGACGCAGGTATGCCCGACGACATGTCCCCGCCCGACGAGATGCCTGCCGAGGATGCGGGAATGCCGGACGCCGGGATGCCCGACGACATGACCCCCCCGGACGAGATGCCCGCCGACGACGCGGGGATGCCGGACGAGATGAGCCCGCCGGACGAGATGATGGACGAGCCCATGCCGGACGAGGCGCCCGATGCCATGACGCCGGACGGGGCCCCGGAAGAAGCGATGCCGGAGGCACCGCCGCCCGCGCCCAATCCGTGAGCGGGACACGCGGGGTCGCTTCGATGATTTGAGAAGGCCCCGCGGCGGCGTGCACAAAAGAAGAGCCCCGGCGCGGGGAGTGCCAGGGCTCGTACGCATTACACAGAACGCACTACCTGCCCAGACCGAACTCAACTGGGCATGTGGGAGGATGACTGTCGCCTGTGGCAGTTCTGTGACGATTCGTTGTCAGTTACGCTAATAGCAACAAGGATTTGCGGGGGCGATCTCACCCATTTTGGCGCAAATCCGCGACTCTTCGACGAGGTCGTTTGCAATTGCCTTCCGCGTTGCGCGGGAAGACTCGATAGTCTTGTGCGGTATCGGCCTCCATGCACAATGCGCGGAGTTTAGGCGACCGGTCGGCGAGGGCGTGAAATGCGGTGGCGTGGCCAGAGAGAAAGCGAGAATGTCGAGGACCGCCGCGGCGAGCGCCGCGGCTTTGGGTTCCCGTTCCCTGGCGGCGGCATGCGCTTTCCCTCCAGCGGCGGCGGAGGCGGAGGGCGCGGCGGCGGGATCGGCATTGTCGGTCTCCTGATCATTCTGGGCCTGGTGGTGTTCTTCGGCGTCGATCCTTCGGTCATCATGCAGGGCCAGGGTCCGGGCGGGGGGCAGGGCTTCCCCGACATTCGTCTGCCGCAACAGCAGCCCGACGCCACAAACTTCCCGGTGCCCGGCGGTCAGGCGCAGATCGAGCGACCGAAATCGGGGGGCGAGGATGATCTCAAGAGGTTCATCTCCGTCGTCCTCGCCACCACCGAGGACAGCTGGACACAGACTTTCCGGGAACTCGGCGCACGCTACCGCGAGCCGAGACTGGTGCTGTTCAGCGGCGCCGTGCGCTCGGCCTGCGGCACGGGCATGGCCGCCATGGGACCGTTCTACTGCCCGGCCGACGAGAAGGTTTATATCGACCTCGATTTCTACCGCGAGCTGAAGAACCGCTTCCGCGCGCCCGGCGATTTCGCCCAAGCCTATGTGGTTGCCCACGAGGTCGGCCATCACGTGCAAAAGCAACTCGGCATCGCCGACAAGGTCGAGGCGGCGAAGCGCCGGATGAGTGCTAAGGAGGGCAATGCCTTGCAAGTCCGCATGGAGCTTCAGGCCGACTGTTTCGCCGGCGTTTGGGCGCACCGCATGGAGGCCGATAAAGGACTCATCGAGCCCGGCGACATCGACGAGGCTCTGGGCGCGGCCAGCGCCATCGGCGACGACCGCATCCAGAAGCAGACCCAAGGCTATGTGGTGCCGGACTCCTTCACCCACGGCTCCTCGGAGCAACGCGTGCGCTGGTTCCGCCGCGGCTATGAGGATGGCGCCCTGCAGGCCTGCGACACGTTCAATACCGGGCGCCTCTGACCCGGGTGAGGCGCTGGGACCCCGCCGACGGATTGCGGTGATGCGCCGGGGCGGATTTGCGCGTAAGCTATTGAGCTTGAGGGGATTCGGAAAGCGGGCGGGGGCTCTACGTGTCGCCTATACGGTGGCTATTCGCCAGTGCCGTCACTTTCTTAGCCGTCTTCGGCGTCAAGACAGCTCTGTGTGCTGAAGATGTCATTACGCTCGGCGCGACCGTGTCTCTCACCGGCAAATACGCCCTCAACGGCATCAATACAAAAAACGGCTACGACCTGGCCATACGCCAGATCAACGACAAAGGCGGCGTCAAGATCGGCGGCAAGCGCCACACGCTGGAAGTGCGCTATTACGACGACGAGTCGACGCCCGCGCGCAGCACCGAGCTCGTCGAGCGGCTGATCCAGGAAGACGGCGTCAATTTCATGCTCGGCCCCTACAGCTCGGGGCTCACCAAGGCAATCCTGCCCATCATCGAGCGGCACAAGGTGCCGATGGTGGAAGCGAACGGCGCAGCGCGCGAGCTCTTTACCAAGGGCCACCGCTATATCTTCGCCGTGCTCTCCACCTCCGATCAGTATTTGCGGCCTGCTTTGGAACTTGCAGCGGCCCATGCCGACAAGCTCGGCAAGTCAGCCGGCGAGGTCACGTTCGCGATGGCGACCGCGAACGATGCGTTCGCGCAAGATGTGCGGGCCGGGGCGCTCGAGGACGCCATGCGCCTCGGCATCGCTTGCGTGATCGACGACCAGTTGCCACCCGAGCTCGACGACATGTCGGTGACGCTCAACAAGGTGAAGGCGTTGAAGCCGGACCTTCTCTTGGTTTCGGGCCAAGAGAAGGGGGCGGTTACCGCCGTCAACCAAATCGAGGCGTTGCGGACGGATATTCCCATGATCGCGCTCACCCATTGCGATACGGCGCGGCTGGCGGAACAGCTGCCGAAAGCCGCGTCCCATGTGTTCTGCGCCCATCAATGGCACCGCTCGCTCGGCCACAAGGGGAAGCTGTTCGGCTCGGCGGAAGACTTCGCGCAGCGT
>Ga0075343_1000049_pt1 | contig 25798 bp, 17 predicted proteins | sample RushOxbow_ThreeS_2_FD_120072 | JGI IMG/M metagenome (GOLD analysis project Ga0075343, IMG submission 120072) | Natural and restored wetland microbial communities from the San Francisco Bay, California, USA, that impact long-term carbon... | ecosystem: Environmental > Terrestrial > Soil >...
ACGAGCCGTGGCGACCCGAGTGATGCACGGAGCCACGACGGACACCGCGCCGCCCGTTGCCGTTCAGCGCTGGTCGGCCTCCGACTATGCGAAGAACGGGCGCTTCGTGCAGGATTTGGCGGGCCCTATCTTCGCCATGCTCGCGCCGAAGCCCGGCGAGCGCATCCTCGACCTTGGCTGCGGCGACGGAACGCTGACCGCGGAAATCAAGGCCGCGGGAGCCGACGTGCTCGGCGGCGATCTCTCGGACGAACTGCTGGCCGTGGCGCGCATGAAGGGCCTCAACGTCCGCAAGACAGACGGCCACGCGCTCGACTTCGTGCAGGAATTCGACGCGGTGTTCTCCAATGCGGCGCTGCATTGGATGCGTGCCCCCGCCCTCGTGATCGCCGGCGTGGCGCGCGCGCTTAAACCGCGCGGCCGGTTCGTGGGCGAACTCGGCGGCCACGGCAATGTCGCTGCCATCGCCACGGCCATGCGGGCGGTTGGCGCATCGCGCGGCGGCGACCCGGCGCATGTGGCGCCGTGGTTCTTCCCGACCGTGGAGGAATATGGCGGCCTTCTCGCCAAGCACGGTTTCAGCGTCCGCGAGATCGCTCTCGTGCCGCGTCCGACCCCGCTCAAGACGGGTATGGAAGGCTGGCTCAGGACCTTTGGCCGTTCCTTTTTCGATCAGTTCGAGGAGCCCGAGCGTACCGTGGTCCTGAACGAGGCGTTGGAGCTTTTGCGGCCGTCCCTCTGCGATGCCCAGGGGCGTTGGACCGCCGATCATGTCCGGCTCCGGTTCAGCGCCGAGCGCAATGCCGAGGACTAGGGGGCTTAGAAGTGAGGCGCCTGTGCCACACCGTTGCCCCAATGATCGACGAGGCGTTTGATGCTAAGGGAGCACACCCGGGAGAACCGGCGGGGACAGGGCGGTATGAGGTGTGCGGCGTGATGCGAAGCGAAAGGATCTCCATGGATCGGCGGGGGCTTGTCGGCAGAGCGCTTTTGACAGCGGTTGCGGCATGCGCCATGGCGCTGCCGGGTGAGGCTCTCCATGCCGAGACCATCAAGAACGAGGTCGCCGTCTTCGCCGCCCTCGACAAAGTGACGGGCCGCATCTCTCATCTGGAAGTGCCCATCGATCAGACAGTCGAATTCGGCGCGCTGAAGGTTACGCCGCGCATTTGCGATACGCGCCCGGCGACCGAGACGCCGCACACGACCTCTTTCGTGGAGGTCGACGAGGTCAAGCTCACGGGCGACGAGCACCGCATCTTCACAGGCTGGATGTTCGCCGAAAGCCCCGGCCTTCACGCCGTCGAGCATCCGGTGTTCGACGTCTGGCTGACGAGCTGCAAGACCCCGATCGGCGGCACGCCCTCTGAGAGCGCCGCGAATGCGCCTTCCGGCGAGGTACCGGAAGCGGCCGAGGCTGAGCCTGAGCCAGCGCCGGCACCTGCGCCGCCGCCTGCGGACGCAGCGCCCGCACCGCCTCCGGCCGCGGAAGCCGAGCCTGACGACGGCGTGCTGCCCTGGCTCGTGCCCAACGACTCTTCGAGAAGGCGCTGAAACGTCTGACGGCTGACCTCGATGGCACCGAAGCGGGCGAGATGTCCGGTGACGAACTGGGTGTCGAGCAGCGTGAAGCCGCCATATTTCAGACGGGCGACGAGATAGACCAGTGCGATCTTGCTGGCGTCCCGCGCTGTGGAGAACATGCTTTCGCCGAAGAAGGCGCGGCCCAGATGCACGCCGTAAAGGCCGCCGATCAGCTCGTCCTCCTGCCAGACCTCGACCGTATGGCAATGGCCAAGTGCGAACAGCTCTCGATAGAGACTCCGGATGCGGCCGTTGATCCAAGTTGAGCGGCGTCCCGCCCTCGGCGCCGCGCAGCCCTCGATCACGCCTTCGAAGTCGTTGTCGATTTTGACGTCGAAGCCGCCGCGGCGGATGGTGCGCGCAAGGCTCTTCGGCACGTGCACGTGGTCGAGCGGCAAGATGCCCCGCCGCTCAGGCTCGATCCAATAAAGGGCGTTGTCGTCCGCGCTCTCCGCCATCGGGAAGATGCCGCAGGCATACGCCTTGAGCAGCACCTGCGGCGTGATCTCGATCATCACGTCGTCGATGGAGGTCATGACCCGCTATCCCGAGCGCTCCGAGTTGGGCGCCAGATGATCCTCAAGCCAGTGAATGTCGTAGTCGCCGTCGACGATGTCCGGTTCCGAGATAAGCGAAGAGAACAGCGGGATCGTAGTCTCGATGCCATCGACGACGAATTCTCCAAGTGCCCGCTTGAGCCGCATCAAGCATTCGTTGCGCGTACGGGCATGCACGATGAGCTTGCCGATCAGACTGTCATAATACGGCGGAATGGTGTAGCCGGCGTAAGCGCCTGAATCGACCCGGACGCCAAGCCCGCCCGGCGGATGGAAATGGGTGATCGTCCCCGGCGACGGACGAAAGGTGTGCGGATTCTCGGCATTCACGCGGCATTCGATGGCATGGCCGTTGAAGTGCACGTCTTCTTGCTTGAGCGAAAGCGGCGCGCCGGCGGCGATGCGAATTTGCTCGATCACGAGGTCGAGCCCGGTGATCATCTCGGTAACCGTGTGCTCCACTTGAAGCCGTGTATTCATCTCGATGAAGAAGAACTCGCCGTTCTCGTAGAGGAACTCCACGGTGCCCACGCCGCGGTATTTTAGTTTGCGCATCGCCGCGGCGACGATTTCGCCGATGCGCACGCGCTCGCTGTCGTTCAGCGCGGGCGAGGGGGCTTCTTCCCAAAGCTTCTGGTGGCGGCGTTGCAGCGAGCAGTCCCGCTCGCCGAGATGTATCGCGTTGCCGTTGCCGTCGGCCAGCACCTGCACCTCGATGTGGCGCGGCTTGCCGAGATATTTTTCCAGATAGACCGTGTCGTCGCCGAAAGCGGCGCGCGCCTCGTTGCGCGCGGTGGACAGGGCAGCCTCGAGCTCGTTCTCGAAATGGGCGAGCTTCATGCCGCGTCCGCCGCCGCCGGCCGAGGCCTTGACCATGATCGGATAGCCGATCTCCTTGGCAATAGCCTTGGCCTCCTCGAAATTCGTGACCGGCCCGTCCGAGCCCGGCACCACGGGAATGCCCAGTGCCTTCGCCGTTTCCTTGGCCTTGATCTTGTCGCCCATCAACCGGACGTGCTCGGCGGTCGGACCGATAAAGGCGATCTTGTGCTCGTCCAGGATCTCGGCGAAGCGGGCGTTCTCGGCAAGGAAGCCGTAGCCCGGATGCACCGCGTCCGCGCCGGTGATCTCGCAAGCCGCGACGATGGCCGGAATGTTGAGATAGCTGTCCTTGGCCGGCGGGGCGCCGATGCACACGCTTTCGTCGGCAAGCCTGACATGCATGGCGTGCGCGTCCGCCGTGGAGTGGACGGCGACCGTGGCGACGCCGAGCTCCTTGCACGCCCGCTCGATGCGAAGGGCGATCTCTCCCCGGTTGGCGATCAGGATCTTGTCGAACATCGAGTGCTATTGCTGCTCAATCACCACGAGCGGCTCGCCGTATTCGACCGGCTGGCCGTCCTCGATCAAGATGGCGATGACCTTGCCGGCCTTGGGCGAGGGGATGTGGTTCATGGTCTTCATGGCCTCGATGATGAGCAGGGTTTGCCCCGCGACCACGCGTGAGCCGGCCTCGATGAACGGCGGCGCGCCCGGCTCCGGCGAACGGTAGGCGGTGCCCACCATCGGCGAGGAGACGGTCCCGGGATGCGTGGCGGCCTCCTCGGATTGGGAGGCGCGCTTCGGCTCGCGATGCTCATGATGCTCGACCGGCATGGCCCCGCCATTGCCGGTCGTGGTCAGCGTCGTGGTGAGATTGACGCCACGGGCCACCCTGAAGCGGCGCCCCTCGAGTTCGATCTCGATCTCGGTCAGACCGGTCTCCTCAAGGAGCTCCGCGAGCTCTCTGATGAGGTCTTTGTCGAGGGTCGGCCCGTCTTTGGTCATCGGTGTCCTTTCTTGTCCATCAACCTGCTTTGGCCCGCGAGATCGCGGCGGCCAGCGCCTCGATAGCAAGCTCGTAGCCCAAGCCTCCGAAGCCGCAGATCACGCCCCTGGCGGTCTGTGAAATATAGGACCGGTGGCGGAACGGCTCGCGGGTGAAAATGTTCGACAGATGCACTTCCACAATGGGTACCGGACAAGCGAGCAGCGCGTCCAGCATGGCGATCGAGGTGTGGGTGAAAGCGCCGGCGTTGACGATCAGCCCGGATGCGTCCGTGCGCGCCTCCTGAATCCAGTTCACCAGCTCGCCCTCGGCATTGCTTTGCCGGAAATCCACGACGTAGCCAAGCTCGTGCGCCTTCCGGTCGCAGCGCGCGTGCAGGTCTTCCAAGGTCTCGGTGCCATAGACCTCCGGCTCGCGCGTGCCGAGCAGGTTCAGATTTGGGCCGTTTAGGACGAAAATGGCGTTGGCCATGGCGGGTCGCTGGGCGCCTCTCTTGGACCCGCGCGCTCACCTGGCGAAGCTGGGAGCCGCGGTGCGGGAAACGGGCCCCTTTACCAGCTTTTCCGGCATTCGGCAAAAGCCGCACCGCGCCAAAAGGCGCCTTTTATCCCTTACAGTTAGGCGAGGGTCAGCAACTGGTCTTGCAACCCTGCTCCCGGATCGCCGTCACGTTCTCCACCAGCTGGTCGTACAGGTCGTCCGGCGCGCCGGGGATGGTGCGGTCGCCGATCAGGTAGAGGGGCGTACCCTGCAGGCCGAGCGCCTGGGCCAGATCCCGCGACTCGTCGAGCGCTGCCTGAACCTCCTCGCTCTCCATGTCCGCTTCCAACTGCGGCACGTCGAGCCCGATCTCATTGGCGATGCGCAGCACCTTCTCCTTGTTGGCCTTGCCGGAGTCGGCGAACAGCTTTTGATGCATCTCGAAATATTTGCCCTGCTTCTTGGCGGCGAGCGCGCCCTTGGCGGCGTCTTCGGATTCATCGCCGAAGATCGGCAGCTCCTTGAACACGACTTTCACCTTGTCGTCGTTGTCGATGAGCTTCAGCACGTCTGGGACGGCGCGGCGGCAGAAGCCGCAATTGTAGTCGAAGAACTCGACCACCGTGACGTCGCCGTCCGGGTTGCCCGCGGTGAAGGACTTGTCTGAGCGGAAGAGGGCGTCGGCGTTGCTGCTGATGGCCTTCTCCTGCTGCGCGCTCTGCTCTTCCTGCTGGCGCTTGTCGAGCTCGGTGGTCATCTCGACGAGAATCTCGGGATGCTCGGTGAGATAGTTGCGCACGATCTCCACGACCTGCTTCTCCCCCATGGCGCCGCCGGTACTGACCCCGGCACCCGGAACGTCGACGACACCGGGGGCGGCGCGCCAAACGATGAGAACGGTCGCGGCGCTCACGATGGCGGCAACGACGGCGGCCACCAGGGCGGTGGCGAGGCCAGTCTTAGGGGTCATGCTCAACTCCGGAGGTTAGAGGTCTTCGTGGCGCTATTTGCGCCCAGGCAGTTCGAAGGCGAGAATATCGTTGGCCCGGATCCAGTTCGGCGTGCCGTTTGGCAAACCCTCTTGGGCCCGCTTGGCCTGCTGCTTGGCCAAGGCCAGGCGCCCTTCATAGAAATAGGCTTCGGCTGAGGCAAGCGATGCTTGGGCCATGAAATTGCGCTTGGCGCCGGAGGCGTTGGCCAGGTCGGCCTTGCGCGCATAGGCCGAGGCGAGCTGGCGGTAGCCCATGGCCGAGGTGTTTTCGCGCGCGAGCGCATTGCGCAGGTTCCGAATGGCCTCGTCGAGATAGCGGTTGTCCTGGGTTCCGAGCAGGGCCTGCCCCAGCATGATCTGGATCAGCGCCTCGTGGGGAGCGAGTTCGACTGCCTTGCGGAGCGGCGAAATGGCTTCCGCACCGCGGCCGCTCTCGAACAGGAACTGACCCTTAAGCTCGTAGAAATAGGGCCAATCCGGCTGCGCGGTGATGAGCTGGTCGAGCAGCGGCATGGCAACTTGCACGCCCGACTGCCGATAGGTGGCGATCGCCCGGGCATAGACGCTCGGCAGCGACGTGTCGCTCTGCGGATAGCGATTGAAGGCGATCTCCGGCTTGTCGAGGAAGCCGGAGAGCTTGGCCCGGATGAGATCGTGGCGGAACTGAAGCTCCGGCGGGTCCTTGGTCTCATAATACGGACTCGCCTCCACCAGGGCCCGGAGCTGTGAGATACGAGTCTGCGGCAGCGGATGGGTCATCAGATATGGGTTGATGCCCTGGATGCCGCGCAGCTTGTTGGCCAGCACCTCGAACGTCTCCAGCATGCCGAGGCCCGATTGCTTGGTGGCGTCCAAGAACTTCATAGCGGCCTGGTCGGCCGAGGACTCTTCGGTCTGCCGGTAGGCGAGCAGGGTCCGCATGGTTGCGTCCGTGCCGCCCATGGCCGCGCCCATGCCGACTTGCGCCGCGCCGGGCGCGCCGGCAATCGCGCCGCCCGCCATGGCCGCCAGACCGAGAAGCTGGAGCATGAGCGCCGTCGACTGCGCCTTTGAGACCTGATTGCGTAGCCGGGCCAGATGTCCGCCGGTGATATGCCCGGTCTCATGCGCAATGACGCCGATGACCTGGTTGGGCGTGTCCGCGATCATCAGTGTGCCCGCATGCATGAACATGTTGTGCCCGTCCACGACGAAGGCATTAAAGTTGCGGTCGTTGACGATGTGAATCTTGACGTTCTGAGCGCCAAGCCCGGCCGCGCGCAGAATCGGTTTGGCGTACTCACGGATGAGCGCTTCGGTCTCCGCATCGCGGATAAGGCCGGCCGCGTTGGCCGCGCTCGAAAACGTGAGGCTCGCGATCAAGCCGGCGACAAGCGCCGTGCGCAATGTCGGCGGACTGAAACGGGAGCGAGTGTGAACCAGGGACGGCATGGACGCGATCGTATAAGGCTTGCGCAGAACGGGCAAAGACGCCTGTTTTCTTTTGCCTTCTTAAGGCATTAGGTTGGCACGCCGCTGCCGGCCCCCGCCGATTGCCAAGCTCGACGTGCTTGACTTTTGATTGCGGCGACAACGTGACAGAGGCCCCAGGCCGCCGATCAACAACGCGCGAGGACGCCTCCGGTGAGTGACAAGTCTGAGAGGCACGGGTTGCCGCGGCGCCTCGCACGGACGCGCGCCATCGATCCCTTCATCGTCATGGACGTGATGAGCGAGGCCAACCGGCGCGAGATGGGCGGCCAAGACATCATCCATATGGAGGTGGGCCAGCCCGCGACGCCCGCCCCACGGGCCGCCCGCGAGCGCGCGCAAAAAGCGCTGGCCGAGGAGAGGCTTGGCTACACCGAGGCTCTGGGCCTGCCGGCTTTGCGCGAGCGCATCGCGCGTTACATGACCGAGCGCTACGGCGTTCGCGTCGTCCCCGAACGCATCGTCGTCACCGCGGGCTCTTCCGCGGGCTTCGTGCTGGCCTTCCTCGCCCTTCTCGAACACGGTGACGCCTTCGGCCTGCCGTCGCCCGGCTATCCCTGTTACAGGCAGATCCTCAAGGCGCTCGGCTTGCGGCCGCATCTCATCGAAACCTCGGGGCAGGGGCGTTGGATGCCGACTGCGGCGGACGTGGAACGGCTCGCTGCGAACGGCGCCGCGGGGCTATTGCTGGCGAGCCCGAACAACCCGACGGGCACCATGGCGCTCGGCCCCCGCCTGGCCGAGCTCGCGAAAGCCTGCGAGCGGCACAAGCTATGGCTTATTTCCGATGAGATTTATCACGGCCTCGAATACGACGCGCCGGCCGAGACCGCGTTGCAGCACTCGGACGCGGCCATCGTGGTCAACAGCTTCTCGAAATATTTCAGCATGACGGGCTGGCGCATCGGCTGGCTTGTGGTGCCGGAAGCCTTGACGCGCACCATCGAGCGCCTGGCGCAGAACCTCTACATCTCGCCGCCCGCCATCTCCCAGATCGCCGCGCTTGGCGCCTTCGAGGGGCTGGACGAGCTAGAGGAGATCAAAAGCCGTTATGCGCGCAACCGCGCCATGCTGCTCGAAGAGCTGCCGCGGGCCGGATTGGAGTCGATCCTGCCCGCCGACGGCGCCTTCTACCTTTATGCCGATATCAACCGCTATACGGGCGACAGCGCCACCTTCGCCAAGGCTATGCTCCGGGAAACGGGCGTGGCGGCCACGCCCGGCATCGATTTCGATCCGGACCGGGGCAATTCATATCTGCGCCTTTGCTATGCGGGGGCCGAGCACGACATGCGCGAAGCGGCGCGCCGCATCGCGGCGTGGCTCAAGCTGCAATAGAGGCAAAAAAAATGGGAGGTGCTGTGCACCTCCCATTGCTTTGAGCACGAAGCGAAACGTTCTAGCCGCGCGACCACCAGCCTCTGCGGCGTGGCGCGGGCTCGTCGTTCCCCTCGCTTTCGACATGCGCCTCTGCCTGCGGAACCCGCTCCTCGCGTGCCGCCGCGACGCTGAACGCGGGCTCCGGTTCGCGGCGGGACGGTGCGTCCTCCTCGCCGGCGGAGTCGTCTTCGCCGTGGGGCCGGGGCTCGGGATCCCTGCTCTTACCACTGCCGTTCGGACGCTCTTCCCGGGGTGCGGGCCTATCGTCGTCCGAAGACGCCTCTTCGGCGGCGGACATCGCCTCGCTGTCCTCGGTGCCGGTGTCGCGTTGCTGCTCGGCGCTCGCGGCCTGTGCGCCGCGTCCGCGCCCGCGCCGGCCGCCACGGCGCCCTCTGCGGCGGGACTTCCGCGGTTGGGTCTCGCCGTCGGCGTCGGTCTCCTGCGGCGCTGCGCCGACCGCAGTGTCCTCGTCGCCGTCCTCGGCGTCATTGACTGCTGCTGCCGGCCGCTCATCTCCCTCGCCACGTCCGCGTCCGCGGCCGCGCCGGCGTCTGGAACGGCGCTTGTCCTGTTCGCGGTCGGGCTCTGCCGCCGGGGCCGGAGCCTCCTCGCGATGATGCGCCCAATCCATCTGCACCACGGCGCTCTCGCCGTTGACGTAGGTGCCGTCGGCGGCGCGCTCGATGACGAACTGCGAGACATGCAGTTCCTTGTCGGCGGTCACCGTGACCGGCACCTGATAGCGCGCTTCGATATCTTTCAGATGTCCGCGTTTCTGATTGAGGATGTAAAGGGCGACCTCGACCGCCGTGGTGGCGGCCAGCGGCATCACGCCGTCGGTGATCAGCCGGTCCTCGATCGAGCGCAGGATATCGAGCGCCACGGATTCGACCGAGCGCACGATGCCGGTGCCCTGGCACATGACGCAGGCATGGGTCGAGCCTTCCAGCACGCCCGTCCGCAGACGTTGCCGCGACATTTCCATCAGGCCAAAATGGCTGATGCGCCCGACCTGGATGCGCGCACGGTCGTTTCGCAGCGCTTCCTTCAACCGCTTCTCCACGTGCCGGTTGTTGCGCCGCTCGTCCATATCGATGAAGTCGATGACGATGAGGCCGGCCAGGTCGCGCAAGCGCAACTGTCTGGCGATCTCGTCGGACGCTTCGAGATTCGTCTTGAGCGCCGTGTCCTCGATATTGTGCTCGCGCGTCGCCTTGCCCGAGTTCACGTCGACGGAGACGAGCGCCTCGGTCTGATTGATGACGATGTAGCCGCTGGATTTCAGCGTCACTTGTGGCGAGAACATCGCCGCGAGTTGCCGCTCCACCTGATAGCGGATGAAGACCGGCTCCGGCTCCTTGTACGGCTTCACGTTTTTCGCGTGGCTCGGCATGAGCATGCGCATGAAGTCCTTGGCCTCGCGATAGGCATCGTCGCCGGCGACCAGCACCTCGTCGATGTCCTTGTTGTAGAGGTCGCGGATCGAGCGCTTGATTAGGCTCCCTTCCTCGTAGACGAGGGCAGGGGCCGTCGATTGCAGCGTGAGGTCGCGCACGGTTTCCCACAGTCTGAGGAGATAGTCGTAGTCGCGCTTGATCTCCGTCTTGGTGCGCTGGGCGCCGGCGGTGCGGATGATCAGCCCCATGCCTTCCGGCACTTCGAGCTCGCCCGCGATCTCTCGTAGACGCTTGCGGTCGGTGGGCTGGGTGATCTTGCGAGAGATGCCGCCGCCGCGCGCGGTGTTCGGCATGAGAACTGTGTACCGACCGGCGAGCGAAAGATAGGTAGTGAGTGCCGCGCCCTTGTTGCCGCGTTCCTCTTTGACGACCTGCACCAGGATGATCTGGCGGCGGCGGATCACCTCTTGGATCTTGTAGGGACGGCCGCGCCGGCGCCGGGCCCGCTCGGGCACTTCTTCAAGCGCATCCTCGGAACCGACCGACTCGACGCTGTCCTCGCCGCCAGCCTTGGCGGAAGCCTTGTCGCCGTTTTCACCGTTGTCTTCGTCGTCCTCGTCCTCGTCGTCGTGACGGTCGGATTTGGCCGCCGTCTCGCGGCGGTCTTCCGCGTCGTCCTCGTCCTCGTTGTCACCGTCGGAGGATGACTCGGCTGCCTCGCTCTCTCCCTCGTCCTCGTCGTCGCGCGGCTCGGCAGGTTCGGAGACTTCGTGGACGAGGTCTGCGGCCTGGAGCGCGACGTCCGGGGAATCGTCGTCATCCTCGTCCCGGGGCGTCGTATCGATTTCGTCCTCTTCGTCGAACTCGAACTTCGCGATGGGCAGGGCGTCGACACCGGTCTCGGATTCGGGCGCCTCCGGCTCTCTGTCGTTTCGCTGGGCCTCGCGCCGGGGTTCGCCGCGGCCGCGGCCACGGCCACGCCGGGGACGCCGGCGGCGTCCGCCGCCCGATGCCGCCTCGTCGTCTTCGGCAGCTTCCTCGGCCGAGGCGCGGCTGTGCTCGGCGGCCTCTTCCTCGAGCAGCGCTTGCCGGTCTGCGACCGGGATCTGGTAATAATCGGGGTGGATTTCAGTAAAAGCTAAGAAGCCGTGCCGGTTACCGCCGTAATCGACAAATGCCGCCTGAAGCGACGGTTCGACCCGGGTGACTTTGGCGAGGTAGATATTGCCTCTGAGCTGCTTCTTATTCGCGGACTCGTAATCAAATTCCTCGACACGATTTCCTTTGACGACGACAACCCGGGTCTCCTCCGGATGCGCCGCATCGATCAGCATTTTGCTTGCCATTTTGTGTTTTCTCCGGCGCGCGGGCCGGGGCGGGCGGCGGCAAAAGCCGTCGCGCCGGGCGTGAGCCTGGGGCCTGCGCGCGCCAATGACTATTGGACCATAAGTCTGTGCGACGACCCGATTCGGGCCCGTATTCCGGGTCCTTGGGCTCGGCCATTTGCGGCCGCCAAGCCACAGGCATCAGGAAAGCCCGGAGATTTCCGTGGCTTGGCTGATAGCCCTGACTCTGCATCGCGATTTCCTAAACTGCCGCGAATGAAAGCCGCGGCCTAACTTCTACCTGGGCGACCGTCATACGGGGCCGCCGCCTTCATGCGTCAGAGCCGAAAATCGAAGGGCCCGACGCGCCAAAACAAGATTCCGCCCGTCTCGCCGTTGGCGTCCAAGGGCCGGAGACTCAGAGAGATTTTGAGCCTGACCCTTATTACGGGTTTGCCGGGAGATTTGGCAAGTGCTCAAGGGGTCGCCGCCAAAGGGTCACAACGGTCGCTTAACCAAGCGTGGTTAACAATGGCTCCAGGCCAGGCCCGATTTGGCGCATCGTTACGCTAAGAAACCTCCTGGTAACGTGCCGAAGAAGAAGACTTTGCGTTGTAGTCGAAGCGAGTAGGGGACGATGCGAGTTCTGCGTGCCTCGGTTGCCGCCGCGCCATGTTGGTGTGCGGTCTTCGCCCTCGTTGCGTCCGCGTTTTTTGCCGCGCCCGCGCAAGCGGGCCCGAAGGCCACGGTCGCCAAGGACGCCCGTCTTGCCGGCGACCGCGAGCGCACCCGCTTCATCGCCGACCTTTCCAAGAAAGTGGACGTGCACGTCTTCGCGCTCGGCAATCCCTACCGGGTCATCGTCGACGCGGCCGATGTCAACTTCCAGATGCCGCAAGGCATCGGCAAGGAGCAGCGCGGACTCGTTTCCGCCTTCCGCTATGGCCTGTTCGGCCCCGGCAAATCGCGCATCGTGCTCGACGTGAGCGGTCCCTTTCTGATCGACCGCTCCTTCGTGCTGGAGCCGCGCGACGATCAGCCGGCGCGTCTCGTCATCGATCTCGTGCCCACCGACGAGAAGACCTTCCTCGCGAAGCTGCAGGAGGAGAAGAAGCTGCGCGCGGAGAACACGCCGCGGCCGCTGCCCGAAGCCCCGGCACATCCCGTTGATGCGAAACCGATCGTGGTGCTCGATCCCGGTCATGGTGGCGTGGATCCGGGTGCGAGCAGCGCCAACGGCGTGAACGAGAAGGTGGTGGTGCTCGAATTCTCCAAGCGGCTGAAGGAAAAGCTTCTCGCCACAGGGCGATACGAGGTCTTCATGACCCGTGACGACGACACCTTCCTGCCGCTGAAGGAGCGCGTCGCCTTCGCCCAGAAGAAGGGGGCCGGGCTGTTCCTGTCGATCCACGCCGATTACTTCCCGACCAAGATCGACGACGCCCGCGGCGCCACCGTCTATACGCTGTCGGAGCAGGCGAGTGACTCCGAAGCGCGCGCGCTTGCCGCCAAGGAAAACTTCTCCGACGCGATCGCCGGCGTGGAGCTGCCGGAGGATTCCGACGAGGTGGTGACCAACATCCTCATCGATCTCGCCCAGCGCGAGACCAAGAACCGCTCGGTGGTGTTCGCCCGGTCGATCGTGGGCGAGCTGGCCGCCAAGGGGACGCTGCATACCAAGCGCCTCCGCTCGGCCGGCTTTCGGGTCTTGAAGGCTCCGGACGTCCCCTCGGTGCTGCTCGAGCTCGGCTTCCTGTCGAATCCCGACGACGAGAAGCAGCTGACCTCCGAGGCCTGGCGGGACCGCATGGCCGATTCGGTGACCGCGGCCATCGACGGCTACTTCACCAGGCGCATCGCCCGCGTTCCCTTCTGATTTTAACGATAGGGGGACCTGGCCCCCCAAGAAGTCCTAGATTCCGGACGACTCTTGCGTTTTGTTGCCATATTCTTGGTTAGGGTGAGTTCGGGTGCCCCGCGAGGCTGACAGGCGGGGTCGGGACGGTAGAAAACCATGGATATTACGACACCGGTCAAGCCGCCGGAGCAACGGCGGCGCCGCAAACGCGGCGGCTTCTTCCTGCGCTTTCTCGGCTTCATGTTTGCCGCCAGCATGATTCTCGTCATCGCCGTGGCGGGCGCGGCCGCCTTTGTGCTGTGGAAGGTTTCGCAGGAACTGCCGGACTACGAGGTGCTCGCCAAGTACGAGCCGCCGGTGATGACGCGCATCCACGCCAATGACGGCCGGCTCATCGCCGAGTATGCGCGCCAGCGGCGCATTTACGTGCCGATCACCGCTGTCCCCAAGCGCGTCACCGAGGCCTTCATCTCGGCCGAGGACAAGAATTTCTATCAGCACGGCGGCCTCGACATTCAGGGCATCATCCGCGCCGTGGTGACCAATATGAGCGCGGTCCAATCGGGCGGCCGCATGGTCGGTGCCTCGACGATCACCCAGCAGGTGGCCAAGAACTTCCTCCTCACGAACGATCAGAATATCGAGCGGAAGTTGAAGGAAGCGATCCTCGCCATCCGCATCGAGCGCGCCTTCACCAAGGAGCAGATCCTCGAGCTTTATCTGAACGAGATTTATCTCGGTGCGGGCGCCTACGGCGTGGCCGCCGCGGCGCAGACCTATTGGAACAAGGCTCTGAACGAGCTGACCTTGGCGGAGGCAGCCTATCTCGCCACCCTGCCGAAGGCGCCGAGCAACTACGACGCTTTCAAGCACACCGAGCGCGCCATCGCGCGGCGGAACTGGGTCATCGACCGTATCGTCGAGAACGGCTTCGCCACACATGACGAGGGCGAGGAAGCCAAGGCTCAGCCGCTTGGCGTCCTGGCGCGGACCTATGGTCCCAAGATCCATGCCTCGGAATATTTCGCCGAGGAAGTGCGTCGCAAGATCATCGACGATTTCGGCGAGGATAAGCTCTATGGCGGCGGCCTCTCGGTCCGCACCACGCTCGATCCTCGGATGCAGGCCATCGCCCGCAAGGCGCTGGTCAAGGGGCTCACCGACTATGACCGGACCCATGCCGGCTGGCGTGGCGTCGACAAGACCATCGACCCCGCCGGCGATTGGGGCAAGACGCTTGCCGGCGTTCCGGTGTGGAGCGATATCGAGCCATGGAAGCTCGCCGTCGTGCTCGAAGTCTCGAACGACGAGGCCAAGATCGGCATCCGTACCGGCCGCGACAAGGAAGGCCAGTTGGTCGCTGAGCGCGAGACCGGGGTCATTCCCGCCGCGGAAGTGAAATGGACCCGCAAGACCGTCACGCAGGCTCTCAAGCCCGGTGACGTGGTCTATGTCGCTCCCCTCGAACCGAAGACCGACAAGGACGGCAATCCCGCACCCGAAGAGACCGTCGCCGGGAAATGGTCGCTCCAGCAGGTCCCGAAGGTCAGCGGCGCCATCACGGCGATGGACCCGCATACGGGCCGCGTGCTCGCCATCATCGGCGGCTTCAGCTTCCACCAGAGCCAGTTCGACCGCGCCACCCAGGCGCTGCGCCAGCCCGGCTCCTCGTTCAAGCCCATCATCTATCTGACGGCGATCGACAATGGCTACACGCCGTCGAGCATCATCGTCGATGGAAATATTTGCGTCAGCCAAGGCCGCGGCATGCCGCCTTGGTGTCCGAAGAATTATTCAGGCGGCGGCGCCGGACCCTCGACGTTGCGCTACGGCATCGAGAAGTCGCGCAACCTGATGACGGTCCGCTTGTCGCGCGATATCGGCATGCCCGTCATCGCCGAATATGCCCGGCGCTTCGGTGTCTACGATAACTTGATGCCTGCGCTGTCTATGTCGCTCGGCGCTGGCGAGACCACGCTGCTGCGCATGGTCAACGCCTATGGGATGATCGCCAATGGCGGTAAGAAGATCGAGGCCACCTTCATCGACCGCATTCAGGACCGCTATGGCCGCACCGTATGGCGGCACGACAAGCGCGATTGCGCCGACTGCGACGCGCGGGAATGGGATGGGCAGTCCGAGCCGAAGCTCGTCGATGTCCGCGAGCAGGTGGTCGACCCGATCTCCGCATTCCAGATGGTCGGCATCATGGAAGGTGTCGTGCAGTACGGCACCGCACGCCGTTTGACGGCGCTGAATCGGCCCTTGGCCGGCAAGACCGGCACCACCAACGACTACAAGGATGCCTGGTTCATCGGCTACACGCCCGATCTCGTCGTCGGCGCGTATGTCGGATACGACCAGCCGAAGCCGATGGGCCGCAGCGCCACGGGCGGCGGTCTGGCCGCACCGATCGTGCAGGATTTCCTCGAGGAGGCGCTGAAAGACGTGCCGCCGGTGCCGTTCCGGGCGCCGCCCGGCGCCATGCTGGTCCGCGTCAATCACAAAACCGGCCTGCCCGCCCGCAGGGGGGACAGCGGCGTGATTATGGAAGCCTTCAAGCCGGGGCACGTCCCCGACGGCGCGGTGATCGTCGAAGGCGAAGCGCCGGAAGGCGCCGAGCAGCAGCAGGGCGAGGCTTTTCCGGAATATCCTGACAACGCCCAGGCCGGCGGTCCGCCGCAAGGGTTTCCGCCGCCGCAGCAATACCGGGCACCGCCGCCCGGCCAGTCAGGCTTCCAGGGGCCGCCCAGCAACGACCGGGCTTTGACATCGGGCACCGGCGGCCTCTACTAGACCTTCGTTTCAGCCGTACGACCCGGGCGCAGGCGTGCCCGGGCCATGTGTATTGACGAGCCAACCCGTCAACAAGACTCAAGAACACTGAGGAACAAGATGCGTGCCGAAACCGAGACGCTCGTGAACGAGATCAAGGAGTCCCTGTCTTTGCTACGGAGGCATCTTTGACCCCGATCAAGCAAAGGCGCGCCTGACGGAGCTCGATCGCGAGGCGGAAGCGCCGGACTTTTGGAACGACTCTCAGCGCGCGCAAGGCCTCATGCGCGAGCGCCAGCAGCTCGAAACCGCGCTCAACGCCTTCGACCGCATCGCCCGCGAGCTCGACGACAATCGCACGCTCGCCGCCCTTGGCGAGGAAGAGGGCGACGAGAGCATTATCGCTGAGGCCGACGAGGCGCTGCGCAAGCTGCGGGCAGAGGCGCACACCCGCGAGGTCGAGGCGCTGTTGTCGGGCGAAGCGGACCCGAACGACGCCTTCGTGGAGATCCACGCCGGCGCCGGCGGCACCGAAAGCCAGGACTGGGCGCAAATGCTGGAGCGCATGTATATGCGCTGGGCGGAAGGCCGCGGCTACAAGGTGGAGCTAATCGGCGAGAACTACGGCGAGGAAGCCGGCATCAAATCGGCCACGGTCCTGGTCAAGGGCCTGAACGCCTATGGCTGGCTCAAGACGGAGTCGGGGGTGCATCGACTGGTGCGAATATCGCCGTTCGATTCGAATGCCCGCCGCCACACCAGCTTCGCCTCGGTGTGGGTCTATCCCGCGATCGACGACACCATCGAGATCGAGATCGACGAAAAGGATGTCCGGATCGACACATACCGGGCTTCGGGCGCGGGCGGTCAGCACGTCAACACCACCGACAGCGCCGTGCGCATGACTCACGAGCCCACCGGTATCGTCGTGCAGTGCCAGAACGAACGGTCGCAACACAAGAACCGGGCCACGGCATGGGCCATGCTGCGCGCGCGGCTTTACGAGGCCGAGCTCAAGCGCCGGGAGGAGGAGGCACTCGCCACGGCCGCCTCGAAGTCCGAGATCGGCTGGGGCCACCAGATCCGGTCGTACGTTCTTCAGCCCTATCAGTTGGTGAAGGACCTGAGGACGGGCGTCGAGAGCACGAACCCGCCGGCCGTGCTCGACGGCGACATCGACGGGTTCATCGAGGCGGCGCTTGCCGAGCGCATCAGCGCCGAGCCCAAGCCTAGCGCCAAAACCTAGTCCGGACGTCGCCGGTCGACACGCCACCAGTCACGCCGCGACGGCGTCTGAAAGCGCGCGATCGGCGAAAGCTCGTCGGCTATTCGGCGGCGTGGCTCGAGAAGGGATTCTCCGCTGGCGCGCTCTTGTCCGACCGCGGGCTAACGGACTTCACATCGGCCATCGGATCATCCGAACGGCGCGACTTCCCCTCGAAATAGGCACCCTGCTCGATGGCGAGGCTCTGGTGGAAGATGTCGCCTTCCACGTGGGACTGCGCCTGGAGCGTCACACGCAGGCCCCGGATGGACCCCATGACCTTGCCGCGCACCACAACGTCCTCGGCGATGACAGAGCCGTTGATCTGGGACTTGTCGCCGAGCAGCAGCGAGCCGCAATGGATGTCGCCCTGAATTTCGCCGTCGACCTGGATCTCGCCCTTGGAGGCCACATTGCCCGTGATCGTCAAGTCCTCGCCGATGATGGAGGGAACCATCTTGCTGGCGCTGGAACTGGAACTTGGGCTTGGGCCCTTGGCGTAGGTGGCCGGCCGCTCGGTGAACGGCGACGACTTCGACTCCGAACCGCTGTTCGAACGCTCGCCACCCAATTTGGTGACGGTCTCGCCTGGCTCAGGTTTCTTCGTGAACATAACTGGGTACCTCCCCATCCAATACGAGTGACGCAGCGCGAAACGCAACTCGGCACCAGGTCCCGCGACAGGAGACAGTAAAGCTGTCCAAGTGAAATGTCGCGGCGCTTCTCGCCCGAGAGCTAATACCCAGCACCCAACTCCTGGTCGTGACAATATCGTCTCGGTTTAACCTTGTCATGGGGGTTCTCTGCCCATGCCCCGGAGCCCTTCCCGCAGGGCCGCCGCGCACCGGGTTAAGCCCTGAATCGCCTTGGTTTAGCCGATTTTGATGCCTCTTATGGTACAAGCCCTTAGCCTCGCTTTGCGCGCCGTGGTAACGAGGCCCAAGGCGGGACGTTCGAGGGTGCGCCTTGGGGGGTGTCGGTACAGACCATGAGCGGATCGGGCTCGCGACGCTAAGATCGAGCGGCGGGGGCCGTGTTGCTGTCTGGCTTGTCGCTGGGTTCTCTTTCGAGGGACACTCAACGGTGGTTGGCCAAACTGTTGGGACCTGTGACTGAATGGACGAACCGCTCGCAGGAGCCTTGGCCAAGCTGACCGCGGAGGGTGGCAAAGCCATCCGCGCCTTGCCCGTCCGTGGCCGCCAACTGGTGAAGAGCGTTCCGCAACCGGTTCAGCTTCAGCTCGCCAAGCTCTCCAACCGCAGCGCCCATGTCTGCCGCGAAGTCTTCGCCGGCATTCTCGTCGTCGGCCTCATCGCCATCGTTCTCGGCTATGGACGCCTGGCCCGCGGTCCCATCTCTCTTCCGGGGTTGGTGCCGCCGATCGAGGGTGCGATCAACGAGCAGCTTTCGGGCCTTCAGGTGAAGATCGACGACGCCGTGCTTCAGCGCAGTGGCGAGGGCCCCGGCGTGCTGTTCCGCCTGCGCAATATCCGCCTCATCGACCCCGAGGGGGAGGTGGTGGCGCAAGCGCCGCTCGCCGCTATCGGCATGAGCGGCAGCGCGCTTCTGACGGGGCGGCTTGCGCCGGGCAGCGTCGACTTCATTGGCCCGCGGCTGTTGATGAGCTACAACGACGACCAAGGCCTGTCGCTCGCATTCTCCAAGCCGGGCGAGGACGCCGACGCCCTGATGCGGGGCACGCTTGCCGAGGATGGAGCATCCAGCGGCGTGGCGAAGCAAGGGGCGCCGCAGGGGCCCGCGCCCACGCCCGCCCCGGTCCAAGGCGCGCGCAAGTTCAATCTCACCAACACCGTGAACGAGGTGTTCCAGCGCGCCCGCCGCGGCGACACGTCCTATCTCACCCGTTTCGGCTTCAAGAACGCGATCGTCGTCCTCAACCAGGGGAGCGATCAGACGCTGTGGCAGGTGCCGGACTTCGCCATCGACCTCGATCATCGGGACCGGCGCAGCATCATTGTCGGCCAGGCCAATGTCGCCTCGAGCCGGGGCGATTGGCAGCTCGAAATGCGCACCGAGCAGCATGCGCAAACCAAGGGTCTCGGCATCACCGCGCTGATCGAGAATTTGGTTCCGTCCGGGATCGCGGGCAACTTCCCGAGCATCGGTATCCTGCGGGCGCTGGATATGGCGGTCGACGGCGAGACGACGGTCGAGCTTTCCCAGACAGGCGACTTCATCTCGGGCGAGGCGAGGGTGCGTCTGGCGCCGGGCCAGGTCACCCCGCCTTGGGATCGTGACACGCCGATGCGGATCGACCACGGCGATGTCACCGTTCGTTATCTGCAGGGGCGGGATGTCGTCGAGATCGCGCCTTCGACATTGCGTTGGGGAAAGAGCCAAGCGACCTTCAGCGGCACGTTCACCCCGGTGCGCAACGAGCACAACAAGGTGGTCTCCTGGAACTTCGCCATGCGGGCCGACGATGCCGTGCTCGGGGTCGAGGAATTCGGGCTCGGTCCCACCAAGATCGACGAGTGGACGGCGACGGGCAGCCTGTCGCCCAAAGACGGCAGTGTGACGCTCTCCGGTTTCGTCATTCGTGCCGGAGACGCGAAGATCGCGGTGTCCGGCGCCGTGATCGGCGGAGCGCCGGGATCGCCTGCGGTCAATATTTCGGGCGAGGTCAGCCCTATGCCCGTGGACACGCTGAAGCAGCTTTGGCCCAAATTTCTGGCCGGCAAGGCGCGCGCCTGGGTGCTGGAGCGCACCGCCGGCGGCCAAATTCTGGGCGGCAGGTTCAACGTCGCGCTCCCCGCCGGCGCCCTTGATGCCATTGAGCAGGGCGCCGCGGCGCCGGAAGGGGCCATCAACGTCGAGCTCGACTTTACCGGCATGAGCATCGCCTACATTCCCAAGATGCCGCCTGTGGTGACCGGCAACGGGAAGCTGACGGTCACGGGCACGGAGTTCACGGTCGACATTCCGTCCGCGAAGATTGTCGTTTCGGAAGGAAGCGAGGTTTCGCTCAGCGAGGGACGCTTCTACATCCCCGACCTGCGCGAAGATCCCCAGCAGGGCGTCATCACCTACAAGTCGACCGCGGCCACGCCCACGGTCATGCAGCTCCTGGATCACGAGCCGCTCGGCTACATTCAAGAGGTCGGCTTGAAGCCCGACTTCCTCGGCGGGTCCGCCGCCGGCGAGTTCGTCCTGTCGATGCCCCTCAAGGCGGATCTCGACTTCCAGGAAATCCAGATGAGCGGCGTCGCCCGCCTCGAGAACGCCATTGCCGCCAATCTCGTGGGCGACATGGGCATCGAAGGCGGCACGCTCAACGTCGATCTCTCCAATGAGGGCATCAGCGCCTCCGGCGAGATCATGATCAAGAACGTGCCGGCGAATATCCACTGGCGGCGGGTGTTTTATGCGCCGGACGAAGCGCAACCGCCGATCGCCATCTCCGCGACCCTGGATGCGGCTTTGCGCGAGCAACTCGGCATCAAGGTCAATCATCTGGTGAAGGGGCCGACCCCGCTCACCCTGTTCGTGAAGGGGATGAAGCCGGGACAGGAGATCGAAGGGGCCGGCGGCATGAGCATGGAGGCCGACCTGACCAAAGCCGAGCTTCTGTTCGGCAGCATGGGTTGGACCAAGCCCGCGGGCCAGGATGCCAAGATCAGTTTCGATGTGGTCAAGAACGGGGACGGCTCGACGGACCTCGCCAATTTCAAGATCGTCGGCGACGAGATCGCCGTTCACGGCTTTATCGCGCTCGATGCGGAGAAACACCTCAAGAATTTCTATTTCTCGGATTTCTCGGTGAACCCGGAAACCCATGTGGAGATCAAGGCCGAGGTTCGCGACGATCAGGTGCTCGAGATTCACGCCGAAGGCCCGAGCTTTGACGGCAGACAGTTCTTCCGGTCGCTGTTCTCGGCGGGCCAACTGGTGGAGGACGGCTCGGCGGAGCCCGACGACCCCTTCGGCATCGATTTCACCGCGAAGATCGGCCGCGTGGTGGGCTTCTACGACACCACCGCCACGGACGTCGATGTCATGCTCAAGAAGCGTGACGGCCGGCTGATCGCGCTCCGCGGCAAGGGCAACCTGAACGGCAAGCAGCCGGCGGGCGCCGAGCTCGAAATGAAGAACAATGCGCGCATTCTCAAGGCCGAAGCTTTGAATGCGGGCGCCGCCTTCCGGCTCGTCGGCTTCTACCGCAGCATCGAGGGCGGCGAGGCCTCGCTCCAGGTCAACATGGACGCGGGCGGACCCGGAACCAAGTCGGGGACCTTGTGGGCGCGCGACTTCAACGTCGTCGGCGACAGTGTCGTCGCCGACGTTCTCACCGACCCCAGCTCGACGGCGGTGCTCGGCCAGAACAAGCGCCCGGTCGCCCAGTCGAAGATCACGTTCAAGCGCTTGCGCGCGCCGTTTGTGGTCGGCGCCGGCAAGTTCCGTCTGCGCGATGCCTATGTGAACGGCCCGCAGCTCGGCGCGACCTTGCGCGGCACGGTCGACTTCAAATCGCAGACGGTCGATCTCGGCGGCACCTACGTGCCCCTCTATGGACTGAACTCGGCCTTGGGCGCCGTGCCGATTCTCGGCAAGCTTCTCGTCGGCCGTCAGGGCGAGGGCGTGGTGGGCATCACCTTCGCCATCAAGGGCAAGCTCGAGGACCCCACGGTGCTGGTGAACCCGATGTCGGTGATGGCGCCGGGCATCTTCCGTCAGATTTTCGACTTCACCGGCTCGGTGCCGCCCGATGCGGCCGCCGCCAACACCACCGGCCAAGAATACGAGCCTATTCGCCCGTTCCAGTTTCAGGAATCCAGATAGTCGGCGGCGGTCCGCTTAGACGGGCCGGATCAGCGCATGGCGCTTCTTGCCGAGCGAGAGCTTAATCACGCCGTCATCCGTCACGTCCGCAAGGGTCAGCACCTGCCGTTCATCGGTGGCGGCCGCGTCGTTGACCTTGATGCCGCCACCCTTGATCTGACGCCGCGCCTCGCCTGTCGATTTCACGAAGCCCGCCAGAACGCTCGCGGTCAGCACGCCGAGGCCCTTTTCGAGGTCCGCCCGGGGGACGTCGATGGTCGGCAGGCTCGAGGCGATCTGGCCTTGCTCGAACGTCGTCCGCGCCGTCTCCGCCGCGCGGTCGGCGGCGTCGCGGCCGTGAACTAGCGCGGTGGCTTCCGTGGCCAGGATCTTCTTCGCCTCGTTCAGCTCGGCACCTTGCAGGGCGGCAAGCCTGTCTATCTCATCGAGGGAAAGCTCGGTGAACAGCTTGAGGAAGCGCCCCACGTCGGCATCCTCGGCGTTCCGCCAGAACTGCCAGTAGTCATACGGAGAGAGCATGTCGGGGTTGAGCCACACGGCGCCCGCCGCCGTCTTGCCCATCTTGGCGCCCGAGGAGGTTGTGAGCAGCGGCGTGGTCAGCCCGAACAGCTCCACGCCTTCGGTGCGCCGGCCGAGCTCGATTCCGGTGACGATATTGCCCCACTGGTCCGAGCCGCCCATTTGTAGGCGGCAGCCCTCGCGCCGGTAAAGCTCCACGAAGTCGTAAGCTTGGAGCACCATGTAGTTGAACTCGATGAAGCTGAGATTCTGCTCGCGTTCGAGCCTGAGCTTCACGGCGTCTTGGCTCAGCATGCGGTTGACGCTGAAATGCCGGCCATAGTCGCGCAAAAAGTCGATGTAGTGCAGCGCCTCGAGCCAATCGGAGTTGTTGACCAGGATCGCATCCTGCTCCCCGGCGCCGAAGCTCAGGAACTTCCCGAACACCGATTCGATGCCCGCGATATTCGCGGCGATCTCGGCGTCGGTAAGGACCTTTCGCATCTCGTCCTTGCCGGAGGGATCGCCCACCTTGGTGGTGCCGCCCCCGATGAGCACGATGGGCCGGTGCCCGGTCTGCTGAAGCTTCCTGAGCAGCATGATGCTGACCAGGTTGCCCACATGCAGGCTCGGCGCGGTGCAGTCGAAGCCGATATAGCCGGTGATGATTTCCGACCGCGCCAGCTTATCGAGCGCCGCTTCGTCGGTGCATTGGTGGATGTAGCCGCGCGTGGCGAGCTCGTGGAGAAGGTCCGATTTGACGGTGCTCATGGCGTCAGAGAGGGCGCTCGAGGGTCGATATGGCGTTCGCCAGAGCCTCTATCAGGTTTGGGGGGCGAATACCAAACCTGCGCTTCTACGCGGCCGAGTCCTTCCGCGTCTTCCGTTTGCCCAGGCGCTTGTCGAGATAGCCGTCGACCACCTCCATAAGGCCCTCCATGCGTTCCTCGAAGAAGTGGTTCGCGTCCGGCACGGTCTGGTGGTCGATGACGATGCCCTTCTGGGTCTTCAGGCGATCCACGAGCCCGCGCACCGATTCCGTTGGCACGACTCGATCTTTCGCGCCGTTGACCATCAGCCCGGAGGACGGGCAGGGCGCCAGGAAGGTGAAGTCGTAGAGATTGGCGGGCGGGGCGACGGAGATGAAGCCTTCGACCTCGGGACGGCGCATCAGGAGCTGCATGGCGATCCACGCGCCGAACGACACCCCGGCGATCCAGCAGGACGGGGCATCGGCGTTATAGCCCTGGAGCCAGTCGAGCGCCGTGGCGGCGTCCGCGAGCTCGCCCGGGCCGTTGTCGAACAGGCCCTCGCTCCGGCCCACGCCTCGGAAGTTGAAACGCAGCACCGAGAAGCCGCGCTTCTGGAAGGCGTAATACAGGTGGTACACGACCTGATTGTTCATCGTCCCGCCGAACTGCGGATGCGGATGCAGGATCAGGGCGACAGGCGAGTTCGGAGAGCCCTCATGATGATAGCGGGCTTCGATCCGGCCGCTGGGGCCGCTGATATTGACTTCAGGCATGAACTATTGGCCTCGACTTGGCGTCATTGCGCTGCTGGGGTTGGCTCTACGATCTATATGGGGCGGGTGTTCCGGCGCACCAACAAGTGCCGCAAACCTTGACTCTGCCGCCTCAGAATCCTATACAAGCTAAGAGCTTAGAATTGTTCCAAACAAGGCCGTTCCAAATCAGCTGGGCGCTTGGAGCGGTCCGATTGTCAGGCCGCGCTTCATAGCATGGGCAACCGGGGCTCGTGCAAGCGTTAACCGGCGGCGTATGGCCGCTAGCTTCGGCAGAGCATGAACCAGCGCGCTTATCTCGATCATAACGCGACATCCCCTTTGCGCCCGGAAGTGCGTGAGGCGGTTGAAGCTGCGCTGTCGCTTCAGGGCAATCCCTCTTCGGTGCACGCGGAAGGCCGCGCGGCCCGTGCCGCCGTCGAGCAGGCCCGCGCCAAGGTGGCGGTCCTGGTCGGTGCGCGGCCCGAGGACGTGATCTTCACGAGCGGCGGCACCGAGGCGAACGCGCTGGCGCTGGCGGCCCCCGCCGGCGGGGACTCCTGGCACTGTTATCTGTCGGCGATCGAGCATCCTTCGGTGCTGGCGGGCGGACGGTTCCATCCGGAGACCACGACCCTCATTCCGGTCTCGCCCTACGGCGTGGCCGATCTCGCGGTGCTCGCGGAGAAGCTCGAAAAGCACAAGCCCGGCGGCTGGCGGCCGCTCGTGTCTCTCATGGCCGCCAACAACGAGACCGGCGCGATCCAGCCGGTGGCGGACGCCGCTGAAATCGTCCACGAGGCGGGCGGGATTCTGCATAGTGACGCGGTCCAGAGCGCCGGGCGCATGCCTCTTGATATCCGCGCGCTTGGTGCCGACATGGTGACCTTGTCGGCCCACAAGATCGGCGGACCGAAGGGGGTAGGCGCACTCGTCCTCGCGGAGGGCGCGGGCGTCGAACCTCTGATCAAGGGTGGCGGCCAAGAGCGCCGCCGCCGCGCCGGCACCGAGAACGTGCCGGGCATTGTCGGCTTCGGCGTTGCGGCGGAACTCGCCGCCGCCGAGCTTTCTCGAATGACTGAGATCGCCGAACTTCGGGATAGCCTGGAAGAGGGCGTGCGTGGTCTTGCCGCCGATGCGGTGATCTTTTCGGATCGCGTGCCGCGCCTGCCCAACACCTCCGCGATCGCGATACCAGGCGTGAAGGCCGAGACGATGGTCATCGGCCTCGATCTGGCCGGGGTCGCCGTGAGCGCCGGAAGCGCCTGCTCCTCAGGCAAGGTCGAGGCCTCGCACGTGCTCGCCGCCATGGGCGTGGCGCCCGAATTGGCTCAGGCCGCGATCCGCATAAGCCTTGGTTTCGGCACCGGGAATACCGATATCCAATATTGTCTCAGCGCTCTTGCCGGCCTCATCAAGCGTCTCAAGAAAGATGCGAAGGAAGCAGCCTAATCGGCTGTGTAAACACTAGAATTTGGGAAGAAGAATATGCCCGCAGTAGAAGCAACCGTCAAACGCGTCAAAGAGATCGACGTCGATAAGTACAAATACGGCTTCTTCACCGACATTGAATCGGTCAGGGCCCCAAAAGGCCTGAGCGAGGACGTCGTCCGCTTCATCTCGGAGAAGAAGGGCGAGCCCGCGTGGATGCTCGACTGGCGGCTCGAGGCCTATCGCCGCTGGCGCACCATGCAGGAGCCCACCTGGGCCAATGTCCAGTATCCGAAGATCGATTTCGAGGATCTCTATTACTATTCGGCGCCGAAGAGCACGGCCGGGCCCAAAAGCCTCGCCGAGGTCGATCCGGAGCTGCTCAAGACGTACGAGAAGCTCGGCATCCCGCTGAAGGAGCAAGAAGTGCTGGCCGGCGTGCAGGGCGCTCCGCGGGTCGCGGTCGACGCCGTGTTCGATAGCGTGTCCGTGGTCACCACCTTCAAGGAGGAGCTGGCCAAGGCGGGTGTGATCTTCTGCTCCATCTCCGAGGCCATCAAGACCCACCCGGAGCTGGTGAAGAAGTATCTGGGCTCGGTCGTCCCGGTCTCCGACAATTTCTACGCGACGCTGAACTCCGCGGTGTTCTCCGACGG
>Ga0075343_1000050_pt1 | contig 25746 bp, 21 predicted proteins | sample RushOxbow_ThreeS_2_FD_120072 | JGI IMG/M metagenome (GOLD analysis project Ga0075343, IMG submission 120072) | Natural and restored wetland microbial communities from the San Francisco Bay, California, USA, that impact long-term carbon... | ecosystem: Environmental > Terrestrial > Soil >...
CGAGCTGATACCGCATGGAGCTCGTTTCCGGATCGTGAAGAACACGCTCACACGGCGCGCGGCGGAGCAGGTCGGGGCAGAGAGCCTGCTCACGCTGCTCGAAGGTCCGACCGCGATCGCCTTCATCGAGTCGTCCGGTGACCCGGCGGCCGTCGCAAAGGCGCTCGCCGCGACGGCGAAGGCCACGAACGTCCTCACGCTTCGCGGCGGCCTGCTCGAGGGGAAGGCGCTGTCGGGTGAGGAGGTCGATCGACTCGCCACGCTGCCGTCGACCGAGGTGCTGCGCGGCCAGCTGGTCGGCGCGATCGTCGCGCCGCTCACGCAGCTCCTTGCACTCGTGTCCGCTCCGCTGCGTGACCTGCACGGCCTCGTCGATGCTCGTATCAAACAACTCGAAGAGCAGGGAGAGGTCGTCGACCCGGTCGCCGAAGGAGCAGCCGAGACGCAGACCGAAGAGCCGGTTACCGGAGAGCCGGCGGCTGAAGGCCCCGAGAACGTTGAGCTTGTCGTGCAGGCCGAGACGCCGTCGGACTCCGCTTCAGCGGAATCCGACGCCTCCGACGAGGCCGGCGAAGACGATGACCACGAGAATCGGAAAGAGGAGGAGTAGGACGATGGCAACTGATGTGAAAGGCGTGCTCGACACGCTTGGTGGCATGACCGTGCTCGAGCTCGTAGAGCTCAAGAACGCGATCGAGGAGGAGTGGGGCGTCACTGCAGCCGCTCCCGTCGCAGTCGCCGCCGCACCCGCAGCCGGCGCCGGTGACGGTGCCGCCGCGGAGGAGAAGGACTCGTTCGACGTCGTGCTGACCGGTGCAGGCGACAAGAAGATCCAGGTGATCAAGGTCGTCCGCGCGGTGACCGGCCTGGGTCTCAAGGAGGCGAAGGACCTCGTCGACGGCGCGCCGAACGCGGTCAAGGAAGGTGCCGCGAAGGACGAGGCCGATTCGATCAAGGCGCAGCTCGAGGAGGCCGGCGCCAGCGTCGAGCTGAAGTAGGGACGTGGCGCGCCGGGCAAGCCCGGCTGACCGGTGGGTCACGGGTCTGCAACCCAGGGTGTCGGGCACGACCGGACACTCTGGGTTGCGGCCTCCGCTATCCTCTCCGAGTCACCTCGCCGCCCCGGAATTGCGGTTTGCGGAGGGGTGCCGCTGTGCGCTACTATCCGCAGTTCCGCCGAGGCCGTTCGTCCAACCCTGCCCGTTCACGCTCTATCCATTTCACGCCCTGCACGCTTCTAAGGGAGGCTGTCACACTTGAGCAGCGTTGCTGTCGCGCCGCGCGCGCGCAAGAGCTTTTCGCGCCTGAAGCACGTCCTTGACCTCCCCGACCTGATCGACATTCAGAAGGCGTCCTTCCACTGGTTCCTGGAAGGTGGCCTTCGCGAGACGATCGATGACATCTCGCCGATCGAGGACTACACGGGGACGCTTGCAGTCGAGTTCGCCGAGTACGAGTTCGGCGAGCCGCAGTTCACAATCCAGGAGTGCCGTGAGAAGGACCTGACGTATCAGGTCCCGCTCTCGATCACGGTGCGGTTCGTCAACAAGGACACCGGCGAGATCCGCGAGCAGCGGGTCTTCATGGGCGACTTCCCGATGATGACCCCCTGGGGGACCTTCATCATCAACGGAACCGAGCGCGTCATCGTCACGCAGCTCGTCCGCAGCCCCGGCGCGTACCTGATGGAGCCGAAGGACGCCACGAAGCAGGTCTTCATGGCGAACCTCATGCCGTCTCGAGGCTCGTGGCTCGAGGTCGAGATCGACAAGAAGGGCCTCGTCTTCGCGCGCATCGACCGGAAGCGCAAGCTCCCGATCACCACGCTCCTCCGAGCGTTGCCCGCCGAGGACCCGTCGACCGGCTTCCAGCTGGACATGAGCACGAACGAGAAGATCCTCGAGCTCTTCGGTGGTTCGGTGTACATCGCCAACACACTCGAGAAGGACCCGACGACGCGCGAGGAAGAGGCGCTGATCGAGGTGTTCAAGAAGCAGCGTCCGGGGGAGCCGCCCACGCTCGACAACGCGCGGAACCTCCTGCGCTCGCTCTTCTTCGACCCGAAGCGCTACGACCTCACCAAGGTCGGCCGCTACAAGCTGAACCAGCGCCTCGGCGTCCAGGTTCCCGAGGACACACGTGTCCTCACGACCGAGGACATCGTCGCGCTCGTCCGCCGTCTCGTCGACATGCCGACCCTGCTCGGAGTTCCCGAGGATGCGAAGGACTACGCGGCCGAGGCTGCGCAGCTCTCGCGCGATCCGGTTCGCGGCGAGCTCGACGAGTACGAGGACTTCGGCAACCGCCGGCTCCGCACCACGGGCGAGCTGATCCAGGAGGCGTTCCGCGTGGGTCTCTACCGCATGGAGCGCGTCGTCCGCGAGCGCATGACCACGGAGGACGTCGACACGATCACGCCGCAGACGATCATCAACATCCGCCCGGTCGTCGCGGCGCTCAAGGAGTTCTTCGGCTCCTCGCAGCTCTCGCAGTTCATGGATCAGACGAACACGCTGTCGGGGCTCACGCACCGGCGTCGTCTGTCGGCGCTCGGGGCTGGGGGCCTGACCCGCGAGCGCGCACCGATCGAGGTGCGCGACGTGCACCCGACGCACTACGGGCGCATGTGCCCGATCGAGACGCCGGAAGGCCCGAACATCGGCCTCATCGGCTCGCTCGCGTCGTTCGCGACGGTGTCGGAGTTCGGCTTCATCCAGACTCCGTACCGCGTCGTCAAGGCCGGCAAGGTGACGGACGAGATCATCTATCTCGACGCCGCTGAAGAGAAGCTGTTCACCATCGCGCAGGCCTCCGAGCAGATCGACCCGAAGACGGGCCGCTTCCTCAACGAGCAGGTGCTCTGCCGCTCACGCGAGGGTGAGGCTGTCGCCGCCCAGCCGAAGGACGTCGAGTACATGGACGTCTCGCCGGCGCAGATCGTCTCGGTCGCAACCGCGCTCATCCCGTTCCTCGAGCACAACGACGCGAACCGCGCGCTCATGGGCGCGAACATGCAGAAGCAGGCAGTTCCGCTCATGATCCCGCAGGCGCCGATCGTCGGCACGGGCCTCGAGTTCCGGGCAGCGGTCGACACCGGCGACGTCGTGCTCGCGCACAACGACGGCACGGTCATCGACGTCGACGCTGAGAAGATCGTCGTCGAGGGTCGCGGGACGCGCGACGAGTATCCGCTGACGAAGTTCATGCGGTCGAACCAGGGCACGCTCATCCACCAGAAGCCGGCGGTCACTCTCGGCGACAAGGTGCGCCGGGGTGAAGTCATCGCCGACGGGTCTTCGACGGACGGCGGCGAGCTCGCGCTCGGCGCAAACCTGCTCGTGGCGTTCATGCCGTGGGAGGGCTTCAACTTCGAGGACGCGATCGTCATCTCGGAGCGCCTCGTCCGTGACGACGTGCTCAGCTCGATCCACATTCACGAGTACGAGATCGACGCCCGCTCGACCAAGCTCGGCGACGAGGAGATCACGCGCGACATCCCCAACCGCTCGGAGGAGTCGCTCGCGAACCTCGACGAGCGCGGCGTCGTGCGCATCGGTGCCGAGGTCACCTCGGGCGACCTCCTCGTCGGCAAGGTCACGCCGAAGGGCGAGACCGAGCTGACCGCGGAGGAGAAGCTCATACGCGCAATCTTCAAGGAGAAGGCGCGCGAGGTCCGCGACACGTCGCTCAAGGTTCCGCACGGCGAGGGCGGCAAGGTCATCGGCGTCAAGACGTTCTCTCGCGACAACGGGGACGACCTTCCGCCGGGAGTCAACGAGCTCGTTCGCGTGTACGTCGCGAAGAAGCGCAAGATCGCCGAGGGCGACAAGCTCGCCGGGCGCCACGGCAACAAGGGCGTCATCTCGAAGATCGTCCCCGAGGAGGACATGCCGTTCCTGGAGGACGGTCGCGCGGTGGACGTCGTCCTGAACCCGCTCGGCGTCCCGAGCCGGATGAATATCGGCCAGATCCTCGAGACGCATCTCGGCTGGGCCGCCGCGCACGGTGTCTTCGCCGACGGCGATCCGGTCAACCCGCGCGCTCCGATCAACGCTCCCGATCCGCGCTCGGTCGCAACGCCCGTCTTCGACGGGGCGACCGAAGGCGATGTCGACGACGCTCTCGTCGAGCTCGCGAAGCTCGTCAACGGCTCGGGCGGCGGAATGACGGTCGACGAGTCGGCCACGCGCGGCAGCCGGTGCACCGGCAAGGTGCAGCTCTACGACGGCAAGTCCGGCGCGCCGTTCCAGCAGGAGGTGACGGTCGGCTTCATGTACATCCTGAAGCTGCTCCACCTCGTGGACGACAAGATCCACGCGCGCTCGACCGGCCCGTACTCGCTCGTCACCCAGCAGCCGCTGGGGGGCAAGGCGCAGTTCGGCGGTCAGCGGTTCGGCGAGATGGAGGTGTGGGCGCTCGAGGCGTACGGGGCGGCGTACACGCTGCAGGAGATGCTCACGATCAAGTCCGACGACACGATTGGGCGCGTCAAGGCCTACGAGGCGATCGTCAAGGGCGAGAACATTGCCGAGCCGTCCATCCCCGAGTCGTTCAAGGTCCTGCTGAAGGAGATGCAGTCCCTCGCGCTCGACGTGCAGGTGCTCTCGGACGAGGGCCGTGAGGTCGAGGTGCGCGAGGAGGACGACGAGCTCCTCCGTGCGGCCGAGGAGCTCGGCATCGACCTCTCACCCGGGTCGCTTCGGGCGGCAGCACGTCAGCCGACGGCCGAGGAGGTCGAGGCGGGCGAGGAGGCTGCCGACGAGGGCGGCGAGCTCGTGCTCGCGGCCGACGAGGAGCTCGACTCTGTCGAAGAGGCGCCTCTCGAGGCAGGCCTCGCGGACGTCGAGGCGACTGACGAGTCATGAACCAGTTCACGGACAGTAGAGAGAGAGGTTCGAGGCGCTAGATGGAAACTGGTAGACGCGGTCCCGACATCAACGACTTCGACTCGATCCGGATCGGCCTCGCGTCGTCGAAGCAGATTCGCGACTGGTCGTCCGGCGAGGTCACGAAGCCGGAGACGATCAACTACCGCACGCTCAAGCCTGAGCGTGACGGTCTCTTCTGCGAGCGCATCTTCGGTCCGACGAAGGACTGGGAGTGCTATTGCGGCAAGTACAAGCGCGTCCGCTACAAGGGCATCATCTGCGAGCGCTGTGGCGTCGAGGTGACGCGGCAGAAGGTCCGCCGCGAGCGCATGGGTCACATCGACCTCGCGGCGCCGGTCTCGCATATCTGGTTCTTCAAGGGCGTTCCGAGCCGGATCGGCTATCTCCTCGATATCGCCCCGCGCGAGCTCGAGAAGGTCCTGTACTTCGCGGCGTCCATCGTGACCCAGGTCGACCGCGAGCAGCGGCAGGAGGATCTGGCCGACCTCGAGGACAAGGTGGCGGGGGAGAGCGAGCGTGTCTATCTCGATCGTGACGAGGCGCTCTCGGCGCTCGACGACAGGCTTGGCAGGCGGCGGGACTACTTCTCCGCAGGCAAGGAGAAGAACTTCGACGAGGACGACGACTTCTGGGGCCGCGGCCTTTCCAACTGGGCCGAGGAGGCGGGCTTGCCCTCCCTCGAGGAGATCCGCACGCTCGGCGGTGGCGTCTTCGTCCAGCTGGCGAAGACGATCACCTCGGAAGACCCGCGCCGCGTGCGCGAACTCGTCCGCCAGACCGCGACGAGGGACGACCGCCGGCTTGCGCCGCGAGAGGTCGAGTCCGTCGCCGCTGCGTCGGTGCAGATCGAGGCCGCGCTCGAGCCGCTCCGAGCGGAGCTCGGGAAGGCGACGGGCTCGAAGAAGGGCGCGATCACGAAGCACCTGAAGAAGCTGCAGGACGAGCTTCTCTCGGGCGCGGAGCTGTCCGCTGACGATGCCGCGCTCGTCGAGGGTGTCGAGAAGAAGAACCTCGAGCGGGCGCGCGAGGTCGGCAACGGGCTTCTCGCGGACGTGCTCGCGGTGATCGATCACGACGCCGACGCCGCGGAGATGCGCGAGCTCGCGTACGACCTGTGCCTCGTCGAGGGCACGAAGAAGGAAGACCTCGACGCGATCAGCCAGTGGGCGCTGAAGGTGCGCGAGATGGTCGCCGACATCGAGATGCGCCGTGAGGACACGCGCGAAGCCGCAGTCGAGGCGGTCCGCCGTCTCGAGCAGACGTGGCTCCTGTTCAAGGAGCTCGAGCCGAAGATGATCGTCGGCGACGAGCAGATCTTCCGCGAGCTGAAGGACCGCTTCGGTTCGCCGTACGGATTCGGCATCTACTTCAAGGGCGGCATGGGCGCCGAAGCCGTGCGCGACCTCCTGCGCGACCTCGACCTCGAGGCCGAGTCGCTGTCCCTCCGCGACACCATCAAGACGTCGAAGGGTCAGAAGCAGCAGCGCGCGATCAAGCGGCTGAAGGTCGTCGAGGCGTTCATCAAGTCGGGCAACAAGCCCGAATGGATGATCCTCGAGGCCGTGCCGGTCATCCCGCCGGAGCTCCGCCCGATGGTGCAGCTCGACGGCGGCCGGTTCGCCACGAGCGATCTGAACGACCTCTACCGCCGCGTGATCAACCGGAACAACCGGCTCAAGCGACTGCTCGACCTCGGTGCGCCGGAGATCATCGTCAACAACGAGAAGCGCATGCTCCAGGAGGCCGTCGACGCGCTGTTCGACAACGGTCGCCGTGGTCGTGCGGTCACCGGTCCGGGCAACCGGCCGCTGAAGTCGCTGTCCGACATGCTCAAGGGCAAGCAGGGCCGTTTCCGGCAGAACCTGCTCGGGAAGCGCGTGGACTACTCGGGTCGATCGGTGATCGTCGCCGGGCCGAACCTGAAGCTCCACCAATGCGGCCTGCCCAAGCTCATGGCGCTCGAGCTGTTCAAGCCGTTCATCATGAGCCGGCTCGTCGAGCGCAAGGCCGTCCAGAACATCAAGGCCGCGAAGAAGATGGTCGAGTCGATGATCCCGGAGGTCTGGGACGTGCTCGAGGAGGTCATCGCAGAGCACCCGGTGCTGCTGAACCGTGCCCCCACGCTGCACCGCCTCGGCATTCAGGCCTTCGAGCCGGTGCTCGTCGAGGGCAAGGCGATCCAGGTGCATCCGCTCGTCTGCCAGGCGTTCAACGCCGACTTCGACGGTGACCAGATGGCCGTCCATCTCCCGCTGTCGGCGGAGGCGCAGGCCGAGGCCCGCGTGCTCATGCTCTCGGCGAACAACATCCTCTCGCCCGCGAGCGGTCGCCCGCTGGCGACCCCGAGCCAGGACATGGTTCTCGGCGCCTACTTCCTCACGTACTGCGAGCACGATCTGAACGCGCTCAGCGCGGAGCAGGCCGCCAAGGCGATCAAGGTGAAGGGCCTCAAGCGGTACCGCACCGAGGAGGAGATCGAGCTGGCGATCGACGACGGCATCGTCGACTTCCACACGCCGATCGAGTACACGTGGAGTGGGGAGCGCCTCGTCACGACGCCGGGTCGCGTCATCTTCAACGTCGAGGTCGAGCGTGCGCTCGACGAGGCCACGGGTGGCGACTTCGAGGATCACGACTACCTCAACAAGACGCTCACGAAGCGCGAGCTCGACGGGTTCATCGGTGACCTCGTCGAGCATTACGGGCCGAACACGATCGCGGCGGCACTCGACGTGATCAAGTCGGTGACCTTCCGGTTCGCAACCCGCGCGGGCATCACGATCTCGAAGAACGACATCGTGCCGCCGGGCGACAAGGAGGAGGTCCTCGCCGGGTACGAAGACGAGGTGCGCAAGGTCGGCAAGGAGTACGACCGCGGGCTCATGACGGAGGAGGAGCGCGACGAGCGCATCATCGCCATCTGGACGACCGCCACGGACGAGGTCGCCGACAAGATGATGGCGAGCCTCGAGCCGACGAACCCGATCTACATGATGGCCAACTCCGGCGCTCGCGGATCGTTCAACCAGATCCGTCAGCTCGCCGGTATGCGCGGCCTCATGGCCGATCCGAAGGGCCAGATCATCACCCGCCCGATCAAGGCCAACTTCATGGAAGGCCTGACCGTTCTCGAGTACTTCATCTCCACGCACGGTGCCCGCAAGGGCCTCGCGGACACGGCCCTGCGCACGGCCGACTCCGGGTATCTGACCCGGCGCCTCGTCGACGTGTCGCAGGACGTGATCATCCGCGATCAGCCGGGCAAGGTACCGGCGGACTGCGGGACGGACGAGTACATCGAGCTGCCGCTCTTCCTCGACGACTCACCGAACAAGAGCGTGGCGGGTCGTGTTGCGGCTCTCGACGTGAACAAGCCGCTCAAGGACGGTAAGCCCGGCAAGACGGTCATCGTCGAGAAGGGCGAGGAGATCACGATGAGCGCGCTGCGCAAGCTCGTCGACGAGCTCGGCGAGTTCGCCGACACTGCGACGATCCCGGTCCGTTCGGTGCTCAAGTGCAGGAGCGAGTGGGGTATCTGCCGGAATTGCTACGGCACGTTCCTCGCGACCGGTGGCATGGCCGAGATCGGCGACGCGGTCGGCATCATCGCCGCGCAGTCGATCGGTGAGCCGGGCACGCAGCTGACCATGCGGACGTTCCACACGGGCGGCATCGCCGGAGATGACATCACGCACGGTCTCCCGCGCGTCGTGGAGATCTTCGAGGCACGTAACCCGAAGGGCGCGGCGACGCTCGTCGACCTCGCCGGCAAGGTCGATGTCGAAGACGCCGAGCGCACGACCAAGGTCACGGTCACGCCGACCGCGCTCGACGCGAGTGGCGAGCTGCCGGAGCCGAAGGAGTTCAGCTTCCCGCGGCGCACGCGCCTGCTCGTGAAGAAGGGCGACACGGTGGAGGCGGGCGACGCGCTCAACGAGGGCTCGCTCAACCCCGCCGACGTCCTCGGGCTCAAGGGTGCGACCTCGACGGAGCTGTACCTCGTCGGCGAGGTGCAGAAGGTCTACAAGTCGCAGGGCGTCGAGATCCACGACAAGCACATCGAGCTGATCGTGCGTCAGATGCTCAAGAAGGTGCGGGTCGAGACGAATGGCGACACGGATCTGCTTCCGGGCCAGCTCGCCGACAAGGTGGTCTTCGAGCGCGAGAACGCACGCGTGAAGAAGGCGAAGGGCGAGCTCGCAACCTTCGAGCCGATCATCCTCGGCATCACGAAGGCGTCGCTCGCCACCGAGTCGTTCCTCTCCGCTGCGTCGTTCCAGGAGACGACGAAGGTGCTCACCGACGCTGCCATCGAGGGCAAGGTCGATCACCTCAACGGGCTCAAGGAGAACGTCATCATCGGGAAGCTCATCCCGGCGGCGACAGGCCTCAAGCAGTACCGGAACATCACGATCGAGCCGACCGAGCCGCTTCCGGTCACGTTCGCCCGGCCCGAGGCCGAGGCGGAGCTGCTCGCCGCGCTCGAGGAGATCGGTGACGGCGACGGATTCGACTTCGACGCGCTCGACATTGCGCTCGACGCCGAGCCGGCGCTCGAAGTCGACGGCGACGCGCCCGAGCTCGAGCCGCCCACCGAGGGCGAGCAGCCGTAGGCCGTAGGGGCCGGGCATGCCCGGCCCCTACATCCACCGTCCGCACCGCTTTCTGGTACCTGTGAGGCCGGTGAGCAGGGCGCTTCTCGTCGTCGTTGCGGCTGTTGCCGTTTGTCTCGCCTGGCCCAGCACGGGGCAGGCGGCACTCTCCTGCGGACTTCCCGAGACTCAGACGACGTGGATCGACTTCGCCGACGGCTCCGTGTCGTTCTGGCGCGAGCGCTTCGCCCGGCCCGGCGTCGTCGTGGCAACAGGTGGTTCCGGTCTTGCGACGGAGGCGAGGAATGCAGGCGCTGGGACGGTCCACTGGGACATGCACCTGCGCAAGCGTGTCGGGACACCGTCGGAGCCTGCTGATCCGGCGCTCATGGAGAAGCGGGCGGACTCGCTCTTCGACTACGCGGTCTCGGTCTCCGGCTGTCAGACCCCGCTCATCGCCCTCAACGAGTTGTGGGGAGCTTCGCTTCCGACCCCGCTCACGCCCACGGCGGAGCGCTATCGGTCGAACGTGCTCCGCTTCGTCACGCGGCTGAAAGAGCGTGGAGGACGCCCTGCGCTGCTCGTCTCGAGCGACCCGTTCACGGGTGGCGATGCCGCGGCCTGGTGGAAGTCGCTCTCGATGGTCTCCGACCTCGTGCTCGAGAACTACGCCAACGCGAATCTCATCTGGCGCGACGGAGCAGTCGACGGTTCGCGGCGCCTACGCGTTCGGCATCGGCAGGCGGTCGCGAAGCTGCTCGCGATCGGGATCCCGCCCGCGCGGATCGGGATCATGATCGGCTTCCAGACCGGGCCCGGCACCGGCGGCCGCGAAGGCCTGAAGCCGCGGTCACGCTGGTTCAGCGTCGCGAAGTGGCACGCTCTTGCAGTCAAGGAGATCGCACGCGAGCTGAAGGTCGCTCACGTGTGGTCATGGGGCTGGGCGCAGCGCGACGCGCGCTCGAACGATCCGGACAAGACGTACGCAGCGTGTGTCTGGCTCTGGGCTCGGAGCGCCGATCTCTGCGACGCGCCCGAAGCACTCGGGCGCGAGCTCGATCCGGATACGAAGACCGGCCAGCTCGATCTCCCGGCAGGAACCCGCTGCGTGTACGGCACGACCCCCCTGACAGCGTCCGCAGTCGCCACGCTTGCCAAGGTGACGGGTGACCGCGAGCTGGCGCTCACGGCACTCGTCGCGCGGGCGACGGAACGTGAGCGCACTCGCGTCTCCCCCTCGGACGCTCTCGCGCTCGAGCGCCGGGTCGTCGCGGCGAGGTTCCGCGGAAGTGCGGCCGCCTTCCGGTCGGCTCTTGCCGACTCCCGTGTGAGTGTCGCCGTGGCGCGAGGCATCCTCGGCGACGAGCTGCGCTGGCGCGAGGTCACGAACCGGCTGTCGCTCGACGCGGTTTCGGCTTTGCATGTCTCACGCTTTCGTGCGACGTACGCCCCGGTCCTCGCGCGTGAGATCAGTGTCTCGCCCGCGCCGAGTTGGCTCCCCGAGGGACGCGGTATCGCTCTGGCGACGTCGGCGCCGTCGGCGGTCTTCACGCTCCGCGGGGGTCGCCGCGCGACCCTGCGAACCGCCGAGGGCGTGTTCGTCGTTCAGACGCTCGGTGCGACCGAGGCGCTCGCGACGGTGTCCGGCCCGCTGGCGCGGAGCGCGGTCGTGCGAGAGCTTCGAGCTGCGCGCCGCGCAGATGCCTACGCCGCATGGACGATTCGCATGCAGAAGGCAGCGGAGAGCAAGCTCGTCTGCGAGCGCGACCGCCTGCCCGAGCTGGGGGTCGTCACGCTCTCGGTGTATGCGCCGTTTCTCTCCCTGGACGAGGCGGAGGCGGCACGTTGGCTTGCCGCTCGGCGTGAGGAGCAGGGCCGCTAGGCGACGTCGCGTGCGGACCGCTTTGCCGCGGTGACCACCATGTCGCGGCCCGAGCTCTTCGCCAGCCCAAGTGCCGCGTCGGCTCTGACGATGAGGGCCGTTGCGTCGTCCTTCGGGAGCAACTCGGCCACGCCTCCGGAGAACGAGACGACGCCCAGGTTCGGCAGCGGACGTTCTCGCAAGGCTGCTTGGAGTCGATCGAACAGGCCTTCGGCGTCACGACTGTCTGCCTGCGAGAGCACGATGCCGAAGCGGCCACCGCCGATGCGACACGGTAGGTCACGCGCACCGGCCACGTCGTTGAGCACGCGCGCGATGGTCGCGAGCACCTCGTCGGCGGCCAGGTGGCCGATCCTCGCGTTGATCGTGGTGAGGCGGTCGACATCGAGCATGAGGAGCGCGAGCTGTTCGCGCCGAGCGCGGGTACGTGCGATCTCGAGGTCGAGAAGCGCGTGAAACGCCGGTCGGTCGTACAGGTCGGTCAGCGGGTCGCGCTCCGGGACGGGATCCGACTCGCGCAACTCGAGCGAGGTCTCGAGCGCCGGACGGCTGATGCTCAGGACGTTCTCGAGGGACGTGATGTCGATCTCGCTGAAACGTCGGTCCGGCGTACGTGTGAGCACGGCGAGCATGCCCGGGTCTGTGGCTGACTCCATCAGCGGAACCGCAAGCCCGCTGCGAATGGGATTCGCACCGTGCGGACCGTCCTCTCCCGCGAAGGAGACCTGGATCGCCCGGGCTCCACGGTAGTCGGGCACGCCGATTCCGCCCACGCGGGAGACCTCGGCTTGGGAGAGGCCCACCGTCGCCAGGATCGGCTCGCTCGCAGTCCCGACGATCGCGACGGCGGCGTCGGCGTCGGTCTGCTCGCGTGCGAGCTCGAGGACACGGACGACGCTCGAGTGGTCGGGCGACTCGATCGCCGGGGCTTCGACCGGCGCGCCCGAGATCGCGGCCGTGATCCGCGCCGGCAGTGTCTGGTTCAGGGCGTCGCTCAAGGTCTGCGCGAAGTCTGCGAGGCGATGGTCGTAGCGCTCGAGCATCGAGGACACGATCTCTTCCTGCCGGGTGAGCAAGCGGCGGATGGCAACCACGAAGAGGACGAGACAGAGCGAGCCGCAGAGCAGTGCAGCGAGGGCGAGCGCGATCGCGACGGTCGACTCGGGCATGGCGTCTATTACTAGCGACCGCATCGGTCGACGCTCCGCCCTGCGCTGTGGCTCCGACAGGACCGGGCGGTACGCTCGTCGCGGGGATGAGCACCGCCTCCGAGATTTCCGTCGTCCGCGTTCCGCTCAGCGCGGATCGTCCGAGCGACGAGGCCGGGGTCGCCCCCGGCGACTCCGGCTGGACGCCGACGGCTGTCCGCCGCGGTCGGCGACCGGCACCCGCAACCCTCGCGGCGCTCGCTGTGCTGTCAGGCTTCGCCGCGCTTGCTCTCGGTGGCCTGGCGGTGTTCTGGTCGGCGCGAGCGGATGACGGTCCCACGGCCTCGTCGGCACCGCCTTCGGGGCAGAGCGAGCAACTCGTCCCGAGCGTGGAGGGGCGTGCGCTTGCCCTCCTCGCAAAGCCGAGCACCGAGCGCGTTCTCTTTCGAGGATCCGAAGGACGGCTCGTCCTCGCGGTCGGCAGCGGCGGTCGTGCCGCACTCGTGCTCCGCGGCGTCGAGCCGGCGCCGGCGGGCCGGCCGTATCAGGCCTGGGTGGTCAGTCCGAACAGAGCCGTGCGTGCTGCGCAGTTCTCGGGTGGCGAGCGCGCGGTTCTGCTGTCCGTCCCGGTGGCTCGTGGTGCGAGTGTGGTCATCGCTCCCACTCGACAGGCGGCCGTACGGGCTGGAACATCTCGCCCTGTCGCCACGCGACCCTAGGCGCCCCGGCGCCCGAAGCTCAGCGATCGACGTCGCGAGATCCCGGGTCGGGGTGCTGCTCCCCCGCCCGCGCGATGTCGGCGCGATCCTTCCCGAGCTCTTTCGCGCGGTAGAGGGCTGCGTCGGCGCGCTCGAACAGGCTCGCGGGCGTGTCGCCATGCAGGAGCTCCGCGATCCCCCCGGAGAGTCTCAGACGCTGCTCGTCCGGGCCGAGCGCGGTGCCGCGCATCGAGTTGTGCACACGGTGGAAGAGCTGCTCGCCGTCCTCGGCGGCCGACTCGGGCATGATCACCGCGAACTCGTCGCCGCCGATCCGCGATGCGACGTCCGTCGACCGCACCGCTTCGCGTAGTCGATCCGCGGCCTGAGCAAGCACCCGGTCGCCGGCAAGATGCCCCACCTGGTCGTTGATCGACTTGAAGTCGTCGAGGTCGAACACGATGAGCGTGAGCTTGCGCTGGTAGCGGTGAGCGCGCGTCACCTCGCGACGCAGCGTCTCCTGGAAGAACCTCTGGTTGTAGAGTCCGGTCAGCGCGTCCGTCTCAGCGAGCTTGCGCGCCTCGCCGTAGCGTCGCGCGTTCTCGATCGCGCCGATGCAGCTCGCCGCGAGCGTCTCCGCCTCCTCGATCTGCTGCGTGCCCGGCTCGGCTTCGGTACGCCAGAACAGCGAGAGCGTGCCCACGGGACGCAGCTCCCTGCCCATCAGCGGGACGAACGCGCCACCGCGGATGAGGTCGGCATCGAGGCCGTCGCGATCGCGCCCGTAGCGGTAGCTCACGGTGATGGTGCCGGGCAGCGCCCCGGAGACTCCCGAGGTGGGTGGCCGCGCCGACTCCTGGTCGGTCATGCCGCGGGTCACCACGGCCGGAGCGCCGTCCTGGCGCTCGACGACCATCATCGCGGCATCGATGCCCTCGATCTCCATCGCCACGTCGAGGACCCGATCCATCAGCTCCTCGAGGTCGATCGACGTGCCGAGCTCCCCGAACAGGCGGTTGCGGCGGCTCTCCTGTCCGGCCCGTTCGAGTGCCTCAGACAGCCCTCCGGCGAGCTCGTCCATCTTGCTGCGCATCTCGTCCACGGCGCGCACGAGCTCCTCGTTCGGCGGTGTCGCCGAACGAGGACGCCGACTGAGAACGACCCCGAGCACCAGTGCCGCGGCCACGAGGGCCGCGGCGATGATCACGATCGTCGTTGCCACGTGTCGCGCAAGCTCATTTTGACCCTGTACTCCTTGTACTCACCTGATCGGGGGATGCAACCTCGAACGGGGTACCCCGCCCGAAATGTACTTCCCGCCCTGGACGCCGATCAGGTCTCTCACCGCGAGCTGGCGGGAGGGTGGCGGCGGTTGGGAACGGCGACGACGACTGTTCCGGGGCCGGCCTGGGCCGCCTGCCAGAGCGCATGTTCGGCTCGCGCGAGACCAGCCTCCGCATCGTCGTCCTCTCCGAGCTCCGTGATGCCCGCGCTCAAGACGAGACCGTCCTCGCCGTGCGGTGGCTCGAGCGCCGACTGGAGTGCATCCACGAGCGCTTCCGCGTCGTGCACACGTGAACCAGGGAGGACGAGCGCGAACGCCTTGCGGTCAAGCCGGTGGGCCGTGCCTGCGCCAAGGCTGCGGTCGAGCCGGCCGGCGAACCGGGTCAGCGCCGCGTCGGCGGCGGCTCGTCCGTCCGTCTCGGTCAGTGCGTCGAGTCCGCCGACGTCGAGTGCGACGACTGCCAGTGAGCGGCCGAAGTGACGGGTCTCGGCATGTTCCCGTGCGACGGTGTCGAGCGCGTCGCGGCGCAGCGCGTCGCCGTCCTCGGCGTGTGGTCGAGGAGGGCCGTGCGGTGGGGTCGCGGCCTCCGGCGTGAGCCCGGCTCGCGCGACATCAAGCGAGGCGATGCGCGCACCCTGCGGCCTCCCGAGCGCGTCCTCGATCCGCTCGTCGAACGCGTCGGGGCTCTCGTTCGGCGCATGCTCGACGAGGCCCACGGTCACTGTGGACGTGGCCGACGCGAACCGTCTCTTAGCCTCGTCTTCGAGGCGACGGGTCAGCACCGTCGCGCCCGAGGATGCGGTGCCGGGAAGCAGGATCGCGAGCTCCTGCTGGCCGCGCCGGCATGAGATGTCGCTTCGTCGGGTGACCTCAGTCACGAGACGCGCCACGTCGACGACGCGGTCGCCGGCCGACACGACGACAACCGAGAGCGGATGGCCGGTCCGGTTCGATCGAGCGGTGGCGCGACCGAGCTCGCGCTCGTACCCGCGGCGATTCGCAACGCCCGTGGCGGGGTCGACGTTCACGCGCGTCTCCAGCTCCGCGAATCGTCGCGCGTTTGAGAGTCCCACCGCCGCGTCGCGGAGGAGGTCGGCGAGCGCCGAAGCCTGTTCGCGCCCGAATTCCGCCGAGCGAGCGTAGACGGCGAGCGTTCCAGGAACTCCGGTCGCAGCGGCGAGTGGCAGGACGAGAGCGGCGTGGAAGCGATCGTCGGCGGGCTCCCCCTCCGCGGAATACGTCCAGTCGATGAGCGCGGCCCCATAGTCGCGCTCGTCCGGCGGAGCGAACGAGCGATCGAGTGTCTCGGTCTCCGCACCGACGCCGAGAGCGGCGATAACAGGTCGGCCTGCCGGGCCCTCGACGCGCAGAATCACGGCGTCGGCGCGGGTGCGCGCGGCGGCTTCGGCCACGAGCACATCGAGGAGCTCGTCGAAGTCGAGGGTGAGCAGTGCCGGCAGACGGTCCGAGCGGGATTCGAGGGCCGCGTCGACCGCGCCCGCGATGCTCGCCGACATCGCCTGCAAGTGATCGTCGACCCGGGCGAGCACCGCGTCCAGCCGACGCTCCGCCTGCCGACGGCCACGCAAGAGCACGATCGATCCGCACGCCGCCAAAGCCGCGCACGCCGCGACAACCGCAGTCACCATGCCTCCCTCGACACCTCCTCGCTCGGCGCACTGTATTCGGGGCGACACCGCTTTTCTACTGGGCGTCTGCTACCATCGCGCGGCCGGTTGGCGCGGTGCTGCTTGCCCGCCAGCCTTTTCTGTGTGAGGAAATCGACCGACCACACGTAGGAGACAACGCGTGCCCACAGTCAACCAGCTCGTCCGCAAGGGCCGAGCGACGCCGAAGGTGAAGTCGAAGACCCCGGCCCTGCGCGGGGCGCCGCAGAAGCGCGGCGTCTGCACGCGCGTCTACACGACCACGCCGAAGAAGCCGAACTCCGCGCTGCGCAAGGTCGCGCGCGTGCGGCTCACGAACGGCATGGAGGTCGGTGCCTACATTCCCGGCGAGGGGCACAACCTGCAGGAGCACTCGGTCGTGCTCGTACGCGGTGGACGTGTGAAGGACCTTCCCGGCTTCCGGTACAAGGTGATCCGCGGCGGCCTCGATTCCGCCGGCGTCACGGAGCGGCGCCAGGGCCGCTCGAAGTACGGAGCGAAGAAGCCCTAGCGATGCCGCGCCGCGCAGAGATCCAGCCCCGCACGATCGAGGCCGACGCCGTCCACGGCTCGGTGCTCGTCTCGCAACTCGTGAACCGGCTCATGCTCGACGGCAAGAAGTCGATCGCCGAGCGGACGGTCTACGACGCCCTCGCGCTCGCATCCGAGAAGACCGGCAAGCCGCAGCTCGAGGTTCTCGAGCAGGCGGTGAAGAGCGTCACGCCCGTGCTCGAGGTGCGCTCCCGCCGCGTCGGTGGAGCGAACTACCAGGTGCCCGTCGAGGTGCCGCAGCGCCGCGCGCGCACGCTTGCTCTGCGCTGGATCGTCCAGAACTCGCGCGATCGCCGGGAGAAGGGCATGGCGGCGAAGCTCGCCGGCGAGCTCATGGACGCGCTGAATCAGCAGGGCGGGGCGTACAAGAAGAAGGACGACATCTACCGAATGGCGCAGGCGAACAAGGCCTTCGCGCACTACCGCTGGTAGCCGAGAGATGAGCGCCGTAGCGACACCGGTCGGTCTCGACCGCGTCCGGAACATCGGGATCATGGCCCACATCGACGCGGGCAAGACGACGACGACCGAGCGGATCCTCTACTACACCGGGCGCACTCACAAGATGGGTGAGGTCCACGAGGGCGCTGCGACGATGGACTGGATGGCGCAGGAGCAAGAGCGCGGCATCACCATCACGTCGGCGGCGACCACTGCGGAGTGGCGCGATCATCGGATCAACATCATCGATACGCCCGGGCACGTGGACTTTACCGTCGAGGTCGAGCGGAGTCTTCGCGTGCTCGACGGGGCGGTCGCCGTCTTCGACTCCGTCGCCGGCGTCCAGCCTCAGTCCGAGACCGTCTGGCGTCAGGCCGACCGCTACAGCGTCCCGCGCATCGCGTTCATCAACAAGATGGATCGCACTGGCGCGAACTTCGCCGCCGCCGTGCAGTCCATGCGTGATCGGCTCGGAGCGCGGCCGGTGCCGATCCACCTCCCGATCGGCGAAGAGGAGAACTTCTCGGGGATCGTCGACCTCGTCGAGCTGAGGGCGATCACGTACGCGAATACGCTCGGAACCGAGTTCTCCGTCGAGGAAGTCCCGGCCGAGCTCGCCGACGCCGCGCACGCGGGCCACCACGACCTCATCGACCTCGTAGCCGAGTTCGACGACGAGCTGATGGAGACGTACCTCGAGGACGAGGCCTCGGTCACGCCGGAGATGATTCGCCGTGCGCTCCGCAGGGGCACGCTTGCCGGAGCGATCACTCCCGTGCTCGCGGGCTCGGCGTTCAAGAACAAGGGTGTGCAGGCGCTGCTCGACGCCATCGTCGACTACCTGCCGAGCCCGCTGGACGTTCCGGCAGTCGAGGGGCTTCATCCGAAGTCCGAGGCCGAGGAGACGCGACCCGCCGACTACGACGCGCCGTTCGCGGCCCTCGCCTTCAAGGTCATGAGTGACCCATATGTCGGCAAGCTCACGTACTTCCGCGTGTACTCCGGGCAGGTCAAGGCCGGGGATCGGGTGCTCAACACGACGAACGGCAGGACCGAGCGCATCGGCCGCATCCTCCAGATGCACGCGAACCACCGTGAGGAGCGCGAGGAGATAGGCGCCGGCGAGATCGCCGCTGCGGTCGGGCTCAAGTTCACGACGACCGGTGACACGATCGCCGTCGACTCGGCTCCGATCGTCCTCGAGCGCATGACCTTCCCCGATCCGGTCATCTCGGTCGCCATCGAGCCGCGCACCAAGGCCGACCAGGACAAGCTCGCGACGGCGCTCCAACGACTCGCCGAGGAGGATCCGACCTTCCGCGTCTCCTCGGACGAGGAGACGGGGCAGACGCTCATCGCCGGAATGGGCGAGCTGCACCTCGAGATCATCGTCGACCGCCTGCAGCGCGAGTTCTCGGTCGACGGCAACGTCGGTCGTCCCCAGGTCGCGTACCGCGAGACGATCACGAGCCCGGCAGAGAAGATCCAGGGCAGGTTCGTTCGCCAGACCGGTGGCTCGGGCCAGTACGGCGACGTGACCATCAATCTGTATCCGAACCACGCCGAGGGGTATGTGTTCGAGGACAAGATCGTCGGCGGGAAGATCCCGAAGGAGTACATCCCGGCAGTGAACCAAGGGATTCAGGAGGCGATGAGCTCCGGCATCATCGCCGGCTACCCCGTGGTCGACATCAAGATCGAGCTGGTCGACGGCTCCTACCACGACGTCGACTCGAGCGAGCGCGCATTCAAGATTGCCGGCTCGATGGCGTTCAAGGAGGGCATGCGCCGGGCGAAGCCGAAGCTCCTCGAGCCGGTCATGGCCGTCGAGGTCGTGACCCCGGACGAGTACCTCGGCGACGTCATCGGTAACCTGAACGGGCGTCGCGGTCGGGTCGAGCACCTCGAGCCCATCGGCGGGTCGCAGTCGGTGAAGGCGAGCGTCCCGCTCTCGGAGATGTTCGGCTACGCGACCGACCTGCGCTCGATGAGCCAGGGCCGCGCGACGTTTTCGATGCAGTTCGATCGTTACGAAGAAGTGCCGGCCTCGATCGCAGAGGCGATCGTCGGCGGCGAGAAGCCAGCGTAAACCCAGGAAGACGAGCTCGGAGGATAGGAGCAGATGGCAAAGCAGAAGTTCGAGCGCACCAAGCCGCACGTCAACGTCGGCACGATCGGCCATATCGATCACGGCAAGACGACGCTCACAGCAGCGATCACCAAGGTTCTCTCTGAGTCGGGTACCGCCACCGAGGTGACGTCCTTCGACGCCATCGACAAGGCTCCCGAGGAGCGTCAGCGCGGCATCACGATCAATACCGCGCACGTCGAGTACGAGACGGAGAATCGTCACTACGCGCACGTCGACTGCCCGGGTCACGCCGACTACATCAAGAACATGATCACGGGAGCCGCCCAGATGGACGGCGCCATCCTCGTGGTCTCGGCGGCCGACGGCCCGATGCCGCAGACCCGCGAGCACATCTTGCTCGCGCGCCAGGTCGAGGTGCCATCGATCGTCGTCGCGCTGAACAAGGCCGACATGGTCGACGACCCCGAGCTCCTCGAGCTCGTCGAGATGGAGGTCCGCGAGCTTCTCTCCAAGTACGAGTTCCCGGGCGACGACATCCCGGTCGTGCAGGTCTCCGCGCTCAAGGCGCTCGAGGGTGACCCCGAGTGGACGCCCAAGATCCTCGAGCTCATGGCGGCGGTCGACTCGTACATCCCCGAGCCGACGCGCGACGTCGACAAGCCGTTCCTCATGCCCATCGAGGACGTCTTCACGATCACGGGCCGCGGCACGGTCGTCACGGGCCGCATCGAGCAGGGCAAGCTCCAGATCGGCGAGGAGGTCGAGATCGTCGGCATCCACGAGAAGACCGAGAAGACGACGGTCACCGGTCTCGAGATGTTCCTGAAGACACTCGACTACGCCCAGGCCGGCGACAACGCCGGGGCGCTCCTCCGTGGCGTCAAGCGCGAGGAGGTCGAGCGTGGCCAGGTGCTCGCAAAGCCGGGCTCGATCACGCCGCACACGAAGTTCAAGGCCGAGGTCTACGTCCTCTCGAAGGACGAGGGCGGCCGGCACACGCCGTTCTTCAACGGCTATCGGCCGCAGTTCTACTTCCGCACGACAGACGTGACGGGCTCGATTGCGTTGCCCGAGGGCCAGGAGATGGTCATGCCTGGCGACAACACGAACATGGAGATCGACATGCACCAGCCGATCGCCATGGATCAGGGCCTCCGCTTCGCCATCCGTGAGGGTGGGCGCACGGTCGGCGCAGGCGTCGTCACGGAGATCATCGAGTAGGGGAGAGGCTTGCCTCTCCCTCTCTCACCACGCACATGGCGCAACAGAAGATCCGCATCCGTCTGAAGGGCTACGACCACCAGCAGGTGGATCGTTCGGCGTCCCAGATCGTGGAGACGGCCCAGCGCACCGGCGCGACCATCACCGGTCCCGTCCCGCTGCCGACCGAGAAGAACGTCTACTGCGTGATCCGCAGCCCCTTCAAGGACAAGGACTCGCGGGAGCACTTCGAGGTGCGTACGCACAAGCGCCTGATCGACATCCATTCGCCGACGCCGAAGACGGTCGACTCGCTCATGCGGCTCGATCTCCCGGCCGGCGTCGACATCGAGATCAAGCTCTGACGATGAAGAGCATCCTCGGCAGAAAGCTCGGCATGAGCCAGGTCTTCGACCCGGACACGGGAGTGATGACCGCGGTGACCGTCATCGAGGCCGGGCCGTGTCCCGTCGTGCAGGTGAAGACGACCGACACGGACGGCTACGACGCGATCCAGCTCGCGTTCGACGAGGTGGCGGAGCGAAAGCTCTCGAAGCCCGAGGTCGGCCACCTCAGGAAGGCGGGCGTCGCACCGCACCGGCATCTCGTCGAGTTCCGGGGCGAGAGCCCGCTGGCGGTCGGCGAACTGGTGACGGTCGAGTCGTTCGAGCCGGGTGACGCGATCAAGGTGTCGGGGGTCTCTGTCGGGAAGGGCTTCCAGGGAACGATCAAGCGGCACAACTTCAGCCGCGGCCCCGTCTCGCACGGCTCTCACAACGTCCGCGCGCCCGGTTCGATCGGCGCGTCGGCGTACCCGTCGCGCGTGTTCAAGGGCAGGAAGATGCCTGGCCGCATGGGCGGCACGCGCGTGACCCAGCCGGGGCTCGTCGTCCACGAGGTGGACGCCGAGCGCAATCTGCTGCTCGTTCGCGGGTCGGTTCCCGGCCCGAAGAGCGGCGTCGTGGAGATCGTGGGCGTCTGATGGCCGCTCCCAAGGCACCCGTCATCGGCGGCTCGTCCAAGGAGGTCTCGCTCGACGAGACGGTCTTCACGACCGAGCTGAAGCCGCACCTCGTGCACGAGGCCGTGCGCGCCGAGCTGAATGCTGCTCGGGCGGGGACGAAGGGCACGAAGAGTCGCGGTCTCGTCGCCGGCGGCCGCTCGAAGCCGTGGCGCCAGAAGGGCACCGGCCGCGCGCGCGCAGGGACGACCCGGGCGCCGCACTGGACGGGCGGCGGCGTCGCGTTCGCGCCGGGCATGCGCTCGTTCGACGTCAAGGTGAACCGCAAGGCTCGACGCTCGGCTCTGCGCGGCGTGCTCTCGCACCATGCGTCGAACGGCACGCTGGGCATCCTCGACGGCTCCGGCTTCGACGCCCCGTCGACGAAGAAGGCCGCCGAGCTCATCTCCGCCTGGGGCGAGCGACCGACGCTCGTCGTCATGACGGAGGACGAGGAGACGCTCGTGAAGTCATTCCGGAATCTCGACAAGGTGCTCGTCGTCACGCCGGCCGAGCTCGAGGTCGCCTCGCTCGTCTGGGCACGCTCGGTGCTCATCTCGGAGACGGCGATGCCGCTCGTCCTCGGACGCGCCGGTGTGGCCGTGGAGGAGGCGGCGGAATGAGCCTGCACCCGAACCAGGTCCTCCTCGCGCCCGTGGTCTCGGAGAAGAGCTATTCGCTCATCACCGACCGCAAGTACACGTTCAAGGTGCACGAGGATGCCCACAAGACGCAGATCCGCCAGGCCGTCGAGGAGCTCTTCGAGGTCAAGGTTGCGAGCGTCAACATCGTGAAGGTCCAGTCCAAGCCGAAGCGCCGCGGTTTCGTCAAGGGGCGCAGGCCAGGGTGGAAGAAGGCGATCGTGGAGCTGAAGGAAGGTCACGAGATCGAGATCTTCGAAGGAGCGGCGGTCTGATGGCGCTGAAGAAGTACAAGCCGACGAGTCCGGGAAGGCGCTTCATGGCGACGTCCGGTTTCGAGGAGATCACGAAGTCCGAGCCCGAGAAGTCCCTGCTCGAGCCGATCACGAAGAAGGGCGGGCGCAACAACCGCGGCCGCATCACGACGCGCCATCAGGGTGGCGGTCACAAGCGCCGCTTCCGAAAGATCGACTTCAAGCGCACGAAGGACGGCGTCCCGGCCAGGGTGGCCGCGATCGAGTACGACCCCAATCGGTCGGCCCGCATTGCGCTGCTCCATTACGCCGACGGCGAGAAGGCCTACATCCTCGCGCCCGTGCGGCTCAAGGTCGGCACGACGGTTGAGTCTGGCCCGGCGGCGGATATCAAGCCGGGCAACGCGCTCCCGCTGCAGAACATCCCGACGGGCACGATGGTCCATTGCGTGGAGTTGAGGCCGGGCCAGGGTGCCCGCATGGCGCGGTCGGCCGGTTCGGCGATTCAGCTCGTCGCGAAGGATGGACCGCACGCGGTGCTGCGCCTTCCCTCCGGTGAGCTGCGTCGCGTCCTCCTCACCTGTCGTGCGACCGTGGGTCAGGTCGGCAACACGGAGCACTCCAACCAGTCCAGCGGGAAGGCCGGCCGGAGCCGCTGGCTCGGCAAGCGCCCGACGGTCCGCGGCTCGGCCATGAACCCGGTCGACCACCCGCACGGCGGCGGCGAGGGCAAGACGAAGGGCGGCCGGCATCCCGTCACGCCGTGGGGCGTGCCGACGCTCGGCAAGCGCACCCGCCGCAAGCACAAGGAATCCGACACCCTGATCGTCCGCGGCCGGCGTCGCGGGAAGGAGAAGAGGCGCTAGTGAGCAGGTCTTCAAAGAAAGGGCCCTTCATCGAGGACCGGCTGCTCAGCCGGATCGAGGCGATGAACGCGAGCGGCGAGAAGCGGATGATCCGTACCTGGTCGCGCGCGTCGACGATCTTCCCGGAGATGGTCGGGCACACGATCGCCGTTCACGACGGCCGCAAGCACGTGCCCGTGTTCGTCACCGAGCAGATGGTCGGCCACAAGCTGGGCGAGTTTGCTCCCACCCGAACCTTCCGCGGCCACGCCGGTGACCGCTCGACGCAGGTGAAGAAGCGCTAATGGCCCAGGCTCAGGCAGACGATCTCCAGCGCGTCCGCGCGCAGGCGAAGTGGGTACGCACGTCGGCGCGCAAGGCGCGCGTCGTGCTCGACCACATTCGCGGGCGCAGCGTGCCGGAAGCGCGGACGATCCTGGCCTTCACGCAGCGCGCTGCGGCGACCGACATCGAGAAGGTCCTGCGCTCCGCAGTCGCGAACGCCGAGGCAAACCACGGCCTCGACGGGGACGACCTGGTGGTCGAGACGGCCTATGCCGACGAAGGGCCGACGCTGAAGCGCTGGAAGCCGCGCGCCCGTGGTCGGGTCAACCGGATCAACAAGCGGACGTGTCACGTCACGCTGGTGCTTGCCGAGGTGCCGGAGCAGAACACGCGCCGGCGTGTAAGCAAGCAGCAGGCAGCCGCCGAGTCGGCGCCTCCTGCCGAGCAGTCCAAGCCGAAAGCCGCATCGCGGCGGAAGAAGAAGGAGGCGGTGGCCTGATGGGTCAGAAAGTGCACCCCGGCGGCTTCCGCGTCGGCGTCATCCATGACTGGAAGTCGAACTGGTGGACGGGCAAGCCCGAGTTCGCCGCGTATCTGCTGGAGGACGTTCGGATTCGCGAGCACATCCTCGGGAAGCTGTCTCACGCCGGCTTGAGCGACATCCTGATTCGCAAGGACAAGCAGCGGATCACGGTGGACATCTTCACGGCCCGCCCGGGCATCGTCATCGGGAAGTCGGGCGTCGAGGTCGACGCGCTCCGCAAAGAGCTGCACGCGATCACGAAGAAGAACGTCCACATCAACATCAACGAGATCAAGCGCCCGGAGCTCGATGCGAAGCTCGTCGCGCAGTCGATCGCCGAGCAGCTCGAGAACCGCGTGAGCTTTCGCCGTGCGATGAAGCGCTCTCTCGCCTCGGCCATGCGTTCGGGCGCACAGGGGATCAAGATCACGGCTGCCGGTCGCCTCGGCGGCGGCGAAATGAGCAGGCGCGAGATGTATTCCGAAGGCCGTGTGCCGCTGCACACGATCCGCGCGGACATCGACTACGGCCAGGCCGAGGCCTCGACGACGTTCGGCAAGATCGGCGTCAAGGTCTGGGTCAACAAGGGCGAGATCATGCCGGAGGGCTTCGACGCCCCTTCGGGCCGCGACACGCGTCTCGGCGACCAGGATCAGGCACGCCGCCGACGCGGTGCCTCGGGGGAGGGTCTCGGCGCATCGCGCGAGGGCCGCGGCCGTCAGCAGGATCGCGAGGGGCTCGGCATCGTGCCCCGGAAGCGCCGTGGCGGTCAGCGCCCCGGCGGAGGACGCCCGGGCCAGAGGCCGCGCCGCGACCTGCCGCCGGCGGCATCCGCTCCGGAGACCGAGGCGCCGGCAGTGGAGCCCGAGGTGCAGGACGCTCCCGCAACGGAGGCGACGCCCGAGGCAGCGCCCGGCGGTGGGGGCGAGAGCTGATGTTGATGCCGCGCAAGACCAAGTTCCGCAGGCATCACCGCGGCCATCGCCGAGGAACGTCGCGCGGACAGACGACCGTGCAGTTCGGTGAGTACGGGCTCAAGGCACTCGAGGCCGGGTGGATCACCAACCGGCAGATCGAGGCTGCCCGCATCGCGGCCACCCGCAAGATCCGCCGAAGCGGGAAGGTCTGGATCAACCTCTTCCCGGACAAGCCGGTGACGAAGAAGCCGGCCGAGACCCGCATGGGCTCGGGCAAGGGCTCGCCCGAGGGCTGGGTCGCCGTCGTGAAGCCGGGACGTGTCATGTTCGAGCTCGCCGGCGTCGACGAGCCGCTCGCCAAGGAGGCGCTTCGCCTCGCCGGGCAGAAGCTCCCGATCAAGACGAAGTTCGTCCGCAGAGAGGCTGATCTCTTTGAGAGCTAGAGAGCTGCGGGCCCTGACCGACGACGAGCTCGACCGCAAGATGGCCGAGACCCGGCAGGAGCTCTTCAACCTGCATTTCCAGACGGCGACGGGCGTGCTCGAGAACAGCGCGCGCCTCCGCCACGCCAAGCGCGAGATCGCGCGCATCCTGACCGTCCGAACCGAACGCGAACGAGGGAACTAGCCGCATGGCCGACGAGACAGAGAAGACCGAGAACGAAGAGATCATCGAGCCGACCGAGGCGGTGGCTGACGACGTGGTCGAGGAGGCCGCGCCCGAGGCCGAAGAGCCTGCCGCCGAGGCGGAACCCGTCGCCGAGGTCGAGGCAGAGTCCGCCGAGGCAGAACCCGTCACTGACGAGCCTGGCGAGGAGACCGCAGCCGCCGAGACC
>Ga0075343_1000052_pt1 | contig 24132 bp, 24 predicted proteins | sample RushOxbow_ThreeS_2_FD_120072 | JGI IMG/M metagenome (GOLD analysis project Ga0075343, IMG submission 120072) | Natural and restored wetland microbial communities from the San Francisco Bay, California, USA, that impact long-term carbon... | ecosystem: Environmental > Terrestrial > Soil >...
CCTGCAATGGGATGAGAGCTTCGACATCGGCTCCGACACGCTTACCGGTGTGAACGACGCGGACTACAAGCCGCCGTTCCCCCTGACCGCCAAGCTCGAGAAGCTGACGATCAAGATGGATCGCCCCCAGCTCACGCCGGAGGACATCGCGAAGCTGGAGAAAGCCCAGAAGGCCGCGGCCGACGCGAACTAGCCTCTTGTGCGCAAACCCAGGATGGCCGGGCGAAAGCCCGGCCATCGGGAAACGTCCCACGTTGAAACTAGTAGCGGTAGTGCTCCGGCTTGAACGGGCCTTCGGTCTTGACGCCGATATACGCGGCCTGCTCCTCGCTCAGCTTGGTGAGATGGGCGTCGAGGCGCCCGAGATGCAACTGGGCGACCTTCTCGTCCAGATGCTTCGGCAGCACATAGACCTTGTTCTCGTATTTGCCGACATGCTGCCACAGCTCCATCTGCGCCAGCACCTGGTTGGTGAAGGACGCGCTCATCACGAAGCTCGGATGACCGGTGGCGCAGCCGAGATTGACGAGGCGGCCTTCGGCCAGAAGCAGGATGCGCTTGCCGTCGGGGAACTCGATCTCGTCTACTTGCGGCTTCACGTTATGCCACTTGAAGTTCTTGAGGCCGCCCACCTGAATCTCGGAATCGAAATGCCCGATATTGCAGACGATGGCGCGGTCATGCATGGCGCGCATGTGCTCGACGGTGATGACGTCCTTGTTGCCGGTGGCCGTGACGAAGATGTCGCCCTTGGGCGCGGCCTCCTCCATGGTGATCACCTCGTAGCCTTCCATCGCCGCCTGCAACGCGCAGATCGGATCGATCTCGGTGATCGCCACGCGCGCGCCCTGGCTCTTCAGGCTCTCGGCGCAGCCCTTGCCCACGTCGCCATATCCGGCGATCACGGCGTATTTGCCGGCGAGCATGACGTCGGTAGCGCGCTTGATGCCGTCGGGCAGGCTCTCGCGGCAGCCATAGAGATTGTCGAACTTCGACTTGGTGACGCTGTCATTGACGTTGATGGCGGGGAAGGGAAGCTTGCCCTTCTTCTGCATCTCGTAAAGCCGATGCACGCCGGTCGTGGTCTCTTCCGACACACCCTTCAGATTGTTTTTCACTTTCGAGTAGAAGCCGGGCTCGCGCTCCAGCCGCTTCTTGATGGTGGCGAACATCGCCGTCTCTTCGTCGTTGCCGGGCTTGGCGAGCACGGACGGATCTTTTTCGGCTTCAGCGCCGAGGATCACGATCATCGTGGCGTCGCCGCCGTCGTCGAGAATGAGATTGGCGGTCTCGCCGCCGGGCCATTCGAGGATGCGGTCCACGTAGTCCCAGTATTCCTCCAGCGTCTCACCCTTGACGGCGAACACCGGGGTCCCGTTCGCCGCGATGGCGGCGGCGGCATGGTCCTGGGTCGAGAAGATGTTGCAGGAGGCCCAGCGCACCTCGGCGCCGAGCGCCTCGAGGCTCTCGATCAGGACCGCGGTTTGGATGGTCATATGCAGGCAGCCGGCGATCCGGGCGCCCTTCAGGGGCTGTGCCTTGCCGAATTCCTCGCGCACCGCCATTAGACCCGGCATCTCGGTCTCGGCGATGGCAATTTCCTTGCGGCCCCAATCGGCGAGCCCGATATCCTTGACGTGGTAGTTCATGCGGTCTCCGCTTGGCTGTATAAAGATATAAAGAAGTCCTTATATCTTATCCGCCCCCTGGAGAGTCAAGGGGGGTGCCCTGGTCAGGGCCAAATGACCATGGCGCGCTGACTTAAGCCGGAAATTGCCTGCAGAATCCGGGAGTAAGGCCCCAATTATCAGGATCTCGTCAGCGGCCGAGGCATAGCGTCCATGTACCGGCGCGCCAAGCCGGCCGCCCAGGAGGTCTCGCCGTGCTCGATTCCGCCAAGACGCCAGCACAAGCTCAAATCCGCGTATGGGACCCCTTCGTCCGGGTCTTTCACTGGACCCTGCTTGCCGCCTTCACGGTGGCTTATCTCGTCGAGGACCCGCACATTGTTCACGTGTGGGCCGGATACGTCCTCGCCGGGTTGATCCTAGCCCGCGTGGTCTGGGGCTTTGCCGGCTCACGACACGCGCGGTTCTCCGATTTCGTCTATCGTCCCACGACAACCTTCGCGTATATCCGCGACCTCCTTCTGCTGCGCGGCAAGCGTTATCTCGGCCACAGCCCCGCCGGTGGCTACATGATCCTTCTTCTGCTCGTGATGCTCGCGGCAACCGGCATAGCCGGGTTGATCGTCTATGGCGGGGAGGAGCAGGCCGGGCCGCTGGCCGGTATGGTGTCGAAGGCGACGGCGGAGAATTTCGAGGAAATCCACGAAGTGCTCGCCAATATCACGCTCGCCCTGATTGTCGTGCACGTTGCCGCCGTGATCTTCGCAAGCTTCGCGCATCACGAGAACCTGCCACGCGCCATGGTGACGGGCTGGAAGCGCCAATAGGCGCGTCAGTCCTCTTCGCCGAAGCCGTTCTCGACCAGGGCGATGAGCGCCTCGATAGCGAGTTTCGCCTCCTCGCCGCTCACCTCGATGTGGATCGAGTGGCCTTGGCCCGCGGCGAGCATCATCAGCCCCATGATCGAGGTGCCACCCACGGTGTGCCCTTCGCGGCTCACGCGCACATTGGCCTTGAATTCGCCGGCGCAGCGCACGAATTGCGCCGAGGCGCGCGCATGCAGGCCCTTCTTGTTGGGGATCATGACTTCGGCGAAGAAGACGCCTTTTTCCCGCTCACCGGAGATATGGCGCGCCGGGGTCACGGTGCTCAATTCGCCGCCAGGATCTGACTCGCGACGCTGATATATTTGCGTCCGGCCTCTTGGGCCTGGGTGATCGCCTCCTCGAGGCCGCACTCGCCCCGCACGCTTGCGAGCTTCACCAGCATCGGAAGATTAACCCCCGCGACCACCTCCACATTGGGCCGCTCCATGGCGGAGATCGCCAGATTCGATGGTGAGCCGCCGAACATGTCGGTGAGCACGACGACACCTTCGCCGGCATCGACCATGTCGAGCGCCGACAACATATCCGCGCGGCGGACATCGAGGTCGTCGTCAGGACCGATGGACACAGTCTCGATCTGCTCCTGCGGCCCCACCACATGTTCGAGCGCCGCGCGGAACTCGCGTGCGAGATTGCCGTGGGTCACGATAACGACGCCGATCATGCTACCTCTTGGATGAATGCCGCCCGGCCAAAGGCCGCTATCTTTGTCGGGTGCAGGGTCAGGCGCAAGCCCGAAACCGCCTCGGTAAAGCCTATTGTTCGGTCGCGCGCAAGAGCGCCATTTTCAACTTCAACGGCGCCGACGCCTCGAACGGCGAGAGGTGCAGCAGCGGCATGTCAACGCCTTCCAGAGCCGTTCGATCCCAAGGATCGGGCGGCATGCGCGGCACCTGATCAGCCGCGACCAAGTCGCACACAAGCACGAGCCGCGCCGCGGCGATAGTGGGCATCTCCTGGATGCCGAGCCCGCGCACCTCCATCATTCCGGCAAGCGTTTCGGGCGCGGAGACGGTCACGATCGCACCGTTCACATCGAGTTGGACCTGATCGTCCGCGACGAGAAGAGGTCGCAGTTCGGCTTCGTTCGGAAGCGCCAGGAAACGAAGCGCCAAGTCCGATTTGCCGGCGCCCGGCGCGCCGCGCAGCAATGCGGCGCGATCCCCGAGAGCCACGCACGTGCCATGGACGAGCGCACGCACCATGGCGGTCGAGATCCTATGCAGCCGGCAGGCGGATGACGAAGCGTGCCCCACCGCTCGCCGCGCTCGCGTCGCGGGCGGGCCTGTTCTCCGCATAGAGACGACCGCCATGCGCCACCACGATCTGCCGCGAGATGTTGAGGCCGAGCCCGGAGTTCTGCCCAAAGTTCTCTTGCGGCCGGTCGGTGTAGAAGCGCTCGAAGATGCGCTCGAGATTCTCTTCGGGGATGCCGGGCCCTTCGTCCTCGATCGCGATCTGGATCTCGTTGCCGATGCGGCGGGCGGCGACGGTAACGCGGCCGTCCGGCGGCGAGAAGGAAATGGCGTTCTCGAGCAGGTTCACCATCACCTGGTGGAGACGGCTGTCATGCCCGTTCACGCGATAAGGATGCGCGCCCGGCGCATAGGCGATTTCGAGCACGACTTCCGGGATGTCGTCGCGATGGATGTCGTTGAACAGCGACACGGTCGCGCGAAGCATCTCGTCCATGCTCACGAGCTCGGCATCTTCCCGGGCGAGCTCCGCATCGAGGCGTGACGCATCGGAGATGTCGCTGATCAGCCGGTCGAGCCGCCGCACGTCGTGCTGAATGATCTCCATCAAGCGCTCGCGCGACTCCTCGGTTTTGGCGAGCGGCAGGGTCTCGGTGGCGCTGCGCAACGAGGTGAGAGGGTTCTTGAGCTCGTGCGCGACGTCGGCGGCGAAGCTTTCGATCGCGTCTATCCGGCGATAGAGGGCGCCCGTCATGTCGCGCAGCGCTCCGGACAAATGGCCGATTTCGTCGGAGCGGTCGGTGAAGTCGGGGATCTCGGCGCGGGCCTTGACGCTGTGGCGCACACGCTCGGCGGCCGCGGCAAGCCGCTGCATGGGGCCGGCGATGGTATTGGCGAGGATGAGCGACAGCACCACGGTCACGGCCGCCGCGAACGCCGACACCCGGAAGATGCTCATGCGCTCCGCCGAGACGATGTCGTCGATGTCGCCGCCCCGCGTCGACAGCAAAAGCACGCCGAGCACCGCGCGCATGCGCTGAACGGGCACCGCCACGGACACCACGATCTCGCCCTTGTCGTTCTTGCGCACGATGGGCACCGAAGTTCCGGTGAGGGCCGTCGCCACTTCCGGGTAGGCTTTGCCGTTGGCGGCGCCGATCTCGGTGTAGACCGGGAGGCCCGAAGGCTGGAGCTGGTTTGTCACCGCGTCCCAGAATGTGTTGAGCGCGTCGGGCTCAGAGGTTTCGGGCGGGGGAAGGTCGTAGCGCAGCACCTGTCCGCGCGAATAGAAAGTATCGGAATCGAGGATCAGCGTGCCGTCGCGATTGTAAATGCGCGCGCGGCTGCCCGTGGGCTTGACTAGGGGCCGCAGGATCGGCGCGGCGCGTTCGGGATCGATGGTGAAGCCGAGCGCATTCGAGAACGGGTCGTCGGCGCTGCCCGGACCTGCTTGGCCGAGTTCTTTCTCCAGGAGCGTTTCCGGGTCGACTTGGGTCTCGCCGTTGTCGACGCCGGCGGAGGCGGCGATGGCGCGGGCGATGATCTCGCCCTGGGTCAAAAGGCTCTGCACCTTGGCGTCGATCAGCCCGGCGCGAAACTGGTTGAGATAGAGAATGCCGGAGACGAGGATCGCCAAGCCGATCAGATTGAGCACGACGATGCGCCGCGTCAGGCTGGAGAAGCCGTGACGGAAGGGCCGGTGCTCGCCGATCCAACTGGGTACGCGCTTGACCCAGCTCAAGACGGCGCGCGCGCCGCGGCGGAAGCGCTCCTTGAACGAGGCGTCGACCCGCTGCCAGGACCCTTCAGTCTCGGCAGTCATCGGTCTCGCCCGTTATTCTTTGAACCGGTAGCCCACGCCATAAAGCGTCTCGATCACGTCGAAGCTCTGGTCGACGGCCTTGAACTTCTTGCGCAACCGCTTGATGTGGCTGTCGATGGTGCGGTCGTCGACATAAACCTGGTCATCATAGGCCGCATCCATCAGGGCGTCCCGGCTTTTTACCACGCCGGGCCGTGCGGCAAGGGCCTGGAGGATCAGGAACTCGGTCACCGTGAGGGTCACGGGCCGGTTGTCCCACACGCAGGTATGGCGCTCCGGGTCCATGCGCAGCTTGCCGCGCTCCAGAACCTTCGACTTGTCCTCGATCACCTGGGCCGTGTCGCGCGGCGCCGAACGGCGCAGCACCGCCTTCACGCGCTCAACCAGGAGGCGCTGAGGGAAGGGTTTGCGGATATAGTCGTCCGCCCCCATCTTGAGGCCGAACAGCTCGTCGATCTCCTCGTCCTTGGAGGTGAGGAAGATCACCGGCATCTCGCTGCGCTGGCGCAGGCGGCGCAAGAGCTCCATCCCGTCCATGCGCGGCATCTTGATGTCCAGAATGGCGAGGTCGGGCGGGCTGTCGAACAAGCCGTCCAGCGCGCTGGCGCCGTCGTTGTAGGTCTGTGTCTTGTAGCCTTCAGCCTCCAGCACCATGCGCAAGGAGGTCAGGATGTTCCGATCGTCGTCGACAAGGGCAATTGTTGGCATTGGGGGGCCTTTTGCGCGATTGACGCGATTTGCAGGGTGTTATGGTCTTAGGGCTGCCTCAAAACATGGCAGCATCGGGGCGCTTCTCGCCGCACCCATAGTCATCGGGATGCAACAAATATCGTTATGGCGCAAGTAAATAACTCGTCAGGAATGCCTGCCAAGCCGGAGATCGCGGCGGATGCGCGCACCTTGGTTCGCCGGGCCTTCAAGGGCACGCTGGCGAGCCTCGACACCCCCTCCGGCGCCCCTTACGCCTCCCTGATCACCCTCGCCGCGGACGCGGGCGGCGCTCCCCTGTTCCTCATCTCGACGCTCGCCCGGCACACAAGGAACCTGGCGGAGGATCCGAGGGCCTCGATCCTGATCGACGGCACCGATGCGGCCGCCGATCCGCTCCAGGGGGCCAGACTGACCCTGAGCGGCATAGCCGAAAAGGTTCATGGCGAGGCCGAGAGGCGCCGCTTCCTGGCCCGTCACCCCGAGGCGGAGCTTTACGCCGACTTCCCCGATTTCTCCTTTTGGCGGCTCGCCCTGGAAGGCGCCCACTATATCGGCGGCTTCGGCCGGATCGTGGACCTCGCCGCGAGCGATCTCCTGGTCTCCCTGGACGGCGCGGAGGCATTGCTCGAGGCGGGGCCCGGCATCGTGGCCCACATGAACGACGACCACGCCGACGCCATCGCGCTCTACGCTATTGCTTTCACAGGCGGCGATCCCGGCCCCTGGCGCATGACCGGGATCGATCCGGACGGCTGCGATATCGCTTTGGGCCCCGACGGGCGCCGGATTTCCTTTGCCAACCGGGTCCTGACCCCGGGCGATGCGCGAAAAGAGCTGGTGCGCCTGGCGGAAGAGGCCAGGGCAACGGCCGAGCCGTAACGGTCTACGAAGAGAGCGCCCGGCCTGTCACAGGAGCTTTCTTGAAAGCCTCCTGAGTTCAGGGTAGCTAGAGGGCGATCCAAAGTAATTTTTTCCATCAATTCGAGATCTAGGGACGAAACCGCATGAACGTTCAGTCGAAGATTGCGCCCACGGCGAACAAGAAGGTTCTGGCGTTCGTGGAAGAAGCAAAAGAACTTTTCAAGCCGGACTCCGTCTATTGGTGCGATGGCTCCAAGGAAGAGTATCAGGCCATGTTGAAGGCGCTGGTCGACGGCGGCACCGCCATGTGGCTGAACCCGGACAAGCGCCCCAACTCCATTCTCGTGCGCTCCGATCCCAAGGACGTCGCCCGCGTCGAGGACCAAACCTACATCTGCTCGAAGAACAAGGAAGACGCCGGCCCGACCAACAACTGGTTCGACCCGGCGGAGATGAAGGAGACGCTGAAGAAGCTCTATGACGGCGCGATGCAGGGCCGCACCATGTACGTGATCCCGTATTCCATGGGTCCCGTGGGCTCGCCCATCGCCGGCGTCGGCGTCATGGTCACCGACAGCGCTTACGCCGTCGCCAACATGCACATCATGACCCGCGTGGGCGAGAAGGTATGGAAGGCGCTGGGCGACTCGGAAGATTTCGTGCGCGGCATGCACACTGTGGGCGCGCCGCTCACCGCGCAGACCCAGGCTGACGTTCCGTGGCCGTGCAGCGAGACCAAGTACATCTCGCATTTCCCCGAGACGCGCGAGATCTGGTCCTACGGCTCCGGCTATGGCGGCAACGCGCTGCTCGGCAAGAAGTGTCACGCGCTGCGCATCGCGTCGGTGAAGGCGCGCGACGAAGGCTGGCTCGCCGAGCACATGCTGATTCTCAAGCTTACCAATCCCGAAGGCGAATCGAAATTCATCGCCGCCGCTTTTCCGAGCGCCTGCGGCAAGACCAACCTCGCCATGCTCAATCCGACGATTCCGGGCTGGAAGGCCGAGACCATCGGCGACGACATCTGCTGGATGAAGTTCGGCGAGGACGGACGTCTCTACGCGATCAACCCTGAGACCGGGTTTTTCGGTGTGGCGCCCGGCACCTCCGATCATTCCAACTACAACGCCATGCGCACGCTGGATTCGAACTGCATCTACTCCAACGTCGCGCTCACCGATGACGGCGATGTGTGGTGGGAAGGAATGACCGAAGAGACGCCGGAGCACACCGTGGATTGGCTGCGCCGCTCCTGGACGCCGGAGGCCGGCCGTCCCGCCGCGCATCCCAACTCGCGCTTCACCGCGCCCGCCGGCCAGTGCCCGGTCATCGCTCCGGAATGGGAGGATCCCAAAGGCGTGCCGATCGACGCCATTCTGTTCGGCGGCCGCCGCGCGTCCGTAGTGCCGCTCGTCACCGAAGCGGAAGACTGGAAGCAGGGCACGTTCCTCGGCTCAATCATGGCCTCGGAGAAGACCGCTGCCGCCTCGGGCGTGAAGGGCGACATCCGCCGCGACCCGATGGCGATGCTGCCTTTCTGCGGCTACCACATGGGCGATTACTTCGCTCATTGGCTGAAGGTTGGCGAGAAGGGCGGCGATAAGATGCCGAAGATCTTCTACGTGAACTGGTTCCGGAAGAGCCCCGAAGGCAAGTTTTTGTGGCCGGGCTTCGCCGAGAATGCCCGCGTGCTCAAGTGGATCTTCGAGCGCTGCAACGGCACGGCCGAGGCGATCGACACGCCGATCGGCAAGGTGCCTGCGGAAGGCGCGCTCGATACCGATGGTCTCGACGTCGGCGAGGCAGATCTCAAGGAGCTGCTCAGGGTCGACACGGAAGGCTGGAAGTCCGAGATTCCTTCGATCAAGGAGCACTACGAGACTTTCGGCGACAAGCTGCCGGGCGGCCTGAAAGAAGAGCTGGGCGAGCTCGAGAAGCGTCTCGGCTAGCACGCCGGTTAAGCAGAGAGATTGTCATGGCCGGGCAAAGTCCCGGCCATGATCGTTTTAGGGGTCGCGTGACGCTTGCCCCCTTTCGCGCTTCGCCTTAGGCAACTCCGCATGAGTAAGGGACACAGCGTCGTCGCGGCAGGCCACGCGCTGACCGCCGACGCGGCCGCCGAGATTCTCGCCGACGGCGGCAACGCCTTCGATGCGGCGATCGCTGGCATGTGCATGGCGTTCGTCGCCGAGGCGGTGTTCGCCTCGCCCGGCGGCGGCGGCTTTCTCATGGCGCGCCGGGCGGGACGCGACACGGTCAAGCTGTTCGATTTCTTCGTCGAGACGCCGCTGAAACGGCGCCAGGCGGACGAGGTCTCGTTCTTTCCGATCGAAGCCGATTTCGGGCCCGCCACCCAGGAGTTCCATATCGGCCTCGGGTCGAGCGCCACCCCCGGCATCGCGCAAGGCCTCTTCGCCATGCATGAGGCGCTCGGGACGGTGCCGATGCAGCGCTTGGTGGAGCCCGCCGCGGCGGCCGCGCGCAAGGGCTTCCCGCTCACCCCGTTCCAGGCGTATCTCTTCACTGTCATCGCGCCGATCCTGCAAGAGAGCGAAGGCACCGGGGCCATCTTCGCACCCGGCGGCAAGCTGCTCGAACCGGGCGACACCTTCCGCAACGAAGGGCTGGCCGAGACGCTTTCCTGGCTGGCCGAGGACGGCGCGCGCCTCTTCACGGAGGGCGATATCGGCAGGGCCATCGCCGTACAGTCACGCGACCGCGGCGGCCATCTGACTGCGCAAGACCTGTCGCGCTACCGCGTCGAACTGCGCGACCCGCTGCTGTGGCGCCACGGCAGAGCGAGCGTCGCGCTCAACCCGCCGCCTTCGGCCGGCGGCGCATTGATCGCCTTCGGGCTTGCGTATCTCGAAGCCTTGGCCGGATCGGGCGAGACAATCGATACACAAGCGCTGCACGCCGCCATGACCGCCACCAACGAGGCGCGCGCGCAGCACGGCGAGGGACTTGCGGAGCGTCTTGCAGGCGGCGTGCTGGCGGACGAAATCCGCAAGGCGGTTCGGCACCCGAAAGCCTATCGCGGCACGACCCATATCAGCGTCATCGATAAGGACGGCAACGCCGCCGCCGTCAGCCTCTCCAACGGCGAGGGCAACGGCTTCATTGTCGGCGACCACGGCTTCATGCTGAACAACATGCTCGGCGAGGAAGACCTTTGCGCCCATGACGACTGGCGCGAGGGCGTGCGGTTGTCGTCCATGATGGCGCCGACCATCATCCTGGAGCCGGACGGGACGGTGACCGCGCTCGGGACCGGCGGCTCGAACCGCATCCGCACCGCGATCCTCCAAGTGGCGGTCAATCTGCTGGCGCACGGCATGCGCGTCGAGGACGCCGTCACCGCACCCCGCATTCACGTGGAGCGCGACGGGACCACGAGCTTCGAGCCGGGCCTGCCGGAAGACATGGAAACCGCGCTGCGGGCGCTCGGCGAGAGAGCACGCCCCTGGCCGGCCCAGAACTTGTTTTTCGGAGGCGTGCACACCGCGCGCTGGCACGAGAAGCGGGGCGTGGAAGGCGCGGGCGATCCGCGCCGGCAAGGCGTGGCACGGACGGTCTGAGCCGGCTCGTGTCGTAAAAGGTCAAGCGTGCGCCGTTAATTGGCAACAGGTCTGGCGTGGCGGGCGCGAAGATGATCGTCGCCCGAAAGCCGGGGAAGCGATAAGGGGACCCTCATGCAGAACGCCGTCGCCATCTATCATGTGGCTTTCGAGGATGCCGGTACGCTCGGCACCGTGCTGGACGAACGCGGCGTCGCTCTCAATTATTTGCAGGCCGGCGTCGACGACCTGTCGCCCGCGCTCGACGCGGATCTCGTTCTGGTGCTCGGCGGGCCCATCGGCATTTACGAGATCGACCGCTATCCGTTTCTCAAAGACGAGCTCGCCCTCGTCGAGAAGGTGGTCAAGAAGAACACCCCAGTCGTCGGCATTTGCCTGGGCTGCCAGGCGCTCGCCGCCGTGCTCGCCGCGCGCGTCTATCCCGGCCCGCAAGCCGAGCTCGGCTGGGACGAGCTGATCCTGACCGACGAAGGCAAGGCCTCTCCGCTAGGCGTTCTGGAAGGCTTGCGCGTGCTCAACTGGCATGGCGACACCTTCGATCTCCCCTCGGGCGCCACGCGTCTCGCCTCGACGCCGCTCACGCCGAACCAGGCCTTCACCTACGGCTCGAACGTGCTGGCGCTGCAGTTCCACGTGGAGCTGGCGCAGCACAATATGGAGCGCTGGCTCATCGGGCACACACTCGAGCTTGCCAAGAACAAGGTCGATCTGGCGCGGATGCGCGAGAACACCGCGCGCTACGCGCCTGCTACCAACGAGGCGAGCCGTAAACTGTTCAATACCTGGCTCGACGGCGTGGGCGCTTAAGCGCTTCCGCTCCCGCGCGGGCGGGGACCCGGCCGAGCATCTGACAGTGCGGGAATGCGCGGCGGGATCTAATCAGCTTCGCTCGCGAGCACCGACTCGCCGACGGTCGTCGGCAGGTCCTTCGTCTCAGGCGCTTCCACCACGTCCCCTTTTGCGTTCCACCAGGTCGAAGCATAGGTCACGCCGCCTTCGCGCTTGACGAGGTGCGTCCACACCTCCTCGCCGGGATAGTAGAACACGGTCCACGGGCCCAATGCGCCGCTGGGGATCGCCCGGAAAGTCACAAGCACTTCGCCGCCTGGCCGCACGTCGCCCTTTTTCGCCTCGATCACCCGCAGCTTGGCGAGATAGCCTGGCAACTGCTCGCCGGTCTGCGCATCTTTGGTGACGCTGGTGCAGGTCACCGAGACGACGCGAACGAGCGCGACGAGGTCGCTGTCCTCCATGAGCTCTTCGTCTGACAGGGGCGCCGGTAGGGCGAACGCTACCGTGGCGATCAGACAGGTGCTCAGGAAAGCAAGAACCGGGCGTAGAATGGCGGGGGACATTGGACCTCCATGATGGGGTGGCGAGTTTACCCTGGAGCCCGCCAAGTCAACGTGAACAATCGTCAATCTGGGAGGACGACAACGATGGTGAATATCTATCTCTTCATCGAGCTGCTGCATTCGGCCAACGCCATGGCGACGCTCGACACGATCAAGGCCCTCGAGCTGGCCAACTGCAAGTTTGCCAATGTGGTGATGCTGTCCGACGAGAAGCTGGTGGCCCAGCTCGACTGCAAGGACTCCACCGACGGCGACAAGGCGATCCTCAACCAGATCGCCAAGGTCGAGGGCGTGGTGCAGACCAACATCGTCGCCGTGGTGCGGCCGACGAAGGGGTAGCCGTCAGTCGCGGTCGACGAGGCTCGTTACGCCGTCCATCTCCGCGCAGTTGGCACAGCAATAGATCGTGTCGCCGTGTTCCACGCCGTGGCCGACGATGCGGACCATGCATTTCGGACAGGTCGGGGCCATGGCCGCGATGGCGCATTCGAAGCTGTCGAACGTCGCCGTGCGACCGTCCATCGTGATGTCGAAGCTCTTGTCGTAGTCGTTGCCGCATTGCGCGCAGGTGCCCATGCCATCCTCCTTCCGGAGCGAGCCCAGCCGCTGCGCGGCCGGGCTCTGCTGTCTCTAGCTCTTGTCGTCGTCACCGTGATCTTTGCCGTGGTCGTCGCCGTGCTCGGCGACCTTCTTGCCTCCCGGCGCGACCAGATACCATTCTTCGCCGAAGCCCTCGACGTCCTGTCCATTGGTGTCGCCGGGCGCCTTGTCCTTGACGAAGTAATAGAGGGGCCACCCGCCATAGGTGACCTGCATCGTGCCGTCTTTCCGCTCGATCGTCCCGAGCAGCTCTCTCTTCACCTTGTCGCCGCCGGTCGGCTCTCCGGTGGTGGTCAATGGCGGCCAGGCGACGGCGCATTTGTCGTAGCAGGCGCTGACGGCGGCCTTGCCGTCCTTGCCGCGCGTATCCGCCTTGAAGAGATAGAGCGACCGTCCCTCGGCGTCGGCGAGAAAGGCGTCGTACTTCCCGCTGGACTTGACCTCGACTTTGGCCGCGTCAGCCATGGCCGGATAGGCAAAGCAGATCGCTGCCGCTGCCAAGAGTGCTTTATGCGTGAAGTGAGACATCGTGATCCTCCGGTTCCTTGGATTGTCGGTTCTGGGCAGAACGCGGGAGCGAGCCCGGAAGTTCACTCGCTCTTTATTGAAAGGGCGGCCTAATGCGCGGCCTCCCAATTGTCGGCGGCGCGGGCGTCCACCTGTAGCGGCACTTTGAGCTTCAGCGCAGGCTCCGGCGCGCGCTCCATCACGCTTTGCGCGATCTCCATGGTCTTGTCGGCTTCGTCTTCTGGCGCCTCGAAAATCAGCTCGTCATGGACCTGCAGCAGCATGCGCGCGGAAAGTCCCGCCTCGTCGAGCGCATCCGCCATGCGGATCATGGCGCGGCGGATGATGTCGGCCGCCGTCCCCTGGATCGGCGCGTTGATCGCCGCGCGCTCATAGTTTCCACGTAAGGATGGGTTCTTGGTGTTGATTTCCGGGTAGTGGACCTTGCGCCCGAACAGCGTCTTGACGTAGCCGGTGCGCCGCGCCTCCGCCTTCATGGCTTCCATGTAATCCTTGATGCCGGGGAAGCGCTCGAAATAGGTCTTGATGTAGGTGGCGGCTTCGCCGCGCGGGATGCCGAGCTGCGCCGCCAAGCCGACCGCCGAGATGCCGTAAATGATGCCGAAGTTGATCGCCTTCGCCCGGCGCCTAATCCCGGGGTCCATGCCCTCGATGGGCACGCCGAACATCTCGGAGGCCGTCATGGCGTGAATGTCGAGGCCGTCGGCGAAAGCTTGGCGCAGCGTCGGCGTGTCCGCCATGTGCGCGAGCACGCGCAGCTCGATTTGGCTGTAGTCCGCCGAGATCAGCTTCTTGCCTTTCTCGGCGACGAAAGCCTTGCGGATCGAGCGGCCTTCCTTGGTGCGTACCGGGATGTTCTGGAGGTTCGGCTCTTGGCTCGCGAGCCGCCCGGTTGTGGTCGAAGCCAGCACGTAGCGTGTATGCACGCGCCCCGTCTCGGCGTGGATGTAAGCGGGAAGCGCGTCCGTGTAGGTGCTCTTGAGCTTGGCGACCAGCCGCCAGTCGAGCACTTTTCGCGGCAGATCGTGGCCTTCCGCCGCGAGCTCTTCGAGGGCCGCCGCATCCGTGCTCCAGGCGCCGGTCTTGGTGCGCCGCCCGCCGGGCAGGCTCATCTTGTCGAACAGGATCTCGCCGAGCTGCTTGGGGGAGCCGATATTGAACTCCTCGCCGGCAAGCTCTCGGATTTCGTCCTCGAGCCGGGCGATGGTCTGCGCGAAAGCGCCGGAGAGACTGGCGAGCGTGGAGCGCTCCACCTTGACCCCGGCGCGTTCCATGCTCGCGAGCACGCTCTGCAACGGCCGCTCCAGCGTCTCATAGACGGTGGTGACGGATTCCGCCGCGAGCCGCGGCTTGAGCACCATCCAGAGGCGAAGCGCAATGTCCACTTCCTCGCCCGCATATTCGGCGGCGCGGTCGACCGCGACACGATCGAAGCCCACCGCGGCCTTCCCGGTGCCCATCACCTCTTTCTCGGTGAGGCAGGTATAGCCGAGCAGCGAACCCGCGAGCTTCGGCGGCAAATGCTCCGCGCGTCCGGCGTCCAGCGCATAGGACATCAGGCAGGGATCGTCGATCGCCGTGAGCTGAATGCCGTAGCGGGCGAGCGCCACCATGTCGGGCTTGGCGTTCGACACGATCTTGAGCACGGCCTCGTCCTCGAGAACCGGCTTCAAGAGGTCGAGCGCCTCGCGCAACGGAATCTGCGCCACCACCGTCTCGCCGCCGAGACCGAGCTCGTCGCCCGCGCTGTGCCCGAGCGGCACATAGGCCGCGTGTCCGGGAATGAGCGTCAGCGCCACCCCGGCGATCTCGCCGGTCATGGGATCGGCCGAGCTGAGCTTCACCCGGAAGGCGAAATGCCCTTGGAAGCGCGCGGCCTCCAGCAACTCGGCGAGGCGCTCCGCCTCGGTCACCGTCTCGTAATTGGCACGGTCGAAAGGAACGTCCTCGAGTCGCCCGGCGCGCTCTATGGCGAGTTCCGCCGGCGAGCCGCCTTGCACGGGCGTGTCGCGGGCGGGGCCGGTCTCGCCGCGCGGGCTCTTGCGCAATGGATGGTCGTAATCGTCTTTTTTCTTGCGCGGCGCGGTGGAGGGCTTCGCCTCGCCTTCGGGAAGCTCGGCGCCCAGGCCTTCCGCCACCCGCCGCAGCAGCGTGGAGAATTCCATGTGCCGCATGAAGGCGGTCAGCACGTTGGGGTCGGGCAGGCGCACGGCGGTTTCGGCCAAAGGTATGTCGAGTGGGGTCTCGCAATCGAGCGTGACCAGCGTCTTCGACAGCCGCGCCTGGTCCGCAAAGGCGATCAAGCTCTCGCGGCGCTTCTGCTGCTTGATCTCCGAAGCGCGCATGAGCAGCGTTTCGAGATCGCCATACTCGTTGATGAGGAGCGCGGCGGTCTTGACGCCGATGCCCGGCACGCCGGGCACGTTGTCGGAGGTGTCGCCAATCAGCGCCTGTACCTCGATGACCTTCGACGGCGGCACGCCGAACTTCTCCATCACGCCCTCTTCGGCGATCACCTTGTTCTTCATGGTGTCGTACATGCGAATGCCGGGGCGGACGAGCTGCATCAGGTCCTTGTCCGAGGAGACAATGGTCACCTCGGCGCCCGCCTTCCAGGCCTGAATGGCGTAGGTCGCGATCAGGTCGTCGGCCTCGTAGCCCGCCTTCTCGATGCACGCGACATTGAAGGCGTGCACGGCGTCGCGGATCAGGGGGAATTGAGGGATGAGGTCCTCCGGGGCCTCCGAGCGATTGGCCTTGTACCCCGAGAAGAGATCATTGCGAAACGTGTGCTCGGAGAGGTCGAAGATGGCGGCGAGATGCGTCGGCGGGTCGAGTTCGCCCGTCTCACGGAGCAGCTTCCACAGCATGCCGCAAAAGCCGTGGACGGCGCCGACGGGCAATCCGTCGGAGGGCCGCGTCAGCGGCGGCAGCGCGTGATAGGCCCGGAAGATGTAGCCGGAGGCGTCGATCAGGTAGACGTGGTCCCCTTTCGCAACCGGCTTTCCGGCAGCGGATTGGGGGGTCTTTTTGCTTGTCATGATGCGGGGAATATAGGGACTGCGGTCCCTTCAAGGGAGTCGCTTCGCAGCCTCATCCACGGCCGTCTACGACTATCGGGTCTTGGCCAGCTCGGGCTTCGGCTGCGCGGGGCTGCCTGGCTGCTGATTGCTGCTGCCCGGCGCAAACGCCTTGTCGGTGCCCCCGAAGGTCTTCTCGATATAGTCGGTGAAATACTTGTCGAGGAAGGGAAAGGCCCGGGCGAAGCGGGTGAAGTCCTTCTGCGCGATGAACAGCAGGAGCCCGTCTTCCAGCGCCTCCACGAGCCCGGTGCGGAGCTCGGACTTGACCAGCACCCGCTCGCCGAAATGCTCGCCGGGGCCGAACACCTTCTCGAAATGCTCGCCCGTGTCGGGATTGTCGATGGTGAGCTTGAAGGCGCCGTTGATCACCGTATAGAAGCCGTCGATCAGCATGCCCGGCTCGAACACCCTGTCGCCCTTCCAGAAATGGATGTAGCGCGTGGCCGGCGGCAGCATTCTGAGCTGCACCAGATTGGGCGGCATCACCGAGTTGAGCAGCCAGTTGATACCGACGCGGAATTTCGCGGCAAAACCTGGCAGGAACGACAGATAGAAGCCGCGCCACAGAAGCCAGGCCAGCACGCCGGACAGTTTGAACCCATACACGTCGGCCACGGCCTTGCTCATGCCGAGAGAGGCGAGCGAGCCCTTGGACGTGTAGGCGAAGGGCTTGAGCTTTTGGTCCTTGAAGCTGGCCATGATGTTGGCCGCGAGCTGATAGCCCTCGCGCACGGCGAACTGCGCCGTCTGCGTGGCGTAGTCGGCCGGATCTTCTTGCGGATTGTCGTTGAGCGGGATGAGCGCCGCGTCGCCGAGCGCCCAGACATGCTCTTGACCCGGCACGCGCATGAAGCGGTCCGTCACGATGCGGCCCCAATGGAGATCGAGCCCGAGCATCTGCACCAGCGGATGCGGGCCGTTGCCGATCGTCGCCACGACCGTCGAGGCGTTGAGGATGACCCCATTGGTGAGCGCGACGCCGGTGGACGTGGCCGACTTCGTGCCGACGCCCGTCAGGACCTCGATGCCTTGCTTGCGCAGCTGCTGCGTCGCGTAGGCGGCAAGGTCGGCGGGGAAGGTGGGCAGGATGCGCGGCGCATACTCGATGAGATACATGCGGATCTCATCGACCGAGATGTTGTGATAATAGGGCAGGGCGCGCCGGATCAGCTCGCGCATTTCCGCCACGGTCTCCACGCCGGAGAAGCCCGCGCCCACCACGATGAAGGTCAGCAGCTGCTCCTTCACCGCGCGCTCCGTGGTGACGTCGGCGGTTTCGAGGCACCCGATCACGTGGGTACGCAGCATGTGCGCGTCCGTTAGATCCTTCATGGTCAGCGCGTGATCCGCCATGCCGGGAATGCGTCCGAGGTCCACGCCCGTCCCGAGCGCCAGCACGACCTCGTCATAGGCGAGCTCGACCGGAGTCATCCGTGAGCCCTGCATGACGATCGCCTTCTTCTTCTCGAAGTCGATGCCCATGACGCGCGCCTGGCGCACCTGAACGCGTGTCAGGAGTTGCCGCAGCGGCACCACCGCGTCGGAGGAGTTGATGCTGCCGGAGGCCACTTCGGCCAGGAGGGGCTGGAAGACGAAGTAGTTGTTGTTGTTGATTAGCTCGACCTCGACCGTACCGCGGCCGAGCTTCTCCAGAGACTTCGCGGCGAATACGCCGCCGAAGCCGCCGCCAAGTACGATGACTTTCTTTTTCTTCTCAGACTTTTCTTTGCCAGCCATAGGCTTGCCCAGCCTTTGCGTCGCTCGATCAAATACCTACGCCAATGCCCCAGCGCGTCAAGCCACGCCTGCCGCTCGTCAACCGCTTAGAGCCCGCGCATGGCAAGGCGGTGAACCTGCGGAACGGCGCAGGGCTAAACGAGGATAAGGGAAGGATTAAGGTTGCCGGCGGGAAGGGCTCAAGCGGTGGCCACCGCGCGGCGCTCTGCCGGCGGCCGCAGCTTTGCCCAAGCGGGCCGCTTGAACAGGAAGCGCAATTGCGTGTTCTTCACCAGCATATGTAAAATAAGCGGCGTGATCACGCCCGCGGTCGTGACGATGAGCGCGACGGTGCCGAGATCGAGATCCGGCGCGAATTTGAGCAGCGCGGTGCGGGTGGCTGCCATCGGCAGGAAGAAGGCGAGATAGACGACGATCGAGTTCTCTCCCGCATAGCGCAAGGGCAGCGCCCAAGAGCGCGCGGAGAGCAGGACCCCCGCCGCCACCACGGCGAGCGCGCCCAGGAAGCCCAGACCGAGATTGACAACGGGCAGCTCGGAATAGCCGCCGAACACCATGACCGCTTCGAACAGGGCCCACGAGCAAAGAAACAGCAGGGCCGCGCGCTGATTGGCGAACACGGTCTCGGCGAAGTCGAAAACGTAAGGCGCAAGCACGTAGCCCGAGTAGAAATAGACGAAGCGGGCGCAGAACTCGTCGATCACGATCCAGCCCGTGTGGATGTCGGCGATCTGCACGAAAGCCGCCGCGAACCACAGCAGAACTTGGGGCACGTCGCGCATCAGCTTGGTCACCACGAAGAAGATCGGCAGCAGATAGATGAACCACAGCGTGCCGAACGGTTCGATGAAGGCGAGCGCGTACGCTTGCGCGACGCCGCTCCAGCCCACCTCGGCGGCGATACCCGGCGCCTTGAAGGCGAATTGGATGGTGACCCACAGCACGTAGAAATAGGCGAAATGGATCACCTTGGTATCGAGATAGGCGCGCCAGGGCCGGCCGATGACCCGGGCCAAGAACAGTCCCGAAATGAGAAAGAAGTCGGGCATGCGAAACGGCTTGGCGAAGGCGACCAGCGCCCCCATCCAGCTCTCCTCGCCCGCGGCGCCCTCCACGCCAAGGGTCGAATGCATCATCACCACCATGACGATGCAGAATCCCTTGGCGTAATCGACCCACGCCACCCGTGTCGGGTTCAAATCCATTCCCCGCCAATCTCCTCGTCCCGTCCCGCCGTGGGACGCCGAGAGCATGCACTGCAAGGAGCGGGCTACGACTGTCAAATTTTCAGTTGACTAGGAAACGAAGATGCCGGATATAGTTTCCTAAGAAACTAATTATGCGATGAAGACGCGGGGTTAAATCATGGCCAAAGAGGCGGCCAACGGATTGGAGGCGCATCTCGGCTATTGGCTGCGCTACGTATCGAACCACGTATCCCACGCCTTCGCCGTGAAGCTCGCCGGCCGCGGCGTCACGGTGGCGGAATGGGTGGTCCTGCGCCAGCTCTACGATGACGGTGCGGTGGCGCCGAGCTACCTTGCGGATCGGCTCGGCATGACGCGCGGCGCGATCTCGAAGCTCGCGGAGCGCCTCGCCCTCAAATCGCTCATCGCCCGGAAGGACGGCCGAGGCGACCGTCGCTCCCACCTGCTCGAAATTACCAATGCCGGACGCGCCCTGGTTCCGGAGCTCGCCGCCCTGGCAGATCGCAACGAGGAAGAGTTCTTCGGACACCTCTCGGCGCGCGCGCGCAAGGAGATCGCCGACGTAATGATGGAGATCGTACGGCGCGGAAGATTCCGTTCCGTCCCGGTGGATTAGCAGCGAAAGGAGAACGACGAATGGACGAGCGGGTGACGCAGATGATTCAGGAGTGCGTGCGGGGCTCCGACGAAGGGCGCATGGCCTTTCCGGAAGTGCTCGGCACGTTGAGCGCGGCGGGAATCGAGCGCTATTACGCCGACCTTCAGCGCGCGGAGAAGACGTTCTACATGCCGAGCGGAGAGTCCTGCATCATCGGCTCGGAAAAGATCTCGACGCGCCCGTCGGACGCCTTCGATCCCGCCGGAGTCGAGGCGGCGATCCGCGCCGCTCAGGCGAAGAGCATCGGCTACATGGAGTTCTGCGACCGCATCGCCGCCGCCGGCTGCGTTGGCTATCTCGTGTCTCTTCCCGGGCGCCGCGCGGTTTATCTCGGCCGTGGCGGCGACAGCTTCGTCGAACCGTTTCCTCCCGCTGCGAGTTGACGGCCTTGTCGGGCTCCGCCGATGGTGCGTTGCTAAATCCCGGCCCTTTGACTACGTTCGGCCGCACCGGCACCCGTAGCTCAGCTGGATAGAGCGCTGCCCTCCGAAGGCAGAGGTCAGAGGTTCGAATCCTCTCGGGTGCGCCATTTCCGCCAATAACTTGGCCCCCCTGGGAGACACGGACCGGGTACTCCCGTCCGCCGAATGTCCGCGTAATGTGTTCTCGCGCCGTTCGGGTCACGACGATGCACAAAACGCAAGTGAAGCGCCCGCTCCCTATCCATCTCTTCACCAAGCTGCGTCCCAGCAGGGGGTGCGTGAGCGGTCTGCGAAGCCCGAGAGCCATCGGGGATTTGTGGACCGCTCAAAACCGCCAGCGCACCCCTCAAATCGGCTCGTAGCGCAGCTCAACGAGCGCTGGAGGGTCGTAGATGATCCGCTGCAATGGATACTGCAGCGAAAGAAGGGCAACCCACGCAAGAAAAACTCCGGTTGGAGCAACCGCTCCTGCTGCTCGACGAAGGACGCCCTCCTTCGCTGCGTGCGCGAATACTGCTGCTCACCGGACAAGGGCCAGCTGAGAAGCATTCAGGAATACAGCGGTATGGACAAAGTTGCGGTGCGGCAACTGCAGGCCCTCCCCGACTGGCACCCGGATTGGGACCGCAAAAAGCACCCCACGAACTTGGACGTTCCCGAAACGGACCAAGCACGCGCCGACGATGGGTCAAAACCCTTATCGTCCCGGGCATTCGAGGCGTGCAGTGCTGACAAATAGCCGCCTCGAAGCATGCCCGCCGCTCTCTCTTAGTTTGTTGCTCTGTGCAGGGGGTCAATAGGCATGCAGGGAGAGAGCGTAGGAGCTGCGTTACGGCTCGAACTGGTAGCCGACAGGGTTATAGCAACAAAGCCCAAGCGACAGCGCTCAAGCAAGCGCATCACCATGCATCAGGCCAAGAACGTCATGGAGGCGGTTGCGTTCGCAAAATCGATTGGCCTGCCTCTGGTGGCCCATTGCACGATCCACTGGAGCCTTACGGATGCCGGAGACGATCCTGATGGTAAGCTCTTCGCGAACGTCCGTGAGGGCCTCAATAAGTGGCTGGGTCGGCGCGACATAGCGTTCGCTGGCGTGTGGGCGCGGGAACGCCAATCAAGCGGCCAATCTGATGTCGTACATTGCCACCTGCTGTTTTACCTTCCTGTCGACTACCGTTCGGGCAAGAAGCTGCGTCAGGTCGTAAATGAGATTAATCAACTCCTTGAGCTTCATGATCGGGGCATCCAGCACGAAAAGGCTGTCGATCTAAGGGTTCACGCAGACCCTGACGGTAAGTATCTGATCAAGGGTGGCGGCAAAAAGGTCTGGGATCGCTTCCACGTTCGGAAAGAAGACCGAGGCCTCCAGGGAGTGATCTATGGCAAGCGCTGTGGCACCACAGAGAACATCGGACCGACCGCACGTAAGCGCTGGGAGAGCCAACAAGACAAGAAAGAAGGGGTGCGCGAGCCGCGATGTCTACTCCGGCTATCCGAGAGGGCCGAAGGCCGCCTATTGAACCTGCGCACCCCTCCAACGGGCCTCACAGCCTTTGTCCGCTCGCCAACTCTTTTAGCCTAACCGTTGCAAGGGCAGGCAGCCGACGGGCTAAGGGGTCTTCGTACGCAAGCGCGTCGAGCGCGCAACCTGCCGGACATTCCATCCCATCCTCTGGTCGATTTCTCTTCCTAGCGGCGGCGGCCCCATCTTGGTTAGGGCCTTTCTTTTATCGGCTCGAAGGGCTTCGAGAATTCCCAGCGGCAGAGCTTGAGGTGTTCAACAACCGCCTGCCCGATTGCAAACCGATCCTCTTCCTTCAGCGATTTTCGGAAGCCAGGGATCGTGACCTTCTTGAGCGCGTAGGCGATGTCGAAGGCAAGGTGTTCTTCGGGGGTCCAGTTAGCCAATGCATTTTCCCTCTGTAGCACTCAAGGCGAGCTTGTATCTGTCTCAATAATCTCGTCGTCGTCTGGAACGTCGGATGGAGGAACAACTTCCTCTTCGTGTCCGGCCTTTGGGTTCGGCGCATCCGTGTAGATGTCCTCGTCGCCCGTCGGTGGCGGCGGGATCACGCCCTCATCGCCGGGAGGGATCGTTTGCTCCTCGTTTTCCAAGCCTTCCGTATCTGCTGGAAGGCCCTCGGTTGCGCGGGCGAGCGTCATGGGAAAAGCCCACAAGGGCATCAGGAGTGCCACCGCTGCCCATGCTGCGATAGCGCGTAGTCGTGGCATAACGCTAAGTCTCCTCGAAGTTCTCTATTTCGGTAAGAATGCACGCCTCATACCAGCAAGCATGCAGGTATTTGCCCCAGAGAAGCTCCGCGCGAGCGGCAGTCACTACCGCTGACTGCCTAGCTAGCGGGCGAAGACACTCACGCCCTGGCGCGAAGGCAGCATCCTGGCTGCTTCAATCCCCGCGGAGCACATCTACTTCAACTTCCAGAGTGTGCAGTAGCAGATGGAGGCAGGAGGGTTAGCGCGAGCGTGGCTTAGAACAAAGTTATTCGACCATGCTCCGGTGACTAATCTTTTTGCGCGAGGCTGGTCGTATATGTTGGTGCGCACTCTATAGTCGGGTCTATGTGGCACGTGGGGATACAGTCTCGATCGTACCAAGCGCATCCACATGGGCGATGCACTGTACAAAGTAGGTCTACTCGGGACTCAACTGTTGCCGGATAAGAGAGCGTCGCTACAAGAATCACTAGCCCAATCTTGGTAAGCATGACGCGCATCCTGATCTTATCGCTTCTCGGACCGCGGCGGACACTCCGCTTGGAGTGCCCGCTTTGACCAATTTGTTGCTATCCGAGATTATTTGCACACGTCAGCGTCGATAACATTTACGTGGCAAAGGTAGGGGTTGGGAGGATCGCCTGCAAAGCTCGTAGCAGCAGACAGGATCACCAAGGTCGAAGCTAGGAAAAGCGTCTTCATGGGGTACTCCTTTCGCTTCCGCACAGCACAGCAGCGGAAGTAACTGAATCGTACCTCCACCCCTTTAAGCCAACGCCCTCCGAATGGAGGATCCGGTCACTTTTATTCGGTGCGCCCCTAGCCAGTCCGCTCATCGTTCTCGGAGTTGCCCTGTCAGGATCTACAGCGAGATGGGAGACGGTGCGCGGCAGCGGCGCAGATTGGCGACCTTCAAAAAAAGGGCCCACACGCTTATGGGGGCCCGAGTTCCTAGAGAGAAAGAGCTGGCGAATGTGTCAGAGCCTATGTCTCCGGTCCTCATCCGTTCGGATGAGGACACAGAAAATCGTTCAGACGGCCCTTCTAAGCCTGAGCTTCGGGTCTGTGCCAAGCCGTGCCAATTTGGCAGACGTTATTGATCGACATTATCAAGTCTGAGGAGGTAAATTTCACTCAGTGTGGTGAATCCCACAGCGCATCCCCTGCTACGGGTTAGCCTACATCGGCAGCCCAAAGGCTGAGGGGAGACCTAAATGAAACAGCAATCGGGCACTGTGCTGAGTATAAGCCGATCGCGATTTCCGGCTGCCCTTCACCGAGCGCGCAACTTTACCCAACCATCACAGGACGATCTTTTCAAGCTCGCCGCGGTTGGTCTTGCATATTTCGTCCTGGCATTCGCCGGCCTGCAGCTCGCATCTATCCATCCAAGTGCTACGCCGATTTGGGCCCCAACCGGATTGGCCATCGCAGCCATTCTGTTATGGAGCTACAGGATTGCTCCCGCAGTCTTCGTCGCGGCCTTCCTCGTCAATCAGCTTTTCGCAGGTTCAATACCGACCTCTCTGGCCATTGCGAGCGGCAATACGCTTGAAGCCGTGGCAGCGGTATTTCTGATCAGGCGCTTAATGGGCGATCGTGACATTGTCGAATCACCCGCTC
>Ga0075343_1000053_pt1 | contig 23970 bp, 18 predicted proteins | sample RushOxbow_ThreeS_2_FD_120072 | JGI IMG/M metagenome (GOLD analysis project Ga0075343, IMG submission 120072) | Natural and restored wetland microbial communities from the San Francisco Bay, California, USA, that impact long-term carbon... | ecosystem: Environmental > Terrestrial > Soil >...
ACAGCGAGCTCATGAGGCCGGTCGATGCGCACGCTCCTCGGAGCCGGGCCCTCTGCGACGGGCGCCTCGGGGGCGCTTCGGCGCTGGGCGAACTCGGGTTCGAGCTTGGACGGCATCTCGGCGTCTTCGTCCTTCTTGCCGCGTCCGACATTGGCCAGCCGCTCCAGGAAGCCGACTTTCCGCTTTTGGGCCTCGAGCCCAACGGCCTGGTTCTGGCCGGCGGCCTGCACCCTGATGGCGTTTTGCGCCACCATGGGAAGCTCATCCACGTTCGGCATGCGCCGGACGGGCCGCTTGATCGACGCCGGGGGCGCGGGCTGGAAGCTCTTCTGCGGCTCCGCCGGTCTCGATTGCGCCGGGGTCCGCGGCAGCGCGATGCCGCTTGCTTGCGCCGGACGCTTCTCGATCGTCACGTTATTCGGCGCGCGCCAAACCTGCGATTCCGGCGCGTCGTTGGCGGGCACCATAAGGCTCTCGTCGAGATCCACGGGCGCCTCCTCGGGACCGGCGCCCGGTAAGGTGGCGAGCCCCGCCAGACGCTCCGTCAACCGGCCCCGCTCGGGCTGTGCCGAAACGGACGCTTGAGGTACCTGCTGGTTCTGGGCCGCCGCTTCACCGATGCCGGTGGCGACCACCGACACACGGATCCTGCCGTCGAGTTCATCGTCATAGGTGGCGCCCACGATGATGTTGGCTTCTTCGTCGGCCTCGGTGCGAATGCGGCTTGCCGCCTCGTCCACCTCATACAGGGTGAGGTCGCTGCCGCCGGTGATCGACACCAGAAGGCCGCTCGCGCCCTTCATGCAGACATCGTCGAGAAGCGGATTGGAGATCGCCGCTTCCGCCGCATCGATGGCACGCCGGTCGCCGCTCGCCTCGCCCGTACCCATCATCGCCTTGCCCATGCCCGCCATGATGGTGCGCACGTCGGCGAAGTCGAGATTGATCAGACCTTCCTTGACCATCAGATCGGTGATGCAGCCGACGCCGGAGCGCAGCACGTCATCAGCCATGCCGAAAGCATCGGTGAAGGTCGTCTTCTCGTTGGCGATGCGGAACAGGTTCTGGTTCGGAATGATGAGGAGCGTATCGACGTATTTCTGAAGCTCCTCGATGCCGGCCTCGGCCGCGCGATAGCGCCGCGCGCCCTCGAATTGGAACGGCTTGGTCACCACGCCGACGGTGAGGATGCCTTCCTCGCGAGAGGCACGTGCGATCACGGGTGCAGCGCCCGTACCGGTGCCGCCGCCCATGCCCGCGGTGATGAAGGCCATGTGGCAGCCGACGAGATGGGCCTTGATGTCCGCCATGGCCTCCTCGGCCGCCGCCGCGCCGATCTCCGGCTTGGACCCGGCACCGAGACCTTCGGTGACGTTGGCGCCCATCTGGATGCGCCGCTCGGCGCTGGAGCTCATCAGGGCTTGCGCGTCGGTATTGGCGACGACGAACTCCACCCCCTTGAGACCGCGCTCGATCATGTTGTTGACGGCATTGCCGCCGGCGCCGCCCACTCCGAACACGGTGATGCGCGGCTTGAGTTCGGTCAGGTCTGGCACTTTAAGGTTGATAGTCATGACGGCTTCCAATCCTTGCGAATTGTCCCTTGCTTAGGCTCAAACCGGCGCTCCCCGCGTGTGCGCCCTCGAGCTCGTGTCCGTTTAAAAGTTCTCCATGATCCACTCGCCGACCTTGGCGAAGTAGCCTGTCCCCGTACGCAAGAACCGTTGCTCGGTGCGGGCACCGAGCTTGTCGTCGCCGCGCGCCCAATGCAGGAAGAGACCGATGGCGGCGGAGAAATCCGGCGCAGCGGCCGCTGGCGGCAAACCCGTCATGACGCGCGGGCGGCCAAGCCGCGCCGGGCGTCCAAACATGTTCGAGGCAAGCTCCGGGAGACCCGTGAGCTGGCTGCCGCCGCCGGTCAGCACCAAGTGCTGGGCGACCTCGGCGGCGAAACCGCTTCCCGCAAGCCGATGCCGCATGAGATCGAGGATCTCCTCGACGCGTGGCCGGATGATGCAGGCGAGCTGTGCCTTGGTGATCTGATTGAGGCTTCCTTGCGCCATGCCGCTGACGCAGGGGTAGGTGATGATCTCCCGCTCGTCGGACAGCGTGGCGAAGGCGCTGCCATGCAGCGTCTTAAGGCGTTCCGCATGCTCGATAGGCGCGCCGAGCGTGCGGGCAATGTCGGTGGTGATGCCGTTGCCGCCAAGCGCGATGGCGTCCGCATGGATGAAATGTCCGTCGGCGATCACGGAGAGAGTCGTGGTGCCGGCTCCGAAATCGATGCAGGCGACGCCGAGCTTGGCTTCGTCCGAGGTGACGACCGACAGGGCGCTCGAATAGGGGGCGGCGACGAGACCCGATACGCCGAGATGGCAGCGCTCCACGCACAGCATGAGGTTGCGCATCGCGACTTCATCGGCGGTGACGGCGTGAAGATCGACCGACAGGCGCTCGCCGCACATGCCATGCGGTTCGCTGATGCCGCCGTTCTCATCGAGACGGTAATCGGTGGGCAGGGCGTGAAGGACCGTGCGCTTGTCGCGGGCGGCGTATTGGCGCCCGCCGGCGAGCAAACGGAAAACGTCGTCGTCGCGTACCGCACCGGACGGGAGCGCCACGCTCGCCGAGAAGCTCTCGCTTTTGATGCGTCCGGCCGTGACGGAAAGCTGCACATCCTCGACGGTGACGCCAGCCATGCGCTCGGCCCCGTCAACGGCCGCGCGGATGCACTGCTCGGCGGTATCGAGATGGGTGACCATGCCGGCCTTCAGGCCCTCGGAACGGGTATGGCCGAAGCCGAGCACCTCGAAGTGCAGCGTGTCACCGTTGCCCTCGAACCAATCGGGCGTCGCCGAGGTCTTACCGATCAGGCAGCACACTTTACTCGTGCCGATGTCGAGTGCGGTCACGATGCGCTGACGCTTTCCTCTGATCGTGGCGTTGTATGTCATCCCCCTGTCCTCACCCCGTCCTATGTCCTGCCCTTGGGCGCGGCACCGGTCGCCGCCGTAGGCACATCGGCGGGCGCGGTTTCGTCCAAAGGCATGGCGGCGGCTTCGCGCATACGCACGGTGATGCGGTCCAGCAGCCGCAGATCGATAGCGGCAAAATCTCTAGCCAGAACGTTGCGCTCTTGCTCGAGCTTGGTGAGCGACTCGAGCGCCATCTCGACATTGCCGTCGGGCAGCATGATCTCCGTGCCGGTGCGAAGCTTTAGCGTCCAGCGCCGGTCGCCGACCCGCAGCGCCGCGAGCATCTTGCGCTTCAGATCGTGATAGGGCTCGAGCGTCGCGTAGAGCTCGGCTGCATGCTTGCCGGCGCCCTCGCCGACCACGAGCGGCAGCTGCGGAAAGGCCTGCGGGAGAGCGGGCGCGAGCACCACGCCGGCTTCGTCGACCACGAATGTCTTTCCCTGGTTCTGCCAGACCGCATAGGGCTCGCGCTCCTCGATGACCACTTGGAGTGTCGAGGGCAGAAGCCGCATGACTTGGGCGTGCCGGATCCACGGCACCCCCTCCAGCCGCGCCTTGGCGGCGGCGGTGTCGAAGGTCAGCATCAAGGTCTCGGGGCCCGCGGCAAGGGCCGTCGTGATCGCGCTGTCGGTGGCGTTTGTCTGGCCTTCCACGGTGACCCGCTTCACGCCGAAACCGACGGCGACGACAAGCCGCTCCACGCCGGTGACCGCCGCGTCGAACAGGCGCCCGGTCTGGCCGCCGATAATGGCGCCATAGAGCACGGCACTGGCGAGGAAAAGCCCGGAAAACAGGATCCACTTTCCCTGCATGCGGTCGCGCGTGCGACCGAGGCGGACGGCCTTGGGGTTACGCGTCACGAGGGCCCGCGTGCCGGACAAGACCGGCAGACGGCGCTCGCGCGGCACGGCGATGCCACGCGCCAACAGGGCCTTCTGAGACCCCTTCCCTCTGGCGTAACCCTTTGACGGGCCTAGCGATTGCATGACGCGTCCTCCACGATCCAGCGAACCAGCTCTCCGAACGAGCGGCCGCCATAGGCTGCGAGCTCGGGCACCAGAGACGTGGACGTCATGCCTGGCTGGGTATTGATCTCAAGGCAGATCAGTTCCCCCGTACCTTCTGGCCGGTCGTCGAATCGGAAGTCGGTACGACTGACCCCACGGCAGCCCAGTGCCCTATGAGCCGCTAGGGACAGCTTCTGTACCAATTGGTAAACATTTGGTTTAAGCGGCGCCGGGAGCACGTGAATTGAGCCCCCGGGCGCGTATTTCGACTCATAATCGTAGAAGGTAAGCCCGCCCGCCGGCTGGATCTCGATGATCCCTAGGGCTTCCTCGCCCATGACGGCGCAGGTGAGCTCCCGGCCGGGAATGAATCGCTCCACCATCAATTCCTCGCCGAGCGCCCAATCGGCGGAATTCAACTCTTGCGGCGGGTTCGCCTGATCCTCCCGGACGATATAGACGCCGACGGAGGAGCCTTCCGCAGGGGGCTTGATGACGTATGGCGGGGCCATGACGTGGCCTTTGGCGGCCTCGGCCCGGCTGACCACGCGGCTTTCGGCGACAGGTACGTCCGCCTCCCGCAAGACCGCTTTGGCGCGCTCCTTGTGCATAGCGAGCGCGGAGGCAAGCACTCCGGAATGGGTATAGGGGATGCCCATGGTCTCCAGCAGGCCCTGGATGCAGCCATCCTCTCCCCAGCGCCCGTGGAGCGCGTTGAAGCAGACATCCGGCGCGATCTCGGTAAGCTTCGCGGCCACGTCGCGGCCCACATCGAGCGTCGTGACCTTGTAACCCTCGCCTTCAAGCGCTTTGGCGCAGGCTTTGCCCGAGTTGAGCGAGACTTCGCGCTCGGATGACAGCCCCCCCATCAGCACCGCGACGTGCGTTTGCTTGTCAGCCATGGAACAGCCCCCGTCGGTTGGTCGGCATGAGGAACCCGCGCCCGGCTCATGCCGAACGCCCAGTCATCCTGCAAAGATCGTTACTGCATTACCTGTATTCGCGGGGAATGACACGGGGGCGCGGCCAGAAAAGCGCGGCCTCCGTCAGGCCTCTTTGCCGAGGCGCTTGATCTCCCATTCGAGCTCAATGCCGCTCGTTTCCTTAACCCGCGCCCGCACGGTCTCACCAAGCGTCTCGATGTCGGCGGCCGTCGCATTGCCCTCATTGATGAGGAAATTGCAGTGAAGCTCGGAGACTTTTGCGTCCCCAACCGCGAGACCCCGGCAGCCGGCGGCATCGATGAGCTGCCACGACTTGTTGCCGGGCGGGTTCTTGAAGGTCGAGCCGCCGGTGCGGCTCTTGATAGGCTGCACCTCCTCGCGGTAGGCGGCGATCTCGTCCATCTCTGCGAGGATCTTCACAGGGTCGCCCGGCTCACCTTGGAACAACGCCTCGGTGAAGATGTAGTCGTCAGGCGCGCCGCAATGGCGGTAGCGGTAATGGAAGTCGGCCACGGGGAGCACATGGATGTCGCCCCGGCGGTCCACGGCGCGGGCCTCGACTAGCACCTCGCAGGTCTCCCTCCCATGAGCGCCGCCGTTCATGCGCAGCGCCCCGCCGACGCTGCCTGGAATGCCGCGATAGAAGGAGAGCCCGGCAATGCCAGCATCGGCCGCGGCGCGTGCCACCTTCACATCGGGCACCGCGGTGCCGACGCGCAGCCGGTGGCCCTCCTCCACCTTGATCTCGCCAAAGCCGCGGCCAAGACGGATCACCACGCCTTCGATGCCGCCGTCGCGCACCAGGAGGTTCGAGCCGAGGCCGATATTGGTGATGGGCATGTCCGCCGGAAGAGCTTTGAGAAAATACGCGAGGTCGGCCTCGTCGGCGGGCGAGTAGAGGAGTTCAGCCGGGCCGCCGACGCGGAACCAGGTGTAGTCCTTGAGCGGCGCATCGGCCGCGAGCCGTCCGCGCAAGTCCGGCAGGCGCGGGATCAAGCTCTCAAGCAGTTTGGCGCCGTTCACGCCGCGCCCCCATGCTGATCAAGCTTGGACGGCAGCGCATTTATCCAGTCCGTGATGGTGCCGGCGCCCAACCCGACCACGAGATCGCCTTTCTTGGCGATGGTGGCGACGGTTTCGATCAGACCCATTTCATCATCGACGGTCAACACATGGGGATGCCCGTGGCGGCGTAGACCGGACGCAAGCTCGTCGCGGTCGATGCCGGGGATCGGCGCCTCGCCAGCCGAATAGACCGGCGTCACCACGACAATGTCGGCATCGTCCAGGCAGGCGGAAAACTCGTTGAACAATGCTTGCAGGCGCGTATAGCGGTGCGGCTGCATCACCGCGATGATGCGGCCCTTGCCGGCCATGCGCGCGCCGCGCAGCACGGCGGCGATCTCCACGGGATGATGCGCATAGTCGTCATAGACCGCGACGCCCTGCCATTCGCCTGCTCGGGTGAAGCGGCGCTTTACCCCGGCGAACGCGGCGAGCGTGGAACGGATCACCTCGTCGGTGATGCCCGCCTCGGTCGCAACCGCGATCGCGCCGAGGGCATTCAGGGCGTTGTAGTGGCCGAGCGCCGGCAGCATGAGGTCATTGATCTCGCGGGCGCCGCCTGCAACGCCTGAGCCCAGACGGACATCGAATGTCATGGTGGCGTGATCGGGGCGCACATTGAACAACTTGATGTCCGCGTCCCGTGCCACGCCATAGGTGAGCGTGCGACGTCCGTTCTCGGCACCGCCGAGCTGCGCCAGGAGCGCGCGCACTACCGGATGATCGATGCAAGCGATGACCAGACCGTAGAAGGGAATGGAATCGATGAACTGCTCGAACGCCCCGTAAAGCGCCTCTTCCGATTCCCAAAAGTCCATGTGCTCGGGATCGATATTGGTCACGACGCCGATCTGGGTGGGCAGCTTCACGAAGGTCCCGTCGGACTCGTCGGCCTCGACCACCATCCATTCGCCCTGGCCGATCCTCGCGTTCGTACCCCAGGCATTGATGATCCCGCCGGTGATGACCGTGGGGTCGAGCCCGCCGCCTTGCAGGAGGTCGGCGATGATCGAGGTTGTCGTGGTCTTGCCGTGCGTGCCCGTGACCGAGACCGTGGTGCAGGGGCGCATCAGTTCAGCCAGCATCTCGGCGCGGCGAATGACGGGAATACCGCGCTCCTTGGCCGCCTCGAACTCTGGATTGCCGGCCTTCACGGCACTCGAGATGACGAGATAAGCCGCGCCTTCGACGTTCCCCGGATCGTGGCCGATGAGGCAGGTGATGCCGTGATTGCGCAGGCGCGCCAGATTGGCGCCGTCCTTCAGGTCGCTGCCTCGTACGCGATAGCCGCGCGTGTGCATGACCTCGGCAATGGCGCTCATGCCGATGCCACCGATTCCCACGATGTGGAACAGGCCTGTCGCTTCCGGCGGTGGCAAATGCATCTGACGCCTACTCCTCAGGCCCTGCGAGTTCCCCGACGAGGTCGGCGAGTTTCTTCACCGCGTCGGTATTAGCCAGGGCCTTGGACTTCGCGGCGGCCTTGGCGAGCCTATCCGGCGCGCCGAACAGGCCCTCAAGCTCCTCGGACAAGCGCTCGACCGTAATGTCAGCCTGGCGCATGCACCAGCCGCCGCCGGCTTCCTCCAGCCGCATAGCGTTTTCGAGCTGATCGTTATCGAGAGCATGGGGCAGCGGCACCAGAAGCGCGGGCCGGCCGATCGCGGTCAGTTCGGCCACGGTGGAAGCGCCGGCGCGGGAAATCACCAAATGGGCGTTGGCCATGCGCTCGGGGAGATCGCGAAAAAAAGGGGCCAAATGGGCAGAGATGTCCGCCTGCTTATAGGCTTCGCGTACCGAGGCGAGGTCCTCGGGGCGGACCTGCTGCACCACGGTTAGCCGCCAGCGTAAGGGCGACGGCATCCGTTCCAGGGCCGGCGGCAGCACTTCGGAAAAGAAATGCGCGCCTTGGCTACCGCCGAAGATAAGCACCAGCAGGCGGCCGGCCGGCTCCGGCGGGACATAAGGGACGTTGCGATAGGAGAGCACCGCATCGCGCACGGGGTTGCCTGTCACCTGCGCACGCTTCTCGGCGCTGCGCCGCAAATGCTTGGTCGACGCAAAAGACAGTGCGACGGCGTCGGCGAAGCGGGACAGCAGACGGTTGGCCCGGCCCATAACCGCGTTCTGCTCGTGGATCACCGTGGGTATGCCGAGCGACCGTGCCGCCATGATGGGAGGGAGCGTAGGGTAGCCGCCGAAGCCGACGACGACGTGGGGCTGCACCATTTCGAGGAGACGCCGCGCCCGCAAGAAGCCACTGCCCAAACGGCTGAACGTCTTCATCACGGCAAGCGGCTTGCGGCTTGTGAACGTTGCGGACGGGACGCGATAGACCGCGCGAGCGGGGAAATCCGTCCCGTATTGCTCGGCGCGCTCGTCCGTAGCGAGTTCCACGGCGAAACCGCGGCGCGTCAGTTCTTGAGCCAGAGCCGTGGCCGGAAAGAGATGTCCCCCTGTGCCGCCAGCGGCGAGTAGTATCGTCTGCGTCAAGCCGTCTGCCCCCTTGCCTCCGCGTGGTCCGTCTCGTGCTCGGCGCGCGCCGGATGCTTCAGCCGGCCCGCCATGGGCCGCTTCCGCGTGAGCCCTAGCGCGAAACCCATGGTCAGCGCCATGGCCAACAACGAAGACCCGCCATAAGAGATGAACGGCAGGGTCATGCCTTTGGCCGGGAGCAGACCGACGTTCACGGCCATGTTGATCAAGGTCTGCAAGCCGAACAGCATGATGAGCCCCGCCACCGCGTGCCGGATGAACCCGTCCGATTCTTGCGACGCCTTGGACAGCCCCCGCAGCACGATGAAGGCAAACAGAGTCAGCAAAATCAGGCACGCGATCAAGCCGTACTCTTCCGCTGCCACGGCAAAGATAAAGTCGGTGTGGGAGTCCGGCAGCACGTCCTTGACGGTCCCCTCGCCCGGACCGCGCCCGAACCAGCCGCCATTGAGGAAAGAGTCGAGCGAGCGGTCCGACTGATAGGTGTCGCCGGAGGCTGGATCGAGGAAACGATCGATGCGCGAGGCGACGTGCGGCAAAAGGAAATAGGCGGTGACCAGGCCGGCTGCGCCGAGCGCCACGAGCGCGGCGATCCAAATCATATTGATCCCGGCCATGTAGAAGAGGGCGCCCCAGACGAGGCTGATGAGCAGCGTCTGGCCGAAGTCGGGCTGGAGAATGAGCAGGAGCGCGAAGACCGCATAGAGCAGGATCGCGAGCTCGAGTCCCGGCACGTCTTTGCGCTTCTGACTCTCATTGAAGAGCCAGGCGGTGAGAACGATAAAGGCCGGCTTCACGAATTCCGACGGCTGCAGAGAGAACGCGCCGATCTGAAGCCAGCGCCTGGCGCCCTTCACCTCAACGCCGAAGAACAGAATTCCGATCATCAACGCGATGCCGAGCAAGAAGATGACGAGGCTCGTGCGTCTGATTTGCTTGGGCGTCAACGTTGAGGCGGCGAACATGATGACGATCGCCGGCAGGAGAAGCGCCGCATGCCGACGCACGAAGTAGAACGCCTCCAGATCGTATCTCTCGGCGATCGGCGGGCTTGCAGCCAGCGACAGGACGAGACCCGCCCCCATCAGCAGCAGCAGACCAAAAAACATCAGGCGGTCGACGGTGAACCACCAGTCGGAGAGGACACTTTTGTCGGCGCGCGTAATTCTCATGCCGCTTTGCCCTGTTGCGTCACACTCGTTGCCCCATCGAGACGCATTACAAGTTCGCGGAAGGCGTCGCCGCGCTTGGCGAAATTGTCGAACTGATCATAAGAGGCACATGCGGGCGACAATAGCACAACCGGCTCGGGCCCTTGCGACAGACTTGCGTCTGCGGCGGCTTGCTCCACGGCTTGGTCGAGGGTGCCGCAAGGGACGTGGGGGATCGCGTCGCCCAGCTGGCGCGCGAAATCCTCGGCCGCTTCGCCGATGAGATAGGCACGGGCGATCTTCGGGTAGAACGGCTCCAGCCCTGCGAGGCCGCCGTCCTTGGCGCGGCCGCCGGCGATCCAATAGATGTCGTCGAAGCTGCCGAGCGCCTTGCCGGCGGCATCCGCGTTGGTCGCCTTGGAGTCATTGACGAAGAGCACGTGGCCTACGCGCGCCACCTGCTCCATGCGATGGGCCAGGCCGGCGAACCTCTCGAGGCCTTGCTGGATCGCATCCGCCTGCAGCCCCTGCGACCGGGCGAGCGCGTAAGCGGCCGCCGCGTTCTGCCAATTGTGCGCGCCGCGCAAGGACCGGATGCCTTCGAGTTCCGCGCGACCAACCTCGTGGCCGCCGTCCATCTCCATGATGACGCCGTCAACGGCCCAGACGCCGTTCTGTACAGGCTGCCCCACGGCGATCCGCTTCACGGCAAAAGGCCCGTGCAATGTATCGGCGATGGCCCGGCACGGCTCGTCGTCGACGCCGATCACGGCGGTGGCCTCGGCGCCAAGTCCCGCGAAGACGCGCGACTTGATCGCGGCATAGTTCTGCAAAGTGCCGTGCCGGTCGAGATGGTCAGGCGTGATATTGAGAAGGGCCGCGGCGTCGGGCGCGAGCGACGGAGTCAGATCGATCTGAAACGACGACAACTCCAAAACGTATGTCAGATCGGGCGCGAAAGGCTCGAGATCGAGCACCGCCTTGCCGATATTGCCGCCGAGTGCGACGCGCTGTCCCGCGGCGCTAAGAAGATGCGCGGTGAGCGCGGAGGTGGTCGACTTGCCGTTGGTGCCGGTGACGACAACAACCTTGCTGCCGGCGCCGCTCTTGGCGCGCTCGCGGAAAAACAGCTCGACGTCGCCGATCACCTCGATGCCCGCCGCGCGCGCTTTCAGGACGCACCAATGGGGCTCGGGATGGGTCAGCGGGATTCCGGGGGCGAGGATCAAAGCCGCAAACTTAGAGAAGTCCGCCTGCGAGAGGTCCACCGAACTCAGACCGGCGGCGGCGGCCTCTTCGCGCGTGGCCTCCTTATCGTCCCAAACGACGACATTGGCGCCGCCCTGCTCAAGCGCGCGCGCGGTCGCAAGGCCGCTCAGCCCAAGGCCCACGACCGCAACGTCGCAGCCGGCGAAGGTCGTCACGGGAATCATGATGATTGAAACTTAGCGCAATTTCAGGGTGGCGAGACCAAGAAGGGCCAGGACCACGGCGATAATCCAGAAACGGATGACCACCGTCGATTCCGGCCAACCTTTCTGCTCGAAATGGTGGTGCAGCGGGGCCATGCGGAACACCCGCTTGCCGAAGAGCTTGTAGGAGGTGACCTGGACGATCACCGACACGGCCTCCAGGACGAACAGGCCTCCGACGATGGCCAAGACCAGCTCGTGCTTGGTGGCGACGGCGATGGTGCCCAGCGCTCCGCCGAGCGCCAGCGAGCCCGTGTCGCCCATGAAGATGAGCGCAGGCGGCGCATTGAACCAGAGAAAGCCGAGCCCGGCGCCGACCAGCGCGCCGCAGACCACGGCGAGTTCGCCGGTTCCGATGACGAAATGGATCTGAAGATAATCGGCGAACAGGGTGTTGCCGACCACATAGCAGATGAAACCGAACGTGGCGGCGGCAATCATCACCGGTACGATAGCCAGACCATCTAGGCCGTCGGTCAAGTTCACCGCGTTCCCAGCGCCGACAATAATGAAAGTGCCGAAGATCACGAACAGCCACATGCCGAGCGGAATCATAAAGTCCTTGAAGAAGGGAATGGCGAGAGACGTGGAGAACGGTTCCTCCCCGACGGATGCGATGGTGTAGGTGGCGATCAACGCGGCGACCGTTTCGATGACGATCTTGATCCGCCCGCGAAAGCCGTCCGCCGATTGCCTCGTCACCTTGAGATAATCGTCGTAAAGGCCGACGGCGCCATAAACGAGGGTCAGCAACAGCACGACCCACACATATGGGTTGGAGAGATTACCCCACAGCAGGACCGAGACGGTCAAACCGGAAAGGATCATCAGACCGCCCATGGTGGGCGTACCTTGCTTCTGCAGGATGTGGCGCTCAGGGCCCTCTTTGCGGATCGGCTGACCCTTGCCCTGGCGCACGCGAAGAGAGCGGATCACGCGGGGACCGAATAGAAACACGAACAGAAGCGCCGTCAGCACGGCCCCGCCGGTGCGGAAAGTGATGTAACGAAAAATATTGAGGACGGTGATGTCCGGCGCCAACTCGGCCAACCAATAGAACATCGCCCTTCCCCCTCCTCCAGCGGCCCTAGGCCGAAATGCTTTCCGACTCGAACCGGCGCTTCAGCGCTTCGACGAGCGGGGCCATCCGGCTGCCCAAAGACCCCTTGATCATAACGATGTCACCCGGCCGCACCCCTTCGAGAAGCTTCGGCTCAAGCTCCGCGGAGGTCTTGGCATAGCCACCCAGCCGCCCAGGTGGCAACGCTTGGAATAATGAGGCCATCAGTTCGCCGCAGGCAAAGACAACATCTACCCCGGCCGCGTCAACGGCTTCGGCAAGCTCCCGGTGAAGCCTCGGCCCCTCGACCCCTAGCTCCAGCATGTCGCCAAGCACCGCCACGCGCCGCTTATAGGCGCTGTGTGGGGCAAGACCGAGGGTGGATAGCGCAGCACGCATGGAGGCGGGGTTGGCGTTGTAGGATTCATCGATGATGGCCGTCGGGCCCGCTTTGGTCTGGATCACGAGACGCTGGCCGCGGCCGGCTTGCGGGGTGACCGCACCCAGCGCCCCTGCTGCCTTGGTGAGATCGGCGCCGGCCAGCTTCACCGCTGCCAGCACGGCGAGGGTGTTCTGGATCAGATGGCGTCCCGGCGCGCTGAGCCGGTAGGTGATGCTCTCTCCCAGAATGCCGGCGGTGACGGTGGAGCCCTCCGGGCTCAGTTCGCTCCCAAGCAGCCGCACGTCCGCCCGTTCGTCCTCGCCGAAGGAGACGATCTCGGCGCCTTGCGCGCGAGCGCGCGAGGCAAGCCGTTCAAAATGAGGGTTATCGCGATTAAGGATCGCGGTGCCGCCGGGCTCGAGCCCATGGAAGATCTCGGCCTTGGCGTCGGCGATATCTTCTTCGGAGTGGAAGAAGCCGAGATGGACCGGCGCCACCGTGGTGATGATGGCGATCTGGGGCCGCACCAGTCTGGTGAGCACATCGATCTCGCCCGCGTGGTTCATGCCGATCTCGAACACGCCAAAGGCGACGTCCCGCGGCATGTTGGCAAGCGTCAGCGGTACGCCCCAATGGTTATTGTAAGACTTGGACGAGGCATGCACGGAGCCTGAGGGAGCGAGCGCGAGACGGAGCGCTTCCTTGGTCCCGGTCTTGCCGACACTTCCCGTCACCGCGATCACCACGGCACGCTCTACCCGATTGCGCGACGCGCGGCCGAGATCGTTCAGAGCATCGAAGGTGTCGGCGACCCGAACCAATCGCTCCTCATCGCCGGAGTAGGCCTCGTCCACGATGGCGCAGGCGGCCCCCGCCTCAAGCGCCGCCGTCACGAAGGCGTGGCCGTCGCGGTTGTCGCCGCAAATGGCAATGAAGCCTTCGCCGGAGGCAAGGCTGCGGCTGTCAATGGAAAACCCGGAGATCTCTGCCGCGGGGTCACCCGTGCACCGGCCGCCCGTGGCGACAATGACCTCGCCTATGGTCCAGAGCGAATCAGCCAAGTTTCGCCTCTTGCTTGAGCGCTGCGGTCACCGCGTCGTGGTCAGAGAAAGGAATGACCGCGGCGCCAATTGTCTGACCGGTCTCATGCCCCTTCCCGGCCACAAGCAGCACATCGCCCTTCTTTAGCATGGCGACCGCTTCGAAGATCGCTTGGCCCCGGTCGCCGATCTCGATCGCGCCGGGCGCGGCCGCGAGGATCTCGCGGCGGATTTGAGATGGATCCTCGCCGCGTGGATTGTCGTCGGCCACGATGGCAAGATCCGCATTCTCGACCGCCGCGGCGCCCATCTCAGGCCGCTTGCCCTTGTCGCGATCGCCGCCGCAGCCGAAGACGACGAGAAGCCGGTTCCGGACGTAAGGCCGCAAGGCTTGGAGCGCCTTGGCAAGCGCATCCGGCGTATGGGCGTAGTCGATGAAGATCGGCGCGCCGGCAGGCGCAGTCCCCGCAAGATCAAGTCGGCCCGGCGCGCCTTGCAAGTTTGCGAGGCCCGGCAGCACGTCTTCGGCGGCCGCGCCGGTGGCCATGACGAGTCCCGCCGCGACCAAGGCGTTGGCAGCCTGGAACCCGCCGACCAGCGGCAATCGCACCTGGTGACGTTTGCCGTCATGCTCGATGCCGAGCACTTGCGCGAACCCGTCCATGTCGTCCGAGATGAGCCGCAACGTGTCGCCGGCGCGGCCTACGGTGATGACATCGAGCCCGCGGGCCTTCGCTTCGGCCGCGACGAGGACGCTCGCTTCGCTGTCCATGTCGACGACGGCGGTCGCGCCGCGGGGCAACAATTCGGAGAAGAGCCTCAGCTTCTGCGCGAAATAGTCCTCGAAGGTCGCGTGATAATCCAAGTGATCGCGCGAGATATTGGTGAAGGCGCCCGCTTTGAAGATCACGCCGTCGAGCCTTCGTTGCTGCAAGCCATGACTGGAAGCTTCGAGCGCAAGATGGGTGATCCCGTCTTTCGCGAGGTCAGCAAGGATGGCGTGGAGCTCGATCGGGTCTGGTGTGGTGTGCCGCAAGGTACGCGCGCCGTGCGGGCTGACAACGCCGACCGTACCGACGCTCGCGGCTCGAAAACCCTCGCCGGCCCAAAGCTGCCGCACGAACGCCGCGACGGATGTCTTGCCGTTGGTTCCGGTAATGGCAACCGCGGTCTCGGGTTGCGCACCAAAGAAGCGCGAGGCGATCTGAGCGAGCCGCCGCCGCGGATCGGCATCGGTGACGAGCGCAATATCCCCTTCAACCTGCGATCCTCCCGGCGCGAGGATGGCCACGGCGCCGCGCGACACCGCATCGGCGATGAAGTGCGTTCCGTCAATCTTCACGCCGGAAAGTGCTGCGAACAGATACCCGGGCTGCACCTGCCGGCTGTCCGCGGCAAGACCGGCGATCGGCACTGCGGCATGCTTTGCGGGCAGTTCCGCCTCCGGCCCGATCAGCTCACCGAGAGTCATGTTCGATTGCCCGCAACTGACTGTTTTCCCTCGATAACTTCAAGGGCGTGGCCGAGCCATGCTCGGGGGGAAGTCTTCTAATAGGAGGCGGAAACCTTGGCGTCAAACCGGGATGCCGTGTCCTCGAGCTTGGGCGGCACGCCGAGTATCGGACCGATCCGCGCCACGATCTTGCCGACTGTGGGCGCGGCGTTCCAGCCGGCCGTGGCATAGCCTTTGGTGACGGCGACACGCTGAGGCTCGTCCAGCATGACGAGCACGACATATTGCGGATCGTCGGCCGGGAAAACGGAGAGGAAGCTGTTGAGCAGCGCCGAGCTGGAATAACGCCCGCCGACCACCTTCTCGGCGGTGCCGGTCTTTCCCCCGACGCGGTACCCCTCGGCGTCAGCTTTCTTGCCGGTACCCTTCACGACGTTCATGCGCATGAGCTTGAGAAGGGCGGCGCTCGTCCCAGGTTTCAGCACGCGCTCGGACGATTGCATGGCCTCCTCGCGCGAGCGCGGCAGGAAGGTCGGCTTCACAGCAATGCCGCCATTGACGAGCGGCAATGTCGCCGTGGCGAGCTGGAGCGGCGTGACCGAAAGCCCGTGGCCGAAGGCGATGGTCATGGTGTTCAGCTTCTGCCAGTGCTGCGGCACGATCGGTGTGGCGCTCGGCCCGAGCTCGGTCGTGACCGGATCCAGCAGGCCGAGCTTTTTCAGGAAGGCGCGGTGGCGCGGCACGCCCATTTGCACGGCCATCTTCGCGTGGGCGACGTTGGACGAATAGATGAAGGCTTCCGTCACGCTGAGCGGCCGGTGCTTACCGTGGAAGTCACTGATGGTGAATCCACCGAAACGGATCGGCCCTGTGGCGTCGTAGGTCGTGTTGAGATTGGCGAGCCCGAGGTCCAGCACGCCCGCCACGGTGAACACCTTGAACACCGAGCCCATCTCGTAGACCCCGAATCCGATGCGATTGATCTTCTCCTTATCGAGCGCCTGCTCGCGATGGTTGGGGTCGTAGTCCGGAAGCGAGGCGAGACCGACAACCTCGCCGGAATGGACGTCCATGACTATGCCGGCCGCCGCCTTGGCCTGGTAGGTATCGATCGCGCTCTTCAATTCTTCACGCAGCACGTGCTGCACGCCGACGTCGAGCGAGACCGTCACTGCCTCGTCGCCCGACTCCGTCGGCGCGTTCATCATGGTGAGCTGCGGATTGTTGTCGACGAACTTCTCGATGCCCGCGAGGCCTCGATTGTCAACGTCGACAAGCCCCACGACGTGATTGGCCGTGGCGCCGACCGGGTAGACGCGGCGATACTCCTCGATGAAGCCGAGACCCGGCAAGCCCAGCTCATAGATCTTTTCCTGCTGCATTGGGGTCAGTTCGCGCTTGATGCGTACGAAGCGGCCGCCGGCCGCGAGCCGTTTGCGTAGAGAGCCGGCATTGACGTCGCTGAGAACGCTCGCGACCTTCTCGGCGAGCTCATCGCGGTCGATGACTCGCTTCGGGTCGGCATAGAGCGTGGCACCTCTGATGTCGGTGGCGAGCAGCCGGCCGTTTCGGTCGAAAATATCGGGGCGGTGCACGGTGGTCGAAATGTCATAGACGCCGCCGGCGGCTTCTTCGGTGCCGGCGAAGCCGAGCGACACCAGCCGCCCGCCGATCAGAACAAAGGCGAGCGCGAAGCCGAGACAGGCTAATCGGAAGCGATACCGGCAGCGGGTATGGTAGGCGCGCTGTGCGCGCGCTTCGGCCGGATCGGATTTATCGGTCTGGCGCAAGGTCGTTCGGGTCCCGTCTACTGGGCCTTAAGGGCGGCAGCTTTGGTGGACACGACGGGCGCGTCACCGCGCGCCAGGTCGCGCTCGGTCACCTCATCGAGGATGACAAGCTGCTGGGGATTCGCCGGCGCGAGCTTGAGATATTTTTTGGCGAGCCGCTCGATCCGTTCAGGGCGGTTGAGCAGGCTCCATTCGGCGCGCGCCACGGCAAGCGCGTCGCGCTCCTCCTCAATTTCCTTGTGCAGGACGACGATGCGCTCATCAAGCGCACGGGCCTCGTACTTCACCTGGTAGATGACATAAGCCAGCGCCACGAGTCCGAGAACGAGACAGATATTGACGAAACGCAACATGACACCAACGCGCGACTTGAACTGACGCGTTCCCCCTACTCACGGCCTACACCCTAACCGCGCACCCCGGGTACCCCCAGCGCGGCGAGATCGAGCGGATGGGCGGGCGCGTCCGTACGCTCTCCGGCTCTCAGCCTTGCCGAGCGGGCCCGCGGATTCCCCCGAATCTCATCGTTACTAGGTTCTAAAGGACGACGGTTAATAAGCTGAAAGCTTGGCGCAAATTCTTCGCCCCCGGCGTCGGGCAAGTGCCGGGAGCCCTTGGGCCCTGCGGCGCTACGGCCGGCGAAGAAGCGCTTGGCAATGCGGTCCTCGAGCGAATGGAAGGTGACTACCACGAGCCGTCCGCCCGCCTTAAGAAGCCTCTCGGCGGCGCAAAGACCCTTGGCGAGCTCTTCCAGCTCAGCGTTGAGATAAAGGCGAAAAGCCTGAAAGGTCCTTGTGGCCGGGTGCTTGGGCTCGTCCCGCTTGCGGCCGAGGACGCCTATGACGATGTCGGCGAGTTCGCTCGTGCGGGTGATAGGCGCTTCGGCGCGCTTGGCGACGATGGCCTTGGCAATCGCGCGCGACCGGCGCTCCTCGCCGAACACATAAATAATATCCGCGAGCTCGGATTCTGCGAGGTTATTCACGAGATCGGCCGCGGTGGGCCCCTCATTCCCCATGCGCATATCGAGAGGGCCGTCTTTCGCGAAGGAGAAGCCGCGCTCGGGTTGATCGAGCTGCATGGAGGAGACGCCGAGATCGAGCACCACGCCGTCGACCGTCTTGAAGCCTTCGCTCTCCACAAGCGCTTCCATCTCGCTGTAGCGGCCGAGCATGGCGATGAGCCGTCCGGGAAAATCCTTAGCCAGTGCGCCGGCAAGCGCAAAGGCCTCCGCATCGCGGTCGATGGCGATGATCCTGCAATCGGCTGTGTCGAGAATGGCCTTCGCGTAGCCGCCGGCGCCGAACGTGCCGTCGACGACGATGTCGCCCTCCTTAGGCTGGAGCGCTGCCAAGACCTCGGAGAGCATCACGGGAATGTGGCGAGTCAGTCCGCCATCGGCAGCCGTGCTGCCGCGACTCGCCATCATTCCCGTGCTCCCTCTGGCCCGCCGCTTCCGCGACGCCCCGCGCCGAGTAACTTGCGAAGGTCGCGCACTTTGTTGCGTGCCTCCGCGAGATGAGTTTCGAAGCGCTTCGGCTCCCAAAGCTGAAATTTTTCGCCCAAGCCGACAAAAGTAATGTGGCCGGTGATCCCTGCGTGCTCGCGCAGGCGCTCGGACAGAATCGTACGGCCGTCCTGATCGATGGAGAGAATCTCGCTGGTTCCGAACAGCGCCGTGGCGAGCTGATCGCGCTCATCGGAGTAAGGCGCGAGATCTTCGACCAGATGATTGATCTTATCGATGAGGAGTTGTCCGCCGGCGTCGAGCGCGGGCGCGTCAAGAGACGGATAGCAGTAGATGCCGTCGAGCCCGTCCTTGGCGAGAACTGTGCGAAACGATGCGGGGACGGAGACGCGGCCCTTGGTGTCGACCTTGTTGGTGAATGTCGAGACAAACTGGTCCATCTCCCCCTCACGCGCCTCGAAGCCGACGAAATTGACTGGAACTGGACCAACGGCGCTTCGGCGCAGACGCCCGCCTTGGAAAAATGGGTGGAAGAAGCGGCGCGGTTCCCCCCGTGGCCTCTAAGGAAGCGCTGCCTGCTTCCCCCACCCCACTCACCGAACGGGCATTTATGGGATAGCATGGGATATAATGGGCGTCAATGGAAAGCAACGGGGCAGTGCGCGCTTTTGTGGGAAACTCCGCACCTTGCGAAGTCCCAGCCCCTGCCCTTCAGCTTCCTTCAAGGCCAATTGCCGCGCCGTGGCGAAGCACGGTAGAAAGGACGGAGGGTTAACGTCCGAGGTTCCCGATTCGGTGGCCTCACGGTTTGCGTATTTGAGGCGCCCAGTGGCAGCCCGAATGAAGGCCACGGACTTGTCAGCGATGGCAGCAACAAGCTTAAGGGGTGTGCTCGGCTTGGCTGCCGCAGTCTTGTGTGCGCTTGCCCTCGGCGCTCCTACCGCCAACAGCGCCGATGAGGGTTTTGGGTTTGCGCGGCTTGGGCCGCCGGAGGCGCCTGTCAAACTCTTCTACGAGGAGAAGGGCCGCGGCTCGCCTGTCCTTTTGGTTCATGGGTTCGGCGCGAGCACTTACACGTGGCGGAATATCGCGCCGGGGCTTGCCGAAAATCACCGGGTCATCGCCGTCGACCTCAAAGGCTTCGGCCAATCCGACAAACCCTTCGATGAGCGCTACTCCGTCTTCGACCAAGCCGAGCTTCTGAAGCAACTCATCATCGACAACGATTTGCGCGATCTCACCCTCGTCGGACATTCCTACGGCGGCGGCGTCGTGCTGGTCCTAGCGCTCGACGAGGACCCGCGCCTGACGGGCCGCATCTCGAAACTCGTGCTGCTGGATACGATCGCCTATCCCCAGGACATCCCGGTGTTCTTCCGCATGCTCGACACACCGTTCCTGTCGCATGTAGGCGTGCGCATGGTGCCGCCGAGCGTTCAAACACGCATCGCCCTCAGGATCGCCTATCTCGACAACAGCAAGATCGACGACGAGGAGGTCGAGATGTACGCGGCCCCATTACGGACCGCGGCAGGCAAGCACGCGATCATCCACAGTGCGCGGCAGATCATACCGGAGGGCCTCGAAGAGCTCTCCCAGCGTTATCGCTCTATCGCGGCGCCGACGCTGATCGCCTGGTGCGACCACGATCGCATCGTGCCGCTCGACGTCGGCCTGAAGCTCAGGCGGACCTTGCCGGACGCGCAGCTCAAGATCATCGAGGGTTGCGGGCACATGCCTCAAGAAGAGCAGCCTGAGGCCACGCTCGGCTTGATCCAAGGCTTCCTCGACGACTGAGCGATCTACCCATAGATCAGTTTTTCTTATCGTGCCCATAGGCAAATACGATTTGAACTTATTCTAAGCTGACCGCAAGGTACGCTCCAGAATTCCCCAACCGGAGAGAATGATGGACGCGAAAGTCGATAAAGCGGGCGGTTGCCCCGTCGCGCACGGCGCTACGAACCTGAGCATGCGGTCAAACCGCGACTGGTGGCCGAACCAGCTGAACCTCAAGATTCTCAGCCAGAATTCGGCCAAGACCGATCCCATGGGCAAGGGCTTCAACTACGCCGAAGAATTCAAGAAGCTCGATCTGAACGCCATCAAGGAAGACCTCTACGCGCTGATGACCGACAGCCAGATTTGGTGGCCGGCCGATTACGGCCACTATGGCGGACTCTTCATTCGCATGGCGTGGCACAGCGCCGGGACCTACCGCACGGCTGACGGCCGCGGCGGCGGCGGATCGGGAACGCAGCGTTTCGCTCCACTCAATAGCTGGCCGGACAACGGCAATCTCGACAAGGCGCGCCGGCTGCTGTGGCCCATCAAGAAGAAATACGGCGACAAGATCTCCTGGGCGGACCTGTTCATACTTGCGGGCAATTGCGCCATCGAGTCGATGGGCGGAAAGACGTTCGGGTTCGCCGGCGGGCGGGAAGACATCTACGAGCCGGAAGAAGACATCTACTGGGGCGGGGAGAACGAGTGGCTCGCCACGAGCGACCACGAACTCGCCCGCTATTCCGGCGATCGCGAACTCGAGAACCCGCTCGCCGCCGTGCAGATGGGGCTCATCTACGTAAATCCGGAGGGGCCCGACGGAAAACCGGACCCCCTCGCGTCGGCCCACGATATTCGCGAGACGTTCGCGCGCATGGCGATGAACGACTACGAGACCGTCGCGCTGACGGCCGGCGGTCACACCTTCGGCAAGACCCACGGCGCAGGTCCGACGGACCAACTCGGCGTGGAGCCTGAAGCCGCGCCGATCGAGACGATGGGCTTCGGCTGGCTGTCAAATTGGAAGAGCGGCAAGGGCCGTGACACCATCACCAGCGGGCTGGAAGGCGCCTGGACCTCCAACCCGACCAAGTGGGACATGGGCTATTTCGACTTGCTGTTCGGATACGAGTGGGAGCTCGGCCAAAGTCCTGCCGGCGCCTGGCAATGGCACGCGAAGAATCTGCGCGAAGAGGACATGGCGCCCGATCCGGAGGATCCGACTAAGCGCCAGCCTGTCATGATGTCGACCGCCGACATGGCGATGCGCATGGACCCGGAATACGAAAAGATCTCCCGCCACTTCCATGCCAACCCCGATGAGTTCGCCGATGCTTTTGCCCGTGCGTGGTTCAAGCTGACCCACCGCGATATGGGACCGAAGTCGCGCTATCTCGGCCCGGAAGTTCCGGCAGAGGACCTGATCTGGCAGGATCCAATCCCTGCGGTCGATCATCCGCTGATCGATGACGCGGACATTGCCGACCTCAAAGCCAAGATTCTCGGTTCCGGCCTATGGATCCCGCAGCTTGTGACGACCGCGTGGGCGTCGGCTTCAACCTTCCGCGGTTCCGACAAGCGCGGCGGTGCGAACGGCGCCCGGATTCGTCTTGCTCCCCAGAAGGATTGGGAGGTCAACGAGCCGGAACAGCTCGCCAAGGTGCTCGAGGTCTACGAGGGCATCCAGCAGGCGTTCAACAGCGCGGCAGGTGGCGGCAAAAAAGTGTCGCTCGCCGACCTGATCGTGCTCGGCGGTTGCGCCGGCGTCGAGGAGGCCGCCAAGAAAGCGGGCTATCCCGTGACGGTTCCCTTCACACCGGGCCGGATGGACGCTTCGCAGGCGCAAACGGACGTCGAGTCGTTCGATGTACTGGAGCCGATGGCTGACGGTTTCCGCAACTACGAGAAGACCAAATATACCGTGACGACCGAGGAGTTGCTGATCGACAAAGCGCAGCTCCTGACGCTAACCGCGCCGGAAATGACGGTTCTCCTGGGCGGCATGCGGATGCTCGGCGCCAATTATGGGCAGTCCCACCATGGCGTCTTCACCGACCGCGCGGAGACCCTCAGCAACGACTTCTTCGTGAACCTGCTCGACATGAGTACTGCATGGAGTCCGGCGGAAGATGACGAGGGCGTGTTCGAAGGGCGTGACCGTGCGACGGGCGAGACCAAGTGGACCGCTACGCGTGCCGATCTCGTGTTCGGCTCGAACTCGCAGCTACGGGCGCTGGCCGAGGTTTATGCCCAGGACGACGCCAAGCAAAAGTTCGTGCACGACTTCGTGGCAGCCTGGACCAAGGTGATGAACGCCGATCGCTTCGATCTCGCGTGATCAATAGAAACGGCCGACGTGGAGATTCCGCGCCGGCCGTTCTCATTCAACCAGTGTCGTATCACTACGCACGTCGCATGAAATGCATGACGAGCGAGATCACAAGCAGAACCAGGAATATAAAGAACAGGATCTGCGCGATGCTCGCAGATGCGCCGGCGATGCCGCCGAAGCCGAGCAAGCCCGCAATTAGCGCGATAACAAGGAACGTCAAAGCCCAACCAAGCATGGTCAGTCTCCTTTCGGTGAGCCGGAAATATTGGGAATCAACGCGCCTGAAGCGTATCGGTTTCAGGAAATGTGGTGGATCGACGGCAAAAAATTGGAGGCCGGCGCGAGGGGATCACCCTCACGCCGGCCCTAAACATGTCACCAAGCCTGTAAGCCGGGTTCTGTTCCCCGCTTGCGCGAGGCGATGGCCATTCATCTGGGGCGCCTCTTGCGAGACGCCTCGTGCAACCAACCCGGGCGGCTTGTCCGGAAACAGACTTTGAGCGATCTCTCGCCCGCGCCGCCCCTATTCGGTCTTGCTCCCGGTGGGGTTTGCCTTGCCGCCTTTGTTGCCAAAGACGCGGTGCGCTCTTACCGCACCCTTTCACCCTTACCCGCCTTCCGCCCGAAGGCTTCAGACAGGCGGTTTGCTTTCTGTGGCACTTTCCCTAGGGTCGCCCCCGCCGGAGGTTATCCGGCACCGTGCTTCCAAGGAGCCCGGACTTTCCTCCCCGCCGCATACGCAAATACTGAGCGGCAGAGCGGCCATCCGGCCTGCTGACAGCCCAAGATAAGGGGTTTAGCGCCCATCGCGTCAAGCAGTCTCGGCTCCGGCTTCCTTAACCCCGCTTGGCGCAAGCCCGGCTCGTAACGGCTTTTTGATCCCTCCCCTTGCCAATGTTCCCATATGCTCGCGGCAATCTGCCGCGTTTGCCCGGACTTTGGCCCTTCGCCGATTGCGGGCGTTCCGGCATCAAACGGGACCTTTGTCGAGCAATGGCGAACCAAATCCTCATCACGCGCTGGCTCAACGCCTTTCCCGAGCTTGCGGAGCTCGAACCAGAAGCCAAGAGCGAGCTGCTCGGAGCCACCCAGTTCAACCGGCTGCGCGAAGGCGACATCGCCTACTACCAAGGGCAGACCTGCCAAAACTACGTGATGTGCATCGAAGGGCAGACCCGGATTTTCAAGACCTCGGAGTCGGGCCGCGAGATCATGCTCTATCAGGTAGGTCCGGGCGAAACCTGCGTATTGACCACGTCATGCCTGATCGCCGGCAACCCGTTCCCCGCGGAAAGCACGGCCCAAGCCGACGTCCTATTGGCCGCACTGCCGGCCAATGTTTTCCACCGCCTCATGATCTCCTCGCCGAAGTTCCGGCACTACGTCCTCGGCAATTACGGCGACCTGCTGTCGAGCCTGATCATGCTGGTGGACGAGGTGGCGTTCGCCAGCCTTGACCTGCGTCTGGCGCGCCGGATTCTGGCCGAAGCCGACGCGAACGGAATTGTCTCGAAGACACATCAGCAGCTGGCGCTCGACCTCGGCAGCGT
>Ga0075343_1000054_pt1 | contig 23575 bp, 25 predicted proteins | sample RushOxbow_ThreeS_2_FD_120072 | JGI IMG/M metagenome (GOLD analysis project Ga0075343, IMG submission 120072) | Natural and restored wetland microbial communities from the San Francisco Bay, California, USA, that impact long-term carbon... | ecosystem: Environmental > Terrestrial > Soil >...
TCGAACGCCGAGATCGCCGCGTCGCTGGTGGTGAGCGAGCACACGGTGAAGACCCACGTGGCGAGCATCCTGCGCAAGCTCGACCTCCGCGACCGCGTCCAGGCGGTCGTGCTCGCGTACGAAACCGGGATCGCCACCGGCTGAGTGCTGCGGATACGCTCGCCGGGTGTCCTCCCGCACCGAGCTCCGCAACGTCGCGATCGTCGCGCACGTCGACCACGGCAAGACGACCCTCGTCGACGCGCTGCTCTGGGAGTCCGGCGCGTTCCGCGAGAACCAGGACGTCGCCGAGCGCGTGCTCGACACGATGGATCTCGAGCGCGAGAAGGGCATCACGATCCTCGCGAAGAACACGGCCGTCCGCTACGCCGGGGTGAAGATCAACATCATCGACACGCCGGGGCACGCGGACTTCGGCGGCGAGGTCGAGCGCGGGCTGACGATGGTCGACGGGGTGTTGCTCCTCGTCGACGCGAGCGAAGGCCCCCTGCCGCAGACCCGCTTCGTGCTCCGCAAGGCGCTCGAGGCGCGCCTCCCGGTGATCCTCGTCGTCAACAAGGTCGATCGGCCGGATGCGCGTATCGAGGCGGTCGTGAACGAGGTGTACGAGCTCTTCCTCGACCTCGATGCCGACGAGAGCCAGATCGAGTTCCCGATCGTCTACTGCAACGCGAAGGCGGGACGCGCGTCGCTCGCCCCCGATCCCGACGGGCTCGACGAGGATCTCCGGCCGCTGCTCGATCTCATCCTCGAGCGGATCCCGCCGCCCGAGTACGCGCAGGGCCACCCGCTGCAGGCGCTCGTCACGAACCTCGACGCGTCGCAGTACGTCGGCCGCCTCGCGCTGTGCCGCGTCGCGCAGGGGACGATCCGGCGCGGCCAGCAGGTCGCCTGGTGCCGCGCGAACGGGTCGATCGAGCGCGCGAAGGTGACCGAGCTGTACGTGACCGAGGCGCTCGATCGCGTGGAAGCGGAGGAAGCGGGGCCGGGTGAGATCATTGCCGTCGCCGGCATCGCGGAGGTGACGATCGGTGAGACCCTGGCGGATCCCGACGACCCGCGGCCACTTCCCGTGATCGCGGTCGACGAGCCATCGCTCTCGATGACGATCGGCATCAACACCGCTCCGCTCGCCGGACTCTCCGGAGACAAACTCACCGCGACGCTCGTCGAGGCCCGCCTGCGCGCCGAGCTCGTCGGCAACGTCGCGCTCCGCGTCCTCCCCACGGAATCACCGGACGCGTGGGAGGTACAGGGACGCGGCGAGCTCCAGCTCGCAGTCCTCGTCGAGCAGATGCGCCGCGAGGGCTTCGAGCTCACGGTCGGCAAGCCGCAGGTCGTCACGCGCGAGATCGACGGCAAGATCCACGAGCCGGTCGAGCGTGTCTCGGTCGACGCGCCCGAGGAGTACCTGGGCGTGCTCACGCAGCTCTTCGCGCTGCGCAAGGGCCGCACCGAGGCGCTCGTCAATCACGGCTCGGGCTGGATCCGGATGGACGTCGTCGTGCCGGCGCGCGGGCTCATCGGCTTCCGAACCGAGTTCCTCACCGAGACGCGCGGGACCGGGATCATCCACCACGTCTTCGAGCGCTTCGAGCCCTGGTTCGGCGAGCTGCGTACGCGACCGACGGGTGCCCTCGTCGCTGATCGCCGGGGCAAGGCGACGTCGAACGCGATCCTCAATCTCCAGGAACGTGGCTCGCTCTTCATCGAGCCGGGCATCGACGTCTACGAGGGGATGATCGTCGGCGAGAACTCGCGCGCCGAGGATCTCGACGTCAACCCGACGAAGGAGAAGAAGCTCACGAACACGCGCGCCGCATCGGCCGATGCGACCGTGCGCATCATCCCACCGCGGCCGCTGTCCCTCGACCAGGCGCTCGAGTACATCCGCGAGGACGAATGCGTCGAGGTTACTCCGACCGCGATTCGCCTCCGAAAGATCGAGCTGTCGGGACAGCGCCGGCAGACAGCCGCAAGCCGTAAGGCCCGCGGCCTCGCCCCCGTCTAACCGCTATCGAGCGCGACCGGGCGCAGGTCGTCGAGCCTGTCGACACGCGCGAGCGACGGGAAGAGCCTCCACCACACCGCCGCGACGACGACCGTCGCCACACCTCCCACGATGACCGCCGGCACGGCGCCGATGAGCGCAGCAGCGACGCCCGACTCGAAGGCGCCGAGCTCGTTGGACCCGCTGATGAACACCATCTCGACGGCGTTCACGCGACCGCGGAGCTCGTCCGGCGTGACGAGCGGAAGGATCGTCGAGCGCAGGACGACGCTCACCATGTCGAACGCGCCGGCCAGCGTGAGCGCTGCCATCGAGAGCCACATCTCGCGCGACAGTCCGAAGACGATCATGCAGACGCCGAAGCCGGCCACGACGACGAAGAGCGTCGGGCCTGCGCGTCGCCTGATCGAGAACCGCGCGATGAGTAGCGCCGCGACGAAGGAGCCGATGGCGGGTGCGGTGCGCAACAGCCCGAGCCCCTGCGGCCCGACGTCGAGGATGTCCTTGGCGAAGATCGGGAGCAGCGCCACGGCGCCCCCGAACAGCACAGCGAAGAGGTCGAGCGAGATTGCGCCGAAGAGAACCTTGGTGCGGCGGATCAGGCGCACACCGGCGAGCACCTCGTCGAGCCCCACCGCGCCGGTCGTGACCGACACGCGGCCCTTCCGCATGGCGACCACACATCCGAGCGCGACGATCTGCAGCACGATCGCGACCGCGTAGACGAGCTCCGCCTTCAGCGCGAACAGCAGGCCGCCTACTGCCGGGCCGGCGACGAGCGACAGCTGGAATGCGATCGAACGCTGGGCGAGCGCGCTGACGAGGATCTCCTGTGGCACGAGCGACGGAGTGAGCGCCCGGCCTGCGGGCGCGCCGATGGCGCTCGCGCAGCCGGTCATGAGCGCGAGCGTGAAGAACGGCACGACGCTCCCGGCTCCGCGCAGCGTCACGACGAGCAGTGCGACGGCGACGAACGTGTCGACGACGATCGCGAGCGCGTAGAGCGTCCTCCGTGGCAGCCTGTCGGCGAGGTTCCCGGCCGGGATCGCGAGCAGCAAGAGCGGTAGAAACTCCGCGAGTCCGACGAGGCCGAGGTCGAGCGGGTTCTCGCGAACCGAATAGACCTGCCAGCCGATCGCGACCGACGCCATCGTCATCGCGAAGCTCGAGGTGACGAGCGCGACCCAGAAGAGGGCGAAGTCGCGGTGCCGGAATGCAGATCGTCCGGCTCGACTCACCCGGCGAGCCTACGCCGCGGCAGGCTCGTCGGTTGGCGTCTCGTCCTCGACGCCGAACTCGACTTCGATCTTCATGATCCGCGAGCCGTCGATCTCGAGCACCGTGAGGCAGATCCCGTCGGTCCGCACCTCGTCTCCCACCTCGGGTGCGCGACCGAGCTCTCCGAACACCAGCCCGGCCATCGTGTTGAAGTCCTCCTGCTCGAGCTCGGTCTCGAACTCCTCGTTGAAATCGTCGATCGAATACGTGCCGTCGATCCGGATGTGCGTCTCGTCGATGCGCTCGATCGACGTATTGGGCAAGTCGAACTCGTCCTCGATGTCGCCGACGATCTCCTCGAGCAGGTCCTCGAGCGTGACGATGCCCTCCATGTCGCCGTACTCGTCGATGACGATCGCGAGGTGCTGCTTCTCCCGCCGGAAGTCCGCGAGGAGCGCGGCGAGGTCTTTCGTCTCCGGCACGACATAGGCGGGGCGCACGATCGACTCGAGCTCGACCGACGCGAGGCCGCGGTCGTGGATCGCGCCGAACAGGTCGCGGACGTGGAGTATCCCGACGACGTCGTCGAGCGAGCCGCGGTAGACCGGATAGCGCGTGTACGGCGAGTCCACGACCGCGCGCAGCGCCTCCTCGGGGGGCATGTCGGCGGAGATCCCGACCACCTCGGGACGCGGCACCATCACCGCGGAGACCTCTTTCGAGGCGAAGTCGAAGACCTTGTAGAGCATCTCCTCCTCGGCCTCCTCGAGCTCGCCGTGATCCTCGGCCGCGGCCACCGAGTGCCGGATGTCCTCGCGCGTGTACGCGATCATCCCGGCCGGCGCAGGCTTCACCCGGAGCAGCCTGAGCACCCCGTTCGCCGATTTCTGCAGAAGCCAGACGAGCGGGTACGAGATGCGGGCCAGCCAGTCGAGCGGGATCGCGAGCACGACGGCGAGCGCCTCGGCTTTCTGCAGGGCAACGGCCTTCGGGACGAGCTCGCCCAGCACCACCGACAGGTAGGTGAGCACGGCGAACGAGATGAGGAACGCCACCGTGTTGGACAGGGGTGGATCAATGAGGCCGGACAGGAGCGGCTCACCGATCGCACCGAGCAGGATCGCCGAGATGGTGATCCCGACCTGGACGGTCGAGATGAACCGAACCGGGTCGTCCATGAGGCGAAGCGCCGTATTCGCGCCGCGCCCGCCACGTTCGGCCCGCTCCTCGAGCCGCGACCGCCGCCCGGTCACGAGCGCGTATTCGGCCGCCACGAAGATCGCGTTCCCCAGAACGAGGAGAAACACGATGACGAGTCTGAGAGAGGTACCCATTACGCCCCGTCAGGGGCGCCGGTACTCGGCGGGAAGTCGTCGCCCACGATGATCAGGCGGCAGTATAGGTAACCGTTCCGGCGTCCTCATGGCGCGCAGCCGCCCGTTCATGGACGAGGCGCTCGAGATGCGAGAGTGTCTCGGCGATTGCGAAACGACGGCCGGCCGGGTTCAGGTCGGCTCCGAACAGCGTGAGCGAGAGCTGATAGCCCGACTGCGGAGCCGCATCGAGCGCGTCAACCGTCGCCGCGAGCCGCTCGTCGTGATGGGCCTTCAGCTCGCGCGCGCGCCCGGCAGGATCCCGTATCGGGTCGCCGTGCCCGGGAAGCGCGATGCGCGGATCGAGCTCGATCGTGCGGTCGAGCGCGGCGAGGAAGTCGCCGAGCGGATCGGGTCGGCTCGCAGGCCAGAGCCCGACCGTGGGCGTGATCCGCCCCAGCAGGTGATCAGCCGCGATCAGCACACCGTCGCGGAGGAGACAGAGTTGGCCGTCGGCGTGGCCGGGCGCCGCGATGAGCTCCCACCCGTCCACGAGCTCACCGTCGTCGACGAGGACCGGATCGCGCTGATACCGGATGTACGGCGCGTACACCGAGCTCTGCCCGACGAGCTCCTCGGTGACCGCGGGTGGAGCGCCGTGCAGCCCGAACCACTCGAGGAGCCGTTCGGACCACAGAGGGTTGCCCCACACGAGCTCGCACTGGGCGTAGTCGAGAACACCCTGGACGACGGGCGCACCGGTCAGCTCGTGCAGATCGGCGGCGGCTCCGACGTGATCGGGGTGGAAGTGCGTGACGAAGACGGTCGCGACCCGGCCCCCCGCCCGCTCGAGCTCGGCGGCCCAGGTGTCCTTCGCGTCAGGCAGCCCGATCCCGGTGTCGACGAGCGTCCAGCCCTCGTCGCCGGGAAGCAGGTACGTGTGCACGTGGCCGGGCCGAGTGGGCAACGGCAGCGTGACGCGGCGGATCCCGTCGCCGAGCTCGTCCATCGCTCGACTCTAGCCCCGAATCGAATCGTGACGCCGCCCGCCGACTTCCACCTACCGAGCGGAGGTCCGCCGTCCGAGGGTCGCCCGACGCACGGCCGCTGTCACTTCCGGTTCTGCCGCTGCCAGTACCACCACATGAACCAGGCGATCAGGGCGGCCACGAGCCAGGGTGCCAAGGACATCACGGCCGCTCCGTTGGCTCGCGCAAGCAGCCGGCAGTGAGGGCGGGGACCTCGTTCGTGCCTGTCGCCGCGGCTTTCGGCCCGTCCTCGGCGACGGCGGCGATCCACGTCATGGTCTGAATATAGGAAGCAGCCCTCGCCACCCGCGCGCGGGTAGGACCGGGTACGCACGAGCGCGAGCCGCCAGAATGGCGCTCGTCGGGTGACGGTGACCGCATCGGCGTCAATCGCGAGCGCGGGCCGACAAGCAGGATCATCCGGGTCCGCGCCGTAGACTTTCGCGGTGGCCGACGAGATCACATGCCTCATCGCAGACGACCACGAAGTCGTGCGTGAAGGCCTTCGCCTCGCCCTGTCGCGCTCTCCGCGGATCCGCGTGATCGGCGAGGCCGCCGACGGCGCGGCGGCGGTCGCCCTTTCCGAGCGTCGCCGCCCAGACGTCGTGATCATGGATCTACGCATGCCGGACATGGACGGCCTCGAGGCGACCGAGCAGGTGCTCCAGAAGGTTCCCGGGATCGGTGTCCTGATCTTCACCGCGTACGGCGAGCGCTCGCTCCTGCAGCGCGGCCTCGAGTCGGGGGCGCGCGGCTACATCCTGAAAGAGGCGCCGCACGAGACGCTCCTCCGCGCGATCGAGAAGGTCGCAGCGGGCGAGACGTTCGTCGATCCGGGTCTCATGGCCGAGTTCGTCGCCGCTCAGGGCCAGTCCGACGTTCTCACCCCTCGCGAGCGGGAGATCCTCCAGCTGCTCGCCGACGGCATGTCGAATGCCGACGTCGCCGCGAAGCTCTTCATCAGCCAGGAGACCGTGAAGAGCCACGTCCGGCACATCCTCGCGAAGCTCGAAGCCGACACGCGCACGCAGGCGGTCGCGATCGCGCTGCGCGAGGCCATGATCGATTGAGCGACCGAGCGAGTGACGCCGGCGAGCGGGCGCTCCTCGCCGAGCGCATGCTCGCCGAGCAGGAGGAGCGCCGGCGCGTGGCCGAGCTGCTCCACGACGGACCGATCCAGCAGCTTTCCGCCATCTCGCAGATGCTCGACGCAGGCCTGAGCGAGCTCGAGGGCGGCGGGAACGAACGCGCCGCGGAGATCTTCACGCGTGGTCTCGAGCTCTCGCGCGCCACGGCCCGTGATCTCCGCCAGCTCTGCGACGACCTCGAGCCCCGTGTCCTGCACACGCTCGGCTTCGCTGCTGCCGTCACGGCCCTCGCAAGACGGATCTCGGGGCGCAGCGACGTCGCGATCGACGTGGACGTCGATACGGCGGCAAGCAGCCTCGGCGAGAACGCGGCCGTCGCGCTCTACCAGATCCTCCGCGAGGCGACGGAACAGGCGGTGCGCCGCGGCACGCTCACGCGCGTCGAGATCGTTCTTCGGGAGCCGGAGAGCGGCGGCGTCGAGCTCGTGGTCACGGACGACGGCCCGCCCGAGCGCCGCTCCGCGGTGCTCGAAGCCCTCGCCGAACGCGCGGCGACGCTCAATGGCCGCTTCAGCTCGGAGACCCGGTATCCGCGCGGCTCGACCATCAGGATCGACGTGCCGCCGGCCACCGCCCATCGCTAGGATCGGGTCCGTGGAAGGAAACGGACGGAGCGGCTTCCTCTTCTTCGTCTGGTCGACCTCGGGGTACCAGTTGATCGAGCGGTCCGGCGAACCGCCACGGCCGGGCCAGGAAGTGGAAGACGGCGAGCTGCGCTACCGCGTGACGAAACTCGCGCCGTCGCCACTGCCGGGCGACCCGCGGCCCTGCGCCTACCTCAGCCCGGCCTGAGAGCGGGCGAGGCGAGCCTCGCCGTCTCTACGCCAGCGGCTCGTTCTGGACGTCGTGCTCAGTCGCGTAGGCGGTGGTGAGCTCGTTGATCTTGGCCGGATCCGGGAACGCGTAGTTGATCTCGACGAAGGCGTTCCACTTGTCCGGAAGCGCATCCTCGGGGAAGATCGCCTCGACCGGGCATTCCGGTTCGCACGCACCGCAATCGATGCACTCCTCGGGGTCGATGATGAGGATGCGCTCGAACTCGTGGATGCAGTCGACCGGACAGACGTCGACACACGAGCGGTCTTTGATGTCGATGCACGGCTCCGAGATGATGTACGTCACGGGCGACGAGTTTAGCCAGGAGGCCGGTGGCGACTACGAGGGATCGGCAGAGCCGGTTCCGGTGAGCTGGGCGACGAGCTCCGGTGCCCGCTCGACCAGAGCCGACTTCACGATCACCTGGTCGAAACCGGCCGTGTGGGCGCGCTGGAGTCCCGCCTTGTCGGTGTGGTTCGTATAGCCGAGGATCGGCACGTCGGGCCAGGCCTCGACCACCTCTTCGGGCTCGACGCGGGCGATGTCGGCGACGACGATGTCCGGCGGATGCACGCTGTCGCTCGTCACGAGCCGGTGATCCGAAAGGAGCCCCTCCAGCTTTCCGCGGAAGAAGAGGTCGACCCCGACCAGCAGGATCGTGGCCACGGACGCAAGCTAGCACCGCGTTCGGACACTCGATAATCGGTGGCATGACACTCGAGCGCGGACTGGAACTGATCCGCGACGGCTCGTACTTCGACGCGCACGAGGAGCTCGAGAACGAGTGGCGCGCTGCCGCGGCCGAAGAGCGAGACTTCTTTCAGGGCCTCGTCCACGTCGCTGTCGCGTGGCTCCATGCCGAGCGCGGGAACCGCAACGGCTGTGAGCGCCAGCTCGTCAAGGCAGAGCGACGGCTCGGCGCGTATCGACCGGGGCATCGCGGCGTCGACATCGAGACCGTGCTCGGAGACGTCGAACTCGCACGGAGCCTCGTGGAGAGTGGGTCGCTCGCTCTCCCCGCGCCTCGCGTTTGATCAGAACGCGGGCTCGAGCCCGAGCCACTCGAGAAAGCGGTTCAGGTAGACGCGGAGCACGTAGAAGCGCTCGAAGAAGAGGAGGAGGCCGAGCGCGACCATGATCGCGCCGCCGCCGATCTGCACGACGCGGTAGTGGTCGCGCAGCCAGCGGAATGCCGACATCGCACGGGTGAAGAGCGCCGCCGCGAGGACGAACGGAACTGCCAACCCGAGCGAGTAGACGCCAAGCAGGGCCGCCCCTTGAAAGACGGTGTCGGAGGAGCCCGCCAGAACGAGAATGGCCGCGAGCACCGGCCCGATGCACGGCGCGGCGCAGACAGCGAACGCACCACCGAGCAGGACGCGCGAGCCGCGCCCTCGCGCCTCCTGCAAGAGGCCTGCGCCGACCAGTCGCTCGGGCCACGGGAGCAAACCCATGAACGCGAGCCCAAAAACGACCAGCACGAAGCCCGCGATGCGCTCGAGCAGGAACTGGTCGCCGAAGATCCGCCCCCCGACGAGCGCCGCCCCGATCCCGAGCAGAACGAAGAACGCCGTGAAGCCGACGACGAACGGCACGCTCCCGGTGATCACGCGCCGTGCGTTTCCTCGCTCGCCGAGCTGATCGGCGTCGACGGCGGAGACGGCTGAGAGATACGCGGGCACCAGCGGAAGTACGCAGGGCGCGAGGAACGAGACCATCCCGGCGAAGAACGCGACGGGAACCGAGGTCCAGCTCACGGGTCGAAGCGCGCGAGCTCTTCGTCGACCATGCGCTCGAGCTCGGGGTCGAGCCGTTCGGCCTCGCCGGTCGGCGGCGTACGACGCGCCCAACGACGGATGAGGAGGGCGACCACGACCGCGGCGCCCACTACCGCACCGAGCGGAAGCAGCCATGCGAGCAGCCCGAAACCCCCACCGGGAGGCTCGGCGATCACGCCCGGTCCGAACTCGGCGACGAGCGCATCCTTGATCTGCCGTTCCGAGTCGCCGGCGGCGATGCGCACCCTGAGAAACGCCTTCATCCGCTCGGCGACGGGTGCGTTCGACTGGTCGAGAGTGGTCTCGCAGACCGGGCAGACGAGCTCCGCCTCGAGGTCGGCTGCGTTCGGCGGTGCCGCGCTCGCGCTCCCGACCGCGACCACGCCGGCCACGAGCGCCAGCAAGACGATGCGGATCACGGCTCGAGCGCCTGCTCGATCGCAGCCTCGAAGCGCTCGCGCACGTCCTCGCCGTCGACCGCGCCCGCGAACGCCCCGACGACGCGTCCTTCCCGGTCGATCACGAAGCTCTCCGGGAAGCCGGTCACGCCGAAATCGCCGAGCGTGTCGCCGGGCCCGTCGTACACGAGCGGGAAGGTCAGGTCGAAGCGTTTCGCGAACCGCTTCGCGTCGACGCGAAAGTCCTTCGCGTCGAGGCCCACGACGACCAGCCCGCGGCTGCGATTCTCTCGCCAGAGCTCTTCGAGAAACGGGGCCTCGTCCTTGCACGGGATGCACCAGGACGCCCACACGTTCAGCACGACGGCCTTGCCCTGCAGCGAGGAGAGCTGCAGGTCGCCCTCCTCGTCGAGACGCTCCAGCGTGAAGTCAGGCGCCGGTGGCCGGTCTCCACGCGCAGCTGCCGCGGCCAGGTCGCCTCCGTCGTCGGCGAAGAGGGACCACGTGAGCAGGATGAAGAGGAGCGCGACGAGACCGATGGCCACGCCCTGGCCGACGAGCCGAGCGCGCGACGCCATCTACCGGCTGACGATGAAGACCGGCGTCCCGATCTCCACGCGCCGGAAGAGCCACTCGGCATCGGAGACACGCATCCGGACGCAGCCGTGCGACGCCGAGTACCCGATGGACGCGGCGTCGGGGGTGCCGTGAATCCCGATGTACGGCGCCGAGATTCCCATCCAGCGTGTCCCGAGGGGATTCCCCGGCCCCGGGGGTACTGGATCAGCGTCTTTCGCCCAGTCGGAGGGCGGCGGATACCACCAGGGGTTGCGCTGCAGGTTCACGATCTCGTAATTGCCGAGCGGCGTGGGAAAGGCCGATTGGCCGGTCGAGACGCCGAACCACTTCACGAGCTTCGCGTCGTCGAAGAAGAGCAACCGGTTCGAGCCACGAAGGATGACGACCGCCTCGTCGAGCTCCGCCGACCCGACGGCCGGCTTCTGCGTCTCGAACGCGAGACCGATCGGGCGCCGGCTGTTGGTGGCAAGTGCGGTGCGGATCGCCCGTCCGGTGGCGAGCCTCTTGAGGATCCGGCCGTCTTCCGCTTTCACGGCACGCGGCTTGAGGCCCGAGAGCTCGATGCGCGCATCCACGGGCTCGCGATCGAAGCGCTTGCCGAGCCGGTCGACATAGCCCCGCACGCGCGCCTGCGAGACCTCGACGTCGAGTGGGACGATCGCGCCAGGACGTGCGACACGTGCGCGGCGAATCGCTTTGGGCAGGTTCGACTTCGCACCGAGCGCACCCGGTGCGAGCTCGACGCTCGTCTTCTTGTCAGCGACGAGCACGAGCGGGCGCGCGTACGCCTTGGTCACTGCCTTCGACGCCTGATACGGCATCATTCCGCCCACTTTCACCCCGCCGACGATCACGCCGAACGCGATGGGAGCAGGGCTCGGCGGAGGCGGTGGTTCGATCGGAGGCTCGGTCGGCGGAGGCTCCGTCGTCGTGGGCGGATCCGTCGACTGCGCACCCGCCGACGCGACGAGGCCGAAGGCAGCAGCAAACCCCAGCGCGGCGCAAGCGAGCAGCAAGGCAGCGCGCAACGTACGAGCGGACGGCGTCACGCCGAAAGTGTAGACACCGACTCCGGCGCGAATATGCGCGGATCGTTCGTGACCACGGCATCGACCCCCGCTTCGACGACGCGCGCGAGGTCATCGCGATCGTCGACGGTCCACGTGACGACGGGCACTCCGAGAGCGTGAGCAGCGCGCACGCTCTTCGGAGTCACCAGGGTGTGGTGGATGACCACCGCCGCGGCGCGCGTGTACGCCAGGAGCGGTCGGATCAGGTAGGGCGTGAGCAACCGGAGCACCCGGAGCGCGCCGCGCGCGATCGGCGCGGTACGACCGGCGTCGGAGATTCCGAGGACGCCGCGTGGGATCGTGATTCCCACCGGCGGCTCGTTGAGCTTCGACAGGCGACGCACGGCGCGGAGAGAGGCCGAGCTGACGAAGCTGCGCTCGAGGAGAGAGAACCGGCGAAGAGCATCCACCACGTCTTTCTCCCGGCCACTCTCCTTCAGGTCGACGTGAACGCCCGGTTCGGTCGCTTCGTCGACGAAGAAACGTAGGACGTCGTCGAGTGTCGGCGTATCGTCCTGCATCTCCGGTCGCGAGTGCGCGACCACGAGCGCGCCGTCCGACCCGCTGATGACGTCGAACTCGATGAGGTCGACACCCGTCTCGAGCGCCACGCGAAACGACGGGAGCGTGTTCTCGGGAGCGAGCGTCGCCGCTCCCCGGTGACCGATTCGCAGCGGCCGGTCGTCGTTCCGCGCGAGCGAGATCACGGCTCGGGCCTGGTCGGGAGGTAGTCCTCGTCGAGACGCCCGCCCTCGGCGGCGTAGGAGACGATCATGCGGTCGGTCAGCCACTCGACCGGTGCGTGGTCGTCGGTCCACGGTCGATCCGCACGTTCGAGTCGATACACGTCTCTGGCGAGCAGTTCCCGGATCGGCGCGAGTTCCGCGGGACCGACTGCGAGCCGCTCGCTGAACGCGGTCGCGGCCAGGGGCTCGACCATGCCCAGCACGATCGTGTTGAAGCGAAGCGCGGGCCAGGCGAGCACCTGCGGCAGCTCGGCTGCGAGCGTCCCGCCGACCGCGTCGACGAGGCGTCGATCGTCCGGGACCCCGGCGACGTTCAGTGCCACGATCCCGCCCGGGGCAAGGTGCTCGCGGACGAGCCGGAAGAACTCGCGCGTCGCGAGGTAGAACGGCACATAGGGCTGGCGGTAGGCGTCGACCACGATGAGGTCAAAGCGCTCGTCAGTCGAGCGCAGGAACGGCCGCGCGTCGACGTCGTGCACCGTGAGCCGTGGGTTGTCGCCCATCCCGAAGAACTCACGTCCGACCCGACTCACGGCGGGATCGAGCTCGACCCCGTCGATCTCGGCATCCGGGTAGTAGACGCCGAGTGCGCGCGCCGTCGTTCCGCCCGCGTTCCCGAGTATCGCCACGCGCTCCAGCGGACGTCCGAGCAGAGGAGGGAGCGCGAGGAACGCATCCCAGACCCCACCCGTCAGCACCGAGTCCGCCCGCCAAACCGAGTGCACGGCAACGCCCTCGTTCAGATGCAGCAGCCGACGCCCGTCGGCTCGCTCGACGACGCCGATGTACTGGTGGAATGACGTCTCCTCGTGGATGAGCCCCTCCTCCGCCTTGATCGCCCCGGGCGGGACGAGGAGCAGGGCGGCGAGGAGCGCCGGCGCAACCAGAAAGCGGCTGCCGAGCAGGAAGCACGACGACGTGGCGAGCGCGACGGCGATGACGAGGAACGTCCGCTGCGTCCCGACCGCGGGAATGAGCAGGAGGGCGGGCAGAAAGACGCCGACCAACGAGCCACCGGTCGACAGCGCATACAGGCGTCCGGCCACAGCGCCCGCCGTGTCGATCGACGATACGGCGAGCCTGATCGCGAATGGCGAGACCATCCCGAGCAGCACCACCGGCGGTGCGCAGAGCAGGAGGACGGCGACGAAGCTCCCCACGACCGCGCCCGCCGAAGCCGAATCGAGCCCGTCGACGGTGAGCTCGAGAAACGGCTTCGCGAGGAACGGGACGACTGCCACGCAGAGCGCGGCGACCAGCACGATCCGGCCGAGCAGCCGGGGCTCCGGCCGCCTGTCGGCGAGCCGCCCGCCGAGCCAGTACCCGAGCGCGAGGGCGCCCAGCACGATGCCGATCAGGTTCGCCCAGACGATCGTCGACGAGCCGAAGTACGGAGCGAGGAGCCGCGATGCCGTGATCTCGGTCGCGAGCGCGCCGATCCCGGCGCCGAATACGAGCGCGCCGAGAGCAAAACTCCCGGGGCGCTCCCCGGCGGGGCTGCGATCGGTCATCTAGAGCCCGAAGACGCGCTCGATCTCACCCAGTGTGCGCGTCGCGATCACCGCTGTGACGACGACGACGAGCACGAGGACGAGCCAAAAGCGCACGCCAGCCCAGCGCTTCTCGCGGTGTCGGCGCTTCTTCGCGGCGCGACGCGCGCGATGGTGTCGATACGCGCGTGAGACGGCCTCGGGATCGAGAGGAGGCTCTTCTTCGCGCACGGTCGGCTGGGGCGCCGTCGGGACTGGCTGGGCCACACCGGAATTCTAGGAACGCCGACTGCATCTTGGGAAGGCCGTCGGCACCGCGACCTATGCTTACGCCGATGCAGGGTGCAGGTCTCCGCGGTCGCCGGCTCCCCGGCGCAGGTGAGCTCGCCGGGTTCGGCGGGCGACTGACGTTCCTGTTCGGGCTCCTCCTCGCCCTGTCGGCCCTCACCGGCTGGTACTCGGGAGAGGGGAACGGCACGACGGTCTCGGTGATCGGGTGGCACACCGGGACGATCGGGAAGATCGTGCTCGTCCTCGGCCTTGCGGCGGTGCTGCTCGTCGTACTCCGTGAGGTCGGCGTGTCCATGCCGGCCTCCGTCCCCGAGAGCCTCGTCGCGATCGGCATCGGCGCCCTCGCGACCGTTCTCGTCCTCGTCCGGATCATCTCGATCCCCGACGACTTCTTCTTCGCGAGCCGGGGGGCGGGCATCTGGATCAGCCTCGCCTGCTGCGTCGGGATCATCCTCGCCGGACTGCTCGAGGCGTCCGAAGAGCTGTAACGGCCTACGGCGTCGTGACGGTTACGGTCACGGTGCGGGTTGGCGCGCCCTGCGGGAGCGGCGCGAGCGTACGGACGTCGGTGACCGCGCCCCCCGAGGACGGCCGGTCGTCGAGCGTCCGCGCAAAGGCGATCCCCAGGAGGAATGCGAGCGCGAGCCCGACGCCGACCAGCACGATCCGCCCGATGCGCTCGCGCCCGCTCGGCCCGGTACGCCGCTGCCGCCTCGGTTCCTGGAGCATCGTCACGGCGCGTAGTCGACTGCGCCGCGCGAATAGAGGTGGAACGCGGCACCCTCGACGAGCGTGAGAGTCCGCGGCCAGCCGGGGCTGCCGAGGTCCGAGAGCACCTCGCGTGCCCAGAGATCCGCGCCGCCGTACGCGTCCGCGAGCTCGCTCATCGTGAAGGTCCCACCGATCCGCTTTCGAAGCTCACTCACGAGCACCTCGAGCTCCGCGCGCACGCGATGCTCCTCGGCTGGGTCGCGCGCGACCTCCTCGAGGTCACGGTAGGCGCGCTCCCACTCCACCCGAGTGGTGTCGAGGTCGGCCAGCACGGGCCGCAGCCTAGACGGAGCAGCAGCGATCGCTCGGCCAGGGATCGACGACCTCCGCAAAGATGCGCTCACCCAGCTCGTACCCGGGTCGCGCGAGCGCGAACGCGACGTGGGCGTGAAGGCACTTGAGATGCGACGGCGATCGTGAGCCTCCGATTCCGAGGTCGAGCGACGCGCCGTCATCGGTTCCTCGAACCTCGCCGGCGAGCGCGCGCCGGACTTCCCGCTGCTCCCCGGTCGCGCGGTCGAGCGACGCGGCGAGGCGTACGTCCTCCGCGACAGCCGCGCTCCACCGCTCCACCCCGCCGGCCGCCTCGATTCGCGCAACCGCTGCCACGAGGTGCCTGCACGTGAGGTAGTAGGTGGTCGGAAAAGGCTCACCTGCCGGGTCGTACGGCGTCTGCTCGGTGACCGCCGGCGCGCCGAACGGGCAGCGGCAGACGACCCGCCGGAACGCGCGCGGCCGGCGTCCCAGCTGGCGCTCGACGAGCGCGCGATCGTCCATGGACGAAGCCTACGGCCGGTTGCCCGCGCTGCGGGCCTGACGCCAGGCCGGAATGCCCTTCACGACGAAGAGTCGCTCCCCGGGCTTGACGTAGTTGATCCGGCGCGCCTCCCGCTCGAGCGAGCCCAGGCTGGTCGTGCTCACCAGTCGCAGCTCGAGCTCGGCCCTGACGAGATGCAGCGACTCGACCTCCGTGCGGCTCGTCCCGAGGTCGTTCCTCGTCTCCAGGTACGACGCGATCGGGCGGTAGTAGAGGTAGACGGCGATCCCGAGAATCCCCACCGCCCAGAGCAGGCGTAGCCGTCCGCGGCCGCCCCTCCGATGCGTGCGCTTCGCCCCCTTGGCCACGACGTCGGGTTCGACGCCGTCGGAATCGTCCCTCTAGGCGACGTCGACCTTGATGACATTCGTCGAGCCGGGGATGTTCACCGCGGTTCCGGCGGTCAGCACGACGCGGTCGCCCGTGGCGACGACGCCTGCGTCCCGGGCGGCTCCGATCGAGAGTCGCCAGAGCTCCTCGACATCGGTCACTTCCGGGATCTCGAGGGGTGTCACGCCCCACTCGAGTGCCATGTGCTGGAGCGACGCGGCGACATGCGTGAGCGCGACGACGGGACGCCGCGGCCTGAGGCGCGCGACGGCCGACGCCGTGCGACCCGTGAACGTCGGTACGAGAATCGCCTTGGCTCCCAACGCCTCGGCGAGGTCGCAGGCCGCGTTCGACATCGCCCGTCCGACGGTCGGCTCGTCGAGCGCCGAGGGGAGCTGGTGGCGGTAGCCGAGGCTCGGCTCGACCGCGCGCGCGATGCGCGTCATGGTCGCGACCGCCTCGACAGGAAAGTCACCGACGGCGGTCTCGGCGGAGAGCATGAGCGCCGAGGTCCCGTCGAGGATCGCGTTCGCGACGTCCGAAGCCTCGGCTCGCGTCGGCTCGGGCCTGTGGATCATCGTCTCGAGCATCTGGGTCGCGGTGATCGCGGGCTTCCCGCGGTCGAGCGCGCCGAGGATGATCTGCTTCTGCAGGAGCGGCACCTCGGCCGCGCCGATCTCGACGCCGAGATCACCGCGCGCGATCATCACCGCGTCGGACGCGTCGAGGATCGCCTCGAGCTGCGTCACCGCCTCCTTGAGCTCGATCTTCGCGATGACCCACGCAGGCGACCCGGCTGCCTCGATGTGCGAGCGGAGCGCCATGACGTCCATGTGCGTGCGCACGAAAGACAACGCCACGTAGTCGACCCCGAGCGTCAGCGCGAACTCGAGATCGACGAGGTCCTTCTCCGTGAGGGACGGCACCGGCAGCGGTACGCCGGGAACGTTGACGCCTTTGTGCGGCTCGACGATGCCTCCGGTAATGACCTCGCAAACGGCACGCGCGCCGTCGAGTCGATCGACGCGAAGGCGCACGTGCCCGTCGTCGATGAGGATCTCGTCCCCTGCCTCGAGCACCGATCCGAGGACGTCCGGCGCAACAGGGAGGTCCTCGCGTCCGCAGTCATCGGCGCCTGCGACGACGATGGACTCGCCGGCCTCGAGCTCTGCCGGCCCGTCGAGGTCGCCGATCCTGATCTTGGGGCCTTGCAGATCCGCGATCAACGCGAGCGGGCGGCCGGCATCGGCCTGGACGGCGCGCGCGCGCAGCGCGCTTCGCTCGTGCTCCTCACGCGTGCCGTGCGAGAAGTTCAGACGCACTGCGTCCATGCCCGCGTCGACGAGCTCCCGGAGGGTCTCGGCGTCGTTCGACGCGGGTCCGATCGTCGCGACGATCTTCGTACGGCGGTCCACGGAAGTCACGGGCGGAGGCTAGCGCCCGCCGAACGCGGCCCAGCCCGGATACACCGCATCGTCACCGAGCTCCTCCTCGATGCGCAGGAGCTGGTTGTACTTGGCGACGCGATCCGTACGCGCGGGCGCGCCGGTCTTGATCTGGCCTGCGTTCACCGCAACGGCGAGGTCGGCGATGGTCGTGTCCTCGGTCTCGCCGGAGCGGTGCGAGATGACCGTCGCGTATCCCGCCGCGCGCGCGAGGTCGATGACGTCGAGTGACTCCGTGAGCGTCCCGATCTGGTTCACCTTGACGAGGATCGCGTTCCCGACTCCCTCGTCGATGCCGCGCCGCAGGAAGTCGACGTTCGTGACGAAGAGATCGTCGCCGACGAGCTGCACCCGGTCGCCGATCGCCTGGGTGAGGCTACGCCACTCCGCCCAGGAGTTCTCGTCGAGGCCATCCTCGACCGAGACGACGGGGAAGCGCGCGGAGAGGTCGCGGTAGAACGCGATCATCTCGTCCGGAGTCAGCGTCCTTCCCTCCCCCGGGAGCTCGTAGAGACCGTCCTGATGGACCTCACTCGCCGCGGGATCGAGTGCGACCGCGACGCGATCTCGATGTCCTGCACGCTCGGCCGCCTCGAGAATCGTCTCGATCGCGCGCTCCGTCGACTCGAGGTCCGGCGCGAAGCCACCCTCGTCGCCCACGGCCGTGGAGAAGCCGCGCTCGTGGAGTACCGCCTTCAGCGCGTGGTAGACCTCCGCGCCGACGCGAAGCGCCTCCGAGAACGATTCCGCCCCAGCGGGGACGACCATGAACTCCTGGAGGTCGAGACGATTGTCCGCGTGCGCGCCACCGTTGATCACGTTCAGCATCGGCACCGGCAGCGTGCAAGCCGCGTCCCCACCGATCCAGACGTACAGCGGCCGACCGGCGGCTGCCGCGCCGGCTTTTGCCGCGGCGAGCGAGCATCCGAGGATCGCGTTCGCCCCGAGCCGGCTCTTCGTCGGCGTTCCGTCGAGCTCGATCATCGCCTCGTCGAGCCCGCGTTGATCTGCGACGTCACGCCCCAGCAACGCTCGAGCAAGCTCGCCGTTGACGTTCGCCACCGCCGTTAGGACGCCCTTGCCGAAAAATGCGGCTGAGTCGCCGTCGCGCAGCTCGACGGCCTCGTGCTCACCGGTGGAGGCACCCGACGGAACGGCAGCGCGCCCGAACGCGCCAGACGCGAGTCGCACGTCGACCTCGAGCGTCGGGTTGCCGCGCGAGTCCAGCAGCTGGCGGGCATGGACGTGGGCAATTGCGGTCATGCGAGTCTCTCCTTCGCGCGGTCGTAGTAGAGGTCCTGCGCCTCGAGCTCGAGCGCCCGCCAGTCCTCCCCCGCCGCGCCTGCCAGCTCGGCCGCGAGCTCGACCCGGCCCGTGAAGCGACGGGTCGTCGCCCGCAGTGCGAGCTCGGGATCGACGTTGAGCCGCCGCGCGACGTTGACCACGGTGAACAGAAGGTCGCCGAGCTCGTGGAACGACGCGGGATCCGGCTCGGTCTCGGGTGCGGGCTCGCCCGCGTCCGCCACCGCCTCTTCGAGCTCGCCGAGCTCCTCGCGCAGCTTCTTCAACGGCCCGGTGAGATCCGGCCAGTCGTAGCCGACGGCGGCCGCGCGCCGTTGCACTTTCTGCGCCTCGAGCAAGGCCGGGAGCGTCTCGGGGACGTCGTGGAAGATCCCCTCGCGCCCCTCCTGTTCGGTCTTCAGCGCCTCCCAGCGCTCACGAACGCGGCCCGGCGTGCGTGCGTCGGCGTCCGCGAACACATGCGGGTGGCGCCGGACGAGCTTCGCATGCACCGCACGCGCGACCGACTCGAGGGTGCCGGCTTCCCGTTCCTCGAGGAGCAGCGAGAGGAAGTACACCTGGAACAGCAGGTCGCCGAGCTCGCCGTGCAGCGCCGCGTCGTCGGACGCAAGCGCCGCGTCGGCGACCTCGTAGGCCTCCTCGATGGTGTGCGGGACGATCGTTGCGACCGTCTGCTCGCGATCCCAGGGGCACTCGCGCCTGAGGCGGTCGGTCAGCTCTTGGAGGTCGAGGAGCGCGTCGGCGAGGCCCATCGACCGAGACGCTACTCGGTCTCGGTCGGCTCCTCGGGGAGCTCCGGCGGCTCGTAGCCTGCCGCGTAGCTCACCTTGCCCTCATAGTCCTTGCGCAGGCCCTCGACCCAGGCCTGCATGTCCTCGTTGCGCTTCTGCTGGAGGAGCTGAGCGCGGATCGCTGCCTTGACCTTGTCGAGGGGAGTCGTCGTCGCCTTGCGAACGTCGGACACGGCCTCGATCACGTGGTAGCCGTACTGGGTCTTGACCGGCTTCGAGAGCTCGCCCTTGTCGAGCTCGAACGAGACCTTGTCGAACTCCGGGACGGTCTGGCCGCGCGAGATCGTCAGCTTCCCACCGGTGTCCTTGCTTCCCGGATCCTGCGACTCCGCCTTCGCGAGGGCCGCGAAGGGCGCGCCGCCCGCAAGCCGCTCGTAGATCTCGTCGGCTTTCGCTTTGCTCGCCGCGAAATCGACCTCGCTACCCGACTTCTCGGCGATGAGGATGTGCCGCACGTCGCGTGACTCGGGCGAGCCGTACTGCGACTGATTCTGGGTGTAGTACTCGGCGATCTCCTGATCGGTGACCTTGACGTCCTTCGTCACCGCGTCGAAAAGCTTCTTCGAAAGAGCAGACACCTCGAGCGCCTTCTCGCGGTACTGCTCCGGGGTGAAGCCCTGCGCCGCGAGCGCCTTCTCGTATTCATCGCGCTTTCCGTCGAAGCGCGTCTTGATGAGCTCCTGCTCCGCCGCGTCGACGTCCTTGTCGGTCACCTCGACGCCGAGCTCCTCCGCCTGCTGGCGGAACTCTTCGAGCTCCACGAGGTACGCGACGTACTGCGTCTGAATCGACTGGTACTCGGGCGTGCCCGCCTTGGGGAACTCCTGCTTCTGAGATTCGTAGCCCTTCTTCGCCTGGGAGATCAGCTGGTCGAGCTCGGCCTTGGAGATGTCCGTGCCGTTCACGACGGCGACCGCGCCCGTCGGGACGCTGTCGGATCCACCGCCACAGGCCGCCACGGCGAGCGCGATGGTGGCGAGGAGAAGGGCAAACGTTGTGCGCATGACGGTGGTCAAAGCTCGTCCGTTATAGCCAGCGAGGTGTTAGGCACGGGTTGCGGACTGTTCAGAAGCCGAGAGAGGCGAAGTCGGTGCGCCGGCGAGCTCAGGCCGCCACGCGGGCGCGGACGATAGCATCGGGCAAGTCGAGTGCATCGTCGAGGCTTTCGACGCGGAGTGAGACTTCCCGCTTCGACGTCGAATAGATGACGGTCGGCGCAGTCGCCATGAGCGCGCGCACTTCGACCGAGCCGAGCGCCAGCGGGCCTATCGTGACGCGACCTCCGCGATACACGAGGTAGTCCGCGCCGAGTCGCGCGAGCTCGAGCTTCGCGCGTTGGATGGCGAAGAGATTCGACACCGGCTCGGGCATCGGCCCATAGCGATCCTCGGTCACCGACACGAGCTCTCGGAGCTCGTCCTCGTCCTCGACGAGTGCGATCCGTCTGTGGAGGTCGATCTTGAGCGCCTCGGCAGAGACGTACGTGGCGGGCACGTACGCGTCGACCCGAGCGTCGACCCGCACAGGGCGCGCCGCGGCTCGACGTCGTCCGGTGAGCTCTGCGACCGCCTCGTCGAGCATCTCGACGTAGAGCTCGAAGCCGAGCGCCGCGACGTGGCCTGACTGCTCCTGGCCCAGGAGATCGCCGGCGCCGCGGATCTCGAGGTCGCGCATCGCGATCTGGAAGCCCGCACCGAGCTCCGTGTGGTCGGCAAGGGTGGAGAGCCGTGCGCGGGCCTCGGGAGTCAGCTCGGACGAGTCGGGATAGAACAGATACGCGTAGGCGAGGGCATCCGAGCGACCCACCCGTCCACGGATCTGGTAGAGCTGCGCGAGCCCGAGCCCGTCGGCCCGCTCGATGATCAGCGTGTTCGCCTGAGGGATGTCGATGCCCGACTCGATGATCGTGGTCGACACGAGAACGTCCGCGTCACCCGCGAGGAACGCGTGCATGCGCTCCTCGAGCTCCTTCTCCGACATCTGGCCATGCGCGACGAGGAATCGCAGACCGGGGCAGAGCTCTTCGAGCTTCTGCCGAGCCTCCTCGATCGACTCGACGCGGTTGTGCAGGTAGAACGACTGCCCGCCCCGTGCATGCTCGCGCTCGAGAGCCGTCTTCACCAGCTCTTCGTCGTACTCGCCCACGGTGGTCCGGACGGGCCTCCTACCCTGCGGAGGCGTCTCGATGATCGAGATGTCGCGCAACCCGGAGAGCGACATGTGCAGCGTGCGCGGGATCGGAGTCGCGGAGAGCGCGAGCACGTCGACCTCGAGCCGAAGTGACCGGAGCAGCTCCTTCTGCGCGACTCCGAAGCGCTGCTCCTCGTCGAGCACGACGAGCCCGAGGTCCTTGGGGATGACGTCACGCGAGAGCACGCGGTGCGTTCCGATGAGCACGTCGACCTTGCCCTCCTGGAACTCGGAGAGGATGCGCTTCTGATCCGCGCGCGAGCGGAAGCGCGACACCATCTCCACGCGGACAGGGAAGTCGCGGTAGCGCTCGCGGAATGTGTTCCAGTGCTGCTCGGCGAGGATCGTCGTCGGACAGAGGACGAGTGACTGGCGGCTGTTGAGCGCGACCGCGAACGCTGCGCGCACCGCGACCTCGGTCTTGCCGAACCCCACGTCGCCACACACGAGCCGGTCCATCGGACGTGCTTCCTCGAGGTCCTCCTTCACCGCTTCGATCGCCTGCGCCTGATCCTCGGTCTCGCGGTACGGAAACGAGCTCTCGAGCCGCTCCAACCAGTCGCTCGTGAGGTCGTGCGCGTGCCCCGGCGCCTGCCGACGCTGCGCGTACAGCGCGAGTAGCTCCCCCGCGAGCTCGCGAACCGAGGCGCGTGCACGGCTCTTGAGGTTCTGCCACGCCGACCCGCCGAGCTTCGAGAGCGCCGGCGTTCGCGCGTCGGCGCCGATGTACCTCGACACCTTTGCGATCTGCTCGTGCGGCACATACAGCCGGTCGTCACCGCGGAACGCGAGGAACAGGTAATCGCGCGTAACTCCGGCCACGTCCTTCGTCTCGAAGCCGAGCAGCTTGCCGACGCCGTGATCTTCGTGCACGACGTAGTCCCCGACCCGGAGGTCCGCGAACGACTGGAGTGCACGCCCGAGCCTGGTGTCGACGCGCGGCGGCCGCTTGCGGAAGACCTGTGTATCGGGCAGGAGGGCAAGGTCGAGCTCGCGCCAGACGAACCCTCGGCGCGCGGGGCTCAGGACGAAGGAGAGCGCGGGGTCTGCGGGCAGCTCGTCGATGCGTGGAGCGACTGCGACCTCCACCTTGCGCAGCAGCCGCTGTGTGCGCAGCGCCTCGCCCTCATGCGGGAACGTGACGACCACACGCCTTCCCTGGCGCAGCATCGAGGCGAGCTCGTTCTCCGCTTCGGCGAGGCCGCGCGCCGCTATGGCCGGACGCTGGGCCTCGAACGCGTGCGGCTGCGAGCGTGGCAGCGTGTCCAGCCGAGCCGAGCCCGCGAGGGACGGGCGCTCGACGCCGTCCTCGTCCCACGTGCTCGTGACGTCGTCGAGCTGCCACACGAGATCCGGCGGCGCGTCGAGCACCGGAGCACGGGCCGCCGGTGATTCCTCCTCGAGGGCCGCAGTCCCGACACTCCGCTCTCGCGCCGGATGGATCAGTGCTTCGTCGATCGCGTGCAGCGTTCGCTGGGTGAACGGTGAGAACGCGCGGATCTGCTCGAGCTCGTCGCCGAAGAACTCGACCCGTAACGGCTCCCGGCCCGTACTCGGAAAGACGTCGACGATCCCGCCTCGCACGGCGATCTGCCCGCGCTCGTCCACGCGCTCGACACGTTCGTAGCCCGCCAGCGCGAGCTCCTCGACGAGCGAGTCGAGGTCGATGTCGGCGGTGCGAGCCAGGCTGATGGTCGTTGCGCGCTCGTCCGCGGGCGGCATGCCCTCCGCCAGAGCGCGAGCCGAGACGCAGACGAGCCCGCCCGCGTCGAGCACGGCGAGCGCGCGTGCGCGCTCGCCGACGAGGTGGGCTGGCGGCTCGAGCCCCGAGCCCGGGGTTACCCCGCGGCTCGGGAGAAGCGCGATCAGCGTGGGATCGCCGAACCAGCCGACAGCCTCGGCGACGTCGCGCGCCTCCTCGTCGTCGGCGATCAGGCAGACGAGCGGCCGCTCGAGCGTCGCATGCATCGTCGCAAGGAGCAGTGGAAGAGCCGGCTCCGAGACGCGGGCGTCCGACGGGAACGCATCGATGAATGCGCGGAA